>Ga0247727_10009514_pt1 | contig 17580 bp, 18 predicted proteins | sample WisWelCaveWW1625_FD_202498 | JGI IMG/M metagenome (GOLD analysis project Ga0247727, IMG submission 202498) | Biofilm microbial communities from Wishing Well Cave, Virginia, United States - WW16-25 | ecosystem: Environmental > Aquatic > Deep subsurface > Groundwater > Cave microbial mat | place...
ACAAACTCGGCCTCGAGATCCGGGACCAGCACGGTCACTGGATCACGGTCTCGTCGAAGGATTCCAGCGTCGTCCTCCATCTTTGCGACACATTCTACCCCCTGGAGCCCGGCAACTCGGGGGTCTCCTTCACATCCAAGGACGTCGCGAAGGAGCAGAAGGCCCTCGAGGCCAAGGGGGTGACCTTCACGACGCCCCGCACGAAGGAGGACTGGGGGACCTTCGCGATGTTCGCCGACCCGGATGGGAACGAGTTCCATATCATCGAGGAGTAATCGCCGGACAAGATTGATGCCGGGGCACGGGTTCCTTCAACGCCATGGCCGTGGGGTTTCACGAACCGCGACTGGGCCTCCAGGCGCGCCTCGGAGCAGCGATGGGGCTCGCCCTCATCGCGTCGGCCGTCGAAGGCGTCGGCAGCTGGCTCTCCGGTTCCCTCGCCCTCCTTAGCGACGCGGGCCACGTCGGGACGGACGCGATCGCACTGGGCCTGAGCCTGTGGGCCGTGCGGGTCTCGGGCCGGCCTCACACGCCCCGCATGTCCTTTGGGTACCACCGGACCGAGGTCCTCGCGGCCCTGACGAACGGCATCCTCCTTGTCGTGCTCGCGGCGTTCCTCGCCTGGCGGGCCTACGGACGGTACGTCGTCTCCGAGCCCGTCCAGGGGGGCGTCATGCTCCTCGTCGGGGCCGCGGGTCTTGCGGCGAACCTCGCGATGCTGCTTCTCCTGCGTGGGTGGTCGAAGCGGAACATCAACATCCGGGGTGCGTTCCTCCACGCCTACGGAGACACCCTGGGCTCGGTCGGCGTCGTCACCGCCGCGGTCCTGATTCAGATGACGACCCTGTACGTGCTCGACGTCTTCGTCGCCCTGTTCATCGTCGCCCTGATCCTCTTGAGCGCGGGGCGGCTCCTGCGGGAAGGTGCACGGATCCTCCTCGAAGCCTCCCCGGCCGGGCTTCGGCCCGAGGAGATCGCGCAAGCGATCGCGGCGATTCCCGGCATCCGCGGGGTGCACGACCTTCACGTCTGGACCTTGACCTCCGGACTCCACGCGCTCACGGGACACGTGATCGTCGCGGGGGACACAACCGTGCAGGAGGCGTCGCGGCTCGTCGACACGATCCAGTCCCGACTGCGAGAAGGGTTCGGCATCGATCACGCGACCCTGCAGGTGGACAGCCTTGAAGACGAGATGATCCGCCCCTCGGATGTGGCTCCTCGGAGACTGCCGTGAAGGGCCCGCGGCGAAACCTTTTCCGCGACCTCTCCCTGCGACCTTTGTTCGCGTGACCGATCGGGCAGAGGCCGTTGTCGTGGGAGGCGGGGTGATCGGCACGAGCATCGCGTTCCACCTCGCGCGCCTCGGAGTGACCGACGTCGTCGTCCTCGAGCGATCCCATCTCGCGTCAGGATCGACGGGCCGGAGCGTCGGCATCATCGAGACCGCCTACGGCACCGAGGTCAACGTCGCCCTTGCCCGACTCGGGTACGAAGAGCTGAGCAGGTTCCCCGAGGTCACCGGGGAGACCGCGGACTTCCATCTTCGCCCGTACCTCGAGACGATCCGTGAGGAACGGCATCGGGACTACCTCGACGGCACCGCTCGGATCATGGGGCAGCACGGGCTGCATCCGAGGATCCTCGACGTCGACGGGATCCGTAACGTGTTCCCGGAACTCCGGACCGACGATATCGCGGCGGGCATTCTGGCCCCCGAGGCGGGGTTTTGCGACCCGACGTCCGTGGCGAACGGCTACGCCGCGGCGGCGACGCGGCTCGGCGTGCGCATCCGCACGCGAACCCCGGTCTCCCGGGTCCTCGTCGAACACGGCGAGGTGATCGGAGTCCGGACGGAGGGAGATGAGGTCCGCGCGCCTGTCGTCGTGAACGCCGCGGGCCCGTGGTGTAACGACCTTAACGGTCCCTTGGGCTTCGAGCTCCCCGTCAAGCTGTGGCAGCGGCAGATTTTCGTGACAACGCCCCATCCGGACATCCCCGCGGACCGGCCCATGTACGTCGACGTGAACGGCCGCTTCTACTTCCGCCAGGAGCTCGACGGCGGTTTCGTCCTGGGGCTCGTCGAGGATACCGCGGCGGAGGACCTCGCGAACCCCACAACAGACTGGGCATTCAAGACGCGCGCGGTCGGGGCGGCCGTCCACCGGGTCCCGAAGCTCGAGGAGACGAGCATCGCAAGCGCCTGGTCGGGCATCGTGACGTTCACGCCGGACCAGCTGCCTATCCTGGGACCGGTGCGCGAGGCACGCGGCTACCTCCTCGCCAACGGGATGTCCGGCTACGGGGTCATGATCAGTCCGGGAGTGGGACTCGCGATCGCGGAGATGATTGTGGCGGGGCGGTCGAAGTCCGTCGATGTATCGGGCCTGGCGTACGACCGGTTCCGGAATGGGTCCGCCGTGACCCGCGCAGGCCTCTGGCTCTCGGACCCGTGAAACCTCGAACGGAAGGTCCGTCACATCCTCAGACGGGCTTCGACATACGTCGCGGTGCGTGCCGCGAGGGCCATGATCGAGATCATCGGGTTCACGCCGGGGGCGGTGGGCAGCAGACTCCCATCCCCGATCCAGAGGTTCCGGACCTCGTGGCACTCGCCCGTGGGTTTCGCCGCGGAAGTCCGGGGATCCCGGCCCGCCCGCGCGGAGCCCATGGGGTGGGCGGAGAACAGGGCGACCGCATTCTCGCGGATGCCGCGACGGGCAATCTCCGACTCGAAGGAATCGAGTGCGGCTCTGGGAACGGGCGACCGCCCGTCTCCGATGGAAAACTCCGATTCGTGCAGGGTCGAGATCCGCAACGCGCCTGCGGCCTGATGGATTCGCGCGGCCGCGCGAAGTCCGACGATGAGGTTCCTCCGGTCCCGGGAGGACAGACGGTACTCGAGGATTGGCTCACCTCGAGCATCGGTCCGGACGATTCCCTCCCCGACGTCACGGACGAGGACGATGCTCGCCGCGGAGCGCTCGATCCGCGACATGGCCTCCTTGCGGCTTCGGCCGCCGGTCCACGGGATCGCAAGGGCGGCGAGTCCCGGATGGCCCGGCGCACTCTCGATCCACGGACCGTGGTGCCCGTCGTCGGCATCCTGGAACCGCCGGACGACGAGGGTCTGCATGGGGCCGCTCCAGATCCGGATTGGCCGATCGTACTCGGCCACGAGCACGGTGGTCGGGTCCAGGCGGAGTCCGCGCCCGACGCCTCGGAAGCGGACGCCCGAGCGCCACAGGAGGGCAGGCGTCTGGACCGCACCGCCCGCTGCGACGACGGCCCTCGCCCGGATGTGGACGGGAACGTCCTTTCCGTCTCCGCGATACGTCGCCTCGACCCCTGTGGCCATCCCCTCGCTGACTGTGACGCGCTCGGCTTGTGTCGAGAAGAGGAAGCGGGCCCCCGCATCGCCCGCGTCGGGGAGGTACGTCACCAAGGTCGATTGCTTCGCATCGTACACGCACCCGAAAAAACAGAAGTCGCATCGAGTCGCGCAACCCAGGGCATTCCGGGGAATCACGTCGAAGTCGATGCCGGGCCGGTAGCCCAGGGCCTCGCAGCCTCGACGGATGGCCGCGTTCGACGGATTCTCCTGGCTTTCCGCGGTCGTCACATGGAGGCGTGCCTTGACCTCATCTAAGAACGCGTCGAAGAGAGGAGTCGCCACGTCCGCCATGCCCGCGTCCCGTTCCCACTCGTCGCGAGCCCACGGGGGCGGGTCGAGGGAGGTCATCCAGTTGATCGTCGTGCTCCCGCCCGCGGTGCGCCCCGCAAGTACGTTGATCGCGAGGTCCCGTGTCGTGAGCAGGCCGTGCTCCTCGAACATGTCGTCGTAGGTCGGACCTTCGCGCTGGGAGAAATCGCGGGACGTTCGGTACGGGCCCGCCTCGAGGACGAGCACACGGAAGCCCGCTCGGGCCAACCGCGCCGCAATCACGGCGCCTCCGGCGCCGCTTCCAACGACGCACACGTCGGTCTCGAGGGAAGTCTCGCGGTCCGGACGCAAGGGCGAAAGGCGCACGGAGTCCGGTGCATCGCGCGCCGAGTCCGACGGCGGTTCGTATCCGATCACGCGCCAGTTCGGGTTGAGGCCGTCCCCAAGGACCTTCGCGTAGAAGAGGAACAGGACGAGCCGCTTCGCGGCCTGGAACCCCCTACGTTTGACGCCGAGAGAACTGCGCGCCCACGCGAGGAGGTAGCGTTCGCGGCGTGCCGGGGTGAGACGCGTGAACCTGGAGGGATCGCCACCGAGGAGGAGGTTCGTCCAGGGGCTATCGAACGCCCTCAGCAAGGACCGGAACCCGTCGCGCTTGCGCGGGGAGAGGTACGTCTCGACGATCCGCGCGACGTCGTCGGGGATCCCTAGATCCGTCGCGTCCCGGTTCCAGAACCCTTCCGGGTCATTCGGCATGGCCTCACGAGGAACCAGCGCGTCGCATACGGCCTCGAGGGTTCGACGATCTCGGTCCTCGAGGAAGTTCATCGATTCATCCGCGACCTGAACGGATTCGAGGTTCAAATGGGACACGGCCTGGACCGCCCCGTCTCACCCTCTGGGGTCGCAGACGCACGGGTTTATCCCGGACGGGGGTGTTGCCGCCCGGGGGCCATTACGATGGAACCGACTCGGGAATACGAGGCGCTCGCTCGGAACGTCCTTCGACGAACGCTCGCGATCAAGGCGAAAGAGAACGTCCTCGTCGAGACGTGGAACCACGGGCTCCCGATCGCCGCCGAGTTCGTCTACCAGCTCCGGGCCATGGGGGCCCGCCCCATGTTCCAGTTCGAAGACGAGGACACGTTCTGGCGGGGCGTATCGAACCTGCCCCGGTCCAAATTGGGCCTGGTCGGCTCCCATGAATGGAAGGCCATGGAGGAAGCCGATGCGTACGTCTTCGTACCGGGACCCGCGGACATCACGAAAATCCGCGAGCTCGGCGTCGAAAAGTACAACGCCGCGACCGCGTACAACGACGAATGGTATCGGAGGGCGAAGCGAAGCCGCCTCCGCGGCGCCCGGATTGGCCTGGGATATGCGACGGCCCCGCGGGCCGCCGCGTACGGGTTCGACCTCGATGCGTGGAGACGGATGCTGACGGAGGCCGGGACCGCGGATCCTCGCGAGATCCTGGGACGGGGCCGCAAGATCGCCGCGCTCCTCTCGAAGAAGGGCCGGGTCGAACTCTCCGCTCCAAACGGGACCCGCTTCACCTGCGACCTCTCGGGGCGCCACGCGCGGATCGAGGACGGGATCGTCTCGGAGGAGGACCTGGACCGCGGCGAGAACATGGCGAACATCCCTGCCGGCGAGGTCTTTGTCGCGCCGGACGAGCGCAGCGGCGAGGGGACGATCGTCTTCGACCGACCCGTGGCCTACCTGGGCCGATGGGTCCGCGACGTGACCCTCGCTTTCGACAAGGGACGCCTGGCCAAGTGGAGCGCCTCGGAGAACGAATCCATCATCCGGTCCCAGTGGGACAAGGCGAAGGGGGACCGGGACCGTCTCGGGATGATTGACTTCGGCCTCAACCCGCTCGTTACGACGGGGTTCCTCCAGGACTTCCTCGTGACGGGAAGCGTGTACGTCGCGGTGGGCGAGAACGACGAGGTCGGCGGGAAGAACAAGACGGACTTCTTCCTGGGCTCGACCCTCACCGGCGCGACGGTCCGCATCGACGGCACGACGGTCGTGCGGAGCGGGAAGCTCGTCCTCTGACCGGACACCGCGGGGGCGCGTCCGTTGCGGCGCGTTCCCCGTTTCGATTCCACCGGGCGCAGCTTTATGTCCCGCGGCCGCCGTGAAACGGCTCCTCGGCCATGGTGCCCGAACGCGAGGAATCCGGCATTGGTGCGGAGGCCCTTGACCTTCGCGACAAGGACCGCGTCGTCCTCGACCTGCTTCGGAGCGAACCCCGTGCCGCGATCGGTTTCCAGGGTCTCAGACGTCGGCTCCGGATCCATCCTGAGCAGCTCTCTCGGGCCCTCCACCGCCTCGCTCAGGACGACCTCGTTCTGCGGACCGACCTGGGCTATCGGATCAGCTCGAAGGCGCTCGCGATCCTGAGCCCGGAAGCGTTCCCTCGCGATCCTTCAGGCTTGCCGATCCTCCAGGCGAACCTGCCCGGAGATGTCGACCTGCGAGCCCTCGCGATCGCCCTCAAGGGATCCTGGATCGGGCCGCTCCGGTGGTACGGGACGTCCGAGTCGCCGAGCGACCTCGGGATCTCCTGGGTCACGGAGGACGATGGGATCCAGCTTGACGCGCGCCTGCGGCCGGGGCAGCTCACGATCGCCGCGGAAGGGGCGTCTCCGGAGCGGCTTGACGAGGCCACGAGGCTCGGCCATCTCTTGTTCCAGCACATCGCCCGCGAGGTCTCCCGGGACATGATCGCGGGCCTGAGCGGCTGAACGGGACGGTCGGACCCGACCCTATGTCGTAATCCTCCGGGGAGCATGTCTCGCGAGACTGTACAATACGCCCCCCACGAGCGCCCAGATTACGAACATGATTAGGAGAATCACGACGACGACCGGGACCGCGTCACCGCGGACGGGCCACGCGTCGGCCATGGCCAGGAAGAAGGCGATCGGGCTAGGAGTCGTCGCGATCCACGCCCATGATCTCCGTCGGATGAGTCCGACCAGAATCGAGGCGGAGAGTCCCACAAGCATGGACAGACCGAACACCCCGAGGTGGGGTCGACAGAAATTGAGGCACCCCGACCAATTCGATGCGAAAAACGCGCAAAGGGTGACGGCGTAGAAGTCGATCACGTACAGGGCTGTCACGAGACCCCGTACCCGGGTCCAATCGAGAAGCCACAGAATCGTGACCACGAGGGCCGCGAAGCTGACTCCCGCGAGCGGGTCGTCGAGCGGGTGCACCGAGTAGGCGAAACGGAAGGCGAGTGCCCGAGGGAGATGGGCCGCCAGGATCGCCACGAAAGCGGCCGTCACGAAGCCGGTCCACAGGATTACAGATCCGGACACCACCGGGACGACCGAGTAACCCGATGGACCTTCGCCTCGAGTCGGAGCCGTATCCATCGTCAGACGTTCCGTGGAGGGCGCAGCCCGACCCCGACCACCCAATTTTCGGACCTTCTTCCGATTTTGTCAATGTGACCAGGTCCCTCCGGTTCGAATCAACATACCCTACCGGCGCTATGGTCCTGCCGAGGATCGACAATGACCACAACGGTGGGCATCCGGAGCAGAGACGGCGTGGTCCTCGCGGCGGACAAGCGAGCGAGCAAGGGTTTCTTCGTCGGGTCCAAGGTCGTCCAGAAGCTCTTCAAGCTCGACGACTCGACCGCCGTGGCCATCGCCGGTCAGATGTCGGACGCGGAATACCTCGTGAACTTGGCGAAAGCGGAGCGTCGACTCCTGGCCCTTCGACGCGGATATCCGCTGTCCGTCAAGGAATCCGCGAAACTGATCGCGAACATCGTGTACAGTGGGATGAAGAACTACAACCCGTTCTTTGTGGAGCTCGTGGTCGCGGGCGTGGATCGCGAGGGAGGACACGTGTACACGAGCGACATGAGCGGTGCGATCACATCGGAGGACTTCATGTCCTCGGGAAGCGGGTCTCCAATCGCCTACGGTGTGCTCGAGCAAGGGTTCCGTCCGGACCTGAACCTCGACGAGACGCGGAAGCTCGCCGACGCTGCGGTGCGCGCGGCCATGGAACGGGATCCCGGGAGCGGGAACGGCGTGGACATCCTCGTCGTGCCGAACGGGCACTGGAACGCGGAGGTGAACTGAGATGGCCGCTGAGATGGGGCGGATGCCCTTCTTCTACAACACGGAGGGGCGCCTCGTCCAAGTGGACTACGCCCTTCAGGCGGTCGCACGAGGTTCCACGACCCTTGGGATCAAGACGAAGGATTTCGCGCTCCTTGCGAGCCAGGTCAAGCCGACGCGGCCTCTCCTAGAGCCGGCGGAGAAGGTGTACGTCATCGACGAGCACCTCGGCGCGACGGGGAGCGGCTACATCGGGGACGTGACGACCCTCGTGGACGAGGTCCGCGTTGCCGCGCAGCGCCACCGCCTCGTGTACGACCTCCCCATCGACGTGCGCACCCTCTCCCGCCACCTCTCGGAGCACCTGCACTCGTACACGATGTATGCGGTCCGACCCTTCGGGGCCTCGATCATCTTCGCGGGAGCGGACGAACTGGGGATCCAGCTCCTCCAGGTGGACCCGAGCGGGACGACGTTCAAGGGCGCCGGCTTCACGATCGGGCAGCACGCGGACGAGGCCCTCGAGGTGATCCGTCAAGGGTACCGACCCGATCTGACCCTCGATGAGGCGAAGGCCCTCGCGGTCCGCGCAATCGAGGACGTGAACGGCGGCAAGACGGAAATCGAGTTCGGGATTGTGCGAGCCGACACACGTCGCTTCGAGCTCAGTGCCTCGGCCCCCGCGGCCTGAAATTCGCCGACTCGGCCGCTCGAGTCCCCCGTCTCCCGACCTCGATCTCCGGACGACCTGAACAACGGTTATGTCCCCCGAGCCCCTTCGGTCCGCCGAGCGCGATGCGCATCGTCTCCCTCCTTCCCGCCGCGACGGAGATCTCTTTCGCATTGGGCCTCGGCGACGACGTCGTCGGCGTATCCCCGGAATGTGACTTTCCCGAGGCGGCCCGGACGCTGCCCGTGATGAGCCGCGCCCTCGTCGCCACCGAGGGAAGAACGCCGAGCGAGACGAGCCGGATCGTGGGGGAGCGGCTCGGATCGGGTCTCTCCATCTACGAGGTTGACGAGAAGTCCCTCCGGGAGGCATCGCCCGATCTCATCCTGACCCAGGGCCTCTGCGACGTTTGCGCGCCGACCGCGGACGACGTGCGGGCCGTCGCGGAGCGGCTCCCGGATCCGCCCGACATCCTGTCCCTGGATCCTCACCGCCTCGAGGACGTCCTTGGCGACATCAGGCGGGTGGCCCGCATCACAGGCACCGAGGAGGCAGCGGAGACTCTCGTCGCATCCTTACGCGGCCGTCTCGATGCCGTCGCAGCCCGCGCGACCGCGATCGTGAGGCAGCCCCGCGTCCTGTGCCTCGAGTGGCTCGACCCGCCCTTCGCCGCGGGCCACTGGGTCCCCGAAATGGTCGAGATCGCGAGGGGCGAAGATGTGTTCGGCCGCCCTGGGGAGAAGTCGCACCGCCTCGACGATCAGGCCATCGCGATAGCCGCGCCGGATGTCCTCGTCCTCATGCCCTGCGGCTACCATATGGACCGCACGCGGAAGGAGGCACACGTGGTCAGGGAGAAAGGATACTGGCGCGACCTGCCTGCGGTCCGGCGGGATCGCGTTTGGCTCGTCGACGGGTCGAGCTATTTCAGCCGCCCGGGCCCGAGGCTGGTCGCGGGACTCGAAATCCTCGCCCACATCCTCCATCCGGAGCTCTTCCCGCCCTTCCGGAATTCCGCGGACGCGCAACGGTGGGTGGGACCGTGGTGAAGCTCTACACGCGGTCCGGCGACGCGGGGACGACGGGCCTCCTCGGGCGCGGTCGCGTCTCGAAGGACGATCCCAGGGTCGAGGCCATGGGAGCCGTGGACGAGCTCAACGCGGTCTTGGGCGTCGTTCTGGCCCATCAGCGGTCGAAGCGCATCCGGGACATCCTCCGGACCGTCCAAGACGACCTCTTCACGCTCGGGGCGGAACTCGCCCTCGCAGGCGGCCGGGAAGATGCGAAGGTCCCGCGCGTGACCGACGTACCCATCGCTCGGCTCGAGGCCGCGATCGAGTCCTTCGACGCCGGACCCGTGACCGAATTCATCATCCCCCGAGGATCCCATGGCCTCGTGCGCCTTCACTGGGCACGGACCGTCGCCCGCCGTGCCGAGCGGCGAGTCGTCGCGCTGTCGAAGCAGGAGGGCGTCAGCCCGAACGCGGTGCGCTACCTCAATCGGCTCTCTTCGCTTCTCTATCAGATGGCCGTGTGGGTCCACGCAAGGGAACGCCGCCGGCCGGAGCATCCGACGTACCGCCGCTAGATCTTCCCTTCGGCACGGACAAAGTCCAGAAGCATACCGATGGCCGTGCCCCCCTGGGAACTCCGTGGTTCTCCCCTCTCCACCGCAAGGCCCTCGAGGATGAGCTCTTTCATCCGGCCGACGTCCTCGTGACGGAATCCGAGGCTTCGGGCCGTGGCCTCCTGTTCCGCATGTCCCTGGGGAGGGATCGCGATCAGGGGCGTCCCCGCGGCGAGTGCCTCCGACACGGTCCCCCGACCTGCGGTCGTAATCACAAGGTCCGCGGCGAGGACCATGTCGTGGAGGTTCGGGATGAATCCGTACGTGTACACGCCCGGCGCGGGGGACGCTTTGAGCTTCGGGCCGCTCACCAGCACCATCGACGCATCGGCGAGGTCGAGTTCCCGGAAGGCTCGGACCGCCGCATCGAGGAGGAACTCGCCGATCGCCGTTCCGCCCGCGGTCACGAGGATCGTCTTCTTGCGGAAGAAGAAGTCGTCTCGGAGCTGATCCCGCGAGCGACTGAAGGGCCGCACCGCCGGGTCGGTTCGGCGCGCGTTCGGCCACGCGGGAGCGGGCTCGAAAGTCAGGAGGAGGTCGACCTTGCGGAGCCTGCGGGCCGTCCATGCGTTCGCGGCACGCTCGGCGAGCCTCGAGACCCCGTCACGGGCGAAGTCGCGGCGCACCGAGTTCACGATAAGGGCCGCCGGGGTCCCGCGACGGCGCGCTTCGAGCACGCTCGCGAGTTCTCCTTCCGAGATTAGGAATCGGTAGTGGGACCAGTCGGCATCCTTGCGGAGGAACCGGCGGGCGACGCGCAGGTATCGCGCGTACTCGACGTACCACCGCCACGCGGGGCGGAGTCGGCCTCGTTCCGCGGGCCAGTCGGGAACGGGGGGCAGGGGCATGACATCGAACCCGCTCGCGACGAGCAGGTCCAGAGCCGGGCTACCAGCCAAGAACAGGAACTCGAGTTCGGGGGCCTTCTCCTGGAGGCCGCGGACGAGCGCGATCGCGCGGGAGGCATGGCCGAGCCCTTGGCCGTGCACCGCGAAGTACCCGGGGACCGGGTCCACGCCGCGACGAAGGCCCGAGCCTACAAAGAGGTTGGCCCCCGCTACTTTCGCGGCTCCCCGCCGCAGCCTTTTATCGCGGAGGCCCGTTCCGCGGCGCGTGGAGCTCGCAGCCCTTGCGAAGTACCCGTTCCTGCGGGAAGCGGGCGCCTTCCTCCGTGCGGAGCGGATCCCCCTCGAAGAAGTCCTCACGGATCCCGCGTACGCCCGCGCCCGGGCCCTAGGGAAGGCGCGGCTCCTCGACGCCCTGGAGAAAGGCCCCGTCGTGGAGACCGCGCCGATCGCCACCGCGGAGCAGTTCACGCACCTCCTCGCCTACCCCGTCGCGCGGATCCTCGCCTCCGCGGTCGCGGACACGTACCTGATCCGACGCTACGCGCTCCGCGAGGCCATCCTCGCGGAGGCCCGCCTCCGATCCGAGTCGGACGACCTCCTGATCCACCTCGCGAACCAGCTCGGCGTCGAACTGCGACGCGCGGACGGCGGATTTCGATTGCACTTCACGGACTTCCTCCGGTACACGAACACGATGCGGGAGGCACCCTGGAAGCTGATCAATCAGCCCCTTGTGGGCGGCTACGTCTCGCTCCGCAGGGAACGGGCCGTTCGCGTCTTCCGGAACGCGATCCAGAGGCGCATCGAGGAGGGGCTCCCCCTTCCCGTGAACGACGGGATCCTCGACGCCTTCCGGGACGATCTTCGGGAGCTCCGGGACCGCCTCGCGGAGAAGAAGGCCACGTTCCGGGCCGAGGACATCGGGAAGGTGAGCATCACGCGGTTCCCGCCGTGCATGTACAACCTGCTCGCGCAGATCCAGAACCACGAGAACGTGTCCCACATGGGCCGTTTCGCGATCGTGTCCTTCCTTCACCACATCGGCCTCAAGAACGACGAGATCTTCCGGGTCTTCGGCGACGTCCCCGATTTCGCGGCGAACGTCACGCGCTATCAGATCGACCACATTACGGGCGCGACGAGTCCGACGGAATACACGCCTCCCGAGTGCGCAACGATGAAATCGTACGGGATCTGCCCGGGCCCCGACCGCATCTGCCTGACGATCAAGCATCCCCTGTCGTACTACCGTGTGAAGGGCCGCGAGCGCCGGCCGAAGGGGGAAGACGCGTCGACGGCGGCCTAGGTCGAAAGGCCGCGCCAGATCCCAAGTGCGCGCTGTACCGCCGTTGCGTTGCCCAGAACCGCAAAGAGGAGTAGGAACCACTCGAGGGGGCTGAACAGAACGGGAGCGATCCCCCAGGCGAGCCCGGCCGAGGGCGCGACGACGAGCTGGACGATGCCTCCGACGAACAGGAGGACGAGGCGGTCCGCACGGCCCAGGAGGCCCGCGTAGCGGCGGCCTTGCCCGACCGCCTGAGCCTGGGTGCCCATGTACGACGTCAGGAGGACGCCGAGGAGGGCCAGAGTCCCGACCCACAGCTCCGAGTAGAGGCCGAAGGCCACCCCGCCGAGCAGAAAGACGTCTGCGTAGCGATCGAGGACGTGGTCGAGGAAGTCCCCGCGGATCGATGCCTTGCCGGCGATTTTGGCGATCTTCCCGTCGAGCGCGTCGAGGTACGCGTTCCCGAGCAGGAACAGGAGCGCGAGGGCAAGCGGCAGAGGCCCGCCCACGAAGAATCCGACGCCGGACACGACCGCCGAGCCGAAGGCGATCCACGAGACCGCGTTCGGATCCACGTCGCGCAGCCGTTCCGCAGGCCCGAGGAGGAACCTGTCCGCGATTCCGCGATACCGATCTAGGACCACGAGAGCACCTCGGCGCTCCAGTCGACGGAACCGGGTTCGCGTCCCTGGGTCCGGCCCTGGAGGATCCCCAGGATCGCCTCCGCGGCCGCCTCGGCACGGAGGTTCGTCGTGTCGACCTCGTAGACGCGCGGAAGGCGGGCCACGGCCTCTTGCGTGATCACGTCGATCGCCTCGGCCTCCACGTTCTCGCGAATCTTCTCGGAGGGCCAGCCCCGCGCCTCGAGGCGCTGCCTGAGGACGGAGGGTCGGCACCGCAGGACGACGGCCAGGTTCACGTCCATGTGGTGGCTGTAGTGGGACCGCAGGAACGCGATCTTGGCCTGGACGCGGAGCCTCTCCCGGAGCGCCTCCACGTCGATCTCGTCGCTTCCGCGACGCTCGTCCCGGCCGACGACGAGCCCCTGGCGGCGCGCCACATCATCGAGGTCAACGACGATGTAGCCACGGCGGACGAGAACATCGCCTGAGGTCGTCTTCCCGGTTCCTGGAGTGCCCGTGAGGGCGATGAGCACGCGCGGAGAACCCGGGGCCGTTATATTAACCGTTCCGGGCGGCCCGTGCCGGAGACGCGAACCTGCCCGAGAGCGCTTCGGAGAACCGGAACGACCGGGTTCGTTCCTCCCGTAACCGGCGAATCCTCGTGACCGTCGTCGGATCGGGGACCCTCCGGAACTCGAAGTCGTAGGCTACGTCCATGAGGGTCAGGGACTCCGCGGGGGCAAGCCCGAAGTCCGCGCGCGCCGGTCCGTCGAGGCCCCGCTCTAGATCCTCGACCGTGGCGCGGCCCGCCTCGACCTCGAGAGCGGCCGCGACGAGACGCCGTACAAGGTTCCACCGAAAGCCGGGAGCGCGGAAGTCCAGGACCACAGCGTCTTCGATCCGGCCTGCGGAGGCGGCATCGATTCTGGCGGATGTCCTCGAACGGTCCTTCGTGAAGTTCCGGAAATCGTGCTCGCCTACGAAGATCGCTGCTGCGGTACCGAGGCTCGCTTCGTCATGGTCTGGAGACAACAGATAGCGATACCACCGTTCCCTGGCGCGGCGCACGTTGAAGTCGTCTGGGACCTCCGCGACGGCCCACGCCCACACGCCACGGGCCTTCCCGTTGAATGCGCGGACCGCTGGAATCGCGGACAGGATGGAATCGAACGCGACGACGTTCCCCAGGGCACTGACCCCTCGGTCCGTGCGGCTCGCGCCGCGGAGGCGTGGATCCTTGCGCGTGTCGATGACGCCCGCCCTGCCGAGGGCGAGCAGGACTTCCCCCTCCACCGTCCGAACGTTCGGCTGGCGCGCGAAGCCGTGGAACGCGACGCCGTCGTACGCGATCTTGAAGGCGGCGCGCATCGCACCACGCGACGCACCCGACGTACTTATGCTTGGCCGCCTCCCCAAGCATCGTTCACGACAGGAGAACCACGGAGCGTAAGGTTCATCTAGCCAGCGTTTCGTTTTCTCGGATGTGCGACGCGCCTCGGGCGTTCGGGCCTCTTTCGCACGCGTGCGGGGCGGACGCGTCGCGACGGCCCGCGGGTGGGCGGACCGCCTGATCCCTTGGGTTCTCATCGGCGCCGGTGTCGCCCTGTCGTTCGTCTCGTTCGTCCCGCTCGCCCAGCTCCTCGACGTTGTCAACGTCGCCGGGACCGTCGCGGCGAACTCGACCGTTTCTGTCGCGGTGAATCGGACCGAGGCCACGTATTCGGAGGTCGTCCTGCAGGGCGCCCCGGTCTGTGGGTTCAGGGTCTACGTGCTCGACCCTCAGGAGGCGGAAACGTTTCGGCAAACGCAAAGTCTCCCCTCGGACTTCCTCTCTTGTCGACGGACCCAAGCCGTGTACGAGGATCCGATCGAACTGCTTGTCGTCGAGAACCCCTCGTTGGCCTCCGTGCCGTACGATGTCCGAATCGAGTTCGTTGGGATTTCACAGCCGAACGGCCTGTGGATTCTGCCCGCCAGCGCCCTCCTTGCCGGCGGAGGGATGATTGCGATCCGGCGGATGCTCCAGGGAGGTCTCGTCCGGATCGTCGACGACCTGTCGGAACGGGAGGCCCTCGCACCGCCCATCGATCGGGATCGCCCCCGTAGATAGGGGAATCCCCTATCGGCCCAGAGGCATCCGGCTCACCGCGGCAAGGTAAAGAAGGACCAAGAAGCCGACCACAATCGGACCGGCCAGGGAGACCGCGGTGAAGGCGACCGACCCGCCGAGGTCGACAACCGAAGGCGGGGCGACAAGCCCGCCACTGGGGGGCGCAAAGGGGGCGATGACCCCCATGGCCATGCCCGTGAACGTCGCCAGATCGCTCCACGCGGGGACGAAGGTCACGGGTCCCAGGATCGGCAGAATCTGAAGGAATTGGCCCGCGATGACGAGGTCCAATGGCCGAGCCGCTTGGTTGTACACCCACAACGGAAAGGAAATCCATGCAAGCTGGGACGGCTTCAGCACCATGAGGAAAAGCATCCCTGCAACGACGTATTGCGCGCCGAGGACGAGCGTACTCCCGAGGAAGGCAGCGACAAGCCCTGCGGATGGCGCGGCCCCCGCCGCGCTCGAGAGGGCCGCGACACTCGCCCCGGCGACGATCAAGATGAGCACCGAGCAGGTCGCGACAAGACCCAGGATCCTACCGAGGGCGGCTGACCATCGCGGAACGGATCGCGTGAAAAGCATCTCAGGGTACGCGGACCGCGCATCCCGCTTCGCGACGTCGTACGCGAGTCCGAGCGGGACCGCGGGCAGAAGGATCGGAGCGAAGCCGAACGCAAGGGCAAGAAGGGCTCCATCCGGGCCCAGTTTCCATACAGGGAAGGTGCCCGTTCCACCACCCAGCGAGGATCCTCCAAGGGCATACGCGAGGAGAACGGTGGGAAACCCGAATATCGAGGCGATCGCGATGAGTCGAACGCTCGTAAGCCCCGCTCGGGCTTCGCTCCAGGCGAGATAGGCGATCGAGCGAACGATCTCCTGAGCGCTCATGTAGCCTCCCGGCGGACCAGAGTACGGACGATGTCGTTCAGCACGATCTCGGCGGACTTGAGAGATCTCACACGGATTCCCGCTTCTTCGAGGGCTGCGAGGGCGACCTGCTCCACGAACATGCCAGGCCGGACGAAGAGGAGGATTGCGGCACCCGTGTCCCCGACTTCGAGGACCCCGGACACACTCCGGAGCACGCCGGCCGCGCCCGCGGCGTTCCCGTCGACTTCCACGAAGACTCTGGCGTGACGCGCTTCGCCGACGACTTCGAGGAGTTTCAACGTCTCGTACGGCCGCGTGGCCCGGCCCTCCGCGAGGGTCAGGATGCGGTCGCAGACGGGCTGGAGGCTCGCCAGTTTCGGTGCGCTGAGCACGACGGTCTTCCCTGCATCCTTCAGATGGCCGAAGTGTTTCGAGAACGCGAGAAGGTCCGCGGGAGATAGGCCCGCCATCGGCTCATCGAGCAGGAGGATCGGCGGATCCGTCAACAGGGCAACGGCGAGGGCAAGGCGGCGCTGCTCGTAGGCCGTGCAGTCGACGACCCGTACGTCGGCTCGGGCGTCGAGGTCCAGGCTCGAGAGAAGCTCGCTAACCCGACGGCGACGCACGAGAACGGATAGGCCGTTCGCGCGAGCCCAAGATCCGAGAACGTCCGCAACGGTCCGGTTCAGCGGCATCTGTGCGGACTGGGGCGCGTATCCCTGGACAGCGCCCAGGAACCCTCGACTCTCGGTGACGTCCATTTCCGCGAGGGATGCGCGTCCGGCGGTGGGGGGCAGGAGGCCTGCGAGGATCCGGAATAGAGTCGTCTTGCCCGACCCGTCCGCCCCGAGGAACCCGAACGATTCACCGGGCGCGACATCGAACGTCACGTTGTCTAGGGCCATCGCGCCCGCAGGTCCGAAGCGCTTCGATATCCCTCGGACGCGAATCACGGCCGCGGTCATCGAATACGCCCACCTAAAGCATCCGCTCGCGTTCAGGGGTTTCTTCTGCGGGCGGCTGCTGCGGCTGGCGGTCCCTCGGACTCCTGGTGGCACCGCGCCGGACCAAGTAGACAAGGAGGGCAGCCACGGCGACGCTCGACGCAACAAAAATCGAAGCGACGAGAATGGGATCCGTGCCGTACGAAAGAAGCGGAGCGGTCGAGAACGTAACGGTCTCCCCGAAGATGACCTGGGTCCCCAAGGTCGCGGCGAAGCGGACCTGGTAGATCGTCGACGGTTCCAGACCCTCGATCGTAAAAGAGAAGAAACCACGCTCCGCCAATGTAGCGGCCCCCCCAGACTGCCAATCGCCCCGCGCGGCCCGCCATTCAAAATGCACGCCCACCTGGCTCGCGTTCCCCAGGGAGGTCAGCTCCCCCACCACGATTGCCGATGTCGCCGTCAGGCCCCGCGCAGGCCACGTCCGGATGCCGAGTCCCGGACCGCCTGACGCGTATCGCACCGAGCGTTCAGGCCAGCTGTAGTATGCGAAGTGGGGCGTCCCGTCCGGGCCGATCGCCAGGCTTGAGAACCAGCCCGCGACGAACCGTCGATCCGGGATATGGATTCCCCAGACCCCTGCCTCCTTCCGGGCATAGCGGAGGACCGCCACGTCCCGGTCGTAATAGGAGATGTGGGGCTGTCCGGTTTCGTCGAGGGCCAAGCTCGCATCCCAGCCCACGTCCCCTTCGGAATCGACGACCTCTCGGAGCCATGCGGAGCCGTTCCATCGGGCGATCCGGAGTTCCCGTTCCGCCTGCGCCCGATACGCTATCCACCGGCCG
>Ga0247727_10009515_pt1 | contig 17579 bp, 15 predicted proteins | sample WisWelCaveWW1625_FD_202498 | JGI IMG/M metagenome (GOLD analysis project Ga0247727, IMG submission 202498) | Biofilm microbial communities from Wishing Well Cave, Virginia, United States - WW16-25 | ecosystem: Environmental > Aquatic > Deep subsurface > Groundwater > Cave microbial mat | place...
GGCTGCGCGAAAGGGCCGTGCACATGGGATCTCGCTCATTAACACGATAAACAGTATTATGGGAATTGATCTCGATACGTTCGAGGTGAATCCTGCTGTCGACGGCAAAGGTGGACATGGCGGGTACGCCGGACCGGCGGTGAAACCGGTGGCACTCCACATGGTATCCCAAATTGCTGTTGACCCGGAGATCAATCTCCCAATTTCAGGCATCGGTGGGATCTCTACCTGGCGAGATGCACTCGAATTCATTTTGCTTGGTTCGACCAGTGTTCAGGTCTGCACGGCGGTCATGCATTACGGATTCCGTATCATCGACGACCTGATGGAAGGTCTGACGAACTGGATGGAGGAAAAGGGATACCATTCTCTTGACCAGATCCGTGGCAAGACGCTTCTTTCAATCGCCGATTTCGGAGATCTGAATCTCCTCTACAAAACCGTTGCAGCGATTGATGAATCAAAGTGCATCCAGTGCAACCTATGCTACATTGCCTGTGAGGACAGCGCACACCAGTGCATCGATTTGATCCCACACAATGGCAAGAACCAACCAAAGATTCGAGAATCCGATTGCGTCGGCTGTAGGCTCTGTTTCCTCGTGTGTCCGGTGGACGGATGCATCTCAATGGTGCGCAAGGATGATGGGACGGAGGCAGTCAGCTGGAACGAATTAATGAAGCAGATGCCGCAGCCGCTGACGTGGGAAGCGCTGAGACATTTCCAGGCGAAGCATGGGATTGAAATTCATTGAGAGCCAAACATTGTGTAAAGAGTGAAATTCGAAGCTTATGTTTGTATTTTGCTCCTACGGAACAATGACCTGTTAGAATCCGTAGGGATTCGATATTTGTAATACCTCAGTGGAACAGCATGGAGACCAAAAGTCCAGAGGAGTTTCATGTGCAGGGATGTCGACCCGTGAAGGCTTGTTTCGCTGGTGCAGACCAAAGTGCCGGCAGAGAGTCCGTATTCGATGATTCAGACATCAAGAGCGGACATCTTGGACAGCAGTGAGAATTTCGGATATAAGAAGTTGATGGAAAACGGGGGTTAAATCATACTCACACATCATAAGGAGGATTCACCATGAAAAAAGTATCTCTCTTACTGTTGCCCATACTCATCGGGCTGATGGTCTTTAGCGCCATGGATGCGGCGGCGCAAAAGATGAAGAAAGAGGCGGTCGTGTGGCCAGCTGATCAGATCAAATGGATTCCAGATCCAGACGGGAGTGGTGGGATGAGCGCTAACCTGTGGGGTGACATGAACAAGGGTGCGTACGGAGCTTTGGTGAGTATTCCTGCTGGATCAAAGTTCCCATTGCACACACACACCAGCGATGTAAAAGCTGTGGTCATATCAGGCACGTTTATTTACACCCCTGAGGGTGGCACCGAAACGAGGCTTGGTGCTGGCTCTTATTGTCTCGTTCCAGGCGGCTCGAGGCACACAAGTGGAACAGGAGATGATGCTCCGTGTGTAATGTTCCAGGAAGGATCTGGCAAGTGGGACGTGAAGCCCGTGGGTGAAACGTTGAAGAAAAAGGAGTGAGGGCATTCAGGGTTCAAGATTCCTGCTTCTCCCTGTTACGAGGTCCTACGACTACAGGAATCCATAGAGTCATGGATCGCAGGTCGGCGGTGTCCCGATAGGCCCCGGAGGATTCGGGGTTGATCGGGGCTGTATCGGGGCCCGCCTGCCTCGCTCTGTCAGCTTTGCCTACGGCATGCCGAAAGCGAACTCTCGGAGCGAGCTGGATAAACCGTTCACTAAGAACGGGGACCTGAACCGCGAGTCACATCACTTCAAGGAGCACCACCATGGTTACCATAACGCTTGCGAAGTTCCGCCGTCGGCTCACACCAAAGGAGGTTCGAAGAACTCCCAAGGTCATTGAGGATGGCGGCGGGAAGATTCTCTCTGCCTACTGGACCTTGGGTCGATATGACGCGGTGTTAACGATAGAATGGCCGGATGAGAAAGCTGCGATGGGTACACTCAGCAAGTTGATCGATGCCGCTTCATCAGAAACGCTCGTTGCGGTTCCACGTCAAGAGGCGCTCAAGTTGGCGGGATACTAGAAGTCCGGTCGAAAACCCTGTCTAAAATATAACCGCAGAGAACGCAAAGGTCGCAGAGGGAAAAAACAAGACATAAGAGATCTTTTTTAGAAGTCCGGTCGAAAACCCGTCTAAAATATAACCGCAGAGAACGCAAAGGTCGCAGAGGGAAAAAACAAGATATAAGAGATCTTTTTTAGAAGTCCGGTCGAAACCCCTGTCTAAAATATAACCGCAGAGAACGCAAAGGTCGCAGAGGGAAAAAACAAGACATAAGAGATCTTTCTTAGAGGAAATCTCTCGGCGTTCTCTGCCCGCCCGCCTGACTTTGGTCTTGTCAGCAGGCCCCGAGAAGCTCCGGGCTGGCCCCGAGAAAGTTCGGGGCAGGCGGGCGTCCTCGGCGGTTTCTATTCTTTCTTGGGGTTTCCGACTGAAACTCCTAGGAGCCTGGTACACACAAAGGTACAAAGTCCGTTAAGAGAGATCAGATTCTGATGATTCTTTCTTGGTGTCTTTGTGCCTTGGTGGTGAGATTAATTCTGAGCCGGGGTTTCCGACTTCGTCTCTAGCTGTCGCTTTTGTCACTCCCATGCGTAGCGTGTAGGTGTTGAGATAGACCCGCTCTCGCCAAGGGAGACCGTCGTGTGGGCAGTTACGACAGGTCGTTTTGATTTCTCCAAGGACTTAGTTCGGGCAATGGACTGATGGGGTAACCGGTCTTGTCTTGATCCACCTCCGGAGGAATTTGCTTGCTGAAGCGCGCGAAGAATCATCCCATCACGTCTGTAGATGTCATCACGGAATTGCACTGTTCCGCTCTCATCGACCCACACAGTCCAATACACCAGATGCACAGGAACACGATCTGTCAACATGATGGCTTGTTCAACACCTTTCTCGACCTCCGCTTGTATTCTCTCCACGGTCCATCCGGGCCTCTGCCACAATAGATGAGCTGCAAGTTCGAAAGGCTTTTCCGTCCGAATACAGCCGTGACTGAAATGCCGTGCAGTCTTATCGAACAGATGCTTTGATGGCGTATCGTGGACGTACACGTTGTTGTGATTCGGAAATACGAACTTAATCCTCCCGAGCGCGTTCTTTGCTCCCGGGTCCATTCGCAGCCGATAATTGAAGGTTTCGGGTGTCATCCCCGACCAGTCGATGGAGTCGGGACTCTCTTCCGTGACAGTCTCGTTTGAGACCTTCAACACCCTGATGTTCTCGTTCTTGAGGTAGTTCGTGTTTTTCTTCACTATCGAGAGGATTTCGTTCACAGCAATACTCGGTGGCACGTTCCAATGTGGATTCAGCACGATGTGGCTCATCGTTTCGCTGAACACCGGAGTCTGATGCGTACCGTTCCCGACAACTACGCGTGTTGTCATGGTCGTCATACCGTTCTCAACAACGTCCAGCTCAAAATTGGGGATATTCACGAGGACATAACGTGCACCGAGATCGTCCGGAAGCCAACGCATGCGTTCCAGGTTCGCTTCTATCTGACGGACGCGTTCCCCGGGCGTTGTATTCAATACGGCGAGTGTTTGTTTGTCGATCCTGCCGTTTGATTCAATGCCATGCTGCCCTTGGAATCTTCTCAAGGCCTGTTCAAGTGAGTCGTCGAAAACATAGATGTTCGACCCATTTGTTCGATAGCTCTTATCCCAGATCATCAACCTCTGCTTCACCTCTTCCACACGTTCACACGAATCTCCTTTTGCAAGAACGGGGCCTCCTGAGATCATCAGCACGGACATGCGTGCATCAAACGACTTGTATTGCGCAAGCGCATTCTTGAGTCGGGCATACTGTTCGTGGCGCGGCTGCAGACTCCGAAATGCATTCCGTATTCCGATGGAGTCCAATCCTTGTTGCAGGACTTGCGCGAGATCTTTACGACGGGGTGTGACGGACCAATCGTTGTACACTGTGTGAGGATTCAGGCGTCCCGAGTGAAGATCCGAGGCATACCGCAAGAACGCCTCCGTGAGAACAAGGTCCGTACGTGCACTTACAAGGGAAATCTCCATCGATCCCGTTGATCGCATATCCTCGATCGCCGTCTTGAGAAGATCAGCATTGTAATCCGCCGAGCAAAGCCCCTCACGATCGGCCTCACGGATCGCAGCGTAGAGTGAGTCGGCCTGCGTGGTGAGACGCTTGTCGGTGATCCAAGAGGGTCTGTAACCCCTTCGCTGATAAAACACAGTGATCGATGAAGGATCGTACAATGAGAGGAATCTCGATGCAACAGTGGTAGACACATGCTTCCTGAGTTGCGCCTCAATCGCTTCTCGAACCTGATCCATTGGGCTCTGTGCTCGTGCCGGCAGAATGCAGAGCAACAGTGCACACACAGGTACTATCACCCTAGTGGATATCAAAGCATGCATTGTAATAATACTTCTCATTATTCTTCTTCCCGAATTCCAACCTTGGATATCGTACTGTTGACGTCACGTTTCCAGGTGAAATACTCTTGCACCTGCGTATTTGTTCCCCGCGCGGGTAAGCCTAAATTTACGAGACGGGGAGGACTCAAAATGTGCGGAAGCTTACTCGTCGGTTGCGAAAAGCTCTTTGTGTGACCGGCAGCATGAAACGGAGAATGATGAGAACGATGAGTGGTATGACGCGCATCCACCTTTTTTCAGCCCTTGATTCTCACCCTAGAGCAGGATATATTCTGACTGTCGTGCATGTATCTGCATGCGTCATCAATCTTTGATGCTCATCCCAACCCTCAGGAACCAAAGGCCTTCGCGGTGGACGCATCGAGGCATCACTCGAAGCGAGGGGAATGAAGATTGACCGTGACCGTGCGGAACATTGACAAGTCCCTGCCAAGGTCATCACTCACGCTGTTAAGCGGAACAGAGAAAGGTTTCCGGATGGTTTCATGATTCAATCAACGAAGGACGAACAACCCTTTCCAACCTAACAATCTTCAACACCGACCGGGAGCACTCATGTCTGTTCTTATCAAAAACGGACGCATCATCACATCCGAACAGGACTACAACGCCGATATCTACGTTGAGAAAGACAAGATCACCACCATTGGTGCCAATCTGAAAGTTCAGGCCGACAAGATCATCGAGGCTGGGGGGAAGTACGTTATTCCCGGAGGTGTGGATGTGCACACCCATATGGATTTGCCATTTGGGGGAACGGTTTCGAGCGACGATTTTGAAACCGGGACACGGGCCGCTGCGTTCGGCGGTACGACGTGCTTGATCGACTTTGCCGTCCAGACCAAAGGACAAAAGATGCGAGAGGCGCTCGATATCTGGTGGAAGAAAGGGGAAAAAGCGACTGTCGATTACAGTCTTCACATGATTATCACTGACCTGCCCGAAGCGCATCTTGAAGATATGAACGAGATGGTACGTGAGGGATTGACAAGCTTCAAGCTCTTCATGGCCTATCCGAATGTCCTGATGGTGGATGATGCGACGATTTTCCGTGCGCTTCGGCAGACCGGTCAGAACGGGGCGCTTGTGTGCATGCATGCAGAAAACGGGAGTGTGATTGATCTTCTCGTGCAGAAGGCGCTCGCAGAGGGCAAGACTGCGCCAATTTATCATGCGCTTACCCGACCTACAACGGCCGAAGGAGAAGCGGTCAACAGAGCGATCGCCCTGGCGCAGATGGCGGGTGCGCCCGTGTATATTGTTCATCTCTCTTCGGCTGATGCACTCGAGAAAGTTGCAGAAGCCCGCGATCGCGGTCTCCCGGCGTTTGCCGAGACCTGCCCCCAGTATCTGCTGCTTTCGATTGAAGATCTGGATCGCCCGAATTTCGAGGGTGCAAAATATGTTTTCACGCCGCCTTTGCGTGAGAAATGGCATCAGGACAAGTTGTGGGAGGGTCTCCGGAAAAACACGCTCCAGGTTGTCTCCACCGATCACTGTCCATTCTGCTTCAAAGAACAAAAGGAGCTGGGTCGCGACAGCTTTGCCAAGATTCCGAACGGCGGCCCCGGTGTGGAGAACAGGCTCCAGCTTCTCTTCCACCACGGGGTGAGCCAGAAGCGGATTACACTCAACCGCTGGGTGGAGCTTGTCTCAACAACACCGGCAAAGATGTTTGGGCTCTATCCGCGGAAGGGGACGATTGCCGTTGGCAGTGACGCAGATATCGTCATCTGGGATCCAAACAAAGAGCATACGATTTCAGCGGCGACCCACCACATGCGGGTTGACTACTCAATGTTCGAAGGATTCAAGGTGAGAGGAAACGCAGAGACCGTCATGTCGCGAGGTGAAATAGTCGTCGATCATGAAAAATGGTTGGGGAAAGCGGGTAGAGGTAAGTTTCTCAAACGAGACACATATGCGGGGGCGTGGAGGTGAGAATAATCGATGGAGAAACAGCAAAGGAGGGCGTAATTGTGGCGACGGATCTTTCTAAGGAGATGCTTGAAGCTTCACGGACACTCTGGAAGGACAAGAGGTACAGAAACCAGATTTATCCCGCGAAGATGTTTCAACAGTATGCACCAAGATACCTAGGATTCGAAGTGAGTCAACTTTGGGAGAATGAAAATGATCCCCCCGATTTCTTCATTCGAGTCAACGACACTGAAATTAGCTTGGAAGTTACTACCTTTTTCGAAGAGGTGATCCGGCAAAAAAATTCTTTCTTTGAGATGCTCGAGTTCATTCTCAGGCCCATCATTGATGCGAGTCTCCCTCTCCTCCCCAACGGTTTGTATATGTTCTATTTTTTCCCAGGAAGCCTACAAGCTACTGAAAATCCGAACTTCTCGGTCGACATTCCAGATTTTGGGCCCAGGGTGAGCAGAGATGAATTGTCAAAACAGCTTAGTGAAAAGCTTCCGGCCAAACTCAGAGAATTAACCTCGAATTTCAACCTAGGTCATGAAAGTCCGGGTGATGCTTTGTCAATAACTGACACTAAGGGCAATAGTGTTGGCGAAATCAGAATATCGCGGTATGGGAGTACAGAGAAGAGTTATATCCTATGGCCTCAGAAAATGATAAGATACACACCGTGGTCAGAAGTCGAACTGCGCGATGCGATTCAATACGCTATCGATCAAAAAGAAGAAAAGTACCTTAAGAAGAATCCGAGTGAATTGAGTGGTCAACCGTGGTGGCTCCTGATATCAGATATTTACAATGACTTTGGAACAAACAGGACACAATTTGATATCGCTGCGATGGAGGTGAGATTAAGGTTTTTTCAACGGGTTTTTTTGATCCAAGACATTTTGAAAGATTACGAGATAATCGAATTCAGAGGAAGCAGTAAAAAGATTACGAGTGACGAACCAGACAAATGACTCGTAGGAAAATCTGGGTCATCCAAGTGGATGAAGCATGCAGTGTCGTAGACTGAGATGAACGTAGCGCGCAATGAAAGGGCAAAGAACACTGTGACTTCGGTAGCCGTTGATCATTACTTCTTCATGTACAACTGGATGAGAATTCGCCACAGTTTAAGGATAACATCGGCAATGCAGCAAAACTTACCAACCGGCTTGGGATTTCGCAAGATTTGTTGACTTGGAGCGATGCGGCCTGATGACACCAACTACCGGAGGGAATTATGGAAAAGCGAATAGAACGCTTGCTCATCATCATAGCGATCCTGATGGGGCTTTACCTTATCGCAAACGTCAGACTCTACGAGGTGGTGGCGGTCTCAGCGCCACATATCCCCACCATCATCGGCGGAGATGTCATAGGGAACGATGGTATTTCGCCAGTTGCTGTAAAGATCAACACATTGACAGGAACGGCCTCAGTGATTGAACGGTGGGCTCCTGGAACAAGTAGGGAGCACGAAGTGTCTAAGTGACAAGTGCCAAGCAATGAGACCTCCAGATTCTGTCGTTCTCAGGGGAAACTTTAGCACTACGGGCCGTGTCGTTCAGTTGATTCAGAGGATTCACTTCGTTACATTTATTTGTGTCAAAATAGGAACCGACCTTGGAGGGAGTTCAGAATGATGACTTATTCGGTCATATACGAAAAGATTAATGATGGGATATTCCCTCCCGGCTATTGCTATGCACACATACCTGTCTTAGATCTCACAACTCATGGGTTGGGAATCGAGGGGGCCCGAGGGGCGGCAAGGGACTTAGTGAGGTTATGGATTGAGGAAAAGAAAGCCCACGGCGAGCCCATACCAACGGAATCTGATGTTCTCTACTCAAGAATAGAGATTGAGGATGCCCTTCTCGGCGCGTGAGGTCCTGGCCAGACTTAAGAGAAAAGACAGTCTGGCTCTCACAAAGTGTTGCGCCAAACCAGCAGTAAACACCAGGAGTTGCCCCAATGCCACGCGAAGAACCTGAGATCGTACTTGCGCGGCAACTCGCAAATGCCTTGACGGTGCCAATGTTCCTGGTCGACACCGAAGGAACGTTGCTCTTCTACAACAAGCCGGCAGAGGTGGTCCTTGGCCGACGATTCGAGCAGACGGGCGAGATGAGTGCTGCTGTGTGGTCAAGGATTTTTTTCCCCGTCGACGAGTCCGGCAATCCTCTTGAGCCTGGAACGCTCCCTCTTGTGGTTGCGGTGAACGAGCACCGTCCGAGTCATGGCCGGTTATGGATAAGCGGCATTGACAACGTGCGGCGCCACATTGAGGTCGTTGCTCTTCCACTTATCGGCCAATCCGATCGGAACCTCGGGGCGATAGCAATTTTTTGGGAAGTGGGAGGCTCATAAATTATGTCGAAAATCGTCGTGTCAGAACTCGCCAGTCACAAAGAAGGTGGGTTGATCGAAGTCGACCTCTCTTCGATCGATCACAGTCCACTTATCAATAAAGACATTGCGCCGACGAAAATCGTTCAGCGCACCTGGGGGACGTACAATATTGCAGCGCTCTGGATCGGCATGAGTGTCTGCATCCCCACGTACATGCTGGCAAGCGGACTTATTGCCGGCGGCATGAACTGGTGGCAGGCATTGCTCACAATAACGCTGGGTAACATCATTGTCCTCATCCCGATGATCCTCAATGCTCACGCAGGGACAAAGTATGGCGTACCGTTCCCCGTACTCGCTCGCGCATCGTTCGGAACGATCGGCTCAAATGTTCCAGCACTTCTGCGAGCGGTTGTTGCGTGCGGATGGTTCGGGATTCAAACTTGGATCGGGGGCCAGGCGTTCAATTCGATGGTCATACTACTCCTCCCTCAATGGGCGGTCTTTGAATGGGGACCCGCCATTGGCTTCTTGATCTTCTGGTTGATGAATGTCTATTTCATTGTGAAAGGAACAGAGTCGATTAAGTGGCTGGAAGCGCTCTCGGCGCCCTTTCTCATCGTCGTTGGTTTGGGTCTCCTTGTTTGGGCCTATCGCCGTGGCGGGGGGTGGGGACCTATCCTCTCGCAGCCGGGTAAGTTCCAGACACTCGGGGAGTTTTGGGCCTTCTTTATGCCTTCACTGACCGGAATGGTCGGCTACTGGGCAACACTTTCGCTGAATATTCCTGACTTCACACGCTACGCGAAAAGTCAGCGTTCGCAGATGGTTGGTCAGGCAATCGGTTTACCGCCAACAATGGCACTCTACTCGTTTATCGGCGTTGCAGTCACGTCGGCCACGGTGGTCATATTCGGAGAGGCAATCTGGGATCCTGTGGTACTGTTGTCAAAATTCGAGAATCCGATCATCATCCTTCTCTCGCTCATTTCGCTTCTGGTCGCTACGCTGACAACAAACCTCGCCGCAAACGTTGTATCTCCTGCCAACGATTTTTCGAACATGATCCCGAAGCGCATCAGCTTCAAGACGGGTGGTCTCATCACCGCGTTTTTGGGTATTGTCATGATGCCCTGGAAGCTTCTTGAGGATTACGGGACGTACATCTTTGGCTGGCTCGTCGGCTATTCAAGCTTTCTCGGTCCCATAGCCGGTGTATTGATCGCAGACTATTTTGTCGTACGGAAACGAACGCTGAACGTGAACGATTTATATATGCGAGCCGGAGTATATGAATATGTCAAAGGCTTCAATCCGAAGGCGCTGGTTGCACTTACAGCAGGGATCGTTCTGGCGCTCATCGGCTTGATCGTCGCAGAGCTGAGGTTTCTTTATGACTATGCATGGTTCGTGGGATTTGCGGTGGCGTTTGCGATCTACATCCTGATTATGAGGCGTGGACAGAGGGAGGAGAAAACACTCCGCGAGTAGATCCATGAACTTTCAAGGTAAAGTGTGATCGATACTTGCGTCTTCCTCCTCCAGTCGATCACGTTGAAACTAGGTTCCGGATTTAGTACCGTATATTCATGCAGTCGTCGATTTCCTTCATACTGGATGGCAGGCTAACGAGTCTTGATTTCAAGGATTCCTCAGGCCTGAAACCCACGACGACAATCCTGAATTACTTGCGGAGCTTGCCGACTCACAAAGGAGTGAAAGAGGGCTGCGCCGAGGGAGACTGCGGGGCTTGTACGGTCGTGCTTGCAGAACTAGGTGCGGAGAATACACTCCAGTACAAGGCCGTTGATTCCTGCCTCGTGTTCCTTCCGATGATTCATGGCAAGCAGCTGGTCACCGTGGAGAACTTGCAGACTCGGTCCGGCGAATTGCACCCGGTCCAAAGCGCGATGGTGGAAACGAACGGAAGTCAGTGCGGCTACTGTACTCCCGGATTCATCATGTCGCTCTTCGCGCTCTATAAGAACCACGATCATCCCTCCCGGCAGCAAATCGATGACGCACTCACTGGAAACCTCTGTCGATGCACAGGCTACAAGCCGATTGTCGAAGCGGCAGCCGCTGCATGCATCCAGGACGGCATCGATCACTTTTCGGGTGAAGAAATCCGCGTCATCAAACTGTTACAATCCATCCCGCGCACATCCATAACTCTTGAGACTCAGAAACAACGGTATGTTCTTCCCTCAACCATATCCGAAGCGCTCTTGCTCAAAGACCAGCACCCAGATGCGATCGTAGTGTGCGGTGCAACCGATGTTGCCTTGCGTGTCACAAAGAATCATGAGCTCTTGCACGAGATCATTGATCTGTCGCGTATCGATGAATTGATGCAGATGGCCGAAGACGACTCGTCTCTGCGCATCGGCGCAGGTGTTTCCTTGAGTACACTCATGGCGAATGCGGAACATGAGTTCCCAGCGCTCTACAAGATGCTCGCCGTATTCGGCTCAGAGCAAATCAGAAATCTGGCGACATTGGGCGGAAACATTGCAACTGCATCCCCCATTGGAGATACACTCCCTGTGTTGATAGCCTACGAAGCACGAGTTGTCCTTGAAAGTATCAATGGGAGAAGAGAGCTGGCTCTTGGCGATTTCTTCACTGGTTATCGGCAAACCAAGCAGAGAACCAATGAACTGATTACTTCCATTATCATACCGAAGTGTACCAACGGTGCACTTGTCAAGTCATACAAGATATCTAAGAGAAAGGATTTGGACATATCCACGGTAAGCGCCGCCTTCAGGCTGGAGTTGAACGGTGGAGTAATAGTAGAGAACGTCACGCTCGCGTATGGTGGTATGGCAGAACGTGTAAAGAGAGCGGATGCTGCCGAACAGTTTCTCATTGGCAAGAAGTGGGAACGAGAAACTGTTGAGCAGGCGATGACGCTGATAGATAGGGCGTTCACTCCTATCTCGGACGCCCGTGGGGGTGCTCAAATGCGAACGATTGCAGCACGGAATCTGCTCCTGAAGTTCTGGAACGAAACGGTGCAGGAGAAGCAGAAACGGAGTAATGGAGTGTTGGAGTAATGGATTGTTGGAGGGCTTGGTTATGCCAGAGTACACGACATTGCGAAACATCAACCTGGGGTATGTCGAAGGGAGAGTGCGCAAATGATTCAACTCGATTATTGGCTGGTTATTGAAGCAACCGAAGATCCAGACTTTTTTGGTTTCTATTCTCCGGACCTGGAGGGCTTTACAGGGATTGGTCATTCCATAGAAGATTGTATGTACAGAGCACGATGGGGAATGCAGGAGCACGTGGCATTACTGACGGGGCAAGGATCTTGAAGTGACAATTTGTGACTTCAAGCTGGGGTGGTATCAGAAAGCTTCCCTATGCATTTACTGAACAGGGCGTCGCCATGCTTTCCGGAGTTCTCAATAGCAAACGTGCTATCCATGTTAACATCGAGATCATGCGGGCGTTTGTGAAGCTACGGGAAATCCTGTCGACAAATAAAGACCTTGCACGCAAGCTTGAAGAACTTGAACGGAAGTACGACAAGCAATTTAAGGTAGTGTTCTGCGCCACAGGCGCATCAGCCTATGGCTGAGATGCGATCCGACAGTTGATGGCTCCACCCGTGCCACCGAAGCGGCGCATCGGTTTCGGCGTTGGTACGGTATCGAACTTCCAGGAAACGCGGGTGAAGTGTCATTACGAGGGAACGAAGTGGCCGAAGTAGCGCAAAGCGCCATGGCGCCACTGGCGCCTAGACTCCTCGTCCCGCCCTGGAGCGAATGTTGAGAAAAGATTCGCTTTAGACCGGAGAAAGATCATCCTGCGCAAATTATGACACGAAGGGGGCCGACGAGCGCGGAAGTCGAAACCGTCCCGATTCGACAGAAAAACGTCGGTATTGAGCCGGGCAGCCCGACCATTGCTATTAGCTTGACCAAGTTGCGTTAGGCGGCCGGAGGGTTTAGCCCCGCCGTTTTTTGGCGGGGCCGAGCGTAAGTGAGCCCGGAGGACGCCGACCCCGTGAGATAGTTTTCAATAGATGTAGATGGTTGAGTTTAGCTGAATGGACTTTTGGGGCCACCTGCTCTTGAAATAAGACTATCTCACGGGGGAACGCCCTTCGACTGCATCGGCACTCGCTCAGGGCAGAGCCCAAATTATTATTATGAACCGATCCGCAGCTTTGATGGTTCGACTTCGCTCACCATGTGTAAAGTAGATGCTCTTTGGGACAGGTCTCTTGTCCGAAATTGAAGAAAGAATCATGAACACACCTCACGAAAGCGCCTGGAAACACGTGACCGGCGAAGCGGTGTATGTTGATGATATCCTTGTCAACGAGCAACTGCTTGTGGGGCGAGTGGTGTACAGTCCCCATGCACACGCGAGAATCAAATCGTTCGATTTGACGAAGGCGAAACAGTTGCCGGGCGTGCATGCCGTGTTGTGCCACAAGGATATCCCCGGGCATAACCAGATGGGACCAGTAGTCAAGGATGAACTGTGCCTTGCCGTCGATGAGGTGACGTTTGTCGGACAGGCGATGTTCCTGATTGCTGCCGAGCACGAAGACCAGTGCGTAGAAGCTGAACGACTCGTCAGTGTGGAATATGAGCTTCGAGAAGCTATCCTGGAGATCGAAACTGCAATCGAGAAGAACAACCTACTTGGACCCGTCAGGACTATTGAGCGCGGAAATGTTGAAGGGGCGTTACGGTCTGCACCTCACGTGATCAAAGGTGAACTGAGAACGGGAGCACAAGAACACTGGTACCTGGAATCGCAGGTCTGTCTTTGCATACCGGGTGAAGGGAGGGAGATCAATGTGTTCAGTTCAACCCAGCATCCTTCGGAGACGCAGGCGTTGATCGCGGAGCTGCTTGGCATCGGTAAGCACGAGGTCGTGGTCGAAGTGAGGAGAATGGGTGGCGCCTTTGGTGGAAAAGAAACCCAGGCAAACCACACAGCCTGCTGGACGGCCCTGTTGTGCTGGGCAACCAGACGTCCGGTGAAAATCAGGTTGTTCCGTGATGATGATATGAAGATCACCGGCAAGCGCCACCGTTTCCTCTCTCAATATGAGGTGGGGTTTGATGATGAAGGAGTGCTCAGCGCAGCGAAGTTCGATCTGAACAGCGACGGCGGCGCAACGGTCGATTTGTCAATGGCAATCATGGAACGAGCCAAGCTCCACGTCGATAACGCGTATTATGTTCCGAACATGTCGGTGACGGGTCGTGTCTGGAAGACAAATCTGCCATCCAATACGGCATTCAGAGGGTTCGGTGGTCCGCAGGGGATGGCCGTCATCGAAACGGTCATTGATAGGATTGCACGCTATCTGAAGAAAGACCCGGCGGAAATTCGCTTCAAGAATTTCTATGGACTCGACACCAATGACGTCACGCATTATGGAGAGGTGGTCGAGAATAATCGACTGTTCCTGATCTACCACCAGCTGATGCAATCATCAGAGTATCAAAAACGGAGAAAGGCGGTTAACGAATTTAATGCGTCCTACGAGTTTTACAAAAAAGGGCTCGCGATTACTCCGGTAAAGTTCGGGATTTCGTTCACTACGTCGTTCTTGAATCAAGCGGGCGCACTGGTGAATGTGTATAAAGATGGAACCATTCTTGTGAACCACGGCGGGACCGAAATGGGACAGGGACTTCATACCAAGATCCAGCAGGTTGCGGCCGCGGTATTTGGCGTGAGCCTGGAGAGGGTGAAGGTGAATGCGACGAACACCTCCAAAGTTCCGAATACCTCTGCAACAGCCGCTTCGGCGGGGACCGATCTGAACGGCATGGCGGTGAAACATGCAATCGATATCTTGAAATCAAGAATTGCTGAGGCAATCGCGCAAGTCTTCACGGAAAAACATCCCGCCTCTCCGTCATTGCAGGACTCCGTAATCTTTCAGGATGATTACATCATCGACGAGAAACACCCTGAGCGGAAAATCGCTTTTGCCGACGCGATGCCGTTGATGCAGCTCCGGCAAGTCAGCTTAAGTGCAACGGGATTTTACAGAACGCCTGACATCGGATGGGACAAAGAGAAAGGCCACGGCAGGCCCTTCCATTACTACGCGTTCGGTATGGCGGTGACTGAGGTCTTGCTCGATGTATTGACGGGGCACCACACGATTTTGAGGACTGACATTCTTCATGATGTGGGTGACTCGCTGAACCCCGGCATTGATATCGGACAGATCGAAGGCGGCTACATACAGGGTGTCGGCTGGTGCACCACAGAAGAGATCAAATGGGACGACAAAGGGAATCTCATGACACATTCGCCCGACACCTACAAGATTCCTTCTGTGCAGGATATCCCCAGAGACTTCAGAACCGCGCTGCTGCAAGGAGTTCCGAACCCGAACACGATCCGAAAGAGCAAAGCAGTTGCAGAGCCCCCTCTGATGCTTGCACTTTCCGCATGGCTCGCCATCAAGGATGCCGTTTCAGCTGCTGCGCAACATGAGTTTGAACCCGAGTTCTCTCTTCCTGCAACGAATGAAGTGATATTGCTTTCCATCGAGAAACTCAAGCAGAAGACGTCAGAGCGGGTGACCGAAGATGTGGGGGCAAAGCCTCCCCTCGTCAGTTCGAAGTAGAATAATTGGCCACTCCCGTGGGAGACGCGCACATGGGAGGTAGGACTTTCTATTTGGACCTGGGCCAATCAAACTGCATAGGTCAACACATGTGGCTGTGCAAAAAAAGTCAGCTTCAAGTGTAGTGACGACCCCCGCCCGACCAACTCCTGCTTAGAAGGGCGGGCGGGCATTGGGTCGTCGAAAGCGCACCAATTCGACTATCGGGCGACGCCGTGCGTCGCCACTACGGACTTAAGGGACAGCTACAGCAGGGGTGGTTGGACTGCACATAAAGGCGAGCATGGACATCCTCCAAGAAATACTGGCTGCTCTGCACACCGAAGACCGTGTAATGCTTGCGACAATTATTTCGACGTCCGGTTCCACCCCTGCATCAGCATTGTCAAAGATGCTGGTGAAGGAGGGCGGAAAGGCTTGGATTGGAACTGTGGGAGGTGGTTGCATGGAAGGCGATGTGCTGGAGCATGCTATCCGACTCTACAAAGCCAACAAAGCTGAGATTCTTACATTTCACCTGAATGAAGACAACATTCCGCAGGGATTGATCTGCGGTGGAAGTCTGGATGTGCTTATTGAGCCATTTGCGAGGGGTTCGGTACCACTTGTGCAAGGCTTGAAAACCGCGATCGACGAAGGGGAAGATCGAATCCTTGCAACATTTCTGAACAATGAGGGCGACATCACGATCAAGCATGTTCTGGATCCCAAAGATCCGTCATCTGTTCCTTGGGTGAATCGAACGATGGGGATGCATAAGTTAGATTTCAAAGAGGAGTTGCGAAAGGCATACCACCGCCAACAGACTCGCAGAATAAGAATGCAAGATGGTGAATTGATCCTCGAGCCGGTGGTGGGCAGCCCACAGCTTATCATCTTTGGAGGAGGACACGTCTCCAAGTATGTCTGTCGCGCTGCCGCGATGGCCGGTTTTCGAGTAATCATCGTGGATGATCGGAGGGAGTACGCAAATGCGCAACGTTTTCCTGAGGCGGCGCAGGCACTCGCAGTTGAATTCACGGAGGCGTTTGGTCAGCTTCGCATTACGCCTTCCACATACATCGTCATTGTGACGCGCGGCCATCGGTTCGATGAGGAGATTCTGGAAAGGGCGGTGATGACACCAGCACGGTACATCGGCATGATTGGAAGCAAGCGCAAGGTGTTGACGACGTACGAGCATTTGATTGAACGCGGGATACCCCTTGATGCGCTCAAGCGTGTTCATGCTCCGATGGGCTTGGAAATCGGAGCCGTTACGCCGGAGGAAATCGGCATCAGCATTGCAGCGCAGCTTATTAACGTACGTCGTGGAGACAGCGCCCCGCCTCGTCACAAGTCAGATGAGATGAAAGAGCTGTTCTATAAGCTCGAAAGGAAATAATCCCTTTCAACGTGGGCGGTGAGCGAAGATATTCCAAACGCAAGCACAATCCGCGCACGATATTGGCTATATGCAAAAGCGCTTTTGAGGAGAAATGGCAAATCCCAAGGATGAAATCCCAGATGCGAAACATCGCTTCTGTAGGACCTTCAGCGGAAAGCACGAGGTATTACGAATATTGTACGGGGGCTTAGAGATCTATAGAGCCCAATGAAAGAACCCGGCTTCAAGCAGGCGGCGGTGAATTCAAACCTTAACTATCTATGTTGAGCATATCGTGACAGCGGCAGGTTTCGAGAAAACTTGTGCATGAAATCAATGCGTTTATTTCTCGATTACCGTCTTAGTCTCCATTTTATTATATTCTCTTGTGAGGCACATTCCCACTGTCATCGCCACCTCGTATCAGAAGTCTCTAATTTCAGGGCGAACAGATCCGAGTGTCTTCATTTGTGAAGATGCGAACGGTGACTCCGTTGGAGAATACGTGGTCAAGTTCAGGAGTAGGATGGAAACTGGGAATGCGGGCTTGTTGCGTGAGATTCTCGGCAGTCTGCTTGCGAGTCAATTGGGCCTCACAGTACCCGAACCGGCCATTGTGAGAATCGAAGCAGGCCTAGCGGAGGCGATGCCGGTCCCGTCGGTAGCGGACTCAGTGAGAAATAGCGTAGGTCTGAATTTTGGTTCCAAGAATCTCTTTGGTGGATATCACACTTGGCCGAAAGAAAAGATCATCCCTGCATCCATGAAGCAATCGGCAACCGAGATTTTTGTGTTTGATGCCCTGATACATAACCCGGATCGCACAAGCGAACTTGATCGGA
>Ga0247727_10009516_pt1 | contig 17575 bp, 8 predicted proteins | sample WisWelCaveWW1625_FD_202498 | JGI IMG/M metagenome (GOLD analysis project Ga0247727, IMG submission 202498) | Biofilm microbial communities from Wishing Well Cave, Virginia, United States - WW16-25 | ecosystem: Environmental > Aquatic > Deep subsurface > Groundwater > Cave microbial mat | place...
ATATGCAACATCAAACGGACCGAGCCCGTCGCTCCCAACATCGTCGTATAGGGCCTCACCCTCGTCCCAGATCCCATTGGTATTTACGTCGTCGTATGCACGCCAGTCGAGATCCTCCTCACCTGTCCACCAGTAACCGCGCTCGACAGCCGGGATGTCATCGACGGTTGTATAGTTGTAAAACTCCAATAGCTTCTGGACATCGTATGTGCTCTGAATGTACGAGATGATATTCTCTGCACCATCAATGCGAACGCCGGCGTCATTGTTTCGTTCTTCATCAGTAATTCCATCATCATCATCATCGATTCCATTCACCGAAATGCCGGGGCTTTCCAGAAACGCGTAACCGGCCACTCCAACCGGAGCCCAGTTTGCGGGCTGGCCAATACCATCTCCATCGAATGCCCATGCAATATCGAGAAGCTTATCGAACAACCCCCGGTCGTCGCTCGAGTCTTCCGTCCCGCCAATCCCCCAGTCCACATACTGCGCGAATACTACCTTGGTGTAGTCCTGCTGGGCGATGTTGGTGATCTCGTAGTACCAGAAAATCACGTCCGCGGCGAGAACCTGTGACCACTGGAATCCGCGGACGGCGACCTGTAACCCCAACCCGCCGCGCGTACTGTCCATCGGATCCGGCCAATACGCATATTGCTTGTCCTGTGAGTCGTCCATTCTGAAATATGTTTCGATGTCCGCGTTCTGGATCCCACGTCCGAAGTACCCATTCCACAACCCGTTCCAGTCAGAGGATCGATCCGGCCAGGTACTTGGCCAGGTATCTGGCTTATTGCTCAATGCCGGTTCGCTCTGTGTCGGATTGGCATATCCTGGAAGGGGTGCCCAGCCCCATGGAATTCCCGTTATCGGATCCTTGCGAATGAATTCCCGGTAATTTGTCTCAAGTGGATGGATCACCACGCCGGAAGAATCGATCGCCTCCGCCTGTACGATGACTGCGATGCCGTCCACGTATTGATGTCCAGTTCCTTTGGGCCACTCTCCCGAGGGACTGTTTGGCCATTGGGCAACCTCTCCGTGATTTAAGAAGATCGTCCTCACAAAGTTACCATCCATGATCCCGCTTTTCGTGTAAATAATGTTGCCCTTGTTGGGATCGATGAAACGCTGCGCCCTCGCCTCGTTGTTTGTGACCATCAGAACGAACGGAAGGACAACTGATGCACCGAAGAGGAATCGATGAAAAGAAGCCGTTGTGCTCATAGGAATGCCACGTCAGAATGATACGCCAAGTCCAACCACGATCTGCCTTGGGGCTGAGTAGAACTCGGGACGAACGTAGAACTCATCGATGGTGTTGATGCCACGCGGTGCCCCGGAGTAGTTCTGTTCCAGACTGTATCCTGCACTTCCTGTATCTGTAAAGATGTCAAGCTCGTTCCGCGTATCGAAGAGGTTGTACACCTTCATGAAAATATTGAGCGGATAACCAAACACACTAAGATACTTCGTCGCGTACATATCTACCGTCACCACAGTCGGCCTTCGCTCGCTGTTCAAGAGTCCGGTTCGCTGGTTCTGGAACGCCGGAGTGTACGGAAGCCCGGACCCTAACCTCCCGATAAACGTAACCGTGTAGTCGCTTAGTTCGCCGGTGGTGGCGGTGACGTTAAGAGAGTGCGTTCTGTCCCAATCGAGAGGCGCAAGCTGTGCCTGCGGTTGACGGGGCGGATCTGTCAGGTTATCAAGAAAGACGGAATTCGGATCCGACGCGTTCCCCTGGGAGACCTGAAATGTATAGTCAATCGTTGCGGAGAACCCGTGAGAGTGTCGCTTCTCAAAAGAAATGACGACCCCCCTTGTGTTCCCGTAATCGCGGTTCACATACTGAGAATATTTATTGCCGTTGCCGATATCGAAAATCTGAGTACCGATCAGGTTGCGAAAATCTTTGTAGTAGCCGGTCACATCCAGTTTGATATCCATGGTCAGTTGCTGCTGAAGACCGACCTCGTACGCGACGGTCCGCTGGGATTTCAGGCCAGGGTTGCCGACCTGGAAGGCATCCGTGGCGCTGATGTTGTAGTCAGGATTAAGATAGAGTAGGTCGAATTGAGGAACCTGAAAGAAATGTCCGTACGACACGTGCATTACTCCCCGGTCGGTAATCGGATAGGATATGCCGATGCGCGGGCTGACCTGGCTTTCTGTCCCAGCCTTCGTGAATTCCGGTGTCTCCCCAAGGCGGAGCTGATCGACCAGGACATTTGCCTTCGGGTTGAAGTAATCAAACCTTACCCCCATGTTCACGATGAGGTCTTCGAACTCCATCTTGTCCTGAACGTACGCTGCGTGCTGTTCAGGTCGGATGATTGTGTGTGCAAACGCCGAGCTGCCGAACTCAACCGGCTGCGGCATGAACCCGGTGCTCTGATCGTTCTGGATGCCGAAATTGTGGATCCAAATCCTGTGGAGTCGTGATTCCACCCCCGCCTTCAACTGATGCTGATGAGTTACCTGGCTTACAATGTCCGCCTTGAGAGTGATATAGCGGGATTCGCGATGAAGATGGAGCGGCTCGGCGCCCCCCGAGTAGAACGCGGGACCGCTCACTGCAAGTCGGCGCTGGTAATTCGGAAAGCGGGGATCAAAGGGATCTTCGTAGACGTACGAATCTTCCCTGTTGCTGAACCAGGCCACGTTCAATTCGAGAAAGGTGGATGTTGTGAACACGCTCGTATAGTTCAAACCGCCGAGGTTCCCCTCGGTGAAATGGTGATACGCCCCGTCCGGGTTATATTTGTATAGGTGATTGTACAGCCTCGCGTCGCCTTCCTGATGAAGAAATTGGACCCGCAGCTTGTCTGATCCAAAGAGCTCGAAGGTCAGCTTCCCCTGGACCGTCCACCGGTCGTCTAGGTTGAGCGAGACATACGCGTCGTCACCGGAACTCTGAATGTACCATTGTGATGGATCGTCCGAGCTAAAGTTGGATGAGTCGGTCGGCACGAAAATTCTCTTTCCATAGATGTAGCCGTCGTTGCGGTACCTCCTGCCGGAGAGAAAGAACGTCACCCCCGGAATTCCGCTTACCGGACCGCCGAGGTTTCCTTCGAGGTTATAGATGTCCTGAGGACGAACACTGCTGATATTCTGGTACAGCTCGTTATCCGAACTGGCGTAATCGCCGACATAGAAGGAAAGGTCACCAACGAATTGCTGTCCGCCATCTTTGGTCACCTGGTTGACGACGCCCGACATGGCATGACCATATTCAGCATTGAATGTTCCACTGATCACTTCGAGTTCCTGGATGGCATTTGTTTCAGCGGTGACACCCGCACCCCCCGAGTACGCGTCTGTCACTGGAAGCCCATCGATCATGTAAAGAACTTCCCCTGACCTGCCCCCGCGGAAGTGTCCCTCCACGACGCCTGCCTGAAGATTGACAAGCGTTGCTACATCCTCCACAGGAAATACCTTGATTTGCTCTGCCGTCACTTTGGACGACGAGGATGTCAGGTCCCTCTGCACGAGCGGGCGTTCGGCAACAACCACCACCTCCTGGACAGTGACGGAGGACTCCGTCAGCTCAAAGGTGATCTGGCTGGTTTGATCGACCGAGACCTGTACGCCTTTGACGTGTGAGGGATGGTAGCCGAGAGATGAAGCCGTGAGATTGTATTTACCCGGAGGAATATTGATGATCGTGTACTGACCGTCTACATCCGTCGCCGCACCAAGCTTGGTGCCTTCCACCAGAACAGTCACGCCGACGAGCGGTTCCTTGCTTGCTGCGTCAAACACCTTTCCTGCAATTTTCCCACTGGTGCCCGCCACAGACGTAGTCCACCATCCAACGAAAAACGCAAGGACGACAAGGGCTTTTTGCATCGAGGACATGGTAAGCCCTTTGCAAACGCGATTGTGTAGGTATGGTAGTGAAAAGGCCACAGAAGCAAAAGGCGCGGTGTGCAAACCACACCGCGCCCTCCAATGCTTACTTCATGAGAAGCATCTTCCGTGTCATTACGAGGCCCGAAGTTTCGAGGCGGTAGAAATAGACACCGCTGGCAACCCGTGCTCCTGCATAGTCGGCACCATTCCACTCAACGCTCCACGTGCCCGCCGACTGGACAGCATTCACGAGCGTTCTTACCTTCTGGCCGATGATGCTGTAGACATCCAGTGTCACCGCACCAGATTTCGGCAGATCATAGGTGATGTAAGTGGTTGGGTTGAAGGGGTTCGGGTAGTTCTGGTGCAGTTGATAGTCTGACGGAATGACGTTGTCAGTCCGGGTCGGATATGGATCGTCGACCGACGTAACAAAGTCGAATCCGTTAACGGCAAAGTCATCATAGTAAGCGGTACCGGTCCATAGGTTGAATGCACGCGGACGGACAGACACAGCCTGGACGCTGTTATCGGGAACGGTGATGATGACCTGATACTGCTTCCAATCCTGGCTGTTACTGTTCAGCACGAACCGGTATTCACCAGAGCCGAACTCATTCCAGCCTCCCGCATCAGCAAACAACTGCGTGTGCCATGTCCACGTAAAGCCGAGTGCATACGACGCATTGAAGACTGAATCACTGATGTTTTCATCCAGCTTCACCCATGCGCTCAGCACATATTGCTTACCTGCACTGTTCGCCGGAACCGGCACCGTCTCAGTGAACCAGACTAACTCGCCCGACGACCGGCCTACCGGCGCGGTAATCTTCAACGAGGACGACCCTGTCCTGGCCTGTTCCGTCGTCACACCTGAACCCGGAAAGTACGTCTGTCCGTCATTCCCGCCGACGGGCGCAATCCAGTACTGCCACGCCGAGTCCGCATCCACAAATCCGTTCCAGTTCTGACCCGCCCATTGATTTGCGCGACCAATATGAATGAAGTCATCAAACCACACCGTCCCAGTCGAAGTCAGTCCTGCCTCCGCTCCTATCTGCAGACCGTAGGCTGTTTCCGGCAGGATCACCGTCGCTACCCCATTCGTGTCTGCATACCAATCACGCGTCGCCACCGTCTGATCCACGTCCAGCACAAACGGCGCCCCCCCGATCAATACCCCATTAATGTCATAAAAATAATACTTCAATTGCCACCGCGCATCATCATTCGCCGGGTTCGTATTCACTCCGCTCGTCTTCACCCACGCACCCAGCTTGATGTCCACACCCGATGGTATGTCGGTCACCCAGTACCGAACGTTGTTCCCTGACAACCATCGCGCCATCGAACCCGTCGTCGTCTTCTCGATCTTCAACGAATGCGTCCCACCATGAGTCTGATCCGTTGCCCACGTCAGGGTCGCTGTCCCTGGCTCCGCATTCCACAACGATGGATTCCCGCTCTCAAAACCTGCCATCGGTTGGACAATGTTGACGTCGTTCATCGCCGACAGCTCAAAGTCATCATAGTAAGCGGTTCCGGTCCATATGTTGAATGCACGGGGACGCACAGATACTGCCTGGACGCTGTTATCAGGAACGGTGATGATCACCTGATACTGCTTCCAATCCTGACTGTCACTGTTCAGCACAAACCGGTATTCACCGGAGCCGAACTCATTCCAGCCTCCACCATCAGCAAACATCTCCGTGTGCCATGTCCATGTAAAGCCGAGCGCGTACGACGCATTGAAGACTGAATCACTGATGTTTACATCCAGCTTCACCCATGCGCTCAGCACATATTGCTTGCCTCCACTACCCGCAGGCACAGGCACGGTTTCCGTAAACCAGACTAACTCACCCGACGGCCGCCCTACCGGCGCCGTAATCTTCAACGAGCTCGTTCCTGTCCTCGCCTGGTCCGTCGTCACACCCGAACCCGGAAAGTACGTCGTTCCGTCATTCCCGCCGACCGGCGCTATCCAGTACTGCCACCCCTGGTCCGCATCCACAAACCCGTTCCAGTTCTGGCCAGCCCAGGCTCCCGCTCGACCAATAAATATGAAGTCATCAAACCACACCGTCCCAACCCCCTCTACTGGCGCCTCCGCTCCTATCTGCAGAGAGTATGCCTCTACCGGCAGGTTTACCGTCCCAACCCCATTGGTATCTGCATACCAATCGCGCGTGGCTACCGTCTGGTCCACGTTCAGCACAAACGGCGCACCTCCGATCAAGTCCCCATTAATGTCATAAAAATAATACTTCAACTGCCACCGAAAGAGATCAGACGGTGGGTTCGTGTTCACTCCGCTCGTCTTCACCCACGCTCCAAGCTTGATGTCCACCCCCGACGGTATGTTGTTCACCCAGTACCGAACGTTGTTCCCCGACAACCAACGCACGTTGTCCGGCCCCGTCGTCTTCTCGATCTTCAGCGAATGCGTCCCACCATGAGTCTGATCCGTTGCCCATGTCAGCGTCGCATTCCCAGGCTCCGCATTCCACAACGATGGATTCCCGCTCTCAAAACTCCCGTTGGGCAGAATGTTTGTATTCTGCGCAAGCGTTGGCAGGGCCGCCAGGCTCGCGACGGTCAAGAGAAGGAAGAAATTTCTATACCAGTACATAGTGCCTCCTTTTGGAAATTAGTTGACTATTGGATTGAATTAGCGAACACTTGCTTCCGTCTTCGTGCTGAGAACATGGGAAGGAAGCTCAACACCTCAATCTAACGGTGTCGAAGGATCATCCTGCGTCGTGCCTCCCGTAGATTCACGAACGACAAGCTCGACCGGGACATAGGTTGTGACGACAGCCTGTGTCTTTGTTTGTAGCACATCTATCAGGCGCCGGACAGCATGGGCACCCAGTTCCTCCTTGAAAACCCGCACGGTTGTCAACCTGGGATCTACATGGGAACTCATCTCAATATCATCAAAGCCAACAATGGCCAGATCATCAGGAACTTTCATGCCGCGATTCTTCGCATACCGCAGACATCCGATCGCCATGGCATCGTTCGCAGCAAGGATTGCCGATGGTTTTCTTGATGCATTCAGTATTCTCTCAGCAGCGCTGTAGCCGTTGCGCACGCGCGTATCTTGTTCATCATCAACAATGAACTCGTTGCCATTCGAGCAACCGTTTTCTTTAAGTGTTTGCTTGAAGGACGCGAACCGTTCTCTGATACTCGGATGACGCAAATCTCCGCCGATAAAGCCGATGTCACGATGTCCCCCGGCAGTGATCAGATGTTGCGTTGCAAGCTGCGCACCTTTCCGGTTGTCAATCAAGACCGTGGAAACTCGTTTGCGTGGCAACTCATAGTCGACCAACACCATTGGAAGGCCGAGATCTTCGATGTACTCTACGAGGCGGTCGTTGATCTTTCCCGCGATGATGATGCCGTCGACATTCCGCTCAAGAAGGAATCGCGGCATATGTCCATTCTTTCTGAACTGCCGTCCAACTGTCGTAAGGAGAACATAGTAGTTGTGATTGCGGGCTTCGAATTCCGTTCCAAGAAAAATCCTTGTGTAAAACGGCTCTTCCCGGGAGAAATGATCCTCGCTAAGGATGAAACCGATGTTGCCGCTTTTCTTGGACGCGAGCACCCTTGCAGCGCGGCTTGGGTGGTAGCCTAACTCTCCCACAGCTTTGAAGACTTTCGCCTGCGTCTCTTTACTAACATAGCCACTGTTGTTAATGGCCAATGAAACCGTTGAGAGAGAAAGGCCCGCTCGATTCGCGACGTCTTTTATGGTTGGTCTTATCTTCACTGTTGCGTCCGTAAGTTGCATTACTGGAGGCAAGAATGAGGCGAAGTACTACAATATGGAGGCAGAGTCTTTTGTCGAAACGTTTTAAGAAAATATCACATAATTAGAGCCAACAAGAGCATTCAGAGGAAGCATTCAAGAAGGATTATCGAAGCGCTTTAAGCTTACGAAATGATTTTGCCAATGTCAAGTCCACCTGTACTTATTGGAGCGGAGGAAAGGCTTGGGATTATTGGCCTGTGTGAACATCGAACAAGGCCTGTCCACCGGAGCCCCGCAGAAGCGGGACGCAGGTGGGGACATCCAACAAGGAAGGAAGAACGGATGTGAGGACAGGGAGCGCTTAGACAAAGAAGTTTCGGTCTACGACTCTACTCTACGAGCGTTTCTACGAATCGACGATTTCCCTATGGCATCGTAGAATCGTTGATCGGCTCGAAGAGCCGTAGGCGAGTCGTGAGACTCGTGGAGCAGGCAGGCAAGCTGCGGACATACGGTCCGATCTGCCATGAGGCGGATCGAGATCTGGGGCCGACTAAAAAGAAAATCGGCGCGTCAAATCGTCATTACAACTTTCGCAAAAGTTGTATGTCTGAGCGACTATGTAAACCGAAATTTTTCGCGACGCGACACAATGGCCGGAAAAAATTACTTTTTAGTCAGCCCCGACTTTTCAGGCCTGACATAGTAACTCCATCGAGATTCCACTGAACGAGCCCTGATCGATTCACGCGCTGAGCATGCAATCCACCTGGGTCGATTTCTTCGTTCCAAACAATAACAAATCCTCCCTGTCGATCTGAAACCATGAGAGACCGATATGGGCGGGTAGCTTGTGTTGCAACCCTGAGACCTCCAGTTGCCCACCGTACGATACCCGAAGAGTCGATGCGTTGTGCGTAGAGTTCGTTCGTTCCTGCTCGAAAGTCCCTCCAAGAGACGAGAGCACCTCCTTCTCCATCGGCCACAACGTAATGATCCGTTTGGCTGCCTATTACTTCACAAACAGCGATAGCATCCAACCCCCAAAGTTGGTTTCCAAGGGAATCTATCCTTTGCGCATAAATATCTCCTTCACCATTTCTCAGGTCGAACCAGACAACGATGGCCCCGCCCCTGTTGTCTGAAAGAATCCTTGGCGTTGCCTGAGTGTTTTGAGCATCCGAGACCACAACACCACCTTCTATCCACTGAATGGAGCCCGGTGCATCTACCCGTTGAGCATAGATGTCCTCTGGTGATCCACTCCCGAACGGAGGATGTATCCATGTGAATATTGCACCGCCTGCATGGCCAGTCCATTGTGCTGAGGTTTGAGCACCGATCACAAGCAGAAAAGAGAGGGTGAGGAGTCCCATGCCATTCCGGACCGCAAACAAATCGATCATTGTTTTCACCGGCTAACTCCTTCTCGTGACACAGGTGCCTCTTTGGATACTTAACGGCTTCGTACCTTTCTTTCTTTCGAGGTAGGGTCCAAGAAGTGAACATCGAACAGGGAACATTGAACTAGGAAGGAAGAACAATCAAGTGGACAGGGGCAGAATCGAACTGCCGACACACGGCTTTTCAGGCCGTTGCTCTACCAACTGAGCTACCTGTCCGAATTTTTCTGAAGTTAGCAAACGAACGAAGTGAGTGCAGCTAACTTCATGAAAAATTCAGGATCCCGCCATCTTTGGGCGGGATCCGAATTCAATCGTACCCTTCCCGCGCATGGCTTTTTCCGCCAAAGGTCTACGACTCTAGGAGTTGATCAACGATTCTACGAATCGTCGATTCGTAGAGCGGATTCTCAATTCCAAATCCACTCACTCCGTTCGTGGGTAGAATTGGAACAGGCCCTTGCTCCCCACTCAACCGAACGACACAGAGGCTTTGCGACGGTCGTTCGGGCGGGTACCAACTGAGCTACCTGTCCGACAATTTCCAGAGTTAGCGAGCTCGAAGCTAAGCTAACTCTGTGAAATTTTCAGGATCCCGCTATCTTTTCGGCGGAATCCGAATTTCTTCAGAACCATTTCTGAACCTAACGAGCGAACGTAGTGAATACTAATCCCACTTGCAAAATACGGATTCAGCTGCTCAGAACCAACAGCTATTCAAGCTGCGCTGCACTCTTCTGTCCGATGAACTCTACGATGTCCTCACCGCCATCAACACGAATGACATTGCCCGAAATGAAATATGCGTCGTCATGCGCAAGCAATGCGATCGCTTTGGCTACATCCTCGGGCGTTCCCACACGCAGAGAAGGATTCTTCGCTTTCGCAACACCGAGCATCTTCGCAGCACCAGGAATTTTGCGAAGCGCCGGTGTGTCCGTAACACCTGCAAGAATTGTGTTGGCCGTTATCTCCATCGGACCAAGCTCGAGCGCGAGCTGCCGAATATAGGATTCCAGTGCGGCTTTGGCAGCCGAAACAGCTCCGTAGTTCATCAGCACGGAGTGACCACCGGACGATGTCATGGCAAAGATCCTTCCCCCGCGCTTCATCAGACCACGGGCGACAACTCCCTGCGTCCAGTACACAAGTGTGTTGGCCATGACATCCATGGTCATTTCAAGCTGAGCCTGCGTCATCATCTCGCTGGAGTTGTTCGAGGCAAGTGGCCTCAACGTCCCAAATGCCAGTGAGTGCAGCAGGACGCGGACTGTTGAGCCAGGTGTCTCGTCCAGTTCTCTCTTCATTACGTCAAGAGTCTCGTTCCGCTTTTTCGAGTCTGAGGCGTTAATATTGAAAAACAAAGCACGGACGCCGCACGCCTCAACAGCTTTTCTGACTTCATCAGCTACTGACATTGTTGCCGCGCGATCAAAATGCACCCCAAACACACTCATGCCATGACTTGCAAGCTCTTTGGCCGTTGCCGCACCAAAACCGCTTGACGCGCCGAGGATAAGCGCCCATTCATTCCTTTCGTATGTAAAGCGTGAACTCACGTGAACACCAGGTCACCAGTTTGTCGACAAAGAGATCCTATTCTACCGTGACGCTTTTGGCCAGATTTCTTGGCTGATCGACGTTCGTACCACGGGCAACGGCCATGTAATACGAGAGCAGCTGCAAAGGAATGATGTTGATAATCGGGGCGAAGAAACCGTACGTTCTGGGAACACGGATGACAAATTCCGCAAGATGTTCAATCTCATGATCATCTTCATTTGCAACCGCAATGATCCTCCCCCGTCGTGCCCGCACTTCTTGAAGGTTGCTTAACACCTTTTCATAAATGGCATCCTTCGGCACGATAAACACGACCGGCATGTTCTCATCAATCAGCGCAATCGGGCCATGCTTCATTTCTGCGGCTGGATACCCCTCAGCGTGGATATAGGAAATCTCTTTGAGCTTGAGAGCCCCTTCGAGAGCGACAGGGAAATTTGCCCCGCGCCCCAGATAAAGAAAGTTTCGGGCATCCCTAAATTCATGCGCGATCGCTTTGATCTGCTTTGTGTCCTCAAGAACGTGCCTTGCCTTGTCAGGCAGAGTTGCAAGTTCCTCTGCCAGAATTTTCCCGTCTTCCTGCGACATGCCGCGCAACCTGGCCAGCATCAACGAAATCAAAGCCAACACTGTTAGCTGCGATGTGAACGCTTTCGTCGAAGCAACGCCGATCTCGGGGCCAGCGTGAGCATACACGCCTCCATCCGATTCGCGAGCAATTGTGCTTCCAACAACATTCACGATCCCAAGAGCTGTCGCGCCTTGCCGTTGCGCTTCACGCATCGCGGCCAGAGAATCCGCTGTCTCACCACTCTGACTGATCACGAAAAGCACATCGTCGATGTTGATCAGAGGGTTTCGATATCGAAACTCAGAGGCATACTCCACTTCGGTCGGTATCTTTGCAATCTGCTCAAACATATATTCGCCGACAAGCCCGGCATGCCACGAGGTGCCACAGGCTGAAATGACAATACGTCGTGCGCTCAGGAGACGACCCATGATGTCCTGAAGACCACCGAGTTTAACATTTCCCTCATTAATAAGGAGCCGTCCCCGCATTGCGTTCTTAATGGTCTCAGGCTGTTCGTGGATCTCCTTCAACATGAAATGGTCATATCCGCCACGCTCGATCTGGGAAAGCTCAAAGGTAATTTCCTGCACGATCTTATCGGTCTTGACATCGTCGATCGTCATGGTCTTGAACCCACCCCTTGTCAGCTCCGCCACCTCGCCATCTTCCAGATACACAACTTGCCGCGTATAGTCTACGATTGCAGCTGCATCCGACGCTACAAAGTTCTCACCCTCACCTACTCCCAGAATAATGGGGCTTCCTTTACGGGCCGCAATAATCTTTTCAGGATCGTGTCTGCTGAGCACAACAAGCCCGTAAGTTCCTTCAACCTCACGCAACGCAAGACGAACAGCCGAAGAAAGATCACCGGTTTTCTGATACATGGCACCAATCAGATGGGCAAGTGCTTCCGTATCGGTTGCGGTCTCAAAGATGTGCCCTTCCTGTATGAGCTTCGTTTTGATTGCCTGATAGTTTTCAATGATTCCATTATGGATGATCGCTATCGCCTTTTCATTGTCCCAGTGGGGGTGCGCATTCGTATCATTTGGCTCCCCATGAGTTGCCCAGCGTGTATGTCCCATCCCAATGGAGCCGCTGATGGTTCCGTTTCCCGCACTGAGCGAGTTCACCAAATCGGCAACCTTTCCAGCCTTCTTATAGACTCTGATTGAGCCCTCTGTCACAAGGGCAATTCCAGCGGAATCGTAGCCGCGGTATTCAAGCCTCCGAAGTCCTTCCAGAATAATGGGAACACAGTCCCTATGACCAATATACCCGACAATGCCGCACATAGAACCAATCTCCGTTGTCTATTGTGCAAAAAAGATAATGAGATTGAGCTTGAGAAGCAATGGATGAGGTTACGATAGCAGCCCAATCACCCCCATCATTCGTCCTGACTGTTGACCGTCGCGTCGGTACGAATGAAAAAGGTGTGACTCAGAGATTGTGCAATGAGGGCTGACTTCGATACGGGACGAGGGTATCCCGAATTCTTCCAGCTGCGAAGCGTTCGCAGCTTTCAAATTGAGAAACGTTTTTCCATTCTCTCTTCTAAAAAACTCGACAGGGAAGAACTTCGCAACTTCTTCACCAACGATGTAGCAACAGTCCCCTGCGCTTGGACCCACGTACGCCAGCAGATCAAGTGGGTTGGTTCCAAATTCCTTTCCAAGGAGCGACAGTGTGCTCCGAACAATTCCGTCCGCGGTTCCACGCCATCCGGCATGGACCGCGGCAACAATTCTGTTCTTCGTATCGAGAAGGAAAATCGGGACACAATCGGCAACAGAGACGCAAAGAAATAAGTCGGGAACGTTGGTTATTAAGGCGTCGCAGTTCTCATACTCACCCGCGCACGTAACGGTGCGGACCCTGTTTCCATGAACTTGGGATGGAATCGCCAGATGGGCTTGCTCAATTCCCAGGCTTCCGAAAAAGAGATTCCTGTTCCGCAGAACATTCTCTTCATCATCTCCTACCCGAAATGAGAGATTCATTCCCCACGGTTGCGGGCTTACTCCACCAAGTCTTGTGCTCATTCCAAATCGCACGTTCAAGCCCGATTCGAGCAGTCGGGAATGCATGATCGTTATTCCCTTACCTTTGACCTCTGAGATGGCCATACTCTATGTTTTTCCGACACCGGGGAGTTGGATGGTCACTTCCGTCCCCGCCCCTATCTTGCTCTCGATCCAAATTGCTCCCCGAAGATTGTCAACTGTCTTCTTAACGATCGCAAGACCGAGGCCCATCCCCTCCGTCTTGGTTGAAAAATTCGGCTGGAAGAGTTTTGCTCTGATCTCATCAGGGATTCCAGGCCCAAAGTCCCGTAGAGAAACGGATACCTCAGTTCCTTTTTGTCTTGTCTTGACGACCATTCTTCCATGAGCATTCATCGCCTGGAGTCCATTTCTGATAATGTTGATGAATGCTCTCCGCAGCTCCTCCCTGTCAGCTCGTACCGTCGGGACATTCCGGTCGAGATCCTTTTCGAAGGTCATATGTCGCTCATGTTCAAACAGCCGAATCGCGTCTTCGAGAATGATATTGACATCGCAGGGTTCAACGTTGGGTGGCGGCATGCGTCCGAATCTCGAGAACTCGCTGGCAATCCTGCTCAGTGTGTCGATCTGCTCAACGACTGTTCTCGTCACTTCCTCCAGAACCCTGTCGAAATCGGCTACTTTGTCCTTGTAGGTTTGTCGTAGATGTTGGATCGAGAGCCTCATGGGAGTGAGGGGATTCTTGATTTCATGCGCCACCTGTTTTGCCATTTCCGTCCACGCCAATTCACGCTCGTAGCGGATCAGCTCATCCCTATCGCGCTTGAGATCGCGAGTCATCGCTTCAAAGGAGCGGACCAGCTCACCGATCTCCCCGTCTGTCCGCTTGACATCTAACGTTACATCCAGATCGCCTCGTGCAACCCTTCGTGTCGCTTCTGTGAGTTGGTGGATGGGAGAAGCTATCCTGTTTGCAACGGTGGTCGAAATCACAATAATGAAAAAGAATACAACGGCATAGAGTCCGAACAAAAATGCATTCTGCACCGCCACTTCCTGTTCCAGTTCATGCTGTCTGTATAGGGTGGGAACGGAAACGATGGTGAGCAACGACCCTTGCCGATCGAAAACCGATCTGTACCCCACGGCATAGCGCAGCCCTCCAACAGTTTCAGTTTGGTGATAGAATTTCTCTCCTTTTAGTGCCAAGGCTGAGAAGGCAGCTCCCCCTAGCCTTCGATCCAACAATCCGGCGGCGTAGAGTTCAGGACGGCTTGTGCTCTCGAGATGATTGTCGACATATACATTGAAGTCCGTGTCCAAGTCACTGGCAATTTCCTCGACCACCTGCGGTGTCAGCGCGTCCTTCATTCTTCCCCGATCGGAATCTATCATCTGAAGGATTTGAAAGGCCACAACGTCGGTCTCACGTTCCAGCCATCCTGCTGTTTCATCCATCAATCTTTGCTCGGCCGAGGCTTTCCCATAGTAAGCAATCAGTATGAGAGGAAGCAAGGCTGTTAGGAGCAGAGCAACAAGAAGTCGATCTCGAAACGTGGTCCGGTACGGTACCCGTTTGAACCAACAGACAGTAAGATACCCTCCCAGGACAAAGATGATTATGAGAAAGTAGTATATGAACATCTTCACAATCGCAACAATATGCCAGATCACATCCTGAACAGGAAGGCACAGCGCGATAACTTGTCCCTCCCCTACCGACCCTCTGACAAAGAGGACTTCATAGTCTCTGTCTCCAATTTTCAACTCACTCCAGAACGAAGAACGCTTTGTGTCGTCAAGAAGCAACTTTGTTTGACTTGGGAGGACAAAGCGACTCGGAAATATCTGATTATTCGACGCGAAGAGCTCGCTGTGCCGGAATTCAGCAACTGTTACTTGTCGGTAGAACGATTCCAAGCTCTCCGGCGCCGGACTTCGGAGGAAGGCAGGACTTTCGCCCCGAAACAGAGTCTGCTGGCCCGCTGCAACGACAACGTAGCCATATGCCAGAACCTGTCCCTCAGAGACTATAGGTGTCACTCCTCGATAGACCTTGAAGGCATGTACTCCGCTCCCAATATGCTGCACCTGAACCGGGTCATCATCCCACGAACTTGACTGGAAATCCGTCGGATCGACGAGAAGGCTTCGGTTGCCAATGCTGTATCTGCTCAAGACTTGTCCCAAAGGATCCATGATGGCAAATAGTGCGCTGTATCCCTCCCGGCATGCGGAGCTTTTCGCCCACAGTTCGAGCGCAAGTCGGCCGATCTCTTGTTGAGAGACACCAGCTATCGTGTTCACTACCTCTTCGGTCTGGAAGCTCTGGAGTGCTTCGTTAACAACAGACGTGAGCCAGGTATCGACAGGTCTCAGAAACTCTGCTGCGAAGACCTGAACCTTTTCGCGATCTTTCTCACTTATATTTCGGTCGAGCAAAGGGTAGAAGAATATTGCAGCCAAGCCAAGAGTGATGAAGAGATTTGAAGGAGTCAGCAGCGATCCCGCTTGGGGCAGACGACGATGAAGGTGAAAGGTATAGATGAGAATGGATCCGCCGAACAGGAGTCTATAGCCGGTACCGAAGAGAGGATGAACTTGTATATGATCAAACACGACCGCTGCAGTGCCATAGAGAATTCCAACAGTCACCCACGGAAGATACCACGCTCGTTTCTGCTCACTTGTTCCCGACAACAACGAGACAATGAGTGAAGTCAATCCGACGGAAATGATGATAAGGCAGAGACTGATGAGGAAGAGATTCACGACCATCAGATTCGCTTCGAGTGTTGGTATGATCTCTACAGGATTTGTATACATTAGGGCGGAGTCAAACACCGCGCTTCGTATTGTGGCACCGTAGCCACGAAGGAGAAGGAAGATAAGAGGTACGACGGCAAGTGCTACTGCAACCCGAACAATGCCGTTCCTTGGGAGATTCCAGCGGTGCGTTGATCCTTGCGCTCCCATGAATGAACGAAGGATCACGACAACGTTGATAAGCAATGCGAGGCATGTCAGACTGAGCTCACCAATCGATTTGGCCAATCCAGTCCCGAATTTGGAGGCGAAATATGCAGGGTCGAATATTCCGCCTTGGAAAACCAGCGACGGAACCTCAAGCCAGAGCAGCAAATATCGAGTCAGCCAGATCAGGCCAGTTAACAACAACGCCTGCAGCACACTGTGCTCAATGCGATTGATGCGTCGGCTTGAAATAACGACCAGAAGTATGATGAGAACCGAGAGGAGGACTTGACGGATATATCGGAAGGTCGCTCTGATTCGCTCTTCTTCGGACGAAAGAGTCGATTTGAGGAGGCTGACCGTTCCGATCCTGCTGCTGTCGATTCCAAGCAGAAACGAAGAGGCATATCCTTCACGAGCCTGGGGCAGGTTACCGCGCGTAAACTCGAAGCGAACCGAGACATCGAGTTCTTGACTCACGCTCTCCGTCAATCCTTCACGAGTGATATACCGATTGATTAAAGGATAGTGGACGTCGATCTGCCGACGGACGAGCACAACTCCAATCATTCCTGAGCTGCTGCGTACAGGCGTCACGACATATAATTGAGAGTACAAGGTCGAAGTCGTCACCGAGGATTTCAATCGCCCCTGAAGAGCAATTCTAATATCCTCTTCGTGAGCTGGACCGCTGATTCCATCCCAAGCAATGAGGTTACCGTCTGAATTGTAGATCTCAATTCCAACATCATACTTCTGGCAGGCGGTGGAGAGCAGTTCGAAAAGCTGGTAGGAATCCTTGGGGACGTTCAACAGCGAGGAAACAACAGTCGGATGGACGGCAAGATCACTGGCAACCCGACGCGTATCGCGCTGGATTGCCCCGACTTTCAAAGTTGCAGCGCGCAGCAAGTCGCTTGTCTTTGTTTCAACCAGGTCGGTCCAGTTCTTCCTATGATATTCGAGAGAACCGAATTCACCAGCCTGAAGGAGGATCAGAAGGCCACAAACAAAAAAGACGATATTGATATATCGCCTCTCTTGTTCTGACGCCCGAATATGTGTCATATCCTTAATAGATTTTGATCTGGCTGATCATCCATTGTTCTCCCACCACTGACAGCGATACGTAGACCTGGGCAATCTCGCGGCTTCCCTTATGACTATACCCTGCACTTCCAGTTGCGTAGGGTGTCGATTCAGCCTCTCCCATGGTTGTGAACTCGAGACCTGACAATTTTCTTGTCCTCAGGTAATTCTCGAGGAGGTAGTACGCCTGGCTCGCGCTGAAATACCCGCTTTCGCCTCCCCGAAGATTGACGTAAACCTGCGGAGCCATAAGGTCAGAAAACGAAGCGATTTGTCCGCCCACCAGACCGCTCCTCACGGTGTCGAAGATTTGCTTATGATCAGAGCG
>Ga0247727_10009517_pt1 | contig 17574 bp, 11 predicted proteins | sample WisWelCaveWW1625_FD_202498 | JGI IMG/M metagenome (GOLD analysis project Ga0247727, IMG submission 202498) | Biofilm microbial communities from Wishing Well Cave, Virginia, United States - WW16-25 | ecosystem: Environmental > Aquatic > Deep subsurface > Groundwater > Cave microbial mat | place...
GTTGATAGGTAATTACAATGTTTCTTTCTTTGCCAATGATACTTCAAATAATATCAACAACACAGAGAGAACCAACTTTACTGTTAGAGATGTCACTCCTCCTGTTGTATTCGATCTAAGACCGATTAATGGCTCTGTGTTCAACACATCAAACATCATCACCATCTCAGCCAATGTAACAGATGATGTTGTTGTTTCTTTTGTAAGAGCAAACATCACCTTCCCTAATTCAACAACTCAATTATTAACATTAATTAGAGATGGAGCTACAGATAAATTCAACAACACCTTTACGGCACCTGACCTGCTTGGTCTCTACAATGTTTCTTTCTTTGCAAATGATACAAGCAATAACATCAACAACACAGAACGAACAAACTTCACTGTTGTAGACAGAACAAATCCTGTTGTATTTGAACTAAGACCAGTTGCAGGAAGCACATTTGGTACAGGTACAACTATAGAAGTAGGTGCAAATATAACTGATAACATAGCAGTTGACAAAGCATTTGCAAACATCACGTTCCCTAACAGTACAACGCAGTTATTAACATTAACAAATGTTACTGCAACCAGGTTTAATACCTCATTTATAATTCCTAATCTTGTAGGCAGATTTAATATAACCTTTATTGCCAACGACACTAGCAACAACATCAACAATACAGAAAAAACATTCTTCTTCACCAATGACACTCAACCTCCTGCTGTGTTTGATGTAAGGCCCACTGCAGGTTCTGCATTTAATGTTTCTGATGTTATTGAAATTGCAGCAAATGTAACAGATAACGGATTTATTGATGAAGTAATTGCTAATATTACTTTGCCTAACAGCTCTGTTCAGCAGGTAACACTAACTTTAGCAACAGGTGACAAATTCAATACTTCATTTGTCATACCAAACCTCAAAGGACTCTACAATGTAACATTCATTGCAAACGATACAAATAACAATGTCAATAATACAATTAGGACGAACTTCACAGTAGAAGACACTAAAAAACCATTGGTATTTGACCTCTTCCCTCTTGCAGGAAGCTTTTTTAATGTCTCTACGATTATACAAATAGCGGCAAATGCAACTGACAATGCAGCAATTGACACAGTAAGAGCAAATATCACATTCCCTAATGGAACAACCCAGCTTTTGACATTAGTAAATATCTCACAAACAAGGTTTAATACTTCCTTTTCAATTCCAAATCTGCTTGGCCGTTTTAATATAAGCTTTATAGCTAATGACACCAGCAATAATTTCAATGATACAGAAAGAACGTTCTTTATTGCAGTAGAAGCTGTTACTCCTGCAGTATTCGACCTAAGGCCGATCAATAGTTCGGTCTTTAACACAAGTGATGTTATCGAGGTTGCTGCAAATGTTACTGATAATATCAATGTCTCAATAGTAAGAGCTAACATTACATTGCCTAATTCCTCGTCACAGATTTTAACATTAAACAGATTTGGAACAAGTGACAAATTCAATAACTCATTCACAGCTCCAGATTTGCTTGGCCTTTATAATATAACATTTATTGCAAATGATACCTCCAACAATATCAACAATACAGAGAAAACAAATTTCGCAGTTCAAGATCGTAAGAATCCAGCTGTGTTTGATGTTCGTCCAGTAAATAATAGTGTATTTAATGTTTCAGATATAATAACTATATCAGCAAATGTAACAGATAATATTGTTGTTGGTATAGTCAGATCAAATATAACTTTCCCTAATAGTACAACTCAATTAATAACTTTAATTAAAGATGGAGCAACAAACAAATACAACAACACATTTATTGCACCTGCTTTGCTCGGAAATTACAACGTAAGCTTCTTTGCCAACGACACTAGCAACAACATCAACAATACAGAACGAACCAATTTCACAGTGAGAGATGTGGTTGCTCCAAATATTACAGTAGATGGCTGTAGACCTAATCCAGCTAATATTTCTCAAGCTGTTCTTTGTAAAGCTAATATAACTGATGATGTGGGAGTTTCTGTAGTTCAAGCCAATATAACTCTGCCAAATGGAACAATACAGCAACAAGTTGTTGTAGGCAGTACTCCCACATTTAACTTTACATTTGCCACTACTGTACTTCCAGGACGTTATAATGTAACATGGATTGCAAATGATACAACAAATAATGTAAGAACAGCTCTTGATTTCTTTAATGTAACGGATGTTGTTGCTCCTGTTATTGTGCTGAATGCACCTCCAAACGGCTTTAATAGTTCCAATGTAAGCGTTGTGTTTAACTTTACTGCAACTGATGATGTGTTACAACCATTGAACTGTTCACTATTTGTGGATTCCTCATTAATCAGATCAAATGCTAGTATTCAGAATGGCAGTCCAACTATCTTTACAGAAGGAGGGTTTTCAGAAGCCAGTCATGCATGGAATGTAACATGTAGAGATAGCTCCAGCAATGCAAACATCAGTGAAACAAGAACGTTTAGGCTTGATGCAACATCTCCTGTATTTAATAGTTTGAATACGACTCCAAGTACAGAAGATGATCTTGATCCTGGCATCAATATTACTGTAACTGCCAATGTCACTGATAATTTAGTCGGTGTTCATACTGTTGTATTACAAAGAAAGCTAAGCAATGAAAGCGCATTCATAGATCTAGTCATGGTCAGAGTAGGTACTGACTTGTTCAATGCAACATTCAATGCCACTGATCCAGGTGTTTATAACTTAAGGTTGTTTGCAAATGACACTGTTAATAATAATGCCACTAGTAACATTGTAAATATAACAGTAGAATTTGATCGTACATGGCTAAGAAGTCCTTCATCATTCTCACCAGTTAATGCAAATTTAAGCCAGAACGTAACACTTGGCAATCTGTTAATTAATAACACAGGAGACTTTGATCTTACTTTTAATATAACATCTAACTCAGCTCAAACAAGATTTAATGAATCTGCTAACTTTACACTAACCCCTAAAACAATAAAAACAATACAAGTCAATGATACAGCAACAGTTACAGGAGTAAAAACAGTCACACTCAATATCTCAGCAGCTCCAAATGCTACTCCAGAATCACGAATTACAACAGGAAGCATTGTTGTAGCTCCTGGTCTGCCTGTACTTGTAGTGTCATTCTTAACACCATCAACTGATACCCTAACAGTAACACAAGGACAAACTAATGTGGAATTCCATGCATTTGTAAACAACACAGGGGAAGGAAATGCTACTAATGTCACTTTGAATATAACCATACCAAGCAGTTGGACTATAACATTTGGCACTCCACATAAATTCGTTGGAAACCTACTCTCAGGAGAGACTGATGAAAATACTATTCAAGTAACAATTCCTTCAAATGAGACACTTGGAGTTGTAAATGTATTAGCAAATGCAACAGGATTTAATGCAAGTGGAGTAGATCTCGCTACTCTAAACCTGCTATTTGCTGATTCTGTATCTGTTAATGTTACTTCACCTCCTCCATCTTTAGTTCCTACAGGTGGTGGTGGAGAACCAGCACCAAGTACCGCTACATCAGGAGGTGGAGGTGGAGCAGTTGCAAAGCTGCCGCTCGGAGAAACACTGCTTACCTTCGATGTTATCCCAGCTCTTCGTGGAGCATTAGAAGGAACTCCTGTATTCCTCACCAACTTCTATGAAAATGCAGTGCTTGAGAATATGCAGTTTGAGGTAGAAGGATTATTATCGCAGTATGTAAAAATAACACCAATCATTGACCCTGGAAAACTAGTGTATGTAGATACAAGAACTGCAGAGTTAACACAGGTAGGGCAGGTTGTTACATTTAGCTTTGCAGATATTGGCGAGCATACTGTAACAGTTAATCAAATCACAGGCAATTCAGTAGTTGTTACAATAGCTTCTGAACCAATTCAAGTAGCATTAACTATTGGAAAGACTGAAAATCTGGATTTAGATGGTGATGGAAAAGCTGATGTTGCAGCGCACTTACGAGATATTCTTAATGGTGTTGCTGATCTTCGAATCTACCGTCTTGGACCGCCTGATCCAGATAAGATTTACTTCTTAGAGGACAGAAGGTATGATTTCGGTCTCTTTGCACCATCATACTTAACCACTGGAGACATTAACTTGACAGTGCGAATCACTGCAGACATTGTTGCTACGGACCCTGCAAAAGCAGGATTTGAAAGAAAGCAGCTTGTTGAAACAAGAACAATCACGTTTAGAATACTCGGTACGCCACCATCGCAGGTATTTGCTGCTATTGATGAAGCAAAATTAAGCATAACGAGATTGAGTGAGGCAGGTTTCCCAACAGTCAGAATGAGCGAGCTTTTAGCAAAGGCAGAACAAGAAGCGAAAGAGCAGCAGTATGAACTGGCGTTGAAATCAGCACAAGAGGTTGTTGCATTAGCAAATACTGCATTTGAAGCAGACAAGCTAATCAAAGAAATAGAGGAAGGTATTGTAAAAGCAAAAGAGCAATTGCTGAAGACTACTGAAACAGAAAAGGCATTAGCATTAACAAAAAAAGCATTTGAACGAGAGGACTATGCAGCAGCATTGCAGAGGGCAAAGGAAACGCAGCTAACATTGTTCCTTGAAACAAGAGGAAGGGTAAACATTCTCTGGTTTATACGGGAATACTGGTGGGCATTACTCATTGGTTCTGTGGCATTATATATTGTAATGCTCTTTGTCTACAAGCGCACAATGGTTATGTTAATTGGCAGACGATTGAAGGATCTCATAAAAGAGGAACAGACAATTGATTATTTAATCAAGGCAACACAGAATCGGCACTTTAAGCGAAAGGAACTATCTGATGATGAGTATCACAAGATCATGGCACAGAATGAGAAACGTCTTGATGAAATCATGAAGCTGAAAATAAGATTACATAATAGGCGCGTTTCATTGCTAAAAACTGAGCAAGCACTAGTTGACATCAAGAAAGAAGAGGCAGATATAGCTGCTGCAATGAAAGCAACACAAGAAAAATACTTTGAGAAAAAAGAACTCACCAGAGAACGGTTTGCGCAAGTCTATGAAACAGAAAAGAAGCGTCTTGCAGAATTAGAGAAAGAGGAAACTACCTTTGCAGAGACGGCAGCACAGAGACAGGGAACTGGCCGTTATAGTCTATTAAAAATGTTATGGGAGCGCTTTGCAAAGAAGCAAAAATCACATACTATAAAGAAAAGACTTAAAAAAGGAAGGTACAAGTAGTAGTAAGATGGAAATAAAAAAGAAGGCAGTCGGATTTGTATCAGTTTTTTTGTTCATAACAGTTGCATTACTATACTTTTCTTTTATTCCTCTCACAGGGTTTGCTGTTGCACAATTTGAATATGTGCCTTCTGCAGATGTAACAGAGGATGCTGCATTGGAAGCCTTGCTAAGAGCAGAAGCTGATGTAAAAGATGTTGCTTCTCTGAAGATAACAACTTACTTCCTTAATGATACTATCTTGGTTGCAAAACGATACTTTATTGGAGATATGGCTGATCGTCTTTCCATTACCGTGGCAGGTCTTGATACAGAGGAGAAAAGATCGTATGTTGCATCATTGCTTGAGGTTGCTAAAACTACTCCTAAACATGAAATAAAGCCTAAGAACTTTTCAGAGGTCTTGCGATTGACACAGCTCATTGCATTCAAAAAAGAGCAAGCGTACCGGATTATAGACATTATTTCTTTAGCTGAGGAAAAAGAAGGAAAATATGAACAAGAAGGAGCTGATACTGCAGCAAGTATCTCGCTTATTGCACAAGCTAAAACATCCTTGCTTGAGGAACGCTTTGATGAGGCTGAGTCTCTTTTAGATGATGCTAATCTAAGACTTGATCAAGCAAGATTGCAGGAAGCAAGATTCAGAAGTATTTTCAAAGGAACACAAAGTTTCTTCCAGCTATACTGGCGCCAGTCTCTCCTTGTATTCATAGTGCTCGCTCTTACCACGCCGTTTATTGTTCTAGGACTGAGGAGAATATGGACCATCAGAAAGCTTTCATTGCTTAAAAAAGAGCTCCAGACATTGCAAGGATTGCTTGTCAAAGCACAGGAGGATTGCTTCAAGTATAGAACTATTACTACAACATCATATAAAATAAAAGCAGACTCGTATAAAGAACGGATCAATGAGATACAAAGGACTATTCCTGTTCTAGAAGCTATCGCTCGCGGAGAAAAATATAAAGAAAAGAAAGAAGCAAAAGGAGTAGTAAGAGTTAAGTGATTATTTCAGTTCACTGACTTTGTCAGTAAACATGCAGCATTCTTTGAGAAGCTCTTCCTGTTCTTTTACCTTTAAGGCATAAAAGATTGCTTTTGTTTCACTTTCTTTAATTTTGTTGATAATTGATGAAACAAACTTTGTAACAGGCTCTTTCTTCTGATATATTGATAGACTCGTTATAGAATCAAAAATTAAATAATCAAACTTTTTATTCAAAAGATTTGTTATGGTAATAGAAAGTTCAGTTAATGAAGCAGGAGAACTAACAAAATAGCAGTTGGCTGTCTTGTCAGGCACTTTTTTAAGAGTTCTTGATATCGCATCAATGAACATCATCTTTTTTGTATTAATCTTATTTTTATCAAAAAGTTCTATGAGAGAATCGTATGTTTTGTTGAGCGTTACATAGCAAAGATTTTTCCCTGAAAGTTGTTTTGCCATATCAACAACAATATCATTGTAATCGATACTCGGGACAATCAACAAAAGCGTTTGATTTTTAGACAGCTCTTTTTTTAAGTTTATTTTCCCCTTTTTTGCCATTTTTCAGCCTTTTAAAGCATTGTGTACGTCACTATATTTAAAGCTTATTATACATCTATTTAATGAGCATAAGGGTTATTGTAGGCCTTAATCAAACGCAACAAAATATCAAACTATTCAGATCACCTCTTTTTCTGTTTTAAAAACAACTTGTAAAGACTTGTATACCCGATAGAGGCGAGTACAGAGACAATAAGATTCACTGTTGACCTGATATAATTTAGCGTTATAGTAGGCAATGTGCTTATCGGCTCATATACAAACACCAGTCTCAATACTATCGCGACTACAAATGTCGCAGCAATAAATCCCCATGCCTTGAACCATCCAGTCAGAGTTCCTAGCTTGAAGACATAATATGCCGGGATTACTAGTAAAATCACAGACAGCAGATCCATTATTGTTATGATAGATACCATTTTCTCACCTCCTTCTCTTAGTGATCATTTCTACGAATTTTTTTGCTGCTTTTTCTTCTCCACTTTCTTTCATTTTTATTACACCTCGTTCTGCTATTGCTAGCTTCATTGTTTTGACTATTCTGCCGAGCGATTCGGCGAGACTGTTAACTTCATATATACCATTTGTTTTTGCTATTTCTATCTTGAAGTTTCCTTTGCTTATCTCATCTACTTCTTTTTGCAGCTGATTGAGCGGTTTTGAAATAAAACCGGAAATAAACAGTCCAAAGACAATAGAAAGTACTGCAAAAACAGCTGCAATGCTTAGTATTGATTGTTGCAAACTAGCTAATGGCCCAAATGTTTCTTCTGATTTTACTTCCACTATGATATACGCCCATCCAAGATCCCTGATCTGTTTTTTGCCCTTTGAAAACAAATACGCAATGATCTTTCCCCGCTTGCCAGGTTCTGCAGGCGGTTCTATCTTCCCAGAATCACCTTTCAAAAGAACAAATTCCTTATAAGGGGAAAGAAATTTCTCACCTTCTGTAGAATAGAGTATTTTTCCATCTCTATCAATTAATTTGAGTTCTATACCTTTTCTGGATTCAGCCGCTTTTACACTATTTATTACATCAATTATTTCCTGAAAGTTTAAAACAACTTTCATTACGCCAATAAAGTTCGCATCTTTGTCATCAATTCTAACTGAAAAATCAGTCGCATAGACATCTGCACTTTCATCATAACTAACGTCTCGCAAGTAAGTTCCTTTGCTCTTTGCTATCTGCCACCATTCCTCATCATCTTGCCTGTAGTCAGTTGTTTTTTCAGAAATGGCCGCAATTGCTCCGTAATTATTAGCGACAATAAGTTCTGCAAATACAGGATATCCTTTTTCTGTTTTATAGAAATCAACAAGGCTTTTCAATTCTCGTGATAACTCGTTCTTTAAAATATCTTGAATAAAAGGAGTTATCTCTTTTGTTGCAATCCACGTCTTGTCTTGTTCGTCAATGTAGGCTTGTATATCTCCTCGTTTTTCAAATTCTTGATTTGATTCTGTAAGTATTTCCTGTACCAGTTCTGTACGTGCATGGAATTTCATATCAGTTATTCTTACATTGAGGGCTTCTTCTATTCGATCTGCCATCCTTGTAGCTATAACAATACCTCTTTCTCCAATAAAGTCTTCTAATCTTTCTTGAGCAGCATTTGCCGAGATATAGCCTGTAGTCCATATAATGATGGAGAATAGCAGGAATACACTTATCAATATCGTTTTAATCTTGATTATCATTGTTATTTTCAACCTTTCAGCTTTTCAAGCAAGTGATGTATTCTATCTTCAAACTGCTTTGCTTCTTTTTTGCTGATTATATTTTTTGATTGCAGTTCATGAATCTGTTCAATAATTTCGTTTTCTTCAAAAGTATCTTTTACCTTTTCAAACTGCTTTATTCCAAGCGGACCAAGCATTTCAACATAGATCTTTTTTATCTCATCAGCAAGTTTTACAGAAGGTCCATGGCCAAATATATGGTACGGAGCATTAGGATTGTGCTTGCCTTTTGCTTGGTTAAGATACATTTTTTCCAGAAGAGAAGCCGGCAAGTACCAAAATAATTTTCTTGGATTCATAAAAAAAGGATTAAGAAGAATGAGTGCTTGCAATTTGTTACGCATTGCAAACGATGCAGCAATGACCGCTCCACTAGAATGTCCAATCACAACAGGGTCTTTAATACCTTCTTTTCCCACAATTGTTTCAAGTATCTCGCACTCTTTTTCAATAGTCCTTCCTGTGAGGAAAGGTGATTTCCCATGACCTGGTCGATCAATGCTCACCTTTGTATACTGGTCAGGAAAAAGTTCAAGAATGCTATTTCCTGCAGTGTGATTTTGTCCATCGCCATGATAAAAGACAACTCCCTTTTCAGAGGATTTTTGAATAGAATAATGCACTTCCGATTTATTGAATGGTATGGATTTTTGCGTGTACATACAAATGGTATTTAGAACTTTCTTAAATATCTTGTCAATAAGATAAAGTTATTTAAATACATGTCTTTTAAAGCTATAAATGGTAAAAAAGGACACAATAGGCCCTGAAGAGATCATAATGGTTTATGACAAAAAAACAGGCATGAGGGGGTTCTTGGTGATTGACAACACCAAAAGGGGTCCTGGAAAAGGTGGCATACGAATGACACCTACTGTCACCAAAGAAGAGGTGTTTCGTTTGGCCAGAACAATGACGTTCAAAACAGCAATGGCTGATCTTCCGTTTGGCGGCGCAAAAGGGGGCATTGTTGCCTCTTCTGAAATCATTCATAACAAGAAAAAAAAGAAAGCATTCATTCAAGCATATGCAAGATCGATAAAGCAGTATTCTCCAAATCAATACATTGCAGCGCCTGACATCAACACAGGGGAACAGGAAATGGAATGGTATGTGCAGGCAAATGGATCAAGACAATCATGTACCGGAAAGCCACGACGACTTGGTGGACTGCCGCATGAACTAGGTTCAACAGGGTATGGCGTTGCAATTGCAACCGAGATCGCATTAAAGCATTTGAATATGAAGCCAAAGAAAACAACCTTTGCAATTGAAGGGTTTGGCAATGTTGGCATGTTTTCAGCAAAAGAATTAACTGATCGAGGATTGAAATTAGTTGCAGCATCTGACTCAAAAGGGGTTATTTACAATCCAAATGGCATTGATTTTAAAAAATTGTTAAAAATAAAAAAGAAAACAGGCACAGTCATCAATTATCCAGGAAGGGCATTCAAATCTCCAGAAATAATTAATCTGCCGGTTCATGTGTTGATCACTGCAGCAGTGCCTGATTTAATACGAAAGGACAATTACAAGCAAGTCAAGGCAAAATTAATTATTGAAGGTTCAAACATTCCTATATCATATGATGTTGAAGAGTTATTGCACAAGATAAAAATACTAGTCATACCTGATTTTGTAGCAAATGCCGGCGGCGTCATTTCAAGCTATGTTGAGTACAAGGGCGGTTCTATCAAGCAGATGTTTAAGCTTGTAAAACAAAAAATTAGCAGGAATACAAAGCTTGTTCTTGATCTTTCAAAAAAGAAACATATTTCTCCACGAAAAGCAGCAGTCAAGATTGCTATTGAACGAATCAGATAATTATAATCTTCGCGGAAGCTGTCGAGGAATTTCTTTTTCCTCTTCTGCACTAATCCCTGTTTCTAAGAAGTGTTCTTCTGCTGGAGCTTCTTGTTTTTTCTTCTTAAACAACGATTTTATTTTTTCCAAAAAACTAGCTGTTCTTTTTTTAATCTCTTGGGTTCCTTGTATTGTCTTTAGAGTAATTTGTTTTTTTACAGCCCTGAAATCTCCAAATGCAACTTCCATTTCAGCTTTTTGTCCATACTTTTCAAAGAAAACGAATTTTTCAAGAGGATATTTGGCAGATGGCTTCGGTGCTTCTGCAGCATGACCAATCACAATGATTGCATGTGGCTTTGCAGGGGTTTGAATCCCAAGCAACTCAATGATTTTTTCTTCATTAAAGCCAACAACTAAAGAGCAACCAAGTCCAAGATCAATAGCTGCCAACAACATGTTTTCAACAGCAAATGAAGTATCCTGAATTGCATAGAATTTGTCTCCTTTATCACCAAAAAACTTCCCATTCTTTTTGTGTTCTGCAACCACAATGATATGCACAGGTGCTGTCTGCATCCAGCTTTGATTGCCAGCTGCTTTTGCAAGATCAGATCTTGTTTCTTGATTTTTGATCACAATGAAACTTCTGTCTTGCAAATTTCCTGCAGAAGGAGCAAGACGTCCTGCATCAAGAATAGTACCAAGCACTTCGCGCTCAATTGGCTGCTCTGTGAATTTTCTGCAACCCCATCGTTGTTCAATAGCAGCGAGTGTTTCCATAGCTCTCACGTGCGAAGTTTTATATATAAAGCTATTGCTTCTTTTCCATTCTATTTTTGAATAGTATGGTGCCAGGTTTTATAGTTTCTGCTGGTAATTTTGTTATGGATGGGAATAGTTTTTTAAATACTAAAACCAGACAAAAGCTCATGGATTACTCTGATCTAGTTGAGGTGTATGAGAAGTTAGAAAAAACAAGCAAGCGATTAGAGAAAACACATATTCTTTCAGAATTTTTGAAAACAGTAAAAACAGAGACACTTCCATATGTTGTTCTGTTGCTTCAAGGAAATGTTTTTCCTTCTACTGAGGAAAAGAAGATAGGTGTTGCTGCGAAATTAGTATTGAAAGCAATAGCAACAGCAACAGGAATTCCTCAAGACAACGTTGAAAGCCATTGGGCAAAAACTGGTGATTTAGGAAAAACAGCAGAGGAACTTATTGGGAAAAAGAAACAGGCTACATTGTTTCATTCAAAATTAACAGTCAAAAAAGTAATGGAGAATTTACGAAAACTTGCCACTTTGGTTGGGGAAGGAACAGTCAACAGAAAAGTAAATCTTATTTCTGAATTATTGACATCAGCATCTCCTCAAGAAGCAAAGTTTATTATTAGAACCATTCTTGAAGAATTACGAGTAGGAGTTGCAGACGGGACATTGCGGGATGCAATTGTATGGGCATATTTTGACAAAGACATTGGATTTACCTATGATGCAAAAGAAAACGATTTTGATGTCAAAGATAGGAAAAAATATCAGGAATATGTTGATGCAGTGCAAGGCGCATATAATTTGGTCAATGATTTTGCTGAAGTCATTATTGTTGCAAAAGAAAAAGGATTGGCAGGATTATCAAAATTAGCATTGAAGCCAGGAATTCCAATCAAAGTCATGTTGTATCAAAAAGCAAAGGATATTCCTGAAGCATTTGAGGTTGTTGGCAAACCATTGCAATTAGAGTATAAGTTTGATGGTTTCAGAATTCAAGCGCACAAAAAAGATAACAAAGTTATTCTCTACACACGACGATTAGAAAATGTTACAAAACAATTCCCTGATGTTGTGAAGTTTATCGAAGAGTATGTGAAAGCAAAAGAATTCATCATTGATTCTGAAGCAGTTGGGTATGATGTGAAAACAAAGAAATATATGCCATTCCAGAATATTTCACAACGTATCAAGCGAAAATATGATATTGAAGAAATAGGAAAGAAATTTCCGGTTGAATTGAACATTTTTGATGTTATCTATGTTGATGGAGAGAATTGTTTGAATAAACCATTCAAAGAACGAAGAAAGATTCTGGAAAAAATAGTGCCAAAGCAAATTCCATACAAAATCAAGTTAGCAGATGCAGTCGTAACAAGTAATGAAAAAGAAGCAAAGAAATTCTACCAGCAATCATTGCAAGCAGGCAATGAAGGAATTATGGCAAAGAATTTAGAAGGAGTTTACAAGCCAGGGAGCAGAGTCGGATATGGAGTAAAAATAAAGCCTGTGATGGAAACACTCGATCTGGTTATTGTTGGCGCAGAATGGGGAGAAGGGAAAAGGGCAAAATGGCTAAGTTCCTACGCATTGGCATGTGTTGATGATGAGTCAGGAGATTTACTAGAGATTGGCAAAGTAGCAACTGGTTTCAAAGAAAAAACAGAAGAAGGTACAAGCTTTGAGGAAATGACTGATTTATTAAAACCATTAATTATTGAGCAGAAAGGCAAAATAGTCAAGGTGAAACCAAAGATAGTGATTGAGGTTGCCTATGAGGAGATTCAAAAATCACCAGGGTATGGCAGTGGGTATGCGCTCAGATTTCCAAGATTAGTAAGACTACGAGAAGATAGAAGACCACAAGAGGCATCACAGCTTAGCGAAGTTGACAAACTGTATCATGCACAGCGAGGGCGAGGAAGAAAATGAATGAAGGTTCTGAACTAATAGAATTTTATGGTGAAGAATGCCCTCATTGTAGGCGAATGGAAAAAGTAGTTGCACAATTTGAGAAAAGACACAAAACAAAAATAACAAAGCTTGAAGTCTGGCACAATAAAGAGAATATGAAACTGTTGGAAACAATTCCGGCATTTGCCTCTTGCAGAGGTGTTCCATTTTTTTGGAATAAAGAAATTGGAAAGGCAATTTGCGGTGAATGTACTTTGGAACAGTTGGAAGATTGGGCATCTTAGCTCCATAAGTTTAAAAATTGCCTTGTGATTCTCATTTTCATGCCTCTGTAGTCTAATGGACAGAACAGGTGGTTGCGGTCTCGTTTGAGGCAAAATCCGCCAGATCGGGGTTCGATTCCTCGCAGGGGCGTTAGCCAGTGTGAGGTCCGGAAATTTTATTTCCGTCTACCTTGCACGGGCGTTTTCTTAAATTATTTAAAATAATAACTTTCAATATAGAAAATAAATAGTAAAGAGCTTTGTTATCACTATTAAGTGACTAAAATATCGAAAGGTATATAAAGGTGTAATATACATAACTTGTATAAAGGGATGACCGAGTCACAGATTCCTTATTAAAAATCAAAATGACACAAGAATCAAATAAAGTAGTGAAGATGCCGGAATACTTTCTGCAAAAGCTTGAAGCTGAAGGAAAACTCTCCCCAGAATTACAGGAGAAATTGTTAGCTCTCATCCCGTATTTTATTGAAAACGGTGGCGAAATCACTAAACAATATATTTCTGTATTGGAGCAAGAATTAGAAAAAGAAAGAAAAGATGTGCAAGGCTTAGAAGAAAGGGCAACTGCGTTGCATAATGAAATGACTTCTTTGAAAGGGAAGAGCACAAACTTAGAACAGCTCTTTCTTGACCACTCTCAAAAAAATATGCTCCTGACAACTCAGAATGAAGATTATCTTAAGGATATTGGATCTCTAAAGACTGAGTTAGACCATGATGATATCACACATGGATACAATAGACGATTCATGCTCAAGCAGCTGCAAAGGGAAATTGAAAATGCCGAGAAATATAGAAATTACAGTTTTGTGCTCGGTATTTTAGACCTGGATAAGTTCAAGCTTTTTAATGATAAGAAAGGTCATCTTGCAGGAGACAAGCTGCTCAAGCAAGTTTATGAGCTCATCAAAGATGAACTTCCACAAGACTGTGTTGTAGGAAGATGGTATCGAGGCGATGAATTTGCAATAGCAGTTCCTATTGTAAATACAAGGGATAATGCTGCAGTAAGCGAAGCATACGCTGTCTTTGAAAAAATAAGAACTGCAATTGAGAATCATTCTAAAGAACACATTCTCAAGCGCTTTGCAGTAACCTCTACAATCGGCTATGCCACCTATGATCCTAAACGTCATGTAGAGCTAGATGATTTAGTGAAAGAAGCAGATAAGTGGCTTCAAAACGGGAAGGCAACTAGAAACATTGTCAAAGGCGACAGGGCCATCTACTCAACATACAGAAAACCTGAGAAACAATACCTAAGAATAGCTACGAATGTTTTAAAAGCCATACCCAATGGGTTCAAGGGCTTTTATAACGGCTTTAGAAACACATTCTACAGAAGTTAAATGACTTTACTTAATAGTAGTAAACACAGAAACGTTTAAATATAAGGCTTACATCCGGGATTGTGGGCGGTATTATGGAAGAACAAATTCCAATTAAAGGCTACATCCAATATCATCAATTTGATGAGGAATACGCGCGTAATCGCAAAAAGGCAGAAGATGCAAAGGATCATATCGGTTTTCTACATATATCTGTTGAGAACAAAAGCATAAAAGAATTTCCAGATCTCTGGCAACTGCTTGATAGAATAGAGTTTGGTGTTGTCTCAATATTTCCTGATGGAGTACTTATGGCATATAACCTTTTTGACGAACGGGCAAAAAAGAAAGTGGAGGATGCTGCAGAAGAAATTAGACATTATGTTTCTATAAATCACCCAGGCAGCTCATTCCAAATAGTTGCAAAAAAAACAATCTCTTCTTTAGATGAATTGTTAAAGGAGATGGATAAACAATAGCCATGCAACAATCAGTGCTCCAATAAAATATGGCACCATCATTCTCGCTTGATAATGTAATCTACCATGCAGTGCACTTTTCACCACACGCTTTGTTTTCAAGCTGAATATAAAAAGTGCCACTAATAGCTTGTCAGTAAAAAAACCCATGTATAAACACCTTCGTTTGCTAAAAGAACCAATCAAGAACCCTTATTTAAACCTTTCTTTGAGAATTTTCCAAGACTAGTCTGACCTTTTCTCTTGGTTTCCTTAATCTCTTCAACTTTTTCTCCAACTTGTTCCTTTACAATCTTTGCGATATTCTCTCCCAATAACTGTTTCAGCTTCATGAAATCTACTTTTTTGACATCACCAAGATCTTTTATGCTGTTGTTGAACAACAAACGTGCACGAACCCTTCCAATTTCTCGTAATCGTAATAGAGATAATAGTTCTTCTTTTGCTCCATACTTTAGTCTCACTCGTAGTTTGCTAACTTCACGAGCAAAAAGAGGGTGCGCAGTAAGCTTTGCAAGCTCTTCATTTGCGTACAGCAACCAATTAGCAATCTCAAGCTTTGCTCTGCTTTCTCCTGGTCTAACATCAAATTTTTCCAGCAAATACTCATCATCTTTTTCTTCAATCCATTCGCTAAAGAAGTGTGCTGTTTTGATTGAATCAATGAAATCATCATATTCAGGTTCGAACATCTGAGGCTCAGGAACTAAAAGTTCATCTGTATATTCAACTGCCATGCTGGTGTAATCATTGTGGTCCTTTGCTTTGATACTTAATCTAGGACGGATCTCAAGGCTGTATGAAATAATCTGCAGCAGTCCAAAGCTGCTTGGTTTATTCACTCCGCTTTTTCGGATGCTTTCAATAAAGTTGTGTGCTGTCAAAGGATCAATGTAAAGCTGCGCAATTCTTTTTCCGATCTCTGTTGCTTTTAATTTTTCATCATTTATTTCATCTGCAGAGACAAAATCACTTTTCTTTGTTTCAATAAATTCAAAATCTTCTAAAGTTCTTATCATCCTGTCAATTATTTTTTCTAACCGCTCCATATCTTCAAATTGATGTGCCCAGAATGTTTTAGAAAAGAAGTTAACCAGCTGTTTTTTAGTAGCAACAAACTCAGATGCAATCAAACTCAAAATATAAGTTCTCAACACTGGTTCAACTGCAAGTTTTGAAACAATATCTTCTGGCTCGCCATTCACATATTTTTCAACAACAGCTTCTTTTTCTGATTCTGTTGTGGTAATGACAATACTCTGTCCTTCAGTATCATATCTAGGACGTCCTGCTCTACCCGACATTTGCAAATATTCTAGAACCGGGATGTATGTATAGCCTCGTACACCAAATCGTTTGAGGTCACGAATGATGGTTCTGTATGCGGGAGTATCTATACCAGCAGCCAAAGTCGGTGTACAGCAAATTATCTTTATCTTTCCGGCTCTAAAATTATCTTCAATTAACTCTTTCTGCTTGCTTGTCAAACCTGCATGATGAAATGCAATTTCATAAAGTACAACCTCAGCTAATTTCTCACACTGCTTGGTTGGCTTAGGTAATGCATGCAAAATTTCATCTGCTAATTCATTATTTTGTTTGCTTTTACTTTTTCTTAAGAATCGGGCAATGTCTTCTGCAACTTTTTCAGCACTTCTTTTTGCATTGACAAACACCAATGCCTGTTTGTTTTTTTCTAAAGTGTCAAGAACTATGTTAACAACAGGATCATTCGTTGGTTGTTTTATTGATGTTGTTTTCATATTATTTTGATTATTTTTCAATTAATAAACCTGTTTGTTGTTTGTCTTGTGGAAAAGAAAAATGGTGCGCCCCCCGTGACTTTCAGTAAGCGTAGCTTCTTGCGAAACCGCACTTAACATTTGAACACGGGACCGCTCGATTATCAGTCGAGTGCTCCATTACCCTCGCGCCTATACGCACGTATAGGGAGCGATCCAGGCTAAGCTAGGGGCGCATTAACCGCCCCTCGTCAGACTCGAACTGACGACCCCGTGATGTCCGTCGATATGTTAACAGTCACGTGCTCTACCTGCTGAGCTAGAGGGGCATGTTTTAAAAGGCTTAACCTTCATTTAAATAGTTTTCTACGTTAAAAAAGAAGGTATTTTCGCAACAGTAATCCAATAATACCAACTACAATGTAAATTAGCGTCTTTTTTACAATGCTGCTCAATTTTTCTTTATACAACAAACTTCCTTTTGGAAATCCATACAAGAAAATAAGTATACTTGTGATAAATGTAGGTTGTAATCCAAACACCAAACCAAGCACAACATAATCATTTTTGAAAGCAATCTGGAGTAAAACAAATACTATTGCAAGTACTATTCTATACAATATTGAAATATTGATGCTACTAAAAAACCAAATGAGTACAGAAAGAAACAAAATATTTTGTAAAAATCCTAGAAATTTTTTGCCAGAAGCAACTTCTTTCTTTGCAACTCTAGAAAGTGCA
>Ga0247727_10009518_pt1 | contig 17573 bp, 18 predicted proteins | sample WisWelCaveWW1625_FD_202498 | JGI IMG/M metagenome (GOLD analysis project Ga0247727, IMG submission 202498) | Biofilm microbial communities from Wishing Well Cave, Virginia, United States - WW16-25 | ecosystem: Environmental > Aquatic > Deep subsurface > Groundwater > Cave microbial mat | place...
CGAGCGCGAGATCCGCGACTGGCGGATCCGCTACGGCGCCTACCCGCTCGACGGGCTCGTGTCCGGCGCCGACGGGGTCGCCGTCTGGGGCGCCACCGCCCGAATCCTCGGCCAGCTCGGGGCGATTCTCGGCGCGTAGCGAGCGGTCGCGTCGAAGTACCTCGGGTGTCGTGAACTGGCGTGACGTCACGTCCACAACCTCTTGACAGCCACCCCCAGGTGCGCTACCGTCTCCCGATGGGGTCGCTACTCTTGGCGGGAATCACGCGGTCGTGAGGCGACCGGCGGTGGGTGTGACAAGTTCGAGTCGTCCAGGGGGCGGAACCACGGCCCCACCTCGGCGCCGAAAGGCCTCGCCAACGGGCGCGTGCGACCCTTCACGAGAGCCGTCTGATCTCCGGCGGCCCATTGCCGATCCAGATCTGGCGCCGTTCCTCCGGGTGGCGTGCCTTGCGGTGCTGACGCTCGCGGTGGCTGGCTGCTACGGCGCAGCCCCGGAAACGGCCCCGGTCTCGAGTGATCAGCCGTCCTCGCCGACATCTTCGCAGCTGGAGCCGACGGCCTCGCCGCTCGCTGAGGATCGCTATCCCCACGCACTCACCGGACGGTCCTGGGTCCTGCAGATCGAGACCGGCGATTGGGTCGTCGGCACCTTCGGCTCAGACGCGCGCGCGGCCTTCCCACGATCAGAGCGACCCATCGCTGTCGTCGGGAGTCGGGTCCTGACGGTCACATTCGGTGAGGCCGGCACCACGATCAGGGTTGTCGATACCACGGCGGGGGGCGCCGTGGCCGAGTTCAGTCGGCCCGAAGAGATTCTCCGAAGCGTCACGGTCGGCTCTGGCGTCTACCTGACCGGCCAGACGATGGATTCCGCTGCTGATCCTGGAGTTCTGTTCCTTGATCTTGTCGACCTCGACCTGATCGAAGTCCTCCCCGGCACAAATCTACCCGCAGAGGTGCCGGCACCAGCGACTCGTGGGCTCCAGGTTTCGCCATCGGGCGCGACCGTGACATCGCCTCTCTGTGGACTTGGAAGCGGCTGTGTCGTGGAAGTGATCGCCACCGATACGAGAAGCGTCCGCGGAGTCATCCACCTGTCAGCACCGCTCACGCAGATCACCGACCTCTATGGGGTGACCCACCCCCTCGAGTACGGGCACCTGGCGGGTATCGAGCTCAGCTCGGGCAGCACCCTTTGGGAGCTCAGTGGGCGAGAGTTCGGCGATGGGTACTCCATCCATGACGATGCGCTCGTCCAAAAGTCACTCGACATACTGAATTCACGGCCGCAGTTCGAGATCTCGGTCATCGACCTTCGTTCCGGCACGGGTCGGATCGTCTTCGCCGCAAGTCCAGACGAGGATTGGCGCCTCTGGACCCGGCTGTCCTCAAACAACTTCGCCGTGCTCGCGCGCGGGAGCTCGTTCAGCAGCGCAGCTCAGGTCTCCAACCGGATCGTCGGGTCCACGTTGGATCTCGAGACCGGGGCGTTCGAAGCTGACGCGATCGACTTCGCCGTCGTGCGGTAGATGGGGGAGCACCGGTGAATCGAAGAAGGACGATCCTGCCAACCGCAGCGGCGATCGCCGCCCTCGCAACCGTCGGCCTTGCCGCTTCGGCGCTGTCGCATAGTCTGTCGGTCGGCGCGGGAGCGGGCAGTCTCCAGGCCGATCAGTCGCTCCCGTACAGGTACGTCGGCTCTCCGCCCGCATGGCTAACGACGGCGATCGGCAGTTCGGCGTCTCATTGGAACAACAAGGCAGTCAACAACAGCCGTGTCGCGACCGTGGCCTACTCGTCCTCGGGCACGGCGACCGTGGAGTACAGCGATGCAGACGTCTCGCCGTGCGGATCCGGGTCACTTGCCTGGATGCAATGTGCCGAGGACGGAGGCACGACGGCCTGGAAGATCTACATTCGGAACCTGACCGCATCTCCCAACGGGAACACGAAGTGGTGGAATCAAACTGCCTCCTGCCCCGGAGGAACGATCTACTGCTACTACGTGGAGCGCGGCCTCATCCACGAGTTCGGCCATGCGATCCTCACTCTGAGCCATCCGGATCCCGCGCGATCGGAGTCCGATACGGTCATGAACGCATCACTGCCGACCTGGGGTGCCGCAGGATGGAACAGCTTCGATCTGAAGCCATGCGACGTCGCCGCATCGCAGAAGGTGTGGGATCTCAAGAGCCTTCCAGGCTTATACGCCGACTGCTATGACCACATCACCGACCATGGAGTCGTGGGCCTGAAGACCGCGGTCACCTGGCCCGGCGGGTCGAGCTTCGCCGGCTGCGTCGGCTTCTCGACGACGGTGAGCGGCCGGCTGCAGGTGGGCGACTATGCCGGATACGGATCGAAACTGAAGACCAACCCACTTCAGGGCCGTCGCGTGTGGGTCGATCGTGGCGCTACAGCCAAGATCGCCTCCGCCATCGCATCTGCCAGCCCCGGCGTCAATTGGACCGCGACGATCCCATCCAGCTCTGCGGGAACGGTCGCGTACGAGGCCTACTTCGATGTTTCCGCTGACCCCGGCCTCGACTCGGCTCCGCACGTGCCGTTCACGATCGTCTGGTCGAATCAATGCTGATCACCAGCTGAGAGCGCCATCGGCGCATAGGGAGGCGTCGAGCCGCACCCGGTCAGGCCGGCTCGCCGGATCCGTCATCCGGCCGCTCGCCCAGGTTATCGATGTCGGCCAGCTGCCCGTCGCCCTTCGCAACGGCTGTCGCGCCCGCGCCGAGCTGACGCGCCGCGCCCGGGACGACGCCGAGCAGGTGGGCGTCGTCCGCGCCGCCGAATTCGACGACGATCGCCCGCATCTCGCTGCCCTCGGTCCAGGCGGCGTGGACGACGCCCGCCGGCCACAGGACCGCTTCACCGGCCGCGACCCGCCGGCGGTCCTCGCCGACGAGGACGAAGCCGCCGCCCTCGATGACGCAGAACCAGGTCGTGTTCGGGTTGTCGTGCGGCGCGATCCGGCCGTCCCGGGCGAAGGCGAGCTCCGAGACGACGCCGCGACCGTCCGAATGGATGACCTGGCCCTCCAGGCCGTGCGTGCCGGCCGGGCCCTCCGGGCGCCGATGGCCGACCCCGAAGCGCCGGATCTCGATCGGCATCGCGGCCGCCCGTCCAGCCGCCCGCAGGGCCGACGACGTCAGCGGCGCCGGCGCCGCTTGGGGCCGCGACCGGGCGCGTTCGAGCGGCCCGTCGACTCCGGCTTCGCGGTCCTCGCGCGCTGGAAGAACGCCTGGCGGGCGAGCTGCGCTTCATACGCCCGGAACAGCGGCGGGTAGCGTCGGAAACGGACCCAGACCATCACGCCGACGCCGCTGACCGCGATCAGCAGGATGACGAAGAAGTCGAACCGGAAGATCGCACCGACGATGAGCAGGAAGAACGTGATGATCCCGGTCCACAGCAGCCACTCCCACATGTCGGTGAACAGCCGATGGCGGTGCAGGGCGCGGGTCCGGATGTTGTAGAGGACGATGAGGACGACGAGCAGGACGAGCGAGGAGATCCAGGTCGGGTCGAACAGGTCGGGGAAATTCCGGTCCGAGAACGGCAGGAACAGGTAGTCCCACGGCGCGAACGTCACGGTCGATCCTCGTCGGTCTGTGGCGGCTGGACGGGCGTGGAGTATGCCACGGCCCACGGCTATACTCGGCCGCACCAGCGGCGCAGCATCGGGCCCGCGTGGCGATCCGCCGTCCCCGGGTCGCCGGTGAACGCCGGTGCCGAGCGACCGACACGCCGACACGCCGGATCGGAGGGAATCCCGGGTGCGAGCCCTGTTGTCCGTCGCTGACCGCGAGGGCATCTCCGCGTTCGCGCGGGAGCTGCTCGGGCTCGGGGTCGAGATCTACGCGACGGATGGCACCCGCGAGCACCTCGCCGAGGACGGCATCGTCGTCGCCTCGGCGACCGACCTGACGGGCGTCGCGCCGCTGCTCGGCGGGCAGGTCAAGACGTTCCACCCGACGATCTACGCCGGGATCCTGGCCCGGCGCGACCGGCCGGACCAGCTCGACGAGCTGCGCTCCCACGGCATCGGCCTGATCGACATCGTCGTCGTCAACGTCAAGCCGTTCAGCGCGGAGGTCGGTCGAGCGCTCGTCGGTCTCGACGAGGCGATCGAGCTCATCGACGTCGGCGGGGCGGCGCTGCTGTCCGCCGCGGCGCGGAATGCGGCGGGCGTCGCCGCGGTGGCGAGCAAGGCGCACTACCCGGCCGTGCTCGGCGACCTGCGCGACCGGGGCCATGTCAGCCCGGAGCTGCGCGCCCGGCTGGCCGCCGAGGCGTTCGGCATCGTCGCCGCCTACCACGCCGAGATCGCCGCGTACCTGAACCAGATCTCGGGCAACACGTTCCCGAGCCGGCTGGCGATGGTCCTCGAGAAGGTCGACGACCTGCGCTACGGCGAGAACCCGCACCAGGGCGCCGCGTTCTACCGCGAGACGACGCATCGCTCCGGAACTCTCGCCGACGCCCAGTTCGTCCACGGCGGGCGGCCCTCGTTCAACAACCTGCTCGACCTCGACGCCGCGTACCGGACGGCGTGGGATTACACCTCGCCGACGGTCGTCATCGCGAAGCACACCGACCCGGTCGGCATCGCCTCGGCGGACGAGCTCGTCGACGCCTACCGGCGGGCGCTCGAGACGGACCCCGTCGCGTCGTTCGGGGCGATCGTCGGCGTCAACCGCGAGCTCGACGAGGCGACGGCCCGCGAGATCGCCGCGAACTCCTACGAGGCCGTCATCGCGCCGGGCTATAGCAGCGCCGCGCTCGGCATCCTGCGCCAGAAGCCGGGTCTCGAGATCCTCGCCGTGCCGCCGGATCCGACCGAGGGGATGCGCGACTACGGCATCGCGAACCTCGACTTCAAGCGCGTCGGCGGCGGCCTGCTCGTCGAGACGCTCGACGAGCTCGGCATCGACCGCAGCCAGCTCCAAGTCGTCACGAAGCGGCGGCCGACGCTCCAGGAGCTGACCGACCTGCTGTTCGCCTGGCGAGCCGTCCGCCACGTCCGCTCGAACGCGATCATCCTGGCCCGGGACGGCGCGACCGTCGGCATCGGGGCCGGCCAGGCTAGCCGCAGCGTGTCGGTCGAGATCGCGTTGCGCCGCGCCGGCGACCGGGCGAAGCTGTCGGTCATGGCGAGCGACGCCTACTTCCCGTTCCCGGACGGCATCCACATGGCTGCCCAGGCCGGCGTCATCGCGATCATCCAGCCCGGCGGCTCGATCCGCGACGAGATGGCGATCGAGGTCGCCGACCGGCACCACCTGGCGATGGTCTTCACCGGCCGCCGCCACTTCCGCCACTGACGGTCGATGTCGGGCGAGGCGCCGGCCGTCGAGCAGCTCCTCGCGCTCGAGATGGTGCGCGTCACCGAGGCGGCCGCGATCGCCTCCGCGCGGCTCATGGGTCGCGGCGACCGGAACGAGGCGGACCGCCTGGCGACCGAGGCGATGCGCGCCGCGATGGACGAGATCCACATGGTCGGCACGATCGTCATCGGCGAGGGCGAGCGCGACGAGGCGCCGATGCTGTACATCGGCGAGCGGGTCGGCGCGCAGCGGGCGCATGGCGACGATGCAGCGCCCGAGATCGACATCGCGGTCGACCCGCTCGAGGGCACGAACCTCGTCGCGACCGGCCAGGCGAACGCGATCACCGTCCTCGCCGCGTCCGAGCGCGGCGGCCTCGTCCACGCCCCGGACACCTACCTCGAGAAGCTGTGCGTCGGGCCGCTCGTCGCCGGCCATGTCGACATCACCCGCTCGGCGACCGACAACGTCAACCGGATCGCCGAGGTCCTCGGCCGCCGGATCGGCGACATCACGGTCATCATCCTCGACCGCCCGCGTCACGCCGATCTCATCGCCGAGGTCCGGGCGACCGGGGCACGGATCAAGCTCATCAGCGACGGCGACCTCTCGGCCGCGATCTCGTGCGCCGTCCAGGGCACCGGCATCCATGCCGTCATGGGCATCGGCGGCGCGCCGGAGGGCGTCATCACCGCGGCCGCGCTGCGCTGCCTCGGCGGCGAGATCCAGGCCCGCTTCCGGTTCCGCAACGACAGCGAGCGCGAGCGCGCCGCGCGGATGGGTCACGGCGACGAGTCCCGTGTCTATCGGACCGAGGACCTCGCGTCGGGCGAGAACCTCGTGTTCGCCGCCACCGGCGTCACGAAGGGCGACCTTCTCGAGGGCGTCCGCTTCTTCGGCGGCGGGGCGCGGACCCACTCGCTCGTCATGGCCTACCGGACAAAGACGGTCCGCTTCGTCGACACCGTCCACATGTTCGACCGGAGCCGGCCACCGTCCGTCCGGCTGTAGCCGCGTTCGCGGCTCATTCGTCTGATCGCTCAGAGGTCCCCTCCATGGCTACCCGGCTCGCGTGGATCGTGGCGATCGCCCTCGGCCTGCTCGGCGGAGGCTTCGCGTTCCACTTCCCGGGGAGCTACGGCGACTCAGGCGGCGTTGGCGCGGCGGTCTTCGGGTTCGTTCTCGGGGCGGTGAACGGACTCTTCGTGGGCGTCCTCGCGTGGATCGCGCTGCGCCTCCCCCGCCGAGATGGGGGCCGCCTGCTCGTCGCGATTAGCCTCATCGTCGGTGGCACGCATGCGCTCAACGACGGTTCGTCGACCCAGCTCCCGTTCGTCGTCGTCCAGGTGGTCGCCGGACTCGTGGCTGCGGGCACGGCGGCGTGGATCCTCCGGGAGCACCGGCCATCGACGCTCGCGATCATCGGCGTCGCCTGGACGCTGGGCCTCCTCGCCGGCGGGTGGTCGGGCAACGCCATCGGCCTGCCGCTCACCGAGACCCCACTCGGCTGGGCGCTGGACCACGCCTGGGATGGGCTGGTCAGCGGTCTGATCTGGGGCACCGCGACCGCGGCGATCGGGCTCCCCGAGGCGCTGCGCCGCAGTCACCGGCGAAGCTCCCTGGTTGGCCACCCGGTGCGCGCCGTGACGTACAGCACCTTGCCAAACTCGGCGTGGGATCGGCGAAGCGGTCTTCATCAGCTGGACTTCGGGTTCGATCTCACCTTCGAAAACGAGATCTGGCGCGTCACCTGGGCGGTACGTGGCCAGACACTCGAGATCGCGCCTGGCTCGCTGCGCGGTGAGCTGCGGGGCGATCCGGAACTCATCGATGTCTCCGCCCTGGAGCCGTGGCAAGAAGTCGTCGGCTTCCCACTCCTCAAGGCCGACGCCCGAGCTGATGGGTCATGCTCGCTCGTTCTCCGGTCGGCGAGGGGCCGAGATATCTGAGTAGCCGCCGGGTACTACATTGACGAACTGGACCTCGTCGATCCGTGCGGCGACAGCATCCTCGTCGTTTACGACCCCGTCCTCGCGCGAAGGTTTGGATTGAGGTGACGGCAATCCTCCCATCGAGGGACAGGCGAATGCGTCGCTCGCGGTGCGCGACTGTCACGCGTTCGAGGCTGGCTGCATCACCCTCCGCCGCCAGAACAGCAAGCCCCAGACAATCGAGAGAGAGATGCCGAGCGCAGCTGTGGGCAGGATCCCGAGGGCCATCGCGTTCACAGTTGCCCCTAGGGTCCCAGCCCCGGCGGCGATCCCGAGCACGAACTGACGGTAACGGCCGAGGTATGGGGCCGCTCGGATCTGGTAGCCGATCAGCGCAAGCTTCAGCAGCATCACGACGAACGCGGCGACTTGCACCGCCACCCAGGACCAACTCTCTGGGAACAACGCCACCGTGGAGTCCAGGACGAAGCGGGCCACAGGATTCCGCTCACCGTAGCCGCCCTGCCAGACGAAGGCGAACGTGACGAGATCGGCGAGCTGGGCCAGGACGGCCGCTCGCAGGATCGGCGGTCGAGCCCACGCAAGCTGCAGCGCCAGGTGGTATTCGCGAGGACTCGGGGGGGTCGTTAGGCCCGGCATGGACCCGAGCAGACGGTCCCAGTATTCGGGCGGAACCCCCTCGGGATGAAAGTCCACAGACTGCCTCCTGAGGCCGGTACGCAGATACGGGGCGCCACGTCATGATAGGGCTGGTCGCTCAGCGTTCGCGAAATGTCACCTGGCCTCAGCCGTCCCACCGGACGAGGCTTCGCGCTCGATTGTCGGGCAGCGGCAAGGACTCCACCTCCGCTTCGATCGCAGCGCGTTCCTCCCGCGCGAGCCGACGCCAGGATTGGATCGTCACGTCGGCCCCGGCACGTCGCCACGTCCCGACGACCTCGCCCCGCACGAGGACGCCGCCCGGCCAGACGCGCGGGGTCCACAGCGCGCGGCGACGATCGGCCTCGGGCACCAGGAGCTCGCGATCGGCTCCCTGGAGGAGGAAGAACGCGTCGCCGCTCGGGAGGAGCCGCGCGGAGGCGGTGGGCCCCGCGGGCGCCCGGAACGTCGGCTCGTCGCGCGTGAGGATCCAGCCGTCGCCGGCCGGTGTTCGCACCGGCGTCAGCGATCCACTGAGTGCCCCGAACGCCGCGCGGCCTCGCGCCGGCCTGATCCCGGCCCACTGAGCGAACGCCTCGGGCGTCGTCGCTCCGAAGACGTGGAGGTACCGGCGCGCGAGCTCGAGGCGAGCCTCGCTCGGGTCGACCCCGGGTGCCGGGACGGTCCAGACGGTCGGCTGTCGCGCGCCGTCCCACCGGATCAGGACCGTGCCGGTCGCCGCGGTGTACCTCAGCCGATTGGGGTGCTCGCCGAGCCCACGCCCGGCCTCGCCATAGGTCATCCTCCTGCTGCCGAGATAGGCATGGAGGCGAGCGGCGAGGTCCTCTGCGACCCGCCGGCCCCTGTCGTCCGGCATCCTCCCGAGCGAGAAGACCGCGAGGTCGCGCCCCGCAACCACGTACGCGCTGAACCGCGGTCCCCACAGCTGGACGAGCGAGGGGTCCTCCCACGTGGACGGCCCTGCCCCCTCCACGCGAGCATGGATCGAGAGGAGCGCAGCGCGGGGCATGCTGTCCTGCAGGCCGGCCCATGCGGCACGCCGGAGGGACTCCGGGCCGGCCGGTAGCCGCTCATCGAGCGCTTGGACGTTCCGTCGGTACGCGAGGATCTGCGTCCGCGTGAGATCGAGGCGACGCGACGTCACGTCACCGGTCGCTTTCCCAGTCCCCCGGCCTCGGTCACTGTGATGTCACTCGCGGCCAGCGACGAGCGACCGGATCCCAAGCGGCCATCGGGCGGACCGCCCCTGGGCCTTCGATCAGGAGGCGGCGACGGCGAGCGGTCTCGATGGTCTCAGCCCAACCCGGCGGCCCGAGACGCGGCGCGAGGTCGGCGAGGGGCGCGAGCACGAAGAGTCGTTCATGCATCTCGGGGTGAGGCACGACGAGGAGCCTGCCCGCTTTCCCCGGGTCGAGTGGCGCGCCCTCTGGCGGCCGATCCAGCGCCAATCGGGCGCGACCGAAGACGAGCAGGTCGAGATCGAGCTCCCGCGGGCCCCAGCGCTCGCGTTCGCGGCGCCCGAAGGCGCGCTCGATCCGCTTCAGTGCGACAAGCAGCGCGAGCGCGCCGGTGGCCATGTCCGCGCCACGCGGGACGTCGAGCGCCACGGCCGCGTTGCGGAACTCGGGCTGATCGGTCAGACCGACCGGGGTCGTCGCGAACAGGCCGGAGACGCCGCGCAGCGTGACGCCCGGCAGCGCGGCCAACGCCGCGACCGCTGCGGTGAGCGTCGCCTCCGCGTCGCCGACGTTCGCACCCAACCCGACATAGGCCCGAACCCGTCCCACCGGATGAACCGCCTCCAGCACTAGACTCGCGCGGTGACCCGCGTCGTCGCCATCATCCTCCACGCCGTCCCGGCGGCGACCGCCGGCCCGCTCGAAACGGCCTTCGCCGTCGTCCGCGCGGCGAACGCGAGGCGGCAGGCCAGCGGTTTCGATGCCACGGGGGCCCTCGCGCGGGTCGTCGAGGTCCAGCCCGGTGGCGCGCCGTTCGGGGCCCGCCTCCGCCGGCTGGCGGCCCTCGACGAGGACGCCGGGCTGGTCGTGCTCAGCTCGGGAAGCCTCCCGCTGGCGAGGCCGGCCGACTGGGGGGCCCTCGTCTCGAGCGCCGGTCACGCCGGCGGCCCGGTGGTCACGAACAACCGCTACTCGGCGGACGTGGTGGCGCTGCCCGCCGACGTCGATCTCGCCGACCTACCCGACCTGACAGCCGACAACGGCCTGCCGCGCTGGCTCGCGGATCGGGGTCGCGAGGTGCGCGACCTGCGGCGACGGTGGCGGCTCCAGGTGGACCTCGACTCGCCGCTCGACGCATTCCTGACGGGACTCGGGGACCCCGCGGACCCCGTCTTCGAGCGCGTTCGCGAGGCCGCTGCGGGGCTTCGGCGCGTCGCGAGCGACCCGCGGGCCGAGCTCCTCGTCGCAGGACGGACATCGGCGGCGACCCTGCGCTGGCTCGAGCGCTCGACGGCCAGCCGGACGCGCAGCCTCGTCGAGGAGCGCGGTCTGCGGACCGCGGCGGCCGATCAGCGACCGCCGCGCTCGAGCCTCGGCCTGCTCATCGACCGCGAGCGCCCGAGCGCCCTGGGCGGGATCGTCCGTGAGCTGGCCGACGGCGCCCTGATCGACACGCGCGTGCTGCTGGCCCATCGACTCGGCGCCGATGAGGCGGCCTGGCCGCCGCCCGAGGATCGCTTCGCGTCCGACCTCCTGCTCGCCGACCGGATCGCCGATCCATGGCTGCGCGAGCTGACGGCGAGCGCGGTCGCGGCGCCGATCCCGATCCTGCTGGGCGGCCACACGCTCGTCGGTCCCGGGCTGCGGCTGCTGTTCATGCGGGCCCGCCGCCAGGCAGCCGGACCTCCTTGATGGGTGCCTCGTTCGAGCTGCGCCGGCCGGCCGATCTGCCCGCCGACGAGGTGCTGCCGGACGACGACCCGGAGCTGGCACGGCTGATCCGGGACGAGATCGCGGCGGGCGGCCCGCTGACCTTCGCCCGGTTCATCGAGCTCGCGCTGTATCACCCGGGGCACGGCTATTACGCAGATGTGCGGCCGCGTGCCGGCCGCAGCGGCGACTTCCTCACCGCGGCCGAGAGCCACCCGATCTTCGGCTGGGCGCTCGCCCGCCAGGTAGCCGAGGTCGCCGAGCGGCTCGGCCGACCCGATCGCTTCGTCATCCGGGAGCACGGCGCCGGCTCGGGCGCGCTCGCGGTCGCGATCCTCGAGGGCCTCCGGCTAGAGGACCCGGCGCTCGCCGCGTCGGTCCGCTACCAGCCGGTCGAGACGACGGAGCGCCGGACCGAGGCGGTCGCGACCCGCCTCGAGGCGGCGGGGCTGGCGGACCGCCTGGAGCCGGCCGAGGGCCCGGTCGTCGGGGTGGTCCTGGCGAACGAGCTGCTCGATGCGCTGCCGACCCACCGCGTCGTGGGCGGCCCGGACGGAACGCTCCGGGAGCTGTTCGTCGGCCTCGGGCCGGACGGAGCGCTGGCCGACGTCGTGGGCGAGCCGTCGATCCCGGCTCTCGCCGACCGCCTCGAGGACGAGGGCATTCGCCTCGCGCCGGGCCAGCGTGCCGAGGTCTGCCTCGCGCTCGCCGCCTGGGTCGCGGCGGCGGCTGCCTCGCTCGAGCGTGGCGTCCTACTGCTCGTCGACTACGGCCACCCGGCGACGGACCTGTACGACCCGGTCAGGCGGCGCGACGGGACGCTCCGGGCGTACGTCCGCCATCGCGTCCACGCCGACCCGTACCGCCACCTCGGCCGGCAGGACCTGACGGCCCATGTCGACCTGACCGCGCTCGAACGCGCGGCCAACACCGCGGGCCTGGTGCCACTCGGCAGCACGACCCAGGCCGAGTTCCTCGCCGGCCTGGGCACGGGCGAGCTCCTGGCGGCGTTCGAATCCGACCCGGCCACCGACCTTCAGGCGTCCCTCGAGGCCCGCGCCGCCCTCAGGCGGATGCTCGACCCGGCCGTCAGCGGCCGCTTCCGCGTCGTCGCCTACGGGCGAGGGATCGCGCCGGTGCCGCCGCTCCGAGGTTTCGGCTTCAGGCTCGCTGGCTAGGGAACCTTCCCGATTGCGTCCGCCGCGATCGGAAATCGACCATCCATCCTGTGCCGGGGACGGCACACCGCCGGGGGAGGGCCGCGATCCAGCACGCGCGCCGGCGCGGCCCACCCCCTTCCCGTGCCCGTCCCCTCGCCCACGACGACGCGGGCGGCCGCGGCGCACGCTCGCCGAGACGCTGCGCGGCCGGGCCGACCTCGAGATGTCCAGCGTGCGGACCGCGCACGACGAGGATGCAGCGCCGGGAGTCGCAGACCGGTGCGCCCTCACGGAGCCCGAGCGGCGACGACGTCCCGGATGCCCGCGCCTCACGTTCGCCGAGGGCGGCTCGGGGCCCCTCCCCTGCTAGAATGCCGCCGGGCGACGGCCGTTCCCGGACGGCGGATCGTGAACGCCTCGCAGGGGATCGTCGCCGGCCGCCCATGGCCGGGACGCAGCAGCCATCGACGCCACGACAGACGGGGTCGCGCCCGCCGGCGCGCTCCGGGTGAGGATCGCTTGACCGGCATCTGGTACATCGTGGGCTTCGCCTTCGCGGCCGCGTCGTTCGCGTTCCTGACGTTCGGCGCCGCGTGGCTGATCTCCCATCGGAACCGCGGTGACGTCCACAAGGGCCTGCCGTACGAGTCCGGCATCGACACCTACGGCGACACCCACGGCCGGTCGGGCCTCAGCTTCTACATCTACGCCTTGCTGTTCGTCGCGTTCGACATCGAGGTCGTGTTCATCTACCTCTGGGCGCTCGTCTTCCGGGACCTGCTGGCGGTGGGCTTCGTCTCGATGCTCATCTTCGTCGGCATCCTCGTGCTCGGGCTCGCCTACGCCTGGCGGAAGGGCGTCCTGACGTGGAAGTGACCCGCGCCGACGGTCCGCGCCTCCCGGTCGTGGTCGGCGACGCGGCCGCCGCGGAGCCGATCGTCGTCCCGAACACGTTCTGGTCGGCGGCCGATCCGCTGGCCTACGGCGGCGGACGCCCGACGGAGATCACCCATCTCGCCGAGGTCGAGGCGTCGGGCATCGCCGCCCGCGACGACGCGCGCTGGTCGGGCATCCTGGAGGCGATCCCGACGAAGGCGGACATCGTGCTCGACCTGCTGCGCGCGAACAGCCTGTGGCCGCTCCTGTCGGGCCTCGCCTGCTGCGCCATCGAGATGATGTCGACCGCCACCTCGAAGAACGACATCGACCGCTGGGGGATGTTCCCGTTCCGCGCCTCGCCGCGGCAGGCCGACGTGCTCATCGTCGCCGGGACGCTGACAACGAAGATGGCCGGGCCGCTGGTCCGCCTGTGGGAGCAGATGCCGGAGCCGAAGTGGTGCGTCGCGATGGGCGATTGCACGTGCTCGGGCGGGCGCTACAAGCGCAGCTACTCCACGGTCGAGGGGATCGATCGCGTCATGCCGGTGGATGTTTACGTGCCCGGTTGCCCGCCCCGGCCGGAGGGCCTCATCTACGCCATGATGAAGCTCCAGCAGCTCGTTCTCGAACGGCGCGGCAAGTGGCGCGAGCGGGCGATCGGGCCGACCGTGCCACAGGACGTCTGACGTGGATCGGGCCCTCCGCAGGCGCCTGGAGAGCCGCTTCGCGGCGCAGCTCTCCGGGCCGGTCCGCCAGCGCCACGACGAGACGGAGATCCGGATCGCCCCGGGCGATGTGCCGGACGTCCTGCGCGCCCTGCACGACGAGCCGGAGCTCGACTTCGAGGTTCTGCTCGACCTGACCGCGGTGGACACCGGGACGGCGATGCAGGTCGTCTACCACCTGTGGAGCCCGACCAGCCCGGACTGGCTCCGCGTCATCGCCGACGGGCTGTCGCGCGAGGACCCGCGGGTGCCGTCGGTGACGTTCCTGTGGAAGGGCGCCGAGTGGCAGGAGCGCGAGGCGTACGACATGTTCGGCGTCACCTTCGAAGGCAACCGCGACCTGCGCCGGATCTACATGCCGCCGGACTACACGAGCTTCCCGCTGCGCAAGGACTTCCTGCTGCCGGACGACGCGGCCCGCTCGCCGGGCGCCGGCGTCCAGCACATGGAGCGGACCCACGCGCCGGCCGCCGCCGCGCCGGAGGCGCTCGTCCGGCGGGCACGATCATGACGACCGCGACGGGCCGCCAGGCGTCGGCGGACGACCCGCGCGTCATGCTCGACGAGCAGATCGGCGTCTTCGAGCCGGTCCCGCCGTACCCGCCGCGGACCGAGCGCGAGGCCGAGTTCTACACGCTCGCCGACGGCGAGCTGTTCCTCAACATGGGCCCGCAGCACCCGTCCACCCACGGCGTCCTGCGCGTCGTCCTGAAGCTGGACGGCGAGCGCGTCGTCGACCTGGACCCGGTCCTCGGCTACCTCCACCGCGGCGTCGAGAAGCTGTGCGAGAACGCCGACTACCACCAGGCGATCTGCTACACGGACCCGCTCGAGTACGTGAGCGCGCTGTTCAACGAGTGGGCGCCGGTGATGGCCTTCGAGAAGCTCCACGACGTCGAGGTGCCGCGCCGGGCGGAGTACATCCGCGTCCTGTCGTCGGAGCTGCTGCGGATCTCCAGCCACGCGCTGTTCATGGGCTGGATGGCGCTCGACCTCGGCGGTCTGACGCCGATCCTGTGGTCGTTCATCGAGCGCGACGAGATCGTCGACATGCTGTCCGCGCTGACCGGCCAGCGGATGCTGTTCAACTACTTCCGCATCGGCGGCGTGAACGGCGACCTGAACCACGATTTCCTGAGCCGGCTCGGCGACTGGATGACCCGCGCGACGGCGCAGCACGAGGCGAACCTCGGGCTGCTCAACGAGAACGAGGTCTTCGTCCGCCGGATGCGCGGCCTCGGCACGATCGACACCCGGACGGCGATCCGGATGTGCATGACCGGCCCGAACCTGCGGGCGACCGGCGTGCCGTTCGACATCCGGCGGGCCCACCCGTACTCCGTCTACCCGGAGCTCCGGTTCGACATCCCGACGCGGAGCGAGGGTGACTGCCTGGCGCGCTACCTGCTCCGGGTGGACGAGATCCGGCAGAGCCTGCGGATCATCGACCAATGCCTCCACGAGATGCCGGACGGCCCGGTCATGGCGAAGCTGCCGCGGCTCATCCGGCCGCGGCCCGGTCGCGCCTACGCGGCGGTCGAGGGGCCGCGCGGCCAGTACGCCGTGTACGCCGTGAGCGACGGCACCGATCAGCCGTTCCGCTTCCGGATCCACGATCCATCGTTCGTCCACCTGCAGTCCGTCGGCCTCCTGCTGCCCGGCAACCTGGTCGCCGACACGATGGCCATCATGGCCTCGCTCGACCCGATCATGGGCGGCGTGGACAAGTAGCCGGATGACGCTCGGTTGACCGCCGTCGCGCGCGCCTGGGGCCGCCTCACGCTGCCCGGCAAGGTCGTCTTCACGGTGGTGCCGCTGCTTGCCCTGCTGGTCGCGGCGACCGTGATCGGCATCGCCGTGTTCGGTGGCGCCGTGCTGGACATCCTCGCGGCGAACATCGGCATCGTCCGCTTCGTGCTCGTCGCCACGATCCTGCTGCTCGCCGCGCCGCCGATCGCGTTCGTGATCATCTACCTGGAGATGAAGGTCATCGCGCTGATGAACCTGCGGATCGGACCCGACCGGGTCGGCCCGTGGGGCACGCTCCTGTCGACGGTCCATGGGCTCAAGGTGCTGATGAAGGAGGACTTCACGCCGACGGGCGCCGATGCCGTCGTCTTCACCTGGGCGCCGGTCGTCGTGTTCACGGCCAGCATCCTGTCCGCGCTCGTCCTGCCGTTCGCGCCCGGCCTATTCGGCCAGGACTTCAGCATCGCGCTGCTGTACTTCTTCGCCGTCGGTGGACTGACCGTCGTCGGCCTGCTCATGGGCGGCTGGTCGAGCTTCAACAAGTACTCGCTGCTCGGCGGCCTCCGGGCGGCGGCGCAGATGGTGAGCTACGAGATCCCGCTGACGCTGTCCGTCGTCGGCGTCATCATCCTGGCCGGCACGATGAGCCTGGACCGGATCGTCGACCAGCAGGCCGGCTGGCTGGGCGACTGGTTCGTGTTCCGGCAGCCGCTCGGCTTCCTCGTCTTCTTCATCGCCGCGACGGCGGAGGGCAACCGGACGCCGTTCGACATGACCGAGGCCGACCAGGAGATCGTCGCCGGCTACGCCACCGAGTACTCCGGGATGCGCTTCGGCTTCTTCTTCTTCGCCGAGTACATCAACGTCTTCATCCTGTCGGCCCTGACGGTCATCCTGTTCTTCGGCGGCTGGCACGCGCCGCTGTCGCTGCCGCAGATCGAGCTCGCCCTCGACCCGGGCTCGCTCGGCATCGGCCTGCTGTTCCTCGTCGCCCTCGCGCCGGTCGTCGGCACGCTGCTGCTCGGCGCGCCGTTCTACCTCCTGCGGAGCGCCACGAAGTGGTGGCACGCGCTCATCATCGGCTTCGCCCTGTTCAACGTCGTCGTCGTGCTCGCGGTCGTCGCCTGGGCGACGATCAGCTTCGACTGGGCGGCCGGGCTCGTCTGGGTCCTGGTCAAGACGTTCGGCTTCGTCTTCCTGTTCGTCTGGCTGCGCGGGACCCTGCCGCGCGTCCGCGTCGACCAGCTCATGGGCCTCGCCTGGAAGTGGCTGCTGCCGGCGTCGTTGCTCAACCTGTTCGTGACCGCCGCGGCGGTGGTCCTGGTCGGCGGCTGAGGGGCTCGAGATGAGCTTCATCCCCGGCCTCGGCATCGTCCGCGGCATGGCCCTGACGCTGCGCCGCTTCTTCGCACCGAAGGCGACGATCCGCTACCCCGAGGTGAAGGCGGATATCCCGCACAAGTTCCGCGGCCGGCTCCAGCTGCTGTACGACGAGTGGGGCACGCTGAAGTGCGAGACGTGCTTCCAGTGCGCCCAGGCGTGCCCGGTCGAGTGCATCGACATGGGCGGCATGGACACGAAGGGCCGCTACCACGTCCACTGGGGCGCCGCCGAGACATACGGCGAGCGGCGCGAGGAATCCGCCCTCCGGCGCTCCGGTCGCCCGGTGCCGGATCCGGCGTTCGTGCGCTTCGCCGAGATCGATCCGGCGCCGCTCGAGGCGATCCTCGAGGAGCACGACCACGATCCCGCGCGGATGCTCGCCATCCTCGAGGCGACGCAGGCCGCCTACGGCCACCTGCCGGTCGCCGCGCTCAAGCGGATCAGCGAGGCGACCGGCGCGTGGTACGCGATGATCTACGGCACCGCGTCGTACTACCGGCACCTCCGGTTCGAGGCGCCGGCGGCCCTCGACCAGGCCGCCGAGGTCGCGGCGCGGCGCCCGGCCGAGGACGACTACCGCGCCGCGCTGGACGCGTCGCTCAGCGGGCGGAGGCCGGACTGACGTGACGGCGCTGCTCCGGACGCCGCGCAGCTGGCCGTCGATCCTGCTGCCGCGGGTCGCCCCGGCCGACCCGACTGACCTCGACGCGGCCGTTCGGGCCGGCGCTTTCGCCGGCCGACGGGAGGCCATCCGCCAGGGTCCCGCCGCGATCATCGAGATCGTCGCCGCCGCGGGGCTCCGCGGTCGCGGCGGCGCCGGCTTTCCAACGGC
>Ga0247727_10009519_pt1 | contig 17572 bp, 10 predicted proteins | sample WisWelCaveWW1625_FD_202498 | JGI IMG/M metagenome (GOLD analysis project Ga0247727, IMG submission 202498) | Biofilm microbial communities from Wishing Well Cave, Virginia, United States - WW16-25 | ecosystem: Environmental > Aquatic > Deep subsurface > Groundwater > Cave microbial mat | place...
CCGAGTGCGTGGCCACGATCCTGAACGCGATCCGCGTGGCGCTGGAGCGGACGCCGCCGGAGCTGAGCGCCGACATCAGCGATCGCGGGATCGTGCTGACCGGCGGCGGGGCCATGCTGAAGAATCTCGACAAGCGGATCCGCGAGGAGACCGGCCTGCCGGTGTCGATCGCCGAGGATCCGCTCGCCAGCGTCGTGCTCGGCACGGGGAAAATGCTGACCGACTTCCGGCTGCTGCGCCGGATCGCCATTGAATAGCGCCGCCGGTTCGCGATTCAATAGGAGTAGAGCGCTCAAACCAGTCAACGGTGAAACCGTCGTTGACTCAGGAGGATGGGGGGCCGGCGGCCCCCGCAATGCCCGCGATGGATCTGCTGCTCAGCCGCTACCGTAATCTGACGGTGCTGCTCATCGCCGTCATCGCGCAGTTGCTGTTGCTGGCCTACCAGGTGCGCGGCCGCCAGGAAGCCCGGTTGATTCGCGTTTGGGCGGTGACCGGAGTGATGCCGCTGGCGCGGCTGCTGGAGTCGGTGCGGGCGACCACGACAGGGCTGGTGCGCGACTACGTCGCCGTCCTCGGCGCGCGGGAACAGAGCCGCCGGCTCACCGCGGACGTGGCCCGCCTGAAGCTCGAGAACCAGTATCTGAAAAACGAGCTGGCGACGGCCGAGCGCGCGCGCGCCCTGGAAGCTTTTCAGACACGGTCCCCTTCCAAAACCATTGCGGCGCGCATCATCGGCACCGGCTCGGGCGCCAATTCGAAGGTGGTCTTCGTCGACCGGGGCTCGGCCAGCGGCGTGGCCCGCGGCATGGCGGTCATCACCGAGGACGGCATCGTCGGAAAGGTCGTCGCCGCTTACCCGACCGCCTCGCAGGTGGTTCTGATCACCGATCCCACCTTTGCCGTCGGCGTGATTTCCCAGAACAGCCGGATCCACGGCACCTTGAAGGGACAAGGGCACAGCGTCTGCATGGTCGATCACGTCCAGAATGAGGAAAAAGTGGGGATCGGCGAATGGTTCTTCACCTCCGGCGACGATCGCGTGTTTCCCAAGGGCCTGCCCGTCGGCCGCGCCAAGATCGCCCGGCAGGGGAAATTCGTCCAGGAGATCTACCTGGTTCCGAGCGGACTCGAGCGCGGGCTGGAAGAGGTTCTGGTCGTCCTGGAAGGCGTTCACCAGGCCATTCCGGAATCACCCCAGGCTCCCCAGCCGCTGAAGCTGCTCGATCCGCCTCCGCCGGAAGTGTCCGCCGACGCCGAACCGGCGCCGGCCAGGAGGGGCCCGGAGACGGATGCCGACCGGCTGTCGGAAAGGTACCGCCGGGTTGGATCCGCGCAGGGTCACGTGTTTGGCGAGGGATTGCCGGGCACGAGACCGCCGGACTTCAACCTCAATCCGGCCTCGCCGCCCACGAAGGCGCCAGTCGGCGCTCCTCCCAAACCATGAGTTTTCCCGGAAACCGCGGTTGGCAGGCTTCCGTCCGCCGCGGCCGTCCCTACCGCTGGCGGCCTCTGTGGCTGGTGCTGGTCCCGGTGACGGCCATTCTGTTTCAGGTTTATCTCCCCCTGTTTATCCGCTATTTCACGTACCTGGAGTTGCCGCTGCTGGTGACCGTCTACTTCTCGCTGAAGCGGGGCCGGCCCGCGCAAGGGGTGCTGTATGGCGCCTCGATCGGGTTGGTCCAGGACTCGCTTTCCTCGAACCCGCTCGGCATGTTCGGAATCGTCAAGACGCTGGTGGGGTATTTTTCGGCGTCGGTGAGCTTGCGGTTTGACGTGGATAATATTCTGGTCCGTTTCCTGCTCGGTTTGTTCTTTTTTTTCTTTCATCAGTTCTTTTATTGGGTGCTGGCGCGGGCGTTGCTCGGCCAGAGCCTGGAGTTCGTCATCGGTCAAACGCTGCTGTTCGGTTTGATGAACGCCGCCGTCGCCGTGCCGCTGTTCCACCTTTTGGATAAACTGAATTGAGGGGCGTTGCGCTCCGGTCATCGTGAAGCTGATTTCCACCGATCGCCCGGCCAACATGGCTCCCCCGCGGCCGCCGCCGCGCGACGATCCCAAGTTCGCCACCGCCAAGATCGCCGTCGTGCAGTATTTCGCGATGGCTGTGTTCCTGCTCCTGATTGCCCGGTTCTGGCAGCTCCAGGTGCAGAATCCCGACTTCTACACCGAGCGCGCCGAGCGCAACCGCATCCGCGCGCATCCGATTCTGGCTCCGCGCGGCAAGATCCTTGATCGCGACAACCGGGTCATCGTCGATAACCAGGCATCCTACACGCTGTTTCTTTCCCGCGAAACGCTTCGTCCGGAGCACCTGGATCCCATCTGCCGGGGACTGGATCTGGACTGCCAGGAGCTGAGGGCCCGGCTGAGACGGTTTGACAGGACGAGGCCCAAGTACGAGCCGATCATCGTTAAGCAGGAGCTCACTGCCGGCGAGCTGGCCTTTGTCGAGGCGCATCGCGGCCAGGATACTTTTCCCGAGATGGAGCTCATCCCGTATCAGCGGCGGCTGTACCCTCGCGGCGGGATCGCCGCGCACCTGATCGGGCACATCGGAGAAGTGAGCGAAGAGGAGCTCAACACGGCCGAGTTCGCCCGTTACCGGCAGGGGGACATCCTGGGCAAGGTCGGCCTCGAGCGCCAGTATAACGAGATTCTGATGGGGATCGATGGCCAGCGGAGGGTCGTGGTGGACAACCTGAACCGCCATCGCCAGGTGATCGATATGAAAGAGGCCACGCCGGGCAAGAGTATCAGGCTGACGATCGACCTGGATCTTCAGGTGGTGGCCGAGCTGGCGATGGAGAACCGCCGCGGCGCCGTGGTGGCGCTCGACCCTCGCAACGGCGAGGTGCTGGCCATGGTCAGCCGCCCGGCATACGATCCCAACCAGTTTGCCGGTCGAATCCGCGCCTCGGTCTGGCGGGATATCCTCCGGAATCCCGAGAATCCGTTGTTGAACCGGGCCGTCCAGGGGCAGTTCCACCCCGGTTCCACTTTTAAGCCGCTGCTGGCGCTGGCGGGCCTGGAGACGGCTGCGATTGATGACTTTTTCGCCGTGTCCTGCGGTGGAGGAGCCACCTTCTACGGCCGATATTTCAAGTGTCATGAACGTCACGGCGGGGGGGTCGCTCTGCACCGCGGCCTGGTGCAGTCCTGCGACGTCTATTTCTACAACGTCGGCAACCGTTTGGGCATTGACCGGATCGCCGAGTACGCCCAGATGGCCGGTCTTGGTAAGCGGACGGGCATCGATCTGCCGAACGAGGCGGAGGGACTGGTTCCATCCAGCCGCTGGAAGATCCGCCAGTTCCGGCAGAAATGGTACGCCGGCGAAACCATCTCGGTGGCCATCGGCCAGGGTGCGTTGACAGTGACGCCTTTGCAGTTGGCTCATGCGATCGGAGGGTTGGCGGTGGGCGGCGTTTGGCACCGGCCGCACCTGCTCGAACAGGCTTCCCCCGAGCCGCCGCGCAAAGCGGACCTGAATCCGGAGAATCTGGCCAAAGTGATCTATGGGATGTACGGGGTCGTCAACGAAGGCGGAACCGGCGTGCGGGCGCGGCTGCCCGGCATCGAGGTTTGCGGGAAGACCGGAACGGCGCAGTTGGCCTCCAATGAGCTCATCAAGTCCGGCCGTCTCGGGCAACCGCTCAAGGACAACGCATGGTTTGTCGGTTTCGCGCCTCGCCAGGAGCCGGAGATCGTCGTCGTCGCGCTGTTTGAGGAAGGCCACCATGGAAACCTGGCGGCGCCGATCGTGCGCGATGTCCTGAAAGCCTACTTTGACAAGAAGGCTCGAACCCGGCCCGATCCCCTGCTTGCCTCCGGCCGGCGGCCGGCCCCCGCCGGAGTAGGGACAGGTAACTAGGTGGCGCGCGACCGTTCGATCCGCGACTTCGATTGGCCGCTGCTGCTGCTGGCGCTCACGATCTGCGCCCTGGGAATCCTCGAGATCTACAGCGCCACCCACGATACGGTCTGGAAGGGGGTTTGGTTGAAGCAGGCGGCCGTCGTCTGCCTCGGATTGGCGCTGATGTGGGTGGTTGCCTCGGTCGATTACCACACTTTGATCGCCAGGGTGCCGCTGTTCTACGGAGCCGCGGTGGCGTTACTTGGGTTAGTGCTGTTAATCGGACCTAAGAAATCGGGGGCCCGGAGGTGGATCCCGCTTCCCGGCGATTCGACTTTCCAGGTTTCGGAGTTCGTCAAACTGGTGATAATATTACTGGTAGCGCGGTACCTGGCGGAGTGGAAGCGCGAGCATCTGGATTTGCGCGATCTGGCCAAGCTGGGGGTGATTGTGGGGCTGCCCATCGCGCTGATTCTTAAGCAGCCGGATCTGGGGACCGCCCTGACGTTCGCACCAATCGTGATGATGGGAGTCTTCCTGACGGGCTTGCGATGGCGCTATGTTCTGGTGCTGGTTCTGGCCGGCGCCTTGGCCCTCCCCGCGGGATGGTACTTCTTGCGGGACTACCAGAAGGCGAGGCTTGTGTCGTTCAGCAACCCGGGCCAGGATCCGCAGGGCTCCGGATACCAGGTGATCCAGTCGACCATCGCCGTGGGCTCCGGCGGGATTTGGGGTAAAGGCGTCACCCGGGGAACACAAACGCAATTGCGGTTCCTGCCGGTTCCGCACACGGATTTCATTTTCGCGGCCTTTGCCGAGGAGCACGGTTTCGTGCTGGTCGTAGTGGTTCTGGGACTGTACTTTTTCATGCTCATGCAGATCTTGCAGAATGCGCAAACGGCGCCGGACCGGGCCGGCATGTACATCTGCATGGGCGTCGCGGCGGTTTTGCTGTTTCACATCATCGTCAATGTCGGAATGGTGGTGGGCCGGATGCCCATCACCGGGATCCCCCTGCCGTTAATGAGTTACGGCGGGACCAGTGTTTTGTCGGTATTCATGATGCTGGGGCTGGTGAACAACGTCCGGCTCCGGCGATTTGTAAACTGAGCGCCGGTCCGGCGATTGGGCGGCTCGAGGAGCCGCCGCCGTCCGGCGCGCTAGAGACAACGGGCGGAACGAGTAATTCGGGACTGCCTGAGGTTGGCGGATACAGATTCTGAAACGGGAATGCGGCGGATCCGGTGGCAGACGCCGAGAGCGTCTCCCGGATCTCCCAATCGGGATCTACGATCGGAGTTCGCGGATGATGGCACAAGGATTTGTCGAACTCCTCGAACCTCGCCCCTCCGGCCCTCGGAGATCACTCGCTTCCGCCTTGGGGAAAGTGGAGTGCAATGACCAAGGAGATGGTGATTTCCTCGAACCGCCACGAAACCAAAGTGGCGATTCTCGAGGATGATCAGCTTGTAGAAATTTTCTTTCAGCGCGGCAACGAGTATTCGCTGGCGGGAAGTATTCACAAAGGTCGTGTGACCCGCGTGTTGCCCGGCATGCAGTCGGCATTCGTGGACGTGGGACTGGAGCGCGACGCGTTCCTTTATGTCTCCGACTTCCTGGAGGAGGGCGGCGAGGACTACGAGCGGATCTCACCTTCCGAGGAGCGGCCGGCGGGCCGCCCGCATTCCGCCTCCGGCGGATCGGCGGCTGGTCGCTCAGCGGAGGAAACGGTTACAGCGTCGTTTCCTCAGGAGAAGGCGGCTCCGGCCGAAACGCAGCCGCCCGCCGACGGGCCGCGGGCCGAACCCGTCGCGGGTCCCGCCCCGGTAGCGGACCCGGGCGACCGAAGCGGGCGGCGTTCGCGCCGGCGGCGTAATCGAGGCCACGGCTTCCCGGAGGCGAAGTACGCCGCGCCCGTCGCGGCCACTCAACCGCCGGCCCCCCGAATGCTGACTCCCCAACCGCCGGCCACCCAGCCGCCGGCCCTTCCGGAGCCGGAGGTGATGATCCTTCCCGGTGAGTCGCTGGCCAAGTACAGACAGGCGACTACGGTGTCCGGCGACCCGTTTGAGGAAGACGCGCCGGCAGCCACCACCTCCTCCGAGCCGGAGTTGGAGGCGGAAGAATTCTTCGAGCCCGCGGCCGTTGAACCGGGCGTTGAATACGGCGCTTCGATCTCCGACGACCAGGCGCTGGCCGAAACGGCCGGAGCGGGGCTCGAACAGGGTTCCGTCGAGGACTCCGAAGTTTCCGCGGGCGAGCGGGAGGCGTCGAATCCCGACGAAGGGCCGCCGCTCGACGAGGACGTCCAGAAGGAATCGAGCGAGCCGCGCACGAGTGGACCCATCTCGCTGACGGCCCAGTTGCGAGATCCGGGAATGCGCTCATTGCATCGGTTGTCACGCCGCCAGCGCCGCCGCACGGGGCCCGAGCCGGGCCGCGGCGGTCGCCCCGATCCGCGGCCGCCAGGCCGGCCGGAGCGACCCCACCGGCATGAAGGATCCCAGCAACGGCCCGACCGGCCAGCGGATCCTGCGGAGCGGCCTTCGCGGCCCGATCGCCCGCCTCAACCTTCCATCAGCGACATGCTGCGGGAGGGTCAGGAAGTGGTCGTGCAGATCGCCAAGGAGCCGCTCGGCCAGAAGGGCGCGCGCATCACTTCGCATATCGCGCTGCCCGGCCGCTACGTCGTCTACATGCCGACACTCGACCACATGGGTGTCTCGCGCAAGGTCTCCTCCGAGGAGGAACGTCTGCGGTTGAAGAAAATCCTGCTCACTCACCGCGCCGGCACCAGCGGAGGATTCATCGTGCGCACGGCCGGAGAGGGAAAGAGCGAAGCCGATATCGCCGCTGATATCAGCTCCCTCTACAACCTGTGGCTCGACATCCGCCAGAAAGCGGAGAAGCGGGGCGCCCCGCACCTGCTGCATGCGGACCTGGAACTGGTGCAGCGCGTGGTCCGCGACCAGCTCACCGAACAGGTCCGGGCCATCTGGGTCGACGTCGAAGAGACCTACGAGGATGTCGTTCACTTCGTCGAGCGGTTTCAGCCCAGCCTGGTCGGCCGCGTCAAACTCTACACGCGGTCCGCGCCGATCTTCGACGCATTCAACGTCACCGCCGAGCTGCAAAAGGCCCTGCGCCCGAAAGTCTGGCTGAAGTCGGGAGGCTACATCGTCATCAACCAGACCGAGGCGCTGGTGGCGATCGACGTCAACACCGGCAAGTACGTCGGCAAATCGAATCGCCTGGAAGACACCATCGTCAAGACCAATGTCGAAGCGGTGCGGGAGATCGCGCGACAGATGCGGCTGCGCGACCTGGGCGGCATCGTCGTGATCGACTTCATCGACATGGAGGAGCGCAAGAGCCGCCAGCGCGTGATGCAAGCGCTCGAGGAAGCGATGCGGTCCGACAAAGCGCCCTACAAGATCCTCCAGTTCAACGATTTCGGTTTGGTGGCCATCACCCGCAAGCGCGTCAAGCAGAGCCTGGAGCGGTCCCTCTGCGCACCCTGTCCGTACTGCGAGGGGGCCGGTTACGTCCAGAGCGTGCAAACGGTGATTGGCGAGATCCTGGCCGAGGCGCAGAAGATCTCCGCTGTGATCGAGGGGAAGGAGGCGATGCTGCGAGTGCATCCGGACGTCGCCAAGGTCCTGAAATCGCGCGAGCACAAGTATGTCGAGGAACTCGAGGAGATCCTGCGCCGCCCGGTCATGATCCTGGGCGATCCCCTGCTGCACCACGAGAAGTTCGATCTGACCTAAGTGTCGTGCATCAAGCAGTAGCGCCGGCTTTAGCCGGTTGACTGAACAGGGTCCGGCACGGCTACTTCAGATCCACCACGACCAGCTCGAAGGCCTTGCCCTTGTTCACGCCGGAATGGGTCTCGGGCGGGGCGATGATGGGGACACCGCTTTTCATTTCCATCAGTCGGGGCTTGCCGTCCGCTCCGGTCAACTCGGCGGTCACGTCGGTCAGCGGGACGTAAATCACGCTGGCGGCGTGGGTATGTTTGGCCACCAGCGATCCCGCCGCGCCCGTGCACAATTGTGCGGTGGCGTGCGGAGATTCGCTCAGCGGCTTACAGGTGGCGACCACCGACGCTTTGCGGGCCTTCCCGGCCGGCGGCGCCGGTTTCTTGAACTCCACCACAATGGCTCGGAGCGTCGTTTTGCCCATATTCTCCGAGACGTGCGTCTCGGCCGGGAGGTTCACCACCGAACCGCGTTTCAGGTCCGGAGGCGACTGTTCCGACTTGCCGCTCGGCTGCGTCCATTTCACCACGCCAGGGTTGAGCAACACCGACATCACGGCCGGGTGAGAGTGGGTCGCCGTCTTGGCGCCTGCCGCCAGGTTGACTTCGATGACCCGGACGTCATCGTTCTCGGCGATCAGCTTGTATTGGTTGGGTGCGACCTTGACCGGGTCCTGCGCCAGGCACAGGGCGCCTGTCAGGAAAAGTGATACCACGAGGGTTGCATTCATGTCTTGGGTCTCCGTTCGGAACGAGATACTTGAGGTCCGGATTCAACCAGGGTTTCTGTTTGCCATCCAAGCCAGCTTCGATTGTACGTCAAACTTTGGTGAGCCGGGCGGGACTCGAACCCGCGACCCTCTGCTTAAAAGGCAGATGCTCTACCGCCTGAGCTACCGGCCCGAGCCTCGAAGAATCGTCTTCTTGGACCAGGGTAACACGCGGCTCAGACGCCGAGCAGGCAGCCGCGCACTTCCTCGCCGGTGATCCGGGCGAGCGCGAGAGCATACCAGGCGAGCTGACGTTCATACCGCTTCCGGCGCTCGGGGTTGGCGACGTCGGTCTTGAAATCGACGATCGTCCAGGCGTCCCGATCGAGAAACGCCAGATCGAGCACACCTTCGAGCAGCCGGCCGCCGTCGAGCGGAACGGCCACCGGTAGTTCGCGGTAACACCGGGCGGAGCGGCGCGCGCGCTCGAGCAGCGGATGGCCCAGCGCGCCGGCGACGGCTTCCCGCGCGGCGTCAATCTCCTCGGAGGTGGCCCCGAGAGCGCGCCCATGAGCGGAGGCGAGCGGGCCGAGAGCCGACTCGCCGGCCTCGAGGCCCGCGTCGCGCAATACCATGTGGACGAGGGCGCCGAACCGTTTTCCGGCGGGACGTCCCGCTCGCTGCGGCAGGATCTCGATCGACACATCGAGGGAGAAATCCGGCGGAACCTCCGAAGTCTCGCTGGCCAGCACGACATCGAGGCCCGGCCTCCGCGCCTCGTCGAGATCGCGCTGGCGTGCCGCGACCCAGGACTGGTATCGCTCGACGCTCTCCCGCGCCTGGCCGGCTTCGTCCTCGGCGAGAATCTCCTCGCGCCGCAAGCCGAAATCGGTTTCCTTCGCCGGCTGAAGAATCGCCGGGTCCCACCACACGACATGGTGCTCACCCTGCTGCGGCTCGTGCAGCCCGGGCCGAACCGAGAACTCCTTCTGGTGGACATACTCGTCGGGCCGCGAGAGCACGCTCGCCTCGCCGAACTCCGGGCAGCCCGGCGCTTTCCGCGATTGCCGCCATTGGGCGGGCGCCGGGTAGAGGGCTTTGTGGAGCGGACGGGCCCAGCCGTCGAGTTCTTCGTCGCCGACCGCGGGCACCACCAGCAGATCCCTGGCGCGCGTGGCGGCTACATAAGCCACCCGGACGCCCTCGGCCCGCTCTCTTTGGTTCTCCTCGGCCTGGTGTTCGAGCAGTTCCTTCGGGGCGCACCGCAGCAGCCGGGTCGCGCACAGCCGGCGCCGGCCATCGACGTAGCGCTCCGGCTCGGCGGCGGCGAGATTCGCCGTGATGTCGGCGAAGATCACCACCGGGAATTCGAGCCCCTTGGCGCCGTGCACCGTCATCAGGCGCACGCCCTCGGAGCCTTCCTCGACGATCGGCGCTTCGACGGTCTCGGCTTTTTCCGCCTGCGTGGCCAGCGCCTCGACAAAGCCGCGGAACGAAATGCCTCCCTCGACTTCAAAGGATCGCGCCAGGTCCGCGATCCGGCAGACATTCGCCAGCGCCTGCCGTCCCGCCGGGCGTAGCGCGAATCCGGCGTGCGCGCGCACCGCTTCGAGCAGCAGGTTCACCGTTTCGGCGACCGGCTGGCGGTTGCGGCCGCGATGCAAGCGAGCCAATACGCCGAGCGCTTCCGCCACCGGCTGGGTGTCGTGATCCAGGGCTTCCGGCGCCGGCCGGAAGGGGTGCAACCGGCCGTGCTCGTGCCGGAACCGGAACAGCACGGGATCGGGGATGGCGAACAGCGACCCTCGCAGCGTGCCGTAGACCGACAGTTCATCGTCAGGCCACTCGATGGCGGCGAGGGCCATGCGCAGCGTCTCGACTTCCTCGCGGTGATGAAACGACCGCGAGCCGACCAGCAGGTGCGGAATGCCGCGCCCCTCGAGGCCGCGCACATAGTCGCGCGTGAGATCCTTTCCCAGGTTGGTGAATCGCCGGAACAGGAGCGCGACATGCCGGGCCTCGACCGGGACGCGCTGGTCCGGATCTTGCGGGTCGCGGACCGTCCAGCCGCTCCGGTTCACCAGCCAGTCGACAAACGCGACGATGGTCTCGGGGAGACAGGCGTTGATGGCATCCTTGCTGATTCGCTGCTTTCCGTACGGTTTGGGCGGCGGAAGCACGACCACCGGCGGCTGCCGGTCCGGATCCGGCGCGACCTCTTCCAGGGGCACATAATGCGCCTGGCCGGAGGAGGCCTCGTCGCTCATCTCCGGCGCGAACGCCGCATTGATGCATTGCTGGATCGACCGCACGGCGCGGAAACTTCGCGTGAGGTGGACCAGGCCGGCCTCTCGGGCGACCAGCGCCTCCCGCAGCGAGCGGTAGAGCACCACGTCGGCGCGCCGGAACTTGTAGATCGACTGCTTGGGATCGCCGACGACGAACAGTTTGCCCGGCTTCGGCGCGGCCGACATCCAGTCCGTTTCACGCGGGTCGCCGGTGGCCAGCAGCAGCAGGATCTCCGCTTGCAACGGATCGGTGTCCTGGAACTCGTCGACGAAAATATGCGTGAAACGCTCCTGGAGAAAGCCGCGGACCGCGGTGTTGTCGCGCAGCAGATTCCGGACCAGTAAGAGGAGATCGAGGAAATCGAGCATGCCCTGCCGGCGCTTGAGGGTCTCATAGCGGTCGATCAGGTCCTGCATCTCCTCGCGCAGGCGCGGCGCCAGGTCGGCGTCGGCACAATTGCGGAAGTCGCGAAGCACATCCACCACCCTCTCGCGGCGGCCGACGACCTCCTCGCGCGTCAGGCCCTCGGCGAACGAGCCGCTTCCCTTGCGTCCGTCGCGCCGCAGCTCGCGGTGGAGCCTGCACAGCAGCGCCTCGACGGTGTCGTAATCGCGGGGGCGGCCGGCTTCGGCGCGGTCGATCCAGTCGGAGAAGTCCAGCACCGGGCGCAGCGACTGCTTCAGCGGATCTTTGTGCCTCGGGCAGCGCCCGGCGAGCGCCGCCAGGTCTCGCACGTGCCCGGCCAGCTCGTCGATGATCTTCTGGCGACCGAATTCGATGGTGTCCCAGGCGGTGGGGTAGTCCCGCCACTCGACCAGCTTCCATCCGGCGAACTGCAACTGCTCGACCGGCGGCGTCGTTTCCCACGACTCCGGCCAGGCCAGCCGCGTCAGCGCGCGGCGAAGCGCGGGAGCGACCTGGTCGAGCTTGCTCTCGAGCCAGCCGCGGAAGGCACGGCGGTACAGTCGCGCCGCCGCCGTCTCGGAGAGCTCCTCGAAAGCCGGATCGACGACCGCCTCGACCGGCCGCTCGCGCAGAATCTGCGCGCAAAAGGAATGGATGGTCCCGATCGAGGCTTCCTCGAGCCGCGCCAGCGCGTCTTCGAGATGACGCCGCGATTGCGGATCCGGGTCCAGGCCGCGCGCCCGGTCCAGGCCTTGCCGCAAGCGCAATTTCAGCTCGCCGGCCGCTTTGTGGGTGAACGTCACCGCGACCACGCGGTCGATGGTCGTCAGGCCCGCGCGCAGCACGTTCACGATGCGGTGCACCATCTCGGTCGTCTTGCCGGTTCCCGCCGACGCTTCGACGAAGAGGCTCTCGTCGAGCGACTCGCGGATCCGCCGCCGCGCCGCATCGTCGTCGTGCCGCGGCCGTGCCTGCGGCGTCATGGCATGCGCCTCAGCTCCCGGAGCGGCTCGAGCCGGGCAGGCTGCTTGCGCTGTACGCGCTCTTCTTCGTAGGGGCCGCAGACCTGGCGGTAGTCGCAGATCTGGCAGGCCTGCGGGCGCGGCGCCGCGGGGAGAAAGCCATTTCCGATCGACTCGTCGATGATGGCGAGCGCGCGGCGGGTGTAGGACCATGCCTGCCCGGCGAGCGGGATGTCGATTTCGCGGTACGTGCCGCGCTGGGTGGCGTAGAACAAACGGCCCGACTCGACCGGCTGTCCCAACAGAGTTTCGCACGCCAGTCCATACAGCGCGGGCTGGAGGAAGGCTCCGCCGCCGGTGTAGGCGGGCGGTGGATCCGGCGGCTTTCCGGTCTTGTGATCGGTCACGCGCAGCGCAGCGCGGTCCCGGTGCCGCTCAATCAGGTCGACCGCGCCGCGCAGGCGCACCGCGTCGAACAGCAGCGCTTCGCTCGCGGTGCTGCGCGCGTCCCGGCCGCCGCGAGCCCGGGAAAGACCGAAGCCGAATTCGAACCGGTCGGGGATCCACGGGCCGCGCGCGAACGTGTTCTGCCGCAGCCACCCGTGCAGGTCGACGCGCACATCCTCGACTTCGCCGCGCCAGACGCGCGGGATCGCCGGCGCCAGATCCTCGCGGAACCGCGCCGCCACCCGGTCCAGCGTCCGGTCGGTGAGCGCCAGGATTGCGTCAAGCTGCGCGGGAGGGAATTCGAGCCATCCCGCGCCCTCCAGTTGCTGGAACAGCTCGAACTGCGCCGCGTGGAACAACGCGCCTCGAGTCAGCGGGTCCATTTGCTCGAGCGGAGCGCTTTCCTCGCGCGGCCGCAGTCGGAGGACCGAGGAGAGGAAAAACCGATACGGACAGATCGCGTACTGCTCGAGAGCCGACGGCGAATAGGGACGCGCCGAGAGCCGGTGCTCGGCCAGGATGGGTCCGAGCGTCCCTTCGACATCGACCAGGCCATCGGAGGACGACCAGGCCGTGTGCCACCGCTTCCACCGCGCGCGCAGCGCGCGTCCCAGGCTCGGGTTCGCTTCCACCAGATATCGCCCCGCGCCCCGCGCCGTCCCGCGTTCCCGCCGCAGAACCTCGTCCAGCCAGGCCAGATCGTACTCGGCATCATCAATCGCGTGTTCGGGATCGGGCGGGGCGGGCCACCCGAGCCGGGCCGAAGCCGCCGCGGCCGCCCGCTTTTCGAACTCGCGCAGATCCGGCAGCCGTCCCTCGGCCGCGCGAATCACCTCGAGCGCGTAGAAGGAGGGAACGCGCGGGCGCGCCTGCGCCACGTCCAGGCGTGGATACGAGACCACCAGGCGCGAGCCGGCCGCGGCCGCGATCGCCAGCAGGCGCCGCTCGTCGGCCACGCGGTCGTCGCGCAACCGGATCCGGCCCGGAAGCTGCCGCCGCGCCTCGTCGAGCAGCAACGGGTCTTCCAGGACCTTGCGCGGAAAGACGCCTTCGGCCAGCCCCGGCAGAAACACCACGTCAAAATGACGGCCGCGCGCTTCCTCGATGGTCCCGACGAATACGTGGCCGTAGCGGCGCGGCGGCGGCTCACGACGGAGGAACCGCAGCCGCTCGCTCAGCACGCCGTACACTTCGTCCAGGTCGACCGGGCCCACCTCGTGCATCGGCCACAACTCGTTGAGAGTGGCCAGGACGGACTCGGGCCATTGCAGGGCGGTCTCGGCCAGCTCCGTCAAAGCTTCGATCCAGTCGCGCCACCGGGCGCGGCGCGGCAGCGCGCCGAGTATGTCGATCAACGGCAGAGCGAACCGCTCGAACTCGACGAGATGATCGAGCTGGCGCTCGATCGCCTGCCGATGGGCGTCGTCTTCGGATTCGATCTCGATGAGGCGCAGCTTGAGCTCGGACTCGAGGCCGGCCAGACGCCGCGCCCATCGTTCCCGCCCGCCGACGACGGCGGCATCGACGAGCAGATGCTCCCACTTGAGCGGAGATCCCAGTTTCGGCTGCGATGCCCCGTCCGGAGACGCTTTCGCGGCCCCGGCCGATGGTTCGCGATGGAAGCTCGCCATCAGCTCGTCTTCCGGGGCGACCCAGCCGGCCGCGACGCGCCGCGGCGCGCCTTGCTCGTCGAGCGCGGGAACCTGGCCGAGGGAAAGATACTCGGCGAAACGCGACGCCGAGCATCCTTCCCGCGCGCACGCCAGCAGCGCCAGGAACGCTCGTCCGGATGCATCCGGCCGCGCCGTTCCGCGCGTGAAGTATCCGGGGATGGCCCCCCGTCGCAGCGCCTCCTCGACCAGCGGCTGGTAGCGCTCCGGGGCGCGCAGCAGGATCGCCATCTGGTCGAACCGGGCGCCTTCCCGCGCCAGATCGAGGATCCGCCGCGCGATCTCGATGCACTCGAGTCCCTCGCCCGGCGCCGAAAACAGCTCGAGCGACCCATCCGGCGGCATGGTCTCGCCGGGTCCGGCGTCGAACAGGTGGCGGCGCGCGCGATCGAGCGCGGTCTTCTCCCTGACCGTGACCGTCTCGGCGGCAACGCCGAGCGCCGCCTCCATCAGGGCGACGGTCCGGTCGCCCGCCAGCGCCGTTGCCAGCACCCGGGGCGATTGGGTGGCGACGGCGGCCGCCAGACTGGCGTGGGCGGAAGAGGAGAGCGGCAGATCGAGGAACAACAGGGGAAGACCGAGCAGTGGGTGTTCACCCAATGCGGCCGCCCGCGAGGCCAGCCACAGTGTCGTTGCGAGGTCGGCCATGCCTAGCGCGCTCATCTGGCTATCAAACAGCTCGAGCAGCGCCGCCAGGTCGCCGCCCGCCGGCGGAGTGCCGCGCAGATCCTCCGCCGCGACCCCTTCCAGACGCAGCTCCTCGAGAGTGGTTGTCAGCGCTCGAGCGAAACCCGGCGTCTCGATCACCGGCCGGAAGTACGACAGCGCGCCGCTGTTGCGAGCCAGATCGACGACCCTCGCCACCAGCGCTTCCAGACTCAGCCGGCTCGCCGGTGCGAGGCCGCTGGCGCCCATCGCCGGCGCCGCAAGCTGCGCCGCGAGCTGGGTGAGCGTCATGCGGTGAGCGCCGAGCCGGGCGCCGGCCAGGGAACGCCGCAGGATCTCGTCGGCCGCGCCGCGAGTCCCAGCGAGAATCAGCATAGGCTCGTCGCGAGGCAGCGTTTGGATGAAGCCGGCGGCCGGCTCCAAAGCTGCCGCCTGCGACGGGCAGGTCAGGATCTGGCGACTCGACACGGCTATTCGTAGTTTAGATGGACCGGAGACAGCGCGATGCTCTTGGTCTCACGTCTTAATCAAAGGATGAAAGCCGGAGACTCGCTGGAGTTTGCACCGCTACCATGAATCGCGACAGGCATGGAGGGCACAGAGGAAGCAGACTTGAGCCGCGGATGAACGCGGAGTGCGCCGGGATAAACCGGCATGGAGCAGGGAATGAAAGAGTCCTGCAAGAGCGTCTTTACAATATTGGACGCACTTGACCAGCTCGGTCATGGTGTCCGAGCCTTCCGGCGGGGGTACTCCAGGCTGGAAATGTAACGTTTGACATTTAACGTATTTCGGCAATAAGATCAAGAGTGTGATCCGGTCCTTTCGCTGCCGGGAAACGGAGAAGGTCTTCCGGCGGGAGTTCAGCCGCCGGTTCAACAGCGTCGCACGAGTGGTCTTGAGAAAGCTGATCGAAATCCAAGCCGCCAGATCGCTTCTCGTTCTGGGCGCCGTGCCTGGAAACCCGCTCGAGGCGCTGGCGGGAGCACGGAAGGGCCAGTACAGCATACGCGTGAACGATCAGTGGCGGGTCTGCTTCCGGTGGAGGGAAGGGGACGCCTGCGATGTCGAGATTGTCGATTATCACTAAACGACAGAAGGGAGAGCGAGATGCCTAGCAGGAAAAGGAAGCCGAACAAGGTGATGCCGCCGATTCACCCGGGAGAGGTCCTGCGAGAGGATTTTCTGAAGCCGCTCGGATTGAGCGTGAATCGGCTCGCGATGGACCTGCACGTACCTGTGACACGGATGAATGATATCGCCCGCGAGCGGCGGTCGATCACCGCCGGCACGGCTTTGCGGCTGGCCCGGTATTTTGGGACCGACGCGCAGTTTTGGCTCAACCTGCAATCACACTATGACCTGGAACTGGCGGCTGACCGCCTAGGCGCTGCGATTGAGGCGCAAGTACACCCGCTGCGAGCGGCGTAGTTGATGCCCCGTTTCCGATGGGCGACGAGATCCGCCGCCAGTCCGTAGAAGTACGAAACGTCACGCGACTCGAAGGGGTCCCGTGACTCGACCAGCACGTACCGAACAAACCTACACCCCTGTCACCCCCGCGTCAACTCTGAACGCGTGTATGAGGCTGTGGGCTTGCGTGCGCGGCTACGCCAGAGCGTCTTTACAATACTGGACGCACTTCGCCAGCTCGGTCATGGTGTCCGAGCCTTCCGGCGGGGGGTACTCCAGCTCGATGGTGGCCATGAAGTCGTACTTCTCAGCCTTCATCATCTGGAGGATTTCCTTGATCTCGGTGTCGCCCTGACCCCAGGGCATGTTCGGACCCTGATCCTTCTTGCGGTCCTTCAGGTGCAAGTTCGTGATGCGGCCACGGTACTGCTTGATGAAGGCCGCCGGAGAAAAGCTGTTGCCGGCGGTGAAGTGACCGATGTCGATGTTGGCGCCGTTGTACTTGGAATAAAAGAACGCCTGTTCCCAGGCTCCGGGCCTGCCGAACGCCTCCACGCCGGTCACGTTGGAATGGCCGTGGTAGCCGACCATGATCTTGTGCTTTTCGGCGAACGCTCCGACTCGCCGCGTTTCGGTGACCGGCGGCTCGCAGGTGATGAACCGGCACCCCAACGCTTTGGCCGCCTGGAAACAGTAGTCGACTTCGTCGTCGGTCATGTTGGGGCCCAGACCGAACTTGACGATGTCGATGGTGACGCCCTGCTCCTCGTAGTTCTTGCGCACCGCTTTGAACTTGTCCATCGAAACCGAGAGACGCCATTTCCTCAACTCTTCGACCCGGGCTTTCTGGGCGGCTTCCTGCTCGGGAGTCATCGGCGGGCGACCGCCACGTCCGCCACCGCCACCCGGACCTCCAGGAGGGCCACCGGGGCGGGGGCCCGCCGCGCCACCTGGTGCAGGGCCTCGGCCGCCGGGTCCGCCGCGTCCGCTCGCCGGCGCTCCGGCGAAAGCCTCGACAGGCTCGGCCTGCATCTCGACGGCGCTGATCCCAAGCTGAACGATGTGCTTGAGAAGATCATCCACGGTGTTGGGCAGGCCACGGAAACTGTAGGGGGCGATGATGCCGACTTGCACACCGCCGAATTTCGAATTGGGTTTCGCCAGCAGTCTGGCTGTGGGAAGAGCCGCCAGAGCGGCCTTCCCGATGTCGCGTCTTGTCAGCGTCACAGCTTGGTCTCCCATCCTTTGCGGAAAGTGGGCTTCACCCACTTGTTGGCTTCCCGGTTGTTGCTGATCTCGCCTTTCTTGGGATCCCACAGCAGCTTGCCTTCATAGTGGACCGCGGCGGAGCCGAGCGCCAGCCATTCGGTGTACGGCCCGGCGATGCTGAAATT
>Ga0247727_10009520_pt1 | contig 17571 bp, 13 predicted proteins | sample WisWelCaveWW1625_FD_202498 | JGI IMG/M metagenome (GOLD analysis project Ga0247727, IMG submission 202498) | Biofilm microbial communities from Wishing Well Cave, Virginia, United States - WW16-25 | ecosystem: Environmental > Aquatic > Deep subsurface > Groundwater > Cave microbial mat | place...
TCGGGGCCGACGTGATGACCTCGATCATCGACTACCAGGACCGCGCCACCTGCGTGCTGTTCGGCGACGCCGCGGGCGCCGTGATCCTGGAGCCGCGCGAGGACGGCACCGGCATCCTCGACTTCGCACACGAAGTGGACGGCTCGGGCGCGTGCTATCTGTACATGCCGGCCGGCGGCAGCCTGCGCCCCGCGACCCGCGAGACCGTGGACGGGCGGCTGCACTACCTCAAGCAGCAGGGCCAGCACGTCTTCAAGTACGCGGTGCGGAAGTTCGCCGACACCAGCGAGCAGATTCTGCACAAGAACGCGCTCACCGGGAACGACCTGGACCTGTTCGTGGCCCACCAGGCCAACATCCGCATCATCGAGGCGGCGCAGCAGCGCATGGGACTGCCCGATTCCAAGGTGATCAAGAACATCCGCGAATACGGCAACACGACCGCGGCCACGATCCCGCTCGCGCTGAAGACGGCCCTCGACGAGAACAAGCTGGCGCCCGGCCACCTGGTGCTGCTCGCAGCCGTGGGCGCAGGCTTCACCGTCGGCACGGTGCTGCTGCGCTGGTCCGGGGTGAGCTGGGACTGATCAGCGACGTTTCGCCCTGGTTCGTTGTCGAGACAATGCGAAACGTCGCTTTCTGAGCCGGCCGCGTCCTGGCAGCCCATGGAAGGAAGCGGAGCCAACGGACTCGCCTAGAAAGCGAGGTTTCGCAACCGCAACGACAACGGAATCTGCGCGGAACCTCGCTGACTAGTCGAAGTCGACGAACTCGTGCCCGGCCTGGCGCACGGTGAGCACAGGGCAGGGCGCGCGGCGCACCACGCGCTCGGTGGTGGAGCCGAAGAGCGCCTGGTCGAGCATGCCCTTGCCGTGCGTCCCGAGCACGATCATGTCGACCGCGTTCTCGGCCGCGTGGCGGATGATCTCCGCCGACGGCTTGCCCTGCGCGACGAGCTCGGTGACGACGACGCCTTTCTGCTTGGCTTCCCCGGCGAGCTTCTGTAGCTCGGCCTTGGCGTAGCCAGAGATCTCCTGGAACACCTCCGCCATCGGGACCGGAAACAGGTCGCTGGCGTAGCCCACTGTCAGGTTCTCGACCACGTGCAGCAGGACGAGCTCGGCCTTGTACTCGCGCGCGAAGGACACGCCGTACGTGAAGGCGTGACGGGCGCTGTCCGAGAAATCGGTCGGGACGAGGACCTTCTTCAGCTTGATCACGGCCCACCTCCCGGCGGCGCGGGTGGCTTCGTCACAACCCGTTGAGCGGAATTCTAGTCCCGGACCGCTCGCGCGTGAAGATGCTATTCTGGGCTCCCGATGCGAAACGAAACGCTCGTATCCCTGCAGGCGCGGGCCGTCCCCGGCAGCGTGGGGGGCCACCTGCGGGCGGGGAGTGACCGGGTCGGCGCGGAGGCGGACCGTTGATCCGCGGGCTGCTCCTCGTCGTGCAGGCCCTGGTCTGGCTGCTGCTGCTGCGCCTGCTGTTCCGCACGCTCGGCTCGGCCTTCTCGCGGGCCCGGCCAGGTGTGGCCGGTTCGGGGCCGCGCCCAGAGCTGCGCGCCCCGGAGGACCTGGTTCAGGACCGCGTCTGCCAAACCTACGTGCCTCGCTCCCGCGCGCTCGCCGCGCGCGTGGCCGGCCGTGAGGAGCACTTCTGCTCCGCGGTCTGCCGCGACAAGGCACTGGTGGCGGTCGCTCGGGCATCCTGAGATGCCCTGTGCGTCGCTGCTGGCCGCGGCAAAGGCGTCCGAGGCCGCGCCGCCCCACGACGGGTCCGCCGCCGCGTTCACGGCCCTGCTGTTCGTCTTCCTGCTCGCCACCTTTATCGGGCTCGGAGTCGTCACGCGCGTCTCGCGCCTGCTGCACACGCCGCTGATGTCGCTCACCAACGCGATCTCCGCGATCGCCGTCGTCGGCTCGATCGTGATCGCGGGCCAGGACCACCCGCCGGTCATCACGATCCTCGGCGCGATCGCGCTCGCCGCATCGATGACCAACATCGTGAGCGGCTTCCTGATCACGGACCGCATGCTCCGCATGTTCAAGAAGCCCGGCGAGCAGAAGCGGCCATGAGCTTCTGGCTGATCGAGGCCGCCTACCTCGTCGCTTCGGCGCTGTTCGTCCTGTCGCTGCACTGGATGAACGACCCGAAGACGGCGCGCAAGGGTGTGCTCGCGGGCGTCTTTGCCATGACGCTCGCGATCCTCGGCACCTTTCTGAACCCCGGCATCGTCAACTGGGGCTGGATCGCGGGCGCCGTGGCGATCGGCTTTCTGATCGGGGTGCCGCTCTCGTGGGTGCCGCTCACCGCGGTGCCGCAGCGGACCGCGATCTCACACGCCTTCGGCGGCCTCGCGGCGGGCCTCGTCGGAATCGCGAAGTTCTACCTTTGGCAGGACGCCCCCGAGAACTTGACCCCCTTCCGTACGTTCGCGATCGTGGCGGAGGTGATCCTGGGCTTTCTGACTTTCACCGGCAGCCTGATGGCCGCGGGAAAGCTGCAGGAGGTGAAGTGGATCCCGCAGCGGCCGGTGACCTATCCGCTCCAGAACCTGAGCAACATCGGCCTGCTGGGCGTGGCGGTCGCGTGCGGCATCGCACTCGTGTTCCAGCCGGTGGCGCTCGCCTACTTGTTCCCGGTGATCGTCGCAGTCGCGCTCGCCTTCGGCGTGCTGCTGATCATCCCGATCGGCGGCGCGGACATGCCGACCGTGATCTCGCTGCTCAACTCCTACGCCGGGCTCTCGGCGGTCGCGATGGGCTTCGTGCTCGACAACAAGCTGCTCGTGATCGCGGGCGCTCTCGACGGCAGCTCGGGCCTGATCCTGTCGATCATCATGTGCCGGGCGATGAACCGCTCGTTCAGCAACGTGCTGTTCGGCGCCTTCGGCCAGGTGCAGCAGAAAGCGGGCGTCGTCGAGACGCGCACGGCCAAGAAGGAGACACCCGAGGGTGCCGCCCAGCTGCTCGAGATGGCAACCCAGGTAGTGATCGTGCCCGGCTACGGGATGGCGGTCGCGCAGGCGCAGCAGCGCGTTCGCGAGCTGTACGACGAGCTCACCAAGCGCAGGATCGAGGTGAGGTTCGCGATCCACCCGGTGGCCGGGCGCATGCCGGGCCACATGAACGTGCTCTTGGCCGAGGCTGACATCCCTTACGACAAGCTGTTCGAGATGGACGACATCAACCCGGAGCTGCCGCAGACCGACGTGGTGCTGGTGATCGGCGCCAACGACGTGGTGAACCCGGCCGCGCGCCACGACAAGTCGAGCCCGATCTTCGGCATGCCGATCATCGACGCCGACAAGGCGCGGCTGTGCCTCGCGATCAAGCGCTCGATGAACCCGGGTTTTGCAGGCATCGAGAACGAGCTGTACTTCGCCGACCGTAGTTACATGTTGTTCGGGGACGCCAAAGCAGTCGTCGGCGATCTCGTGAAGCAGCTCCAGGGGACCTCGGGGGCGCATTGAGCCCGCGCGGGGGCTCCGTCGTCGAGTTGCCCGAACACCGAACTCTAGAACCCGATTCGCCTTTGCGACAATCTGGTTGCGGGTTGCATGAGTCTCCGAATCGTCCGCCACGCTTGTTTGAAGTCACAGATTGTGACTTCAAACCACCACGACTTCGGCGGAGGCTTGACCCGGCCCCGAGCGGGCGTAGAGTCGGTAGCGAATGCCTGTGCGGCGGCGCACGGTCCTACACGTCGACATGGACGCGTTCTTCGCGGCGGTCGAGCAGCGCGACCGTCCGGAGCTGCGCGGCCAGCCCGTCATCGTGGGAGCGGACCCGAAAGGCGGACGCGGGCGCGGCGTGGTCTCGACGGCCTCGTACGAGGCGCGGCGCTTCGGCGTGGGCAGCGCCATGCCGATCTCGGAGGCGTGGCGGCGCTGTCCACAAGGGGTTTACGTTCCCGCGGACATGGAGCGCTACGCCCGGGAGTCCGAGCGAGTGATGGCGATCCTCGGGCGCTTCACGGACCTGGTGGAGCCGGTCTCGATCGACGAGGCGTTCCTGGACGTGACCGGCAGCGCGCGCGCGCTCGGGTCCGGGGAGACCATCGGTCGCAAGCTGAAGCACGCGATCCAGGCCGAAACCGCGCTCACGGCCTCGGTCGGAGTGGCCACGTCGAAGCTCGTCGCCAAGGTCGCTTCCGACGTGCGCAAGCCGGACGGCCTGGTGGTGGTCGCGCCCGGCACGGAGGCGGCGTTCCTCGCGCCGCTGTCGGTGCGCCGGCTCTGGGGCGTCGGCCCGAAGCTCCAAGAGACGCTCGCGAAGCTCGGGGTCGCGACGATCGGCGATCTCGCGGCACTCGACCCCGGGCGCCTCGAGCGACGCGTCGGAACTCACGGGCACGACCTGCAGCGGCTCGCCCGGGGCGAGGACGAGCGCGAGGTGTCGTCCGAGGCGGCCGGCGCCAAGAGCCTGGGCCAGGAACACACCTACGACGAGGACACATCCGATGCGATGCGGCTGCGGGCGACGCTGCTCCAGCTGGCGGACAGCGTCGCGGGGCGCCTGCGCGCGCACGCACTGCGGGCGCGCACGATCACGCTCAAGTACCGCGACCAGGACTTCCGCACCACCACCCACGCCCGGACCCTGAAACGCGCGACCGACTCGGGCGACGAGCTCTTTCGCGTGGCGAGCGAGCTCTTCGCCGAGGTGCACGGACGAAGGAAGGTGCGCCTGGTCGGGATCTACGCATCCCAATTCGGCGAGGTTCGTTCGCAGCTCGGGCTCTTCGACCCACCGCAGATGCCCTCGCCGGTCGACCGCATCCGAGACGTAGTCCGCCGTCGCTTCGGCGACGATGCGATCACCCGCGCGAGCCTGCTCGGCCGGCGCGAGCGCCGCAACCCGTCGGACAAGCCGCCGAGCTGAGCGGCGGCGGTAGCACGATCGAACGCGGAGTCACGTCCTCGACATCGGCCACCGTGCGTGCGCCACCCCGCCGCTCGATCGGCGGCGCAGCCCGTCTACAGATCCACGATCACCTTGGGGCCTGAGTTGCCCACCACATCGGGCACGCCGGTGTACTCGAAGACCCCGCTGACGTTCTTGACCTTGACCTGGGCCTTGTCTTGCCCCATGTCCTTCGGTCCCAGGACGAGCGTTTGCTTGTCAGCGCCAAAGCTCTCTACAGTGAGGGTGACCGTGACTGCGGTCAGATTGCGGAACTGGAGCTTGTGGTCGTTTTCCGTCACCACGAACGGACTCGGCCACGCGCGGTAGACGTTGGTTATCGCGTCGCGGTAGATGAAAATGTCCGAATTGGCCCTGAGTACTTCCGTCTCTGCCATGGCTGCCCCCTCGTGAAACGGTGATTCTCAAGAGCTCGCCGGACCGGGCGCGAGCTCGCCCTGGAGCCCTTTGAGCGCGGGGTCGCGCTCCAGCTCCCATCGTGGGTAACCGGCCCGCAAGGCACGCTTCGCCCACGCCACCGCCCGTGCTCGGTCGCCGGTGAGCTCGTACACGGAGGCCGCGACCGACAGCACCGTGGCGTCGGCGGAGGCCAGCGCCACGGCCTGCTCCACCAGCGCCCGGGCCTGTCTAGCGCGACCCAGCATCGCGTGGGCATCGGCCAGGCCGATCAGGACTGGGGCCTCGCGCGGGTTGACGCGGCGGGCGGCCTCCAGCAGCTCGACCGCCCGGGACAGCGCCTCGGGCGCGCCGTCCCGGCCACCGGGCGACCAGTAGCGGGCCCTGCCGAGGTTGAGCCAGGCATCGTGGTCACGATCGTTGAGCTGTACCGCGTTCTCGAACGCGCCGGCCGCCTCCGCGTAGCGGCCCTGGTAGAAGAGGGCGGTCCCCAGGTTGGAGAAACCGGCCGTGGTGGGCCGGATCTCCACGGACCGGCGGAACGCTCGTTCGGCCTCTTCCAGCCGGCCACGCCGATAGGCGATCGCGCCCAGGTTGGTGTATCCCCGCGGGTTGTCGGGTGCGAGCTCTGCGACACGCTGAAACTCGGTGGTCGCTTCGTCGAGCTTGTCCGCGGCGACCAGAAGGCCACCGAGATAGTTGTGAGTGGCCCAGTCGGAGGGCCGAAACCCCAGCGAGCGCCGGTAGGCTTTCTGCGCATCCTCGGCTCGGCCGAGCGCCGCATAGGCCCGACCGAGCTCCCGTTCGGCTTCGGCGCTACGCGGGTCGCGATCCAGCGCACGCCGGAGCTCGATGATCGCCTCCTCCGCCTTCCCGGTTCCCCGCTGGATGATCCCGAGGGTCACGTGAACCGGGGCCAGGAGGTCGTTCAACGCGATCGCCTGGCGGCAATTGTCACGGGCGAGGTCGACGAGCTCGGGCCGCTTCGTGAGCTCGTACAGCCGCCAGTAGGCTTCTGCCAGCCCCGCGTAACCCAGTGCGTAGGCGGGGTCCTGCTCGAGCGCTTGCTGAAGAAGCGTGATCGCGGTCTCCACGTTCTCCGTGCGCTCGAAGCGCTGCAGGTGGCCACGCGCCCGCGCGTAGAGCGAGTAGGCCCCACCCACTTCGGTGCGTCCTTCGCTGAGCGCGCGCTCCTCCCGTCCGAGCGGGATCGTTAGCATCTCCGCTACGAGCGGGACGAGGTCGTCCTGCAGCCGCAGGTCGTCGAGGGCGTAGTCGCGGGGGCCGACCGCTCGCAGCTGGCGTCGGTTCACGGCGTCGACAAGGCTGGCCGTCAATCGCAGCCGTGCTCCCACCCGCTGAAGGCTGCCCGTGACCACCAGGGTCACGCCGAAGAGTCGCCGCGCCGCTTCGGTGCTGGTGACGCCCGCCTGGCGAACGTCGCTCGCGGGAACGACCATGAGCGAGCCCTCGGGGCGTTCGATCTGGGACAGGCGGGCGGTGAGCGTCTCCACGAGCCCATCGGCACGGAACTGGTCCTCCGGGTCAGCGCTGGTAGTGCGGAAGGGCAGAACCGCGAGATGCTTGTCGACGGGCACCGGGCGGAGCCCGACCGCCACGGCGATCCGCTCGGTGAGAGGAGGGCCGGCCCAGAGGGCGGCCACGAGCGCGAGGAGGAAGCCGCCGAGGATCGCGGCCCTGCTGACGCTGCGCCGCGACCGAGTCGACGTGGCGTGCGAAGGCGCCGACGAGCCCGAGCCACCGACCTCTGCGAGATGCTCGCGCAGGCCGCGCAGCTCGCGCGCGAGGTCGAGCGTCGAGGCGTAGCGCTCGGCGGGGTCCTTGGCCAGGCAGCGCTCGATCACCCAGCGCAGCGGCGGAGGCAGCGCGGGGCAGAGCGTCGCGAGCGGCTCGGGCGAGTCCTCGATGATCGCGGTGATCGTCTGGGCCGGGGTCTCGCGGCGGAACGCCTGACGGCCCGTGGCCAGCTCGTAGAACATCGCCCCGAGCGTGAACTGGTCGGAACGGAAGTCCACCGCGTGACCGCGCGCCTGCTCGGGCGACATGTAACCCGCCGTGCCGATCACGGCGCCGACCGCCGTGTGCGGCGAGGGCGACTCGGGCCAGGTCGCCTGGCCGGAATCGAACCAGAGCTCGGGCGCCGTGCCGCGCGGTCCGGCACGCGGGATCCCCTCGGCGCGCAGCTTGGCGAGGCCGAAGTCGAGGATCTTCACGAAGCCGTCGCCGGTCAGCATCACGTTCTCGGGCTTGAGGTCGCGGTGGACGATGCCTTCGGCGTGGGCCTTGGCGAGGCCGTCGGCCGCCTGCGCCCCGATCTCGAGCAGGCGCCGCGCCCCGAGTGGCTTACCCTCTTGCGCGAGCAGGATCTCGCGCAGGGTCCGCCCGTCGACCAGCTCCATCACGATGTAGGGCAGGCCCGAGGTCTCGCCGATCTCGTGGATCGTGACGATGTTCGGGTGGTTGAGCGAGGACGCCGCCCGCGCCTCCTGCGCGAAGCGGCCGAGCCGGGCGGGGTCCGCCGCGAAGCGCTCGGGCAGGAACTTGACCGCGACGTCGCGGTGCAGGTCCTGGTCGCGCGCGCGCCAGACGTCGCCCATGCCCCCAGCGCCGATGCGGGTGACCAGCTCGAAGCGCGAGAACCGCATGCCGACGGACGGGGGCATTGGTGCTCCTCAGGCGGTGTGTCGAAGCGACGGCGGCGCACGAGCCTACGCCCCGCGCCGCGCGCGGGTCAAGACGGCGGCAGTCGCGCGCTCACGCCCGGCTACGCGTAGAGCGCTTCGATCGCGTCGCGGTGGCGCTCGTGGATCGCGCGGCGCTTGAGCTTCAGGGTGGGCGTGAGCTCGCCTGCTTCGACCGACAGCTCCCGCGGCAAGAGCGCGATCTTCTTGACCGACTCGTAGCGGGCGAGACGCGCGTTGACCGCTTCGACCTGCGCCTCGACGTAGGCCTTGAAGCGCACGCAGCGGGCCGCTTCCTCGGCCGTCCGGGCGGGGCTTTGCGCCTTCTGGGCCTCGACCGCTACCCGCGCCGGGTCGAGGGTCAAGAGCGCGACCACGTACGGACGGCGGTCTCCGATCGCTACCGCCTGCGACACCGCCGCGATCTGCTTAAGTTGGCCCTCGAGGTGCTGCGGCGCGATGTTCTTGCCGCCCGACGTGATGATCAGCTCCTTCTTGCGGTCGGTGATCCGCAGATAGCCGTCGCGGTCGATCTCGCCGACGTCGCCCGAGTGCAGCCAACCCTCGGCGTCGAGCGCCTCGCGTGTCGCCTCCTCGTTCTTGTAGTAGCCGAGGAAGACGTGCGGGCCGCGCATCAGCACCTCGCCGTCCTCGGCCAGCTTGAGCTCGGTGCCGGGAATCGCGTAGCCCGCGCGGCCCAGCTGGTAGCGCTCGGGCAGCGACATCGTCGCGGGCCCCGTGCACTCGCTCATGCCGTAGGCCTCCATGATCGGCATGCCCAGGCTCAGGAAGAAATCGAGCGTCTCCTTGGCGATCGGGGCGGACGAGACCGCGAGCATGCGCGCCTGGTCGAGCCCCAGCCGCGCGCGCACCTTCGAGAAGACGAGCCGGTACGCGAGGGCGTAGCTCCAGGGCCGAGGCCGACCGGCCTGGTCGGCGTGGCCCGTCGCTCGGCCCACGCCCCGTGCCCAGGCGGCGATGCGCCGGCGCAGCGGGCTCGCCGAAGCACCCGCGGCCTGGATGCCTGCCTGGATCTTCTCCCACACCCGCGGCACGCCCAGAAAGAAATGCGGCCGCACCTCGCGCAGGTTCGCGGGCATCTTTTCGAGACTTTCGGCGAAGTGCACCGACGCGCCGGTGGCGATCGACAACAGGTGCGAGACCACCTGCTCCGCGATGTGCGAGAGCGGCAGGTAGCTGATCAGGCGGTCCGGGGCTCCGATCGGCACCAGCTCCTGGATCCTCTCGGCGATGAAGGCCAGGTTGCGCTGGGTGAGCATCACGGCCTTGGGCGTGCCGGTGGTGCCGGAGGTGTAGATGAGCGTCGACACGGTCGAGGCGGTGAGCGCCGCGGTGCGCCGCGCGACCTCGGCCTCGTGGGCGGCGTCGCCGCGGGCCATGAACTCGGCCCAGGAAAGGGCGCCGGGCTCAGCGCTCGTCCCGTCGAGCAGCACCACGACCCGCAGGCCCGCCGGCCGGCCGCCTGGGCCCAGGAGTTTCGCGAGCGCTGCGGCGTTGTCGACCACCGCCACCACGGCCTCGGCATGCTCGGCGATGTAACAGCATTGCTCGGGGGTGCTGTTGGTGTAGATGCCCGCCGCGCGCGCGCCCACGGACGCCGTAGCGAGGCTCGTCACGAACCACTCCGGGCGGTTGCCGGCCAGGATCACGACGCCGCTGCCGGGCTCGACCCCGAAGGCGACGAGCGCGCGGGCGGCGCGGTGCACCGCCTCCCGGTACTCGCGCCAACTGGTGTGCTCCCACGCCCCATCGCGCTTGCGGGCCATCGCGGGGCGGTCCGCGTGGGCGCCGGCCGTGGCTTCGAAGACCTCGAGAACCGTGTCGGGCATGTTCGGGCTCCCCGCCGATCGTCTTTCCGGAGCGGACGACCGAACACTAGGAGGCGGGAGCCGGGAGTGTCAAGCGGCGGGTGAGGGCGGGTGAGGGTCGGGGTGTGTCGCGAGAGACGGGGGTTATACTCCTGCCCGTCTACTGCGGAGGTGTTCCTCATGACACGCCCGTTCACGATCGCCGCGCTGGTCCTGCTCGCCAGCGGCCTGTCAGTCCCTGCGGGCACATCCGCAGCCGAGGAGCCGGCGGACCTGGTTTTGAGGAACGCCGTCATACACACGGTCGATGCGGAGCGGCCGCGGGCCGAGGCGGTCGCGGTCCGCGGCAACCGCATCGTCGCGGTTGGCACGAGCGCCGAGATCGCGCCGTTCGTGGGCCCGAAGACGCGCGTGATGGAGCTTCGCGGCCGCAGCGTCGTCCCCGGCTTCGACGACGCGCACGCGCACCTGCTGGGGATCGGGTTCGCCCGCCTCGACGTCGACCTCGTGGGAGCGCGAAGCTTCGACGACGTGCTCGCGCGGGTCGGGAAGGCCGTGAAGGGTCGTGCGCCCGGCGAGTGGATCCGCGGCCGGGGCTGGCACGAGGAAAAGTGGACGGCGCCCGCGCGGGGAGCCGTACGGGGGTTTCCCACTCACGCGGCGCTCTCGGCGATCTCCCCCGCCAACCCGGTGATCCTCGAGCGCGCGGACGGACACGCCGTCCTGGTGAACGCAAAAGCGATGTCGCTCTTCGGCATCACGCGTGCCACGCGCGCTCCCGAGGGCGGCGAGATCATCCACGACGCGGCGGGCGAGCCCACGGGCATCTTCGTCGACAACGCCGAGCGCCTCGTGACACCGCAGGAGCGCAGCGAGCCCGAAGTGCGGCGGGCCATCGAGCTGGCGATGGACGAGTGCCTCGAGAAGGGGGTCACGAGCCTGACCGACGCGGGCGCGCCGGTCGAGCTGATCGCGCTTTACAAGCAGGCGGCCGCGGCCGGGAAGCTGCGCACGCGGCTCTACGTGATGGCGAGCGGCCTTCCGACGATGAAGGCCCTCGGGTGGCCCGAGACCAGCCTCGGTGGCGGGATGCTCGACCTCCGCGCCGTGAAGCTCTATGCCGATGGCGCGATGGGCTCGCGAGGAGCGGTGCTCCTCGAGCCGTACGCCGACGACGCGGGCAACCTGGGCCTGGTCCGGACGTCGCCGGAAGAGATGCTGGAAGCCGCGCGCTTCGCGCTCGCCAACGGCTTCCAGGTGGGCACCCACGCGATCGGCGACCGGGCCAACCGGATCGTGCTCGACATCTACCAGAAGGCCTTTGGCGAGCGGCCCGAGGCGAAGGACCGGCGCTTCCGGATCGAGCACGCCCAGATCCTGGACGCCGCGGACATCCCGCGCTTCGGTGCGCTCTCTGTGCTCGCCTCGATGCAGGGCATCCACTGTCCCTCCGACCGCCCCTGGGCGCCGAAGCGCCTCGGCGACGCGCGCGTGGCCGAGGGGGCCTACGTTTGGCGCAAGCTCCTCGACTCCGGCGCGCGTATCGTCAACGGCACCGACGCGCCCGTCGAGGACCTCTCGCCAATCCAGAACTTCCACGCCTCGGTCACCAGGCGCGGGGCGGATGGGCGGCCGCCAGGCGGCTTCGACCCGGACCAGAAGCTCACACGGGCCGAGGCGCTCCGCACGATGACGCTCGATGCCGCCTACGGCAGCTTCGCGGAGCGCGAGAAAGGCTCGATCGAGGTCGGCAAGCTTGCCGACCTCGTCGTGCTCTCGCAGGACATCCTGTCGGTGCCCGACGACGCCCTCATGAAGACCGAGGTCCTCGCCACGATCGTCGACGGCCGCGTCCTCTACGAGAAGCGGAAGTAGCCCCCCAACTTCCACGGGTGCCCGCCTACCGGCTTCGCGGCCGGCTGACCAGGTTCGCGAGCAGCCGCCAGCCGCCCGGCACGCCCGCGGGTACCTGACGGAAGAGCGCCAGGCCGACGTAAGTCCAGGTGCCCTTGCCGACCTTCGCCTCGACCAGCAGCCCGCGCTTCTCGCCGGCGTTGTAGGCGAACGGGTCAGTGGCCGCGAGCAACTCAACGTAGTGCGGATCGCGGGCCGCGAGGAGCTGGATCCCGCGCTCCTGAACCCAGCCCGTGAAGTCGCTGTCGCCGATGCGGTTGGGTGTGTTGAACAGGGCGTGATCGCGGGCGAGGAGTTGCATCGGCACGGTTTCGTCGCTGATCCGTTCGGGCGTCACGCTGGCGGGGTAGGGGGCGTATGGACTCGGGGTTCCCTCGGGCGGGGCGGGCGCCTGCGGGGCGAGGCGGTTCATGGCCGCGCGGTTGTACTGCACGACGAGGTGCCCGCCCGCTTCCACCCAGCGCATCAGCCGGCCGTGAGACGAGCGCAGGTCCTCGCGCGTCTCGTAGGCCCGGATCCCGGCGACGATGGTCGTGAAGCGCCCGAGCTCGGAGAACAAGAGGTCGTCCGCCGTGAGCAGCGTGAGCGGCACGCCCAGCTGCCGGACCGCCTCGGCGAGCGCATCGCCCGAGCCCATCACGTAGCCCACCGAGGCGCTCGGCGCCGTGCGGACGTCGAGCACGAGCAGCCGGGCCTCGGCCGGGCGCACGAGCTGACGGCGCTCGACGTGGTCGTAGTCGACCGCCTGCACCGAGTCGCGGTGCTCGCGGCTGTCGCGCGTCGCGACCACGCGCAGCGTGAGGGCGCCGGCGCGGAGCGCCGCGGGCGGTGTGACCTTGAAGCGAGCCACCGCCTCCTCGCCTTCGACCGCGAACGCGAGACGGGCTGTGGGCGGATCGACGGCGAAACCGGGTGGCGCCTGGAGGCGCACCTCGGCGGGGGCGGCGTTCTTCGAGAAGCTCCGCGCGGAAACGCGGACGTCCACGGGCCTGCGGGGCTCCGTGAGCGGAATCGCCGCGACCTCGGGCGTGAGCCGCAGCGACAGGTCCGGGACGACCGAAAGCTCGTGCCGCCGCTCGCCGCCGACGAACGGGCCCTCGTAGCGCCAGACGACCGGGACGCTCACGGTCGTCGCCACACCGGCGACGCGGAGGCGCGCCCGGGCCATCACGAGCGGCGGGCTCCAGGGCCGGGACTCGTCGGCAGGGACCAAAAGCTCGTGGCGGTCGCGATCCGGCATCCGCCGCCAGTACGGCTGTGAGGGCGCCGCGTTGGGCGCGACCGTGAGCACGAAGCGTGCGCGCCGCGACCCGCGGGCCGGCACGCCTCCCGCGTCGCCCTCGCGCCGCTCGACCGTCCAGCCGGCGGGCGCCACGAGATCGAGCGCCTCCAGGTCGAGCGCGCGCGAGGCATTGTTGAACAACGCCACGGCGACACCCAGCGACTGGCCGGGCGTGACCAGGCCGTCGTCGGCGCGCGCTTCGAGCACGAGGCCGTGGGCGAGCGCCAGGGCCGCCTCGACGTCGCCCGCTTCGTCCTGGAGCCGGCCGTCGATCTCGGCTCGTGCGCGAGCGTCGGGCACGATCACGCCGAGCTCTTCGCGTAGCGCGCGCACGCCAGCGAGGGCAGCGGCGAGCGCGGGCACGGCGGCCTCGGGTGAGGCAGGATCGAACGACCCGCGGGCGGCGACAAACCGCCCATCGAGAGCCACCAGCGACGCGTGCAGCTTGTCGTCGCCGGGTGCGAAGCGCTGGAGGCCGGCAAGCGTCGTCGGGGCGCCGTCCAGGATGTCGGTCTCGGGAGCCGTCACGGCCGGCTCGGCGTCGATCCGCTTGAAGCGGCCCTCGGCCGGGCCTGGATCGGCGGCGAGCTGACCCATGCCCTGGCAGCGGTGCATCGCCCGCGAGCGGATACCGAGCTGCTGCCAGGTCATGCCGAGGAGCCCGTCGTAGACGCCCGTCGGCACGCGGACCGCGGCGTCCTCCACGCCAGACGAGCCGCCGATGCTGCCCTCGTAGATCTTGCGCGCCTGCCACGCGGGGAGGCCCTGCTCGGGGAAGCGTTGGGGGTCGGCCGCGACCCGGAAGGCGTCCCGCGCCAGCTGTGCGACCGCATGGTGGTGCTGGCCGCCGCCCGTGCCCGTGAGCGGCAGCGTCAGGATCACGTCGGGGCGGAACGCGCGCACGACTCGCACGACGTCGCCGAGCGTCTCGTCACGGCCCCACTTCGCGAAGGTCTCAGGGACGCTGAACGAGTAGCCGAACTCGTAGGCCCGCCCGAAGTACTGCTCGACCCCGTCGTAGCGGTGGAGCGACAAGAGCTCGCCCGTGCGCAGCACGCCGAGCGCGTCGAACAACTCCGGGCCGATCGCGTTCTGGCCGCCCTCGCCGCGCGTGACGGTCAGGAGCGCCGTGCGCAGGCCGAGCCCGCGCGACAGCCGCACCAGCACCCCGTTGTGCTCGTCGTCCGGGTGCGCGGTCACGTAGAGCACGCGCCCGGTCGTGCCGACGCGCCGGAGCGCGAGGCCGAGGCCGGTGGCGCCGCGGTCGAAATCCAGTGGCTCGAACGCTCCAGGGCCCGCGGCCTGCGCCGCCGGCGCCACCAGGCTCGAAAGAACGGCGCTGAGCGTCAGGGCTCGGATCGGGCGGGAGGTCATGGCTCTCGGCCGATTCTAGCCCGCGCGTCAGTCGGCGCTGACGCTGATCGACTGGATCTCGCCCGGCGCACACCGGACGAACACCTCCATCGGCCGGCAGCACACTGGACAGTCCTCGAAGTAGCTCTGCTCGACGCCGGCGCTGGTGTCGACGTCGAGTGCGATGTGCTCGCCGCAGCTCGGGCAGTCGACGATGATCTCCTCGACCACGTCCGGCCCCTAGAAGCGGAGCGGCTCGGGGAAAGCCAGATCGTGTGCCGGCGCGCTCATGGGCTGACCCGGTTCGAGAGTATCACGTAGTACGCTCCCCGGATGAAGCCCTTTGGTCAGCATCCCGACGACAAGGAGCCGCCGAAGGCGGTCGCGGTGCTCCTCGCGCAGGTCGACGCCGACGGCGGGCGCGTGCTGGCCGTCTACCGCGAGCCAGTGGGCGGCCACTGGCAGGCCTTCTGCCTGCTCCCCTTGGAGTCGGTCGCCCCGACCCCTTACCAGCGCGATCTCTCGCCGACGCATACCAAGCGCCTGACCGAGGTCGTCAAGAAGATCGACCGCTTCGTGGACCCGATCGTGGTGGTCTCACCGCAACCGGGTGTCTATTGGACGCCGAACGGCCACCACCGCCGCACGGCGCTCGAGAAGCTGAAGGCCGAGTGGGTGCCGGCGATCCTGGTGCCCGAGGCCGAGGTGGCCTTCCAGATCCTCGCGCTCAACACGGAGAAGGCCCACAACCTGAAGGAGAAGTCGCTCGAGGTGATCCGCATGTACCGCGGCCTCGCGGAGCAGCAGCCGAGGACGGGCGAGGAGGATTGGTCCTTCCAGTTCGAGGCGCCCCACTTCGTGACGCTCGGGGTGCTCTACGAGGAGAACCGCCGCTTCGCCGGCGGAGCGTTCGCGCCGATCCTGAAGCGCATCGACAAGTTCCTGAAGGGCCGTCTCGCCGACACGCTCGCCGAGCGCGAGGAGCGCGCGGCCCTGGTCAAGGCCGCCGACGAGGCGCTCGCCAAGGCGGTGGCGGCGCTCAAGAAGCGCGGGATCAACCATCCCTACGTGAAGAACTTCGTGCTCGCGCGCACGAGCCCGCTGACGCGGGCGCGCAAGACGCTGCCGTCCTTCGACCAGGCGTTCAAGAAGCTCGTGGCCGCGATCGAGGGGTTCGACGTGGCCAAGGTCAACTACCAGGACGTCCAGCGCGCAGCGACGTTCGCGGCACCCGCCGGGGAGTGACCGGCCCGGCCGTCAGCGCTTGTGCAGGTTCAGGACCAGCCGGACGTTGAGACTGACGCGCGTGGTGCCGGGCGCAACCTCGATGTCGATCGGCACTTCGACCTCGGTCGTACCGACATCGGGGTGCAGCACCGGCTCGGGCTCGGCGGTCTCCGTGGAGCGCGCCGAGAGCGCGGGGCGCGAGGGGAACGGCTTGCCGTGCGTGGGGTGATCGAGCTCGATCTCCTCGAGGTCCATCTCGATGTCCTCGGTGGGCATCCCGGGAGCGGCGATGCCGCGCCGCAGCTCCGCGGCCTCGTCGTGCTTGGTCACCAGCGTGTTCTGCGGGCGGTGGCCCGTCACGGGCTGGCGCGCGGGGAGCGGGGCTCTGGAGCCGGGTTTCTCGACCGGCGGGCGCGGCGTCATGGCCGCTCGCAGGGCCGCCGGGTGCGAGGCGCCGACGGGCGTGTTGCCGTCGACGTCGAACGCCGGCACCTCGACCGGCGCCGGACCCCCGAGCTCCAGCTCGCGCAGCAGGTCGTCGTTGACGGAAGCGAGCGGCGGCTGGGAGGGCGGGCGCGGCGGGGGACCGGACCGCGGCGGCCCGGGGGCCCGCCCGGGCGCCGAAGGCGCCGGAGCGCCGTCCCCGTACCGGACCGACAGCGACTTGAAGACGAGCTTGGTGACGGCCTTGAGCGTGTCCTCGACGCCGATCCCCTTCACCGCCACGGCCTCGTAGAAGGGGGCGTTCAGCGGGTTCATGCGCTCGTTCAGGATCTCGATCGGCAGCGCGTTCGGCAGGTCGCGCTTGTTGTACTGGAGCACGACCGGGATCTCGTCCGGGTCGATCTCGTTGGCCTCGAGGTTCTGCCGCAGGTTCTCGTAGCTCTCGAGGTTGGCGTCGAGCATCGCCTCCTGTGAGTCCGCCACGAAGCAGACGGCGTCCGCGCCTTTCAGCACCATGCGGCGAGTCGCGTTGTAGAACACCTGACCCGGCACGGTGTAGAGCTGGATCCGCGTCCGCATGCCGCGGATCGTCCCGATCTCGATCGGCAGGAAGTCGAAGAACAGCGTCCGGTCCGTCTCCGTGGCGAGCGAGAGCATCTTGCCCTTGTTCTTGATGGGCAGCTTCTCGTGCACCCACTGGAGGTTGGTGGTCTTGCCGCAGAGCCCGGGCCCGTAGTAGACGACCTTGGCCGTCAGCTCCTTGGTCGAGTAGTTGAACAACACCATGCGGTTACGGGCATTCTAGGCCCCCCTCCGCAGCCGGCGCAACGGGGGCTGCTAGAATCGCCCGAAAGCGTGACCTGGAGGCTCCTCGATGCCGATCCTCGCTCTCGTCCTCGTACTCGCCCAAGCCGCGCCCCACGCGCCGGCGCCCGTGGCCGTAGCGACCCCCAGGCCCGGCCCGAGCGGGCCGTTCGTGTCGCTCGAGGTGACCCAGGGCCGGGCAGCGCTCGGGACGATCGTCATCGCGCTCAACCGCGAGAAGGCGCCGATCACCGTCGACAACTTCCTGAAGTACCTCCGCGCCGGCCACTACGATGGGACCGTCTTCCACCGGGTGATGCCGGCCTTCATGATCCAGGGCGGCGGCTTCACCCCCGAGCTCGAGGAGAAGCCAACCCGGCCGCCGATCAAGAACGAGGCCCGGAACGGCTTGCGGAACTCGCGCGGCACGCTGGCGATGGCCCGCACCAACGACCCCAACAGCGCCACCAGCCAGTTCTTCATCAGCGTCAAGGACAACCACCGGCTGGACTTCGGGATCAGCGGGGCCGGCTACGCCGTCTTCGGCGAGGTGGTCGAGGGGCTGGAGATTGCCGACCGCATCTCCCTGACCCCGACCACGACAAGGGGCCCCCACCAGAACGCACCGCAGACCTCGGTCGTGATCCGCAGGGCCAAGGAACTCAAGACCTGGGCCCCGAAGCCGGCCGCCGCGG
>Ga0247727_10009521_pt1 | contig 17566 bp, 15 predicted proteins | sample WisWelCaveWW1625_FD_202498 | JGI IMG/M metagenome (GOLD analysis project Ga0247727, IMG submission 202498) | Biofilm microbial communities from Wishing Well Cave, Virginia, United States - WW16-25 | ecosystem: Environmental > Aquatic > Deep subsurface > Groundwater > Cave microbial mat | place...
CGACCTCCCCGCAAGTCAGAGAACAAAGCAGGAGAGCGCTACCCGCAAGGCCCCCGATCGTCGCTGCCTGCCCGGCTCTGCTCCGCATCTTTGCTGCCTCCAAAACCACACGGTGCAAGCGTACATCCTATTCGATAACGCCGACCGACTCAAGCTTTTCCCGTCAGCAATCCCTCCAAAATCGCCTTTTGGGCATGCGCATTGCTCACACGGCGAAACGTTCAAGAACGGCGGTACCCTCGTCGGCGTCGGGGTAGCGACAGGCGGCGCGGTAGGCTGGCAGTGCGTTGGCGTGAGGTCCCCATGCGAGCTCGCCGTTGCCCTCATTTCGCCGCAGAATGCCGGCTTCGCACAAAGCACCCACGGCGGCGTCGAGAAAGGGAGCGCACAGGGGCGGGAGCTGCTGCAGCAGTTCGCGTTGCGAACGCACGCGCAGGGGCTTGTGCGGCTCGCCCAGGGCTTCCGTCACCGCCGCGTACGTATCGCAGATCGGTTGGAACGCGCGGCGCAGGAAGATCAAAAGGCGCGGATCCGTCGCTGCGTCCGCTTCAACGTCTCGCCTCGCCGAGCCGGCGTAATCGTTGCTGCGCATGTGATGTTCCAGTGCAGGATGGGAGGGATACAGCGCCCGCACGTCGGCGTAAAAGAGATGCAGCCACTGGTAGCGCAGACACCGCTCCACGACGGGATCGATGCGGTTTTCATCGCTAAGCCCGCTTTGCAACACGCGTCCGCCGCGCCGCTCGATAGCCCCTCGCAGCCATTCGAGATCGATCGCCGCTGTTTTTTCCCGTGCGAGGAACGCCCGCAAGTGATGCGTGGTCGTGACGGTTTGGCTTTGGCTTTCCCCCATGATTTCCTGGCTCAGGGCGTGCACGTCGCTCATCAAGTTGAGGACGAGTGGTTTGCCGCAGGCGACGTGGATACGTCCCAGACGCACGCGGCCCAGAGCCAGCTTGGCGATCCAAATCAAGAGGGAAGAAAGTTGCATACCCGGCTTCGGTCCGCCGCGCAGTTCCCGTGCGAGCGCGCGCTCCTCGGGCACGCGGTCGTAACTGATCGCGAGGGGTAACAGCGTGCAAGGGCGTGCGGTTGCTTGCAGGCTGCGCAGCAGTCCGCGCCGCGGAGGCAAGAAACGCCGGGAGCGGCTGCGCGTGCCTTCGATGAAGAACTCGAGCGTGGCGCCGCTGGCGGCGAGTTCGTGGATTTGGCGCGTCAGATTCTTATCCTCACGACCCTGGCCGCGTTTCACATAGAAGGCGCGAAAGTGTTTCAGCAGGCGTCCTAGTACGAGAATGCGGGAGAACTCTTCCGCGGCGGCGATATGGGGCACGGGGATGCCGAGATCGGGTCGGGCGAAGAACAAGTAGGAGCAGAGCACGAAATCCAAGTAACTGCGGTGGGAGGGCGCGATGACGAGCAGGTGATCATCGGACGTGCTCTCGAGCGCCGTTTCGAAGGAGGTGAGATCGACGGTGACGCGCTCGCAGCAGCGGCGCAGCAGCTTGGTCACGATGTAAGCGGCGGTGCGCAGCAGGGCGTCGCCGTTCGGTTGGCGCAACACCCACCGGAGGTCGCTCGCACCGTTGCGATGGCGACGGCCGCCGACGCTGATTTCGCTTTCGTCGCCGCGCAGGAGGTAGCGGTAGACGCCTCGGCAGGCGGTGCGCACGTAGGTCATCGAGTCGAAGTCGGGATCCGTGAGCGGAACCGAGGTGTGGAAGTTGAAGGTGTGGTGGGTGAAGTAAGGAAAAGCCTTGTTGATGTAGGTCAGGCGGCTCAGCAATTCTGCGGCGTGTCGGCGCCGTTCGCGGCGTCCGGAGACTCCGTACCAAAACATGGCCAGTGCCGTCGGCCAGCGATGGTGCAACCAATCGAGGCGGCGGAAGCGGGCGTTCTTCGGGCCGTAATGGAGTACCTGGGGCGTGCGGGCGATGGGATGTCGGTTGAAGACCTCGGTGATCACACGGCCGAGGTAGTCGCCGCGGTAGCTCCGCTCCGCACCCAACACGGCGTGCCGGATGGCGACGGGAGCACCGGGAGCCGGCGGATTTGTGAAGGCGCTGTTGAGAACGCGCGCGGCGACTTCGTCGCAGGGCACAATGTCTACCTGAGCCGAGGGGCGACCGACCACCGCGCGCAGGTAGCCGGAGCCGATCAAGGAGACAAAACCAGCGAAGGCGGCGTGGCTGTCGATCCAACCGGGGAAGGGATAACGCCAACTGGCCGAGATGATGCTGGGCCGCACGAGACTGAGCGGGACGTTTCCTCGGCGGGTGGTGAGCAGGTGCTCGGCGATGCACTTGGTCAAGGTGTACGTGTTGGGGTGTCCGGTCATCGCCAGCAGTTCTTTCGCGTTCACGTTGCCGCGGCTGATCTCGGCGTAAATAGTTTCCGCGGGCAATGGGAGATCCACTAATTTTTCTTCGATGGGGCTGCCGTCGGGGCGGAAAGGCGTGACATAGGCCGTGGAGACCGCGACCATGGAGGCGAGGCGCGGGCAGGTTTTGGCGAAATCCAGAAGGTTTAAACTGCTCGCGATATTGGCGGCGGCCGCCTCCTCCAACGGTAGATCAAAATCCACCGAGGCTGCACAGTGAATGATGTGAGTGACGCGCGGCGCGAGATCTTCGCGCACTTCGCGCTCCATGCCGCAGTTGGGATGCCGCAATTCCGCCGCCACGGCGGAGACGGCGCGCTGCCAACCGCAAGGGAGATCCGAGAAACAAGGTGAGGCCAACAACTTGGTGTGGAAGCGCTCTTCGGCGCTCTGGTCGCGCTTAGGTCGCACGACCACGTGGATGCGGGCGATGCCGAGCTCTTCGCGCCGCCGCAGCAATTTCTCCAGCACCACCTTGCCCAGAAAACCGGTGGCACCGGTGAGCAGGACTTCGCGGCTTTGCAAGGAAGCACCCATGTGAGTTGCGCTCAGGCCGTCCGCCGTTGGCTTTCGATCGCGGCGTGGGAAGCGGTGGGCGCGATCTGATTGTGACAGCCGAAGACGTTGTGTGGATCGACGGCTTCCTTGAGGCGGCGTTTCCACTCCAAGGCCTCCGGCGACATGATTTGCGGCAAGAAATCGCTGCGCAGTTTGCCGATGCCGTGATGATGGGAGAGGGAGCCTCCTGAGCGCAGGATTTCATTCCGCGCGGCGTGCTCGATTTCGCTGTAGACCTCGGAGGGATTGTCTACATCTTTGTAGTAATAGGCGAAGTAGAAGTAGACGCAGGCGCCGGTGGGATAGATCTGCGTCACGCGACAGGTGATGACAGGCTTGCCCGACAACTTCCGTTTCGCGTGTTCCCGCGCGACGCGGCGCTTAACGTTTTCGCACAAGGACAAAACTTGGCTCCACGGAACCGAGGTTTCAAAAGACTCCGCGAGAATATAGTGGTTCATGATGAAGTCGCGGATGTAGGCGATGCCGAACGTAAGTTGGTAGCCTTTGCGCCCGTTTTCAGCGCCGGCCTTCATGCCGCCGAAGCGGCGCGCGATGCGGTAGACAAAGGCTTCCTGAGCGGCGACCTCGCGGCGTGTTCCTTCGAAAACGAGCGTACACGCTACGAGCTGCTGCGGATCGAAACCCCGCAGCGAGGTGACGTAAAAACGCTCCAGGCGGCTGCGCCAACTGCGCCGGCTCGCTGTCTCGGGTTTGAGCGCTTGGCTGAAATGAAACTGGAGGTTGTCAACCAGGCGGACGCTGGCCGGCAGCACGCGCCGGCATGCCAGTTCGTACATAAAGGCGACGCCGCGTTCGAAATTCGGGAACAGAATCGAGCCGTAGCACTGGACTTCCGGCAAGGGAGAGAGCTTGACGACCGCGCTTGTGATGATGCCGAGGCTACCCTCCGAACCGAGCAGCCACTTGCGCGGGTCGCAACCCACGGATTCGCGCGGTGACGCCGAGGAGCGCGTCAACACGCCGCGGCTGGTGACGGCCGTGAGATCGAGGACGATGTCCTCGATGTTGCCGTATTTGTTTTTCTTCATGCCGCTCGCGTGGGTGGCGATCCAACCTCCCAGCGTCGAAAACTCCACGCTGTCGGGTTCGTGGCCGAGGGCGAAGCCGTAACGGGCCAATTGACGCGCGATATGTCGCCCGACGGCGCCTGCCTGGATGCAGGCGGTGTAGTTCACCGGATCGATCCAAAGGATGCGGTTGAGGTGGCGCAGGTCGACGGATGCAATCGTGCGCTCTTCACCTTCCGGGCAGCGCAGGGCCTCCGTCACGTTGGTGCCCCCTCCGTAGGGAATCAGGCAGACGTCGTGGCGCAACGCCATCTCTACGATACGGGAGACCTGGTCTTCCGTTCTGGGGTAGAGGACGATGTCTGGTACGCGGGGCAGCCGCCCGTATCGGATGGCGTAGATCTCTTCCTGTGTGTGGCCGTGTCCATGGCGCAGGCGCACTTCGGGATCCTGTGAAACGTCGCTCTTTCCGAGCAGGTTGTGGACCTCGTCGAGAAACTTGAGGTCGCAGGATGGAGCTGGGATCGACGGAGGGTAGTTCGAGGCTCGGAAATCCTGGGAAGCGACGTCGATGCCGACGGTGCGGCGGATCCACGGCAACAAGTTGGGGAGTTCACTGCCGCACAGCTCGTAGCGTTGACCCGTGAGTTCCGCGTGACCGCGGGGGTTCACGCGAAAGGAGGTGTCATGAAACCCCCACGCATCAAAATTTTTCTGGTCGTTGGGATCTTCGGGAAGGATCTCGGGCACGATCTTCTGCGCTGTGGTTCCTGTGATGAAAGGTCCGCTCTTTTTTTGGGCGTCGTCCACAGGGGAGTCCTTTCTCGCTGTTTGGTAAATGAGGGGGTTCAGCAATTCTGCGGCAAGTCAGCTTGAGTTGGTCTCCTAGCAAGTGTGGGAAAGCTGGCTCTCAGTAGTTCTCGATGGGTTCCCTCAAGCTCGCTCTACCCGAGGGAGCACGAGTTAGTCGCGGTGCGTATGGTATGAGAATTTCGGCTGCAGTTGCGCCTATCTCCGCTGCAGGGTTTTCCCGTGCGACAGCAATCATTTGTCGGTAGAAGACCTTGATCCTTTGCCTCGAGGATTCTCGGGACATTGATAGTGAACACAGCAACGACACCTCCTAATAGCTTTGGCCCCACGTTTTTGAGCGTTGTACCGAAATGAGGAATGGTCCATGCGGGCACATAGACAGAACCGCTCTTTTCGAAGATCAGCCGATCGCCCAGGGCTTGACTCTTGAAAGGCACGGCACTCTTTGCCGGCCCGCCGGCAACCAGATCTTTGATGTAGAGTGGATTTCCTTGCCCAATAGCTGTACTAGGGACTTCGTCTAGAATGTGTCCTATAGCACCTTCCGGGACTTCAACAAAGTAAAGTATGGGTTGCACTCCACGACCTTCATCCGTTGCTGCCTCGATCAGAAATTGATAAAGTTTTTCGCCGCGCTGTAGGTTTCGAACCAGTTTTTCTGTGCTTTTGTGTGCCAGATCTATTGCAATATGGATCTCTTTTTCTCCGGCGAAAAAGATAAAGCTTGCGAACTTGGCTGCGCGAGGGCTGTAAGCCAATCCGATGGCTTCCTCCGGGCGAAGCAGTTCACTCAACGGCTTGATCATTTGCAGATTTGGGAACGAAGACGGATGAATCAAGGTGACCGTTTTTTGCTTCGGCCCATCCTGCCGCCCGTCCGGATCGACGCGGTTCAAGAAGTTGTTGCTCGCGTATCGATAGGAACTGCCCGGGCTGTCCACGGGGTCGACGCTCAAGAAGCGGCATAGTGAGGGACTGTGGAAACGCGCGCCCGCATCGAGCAGGGAAAGCGCAGTCTCTTCCTCGTAACTTGTAAAGGTGTAAGCCGGTTTCGCAGCCGAAGATCCGATCTCGGACGGCAGCGATTTCCCGCACGGAAGATAATTAGCTTGGTGAAGAATCTGGCCTGCTTTGGTGTTGCCCGAAGGGTCTTGATCACAGGCGAGAAGAAGCGCGGCGACGAGGGAGAGCTTTCGTATTACCGCGCGCGCCGAAAACGTCCTCATCGTCGAACCTCGCACTGCATTGTCCTGACAGAAGCAAAACGTTGCCAGTCCAAATGGCTCCCCGGGCAGGATTCGAACCTGCGGCCAATCGGTTAACAGCCGATTGCTCTACCAACTGAGCTACCGGGGACCGGGAATGGACTGTCGGGCCGATTTTAGCCCGCGCAAGAGCACGTGCTAACGCCGCTTCGCCGACGGCGTTTTTGGCACGCTGATTTCGATGGGTTGCGAGGGAAAGCCCGTCCCGCCGTCTGCGTGCTCGAGCTCGATCGCGAAGCGGTAGGTCGCGCCGGGCTCGGCAGTGGTGTAGAGGAACTGTCCGGTTTCCGTACGGCCTAGAAGGGAGCGGCCGAACCAGCGCAGGCGGTAGACGCGGGCGGCGGCGAAGCCTTCGTTTTTGCGGGGATTCCAAGCGAGGCGGATGCCTTTCTCCGCGACAGCGGCGCGCAGTTCGTGGCCCTCAGCAGTAACGGAAATGGAATCCGCCGGCACGCTTTCCAAACCGTCGCGGTCGAAGGCGACGATGCTATAGCGAATTTCCTCTTGGGCTCCGACGGCGTGATCGACAGTGGAAGTCTCCTTCGGGCCGAGGACGGCCACCGTTTCCGGGTGCTCCTGTTCGGCACGCCAGCGCTCTACGCGATAGCCAGCGAGATCGCGCTCGACATTGGCTTCCCATGTCAGGTGGTTGGCTCCGAGCTCGCGTTTAACCACGCGCAGATCCAAGGGTGGAAGCGGCTCCGGTTTCGTAACTCCACGCACCGCGGTGCTCTTTTCGCCTTCGCCGCCGGCTGCGTTATACGCGGCGACGCGGTAGTAGAACAGGCGCAGGTCGCCCAGGTTTTGGTCGACATACGTGGTGCTGAAGCGCCCAGCCGTGCGCGTGAGGGTGTCGAAAGGGCCGCGGCTGCTGGGACTGCGGTAGACGATATAGCCGGCCACCGCGGGATTGGGCGATGCCTGCCAGGTGAGTGCGACGCTGCGCGGGAGTTGGCTGTAGGCACGCAGGCCGTCAGGGGAAGCGGGCACCGGTGCCGTGGTGACGCTGATGACCGCTGAGGTGGCTTGAGAGAGTCCGCCGTCGGGGGCGTAGGCGCGCACCCGGTAGCGGTAGGTGATTCCGTCAGAGAGTCCGGTCGCATCGACGGCAACGGTGTGGAAACGTCCGGAAGTGACGGCCACGCGCACAAAATTTTCCTTTTCAGAGCCTTGGGCAGCGCGCTCGAGGACATAACCGCCGACGTCTCCCGCCAGCAGCGGATCCCATTTGAGTGGAACGGAGCGCAACTCCCCGCCGATAGCCCGCAGCCCTTCGGGTCCGGGCAACGAAGCCGGAGGATCACTGTGTAGTTCCGGCAGTTCCGGGGAACGGGAATCGGAAGCAGGGAAATGCAGCCAGCCGAAACCGCGGGGTGTCGAGCAAGCTGTGCTCCCCCAACCCACGCTCAGCAATAATGCGATGGCCAGTGCGCGTTTCGCACCAGGGCGCAGCGCGGGGTCGCGTGAGAAGTAGCGCGCATGCTCGACAGAGCCACAGGGCCGAAAGCAAAGGAGTCTACCTCCCGGCCAGAGTCGAAAATCACAGGTCCGGAGCAACGGAACCCATCGCCGGCCTCGGTCCACTGTGCAAGACCGCGAATCTGCGTAGCCTCGCGACGCATCCTGGTGAGAAGTGCGAACTAGTCTCCGGGGCATGTCAGAACGCTGCATTGCCTGCTTGGTCCTCTGTATCGGAGCGCAGTTGCTCTAAACCTTCGAGGAGCTTTTCCGCGCGGCTCATGTAGTCCTGGACGCGCGTGTTGTCGGGTTCGATCAGCGCCGCCCGCCGCCAATAATCGAGGGCCGTTTGCAGATCTTCTTGCTGAAAAGCCGTGCGGCCGGCCTCGAGCAGCACTTCTACCTGGGGACGCAGGCGCTCGCGCAATTCGTTTAGGTGTTGCTGTGCACCCGCGTGCGCCGGATGGTGTTTCAAGGCCTCAAGGTCGTGGGAGATCGCCGTGTAAGGATCGCCCGCGGCTTCAGCGGCGCGCGCATTCTGGTAAAAACCTTCCGCGCGGATTTCGGCGTTGCTGGCGAAGAGATCAGGGGGTACTTCGAGACGTACACCGCTCTTTTCTTCCACGGAGCGAATGGCGCGAATGTACGACAAGTAGCCCTGGGCAGATTCGTTGTCGGGATCGAGTTCGAGCACGGCGCGAAAAGCTCGCTCCGCCCGCTGGTAATTGCCGGAGGTAAAACCGCTGCGGCCGCGGGCCAAGCTGCTGCGGATGCGCGTGACCAGTGCGTCTTCGAGTTGGCGCTCTTCATTTTCCAGTTCGGGGTCGAAGGGATCGAAGCGGCGCAGGCGGTTCAAGTGGCTGCGAGCCTGGGCGAGCCGACCGGCGCTGAAGTGTTGCTCGAAGGCCCGCGAAGTCTCCAGCTTGGCCTGGGCAAGATCGCGTGCCAGGCGCTGAACGTGATCGAGCACGGCGAGGTTACCGGGGTTCAGCTTCAGCGCCAGCCGGTAGTTCAAGATTGACTCCGCCAGCCGGTTCTGTTCCTCGAAGTAATGCCCGCTTTTTTCGTAACGCAGCACGAGCTGGTGGAATTCCCGCTCCACTTCGGCGACGCGTTTCTTCACGGCCTTGTAGTCTGAAGCGTCGGCCGGGACGCGCTGCCACGTCTCGAGGGCGGCGAGGCGGTCGCCCTCCCGGTACAAGCGTTCTCCGACTTCGAGTGAGCTCGTGCAGCCCGCCGCGCAAAAGAGGAACAAAACCCCCGCTCGCTTGCCGCGGGCGAAAGTCACGCTTGCTCGCTCGCCGATGCTGCGGCCGCCTCGACCGATGGCGAGAGCGGGGGTTTGGTCTCCAAGGCATAGACGTGCACAGGTTCTTGGCGTCCCGAGAGCTGACGCTCACCTTCGAAGCGCACGGCGAAAGCACCGCGCACACTCCGGCGGACGGCTTCGGAAATCAAGATTTGGCCCGGCAGAGCGAGCTTTTCCAGACGGTGGGCCACGTTGACCGCGTCTCCCACGGCGGTGTAGTCGGCTCGGCGTTCGGATCCGATGTTTCCGACCACGACGGTGCCGGTGTGAATGCCGAAGCCAAGGTGCACGGGGATGTCCGTTCCCTCGCGCGTCTTGCGTTGATTGCGCGTCTCAACAGCGCACAGGATGTCGATGGCGGCCTGCACGGCATTCTGGGCGTGATTGGCTTCGGCCACCGGTGCGCCGAAGTAAGCCATGACCGAATCGCCCATGAATTTGTCGATGGTTCCGCCGCGCGCCAGGATGCACTCCGAGGCCAAGTGAAAGATTTCGTTCAAGAGCGCCACTACGTCGCGCGCCTTCATACCCTCGGAGAGGCGCGTGAAGCGCCGGATGTCAGCGAACAGGATGGTGATCTCGCGTTCCGCTCCAGCCAGTTCATCTCCCTCCGGTGTCTGCAACAGCTGTTTCAGGACATAGTCGTTGACGTAGCGGCCGAAGGCGTTTTGGATGCGGGCCTTCTGTTGCAGAGATTCGCCCATTTCGTTGAAGGCGCGCGTCAGCTCTCCGACCTCGTCGCGGGAGGTCGGTGGAACGCGTACCGAGAGATCGCCGGCGGAGAGGCGTTCGACGCCGGCGCGTAGGCGCCGCAGCGGGCCGACGAGTAGGGCCACGAAACCCAGGCCTGCCACGACACCGAGCACGATGATGATGATCGCTACGGCGGCAAGTTGGCGCGCCGATTCCGCCACCACCGGCGTGACGAGGACATCGAGGTCGAGTTCGACTTGGGCCTCACCGGCGCGCACGCCGCTGTAAAGAATGGGCGTCGAGACAAGCAGCCGCGCAGCCCGGCGCACCATCTGAGGTTCGCCGACGGCATCGGCTTCCCGCAGAGGCAGCCATGCGCCTACGCGCCCCACTTCTTCGGAATCGAGAGAAGCCAGGGTTTTGCCTTCGCGTCCGAGGATGCGAGCCTCGACGACGCCTTCGCCTTTTCCTACGGCCGCCAGCAGTGCGTTGAGGGTGAGATCGTCGCTCGCCAGCAGGGGTTCTTTGGCGCTGCCGGCTAAGTTCTCGGTCAGCGCGCGCGCGCGCTTCGCCACCTCAGCCTCCAAGGCGACGCGTTCGTGTTGCGTCGCGAGCCAAGCTAAGCCCACGCAAGCCGCGGCTAATAGTGCAACAACCAGTGCACTGAATTTAAATTGAAGGGAGCGCAAAACCGAGCACCGTCCCCGTCTCAGCGGCGCACGTACCCCATCTACTGTCGCGGCTTCCGCGCCCGCTGCGGAAGCCTTTCGATGGGAAATTCACCTCGCTTTCCGACCGTTAAGCCTACTTCAGACAGCCGGATTCTTGCAACCAACTATAGAGCCGGTTTCATAACCCACTCTCATCACCCGGCTCGGCCTTTTTACCGAGAGCGACGTCACCGCCGCTTGCCGTACCTCGCTGGAGTACGCCTGCGCGTCGGTTCCTTGCTCTCGGTAAGAAGTTCTTGCCGGCAGGCAAGAACTCCCGGCGCCGGGCTCGGTCCGGGGTTATGAAACCGGCTCTAACCTATTCGAATCGGATGGCGCGGATTTCAAATTCGCGAATCCCCTTGGGAACACGTACGCTCACAACGTCGTTGATTCCCTTTCCCAAGAGTGCGCGTGCGACGGGAGAGCGGATGGAAATTTGTCCTTTAGAAACGTCCGACTCATCTTCACCGATGATCGTGTACGTCACTTCCTCCCCAGTTTCGCTATCGGACAGAACCACGGTTGCGCCAAAGCGGACCGCGTCCGGTGTTTGGCCGCGGGAGTCGATGACCTGGGCCCGGGCCAGCTTGTCTTCCACCATGCGGATGCGCCCTTCGATTTGGCCCTGGCGGTCTTTGGCAGCATGGTACTCGGCATTCTCCGACAGATCGCCGTGGGCGCGCGCCGCTTCGATTTCGCGCACGATATTGGGGCGTTCTTCCGTCCGCAGGCGGCGCAGTTCTTCCTTCAGGTTTTCGTAACCGCTTGGAGTCATCGGGATGCGTTCCGACATGAACTGTTCCGTTTTGTGTGAATTCCGTTATTCAGAACCGCAGATGCTGCGGCTCTGCTGCGCCGGAAGGCCGAAGAAGCAAGATAAGTACCGAGCTGGGAGTGTCTGTCAATGAGTGAGCGCGAATCGCCTAACCCCGAGTTGGTGCCGGAAGTTCCCCCGGTTTCACCGGGGCGCTTCTTGCGTTGGGGCCTTTGGTTTTACGGTGGGTTGGCCGGCATTGCCCTCCTGTGGTCTTTCTTTACGGGGCGCTCGCTCTGGTTTGTCTCCGAGGCCGCGGCGGAGCGGGGGGTGGACCTCCTACGGGACGGGGTGGCGGGGCTCGCGGCGGCCCTCCTCGTGATCCTGCTCTCGCGGGAGTTCACGCGGCGCACGCGCGCAGGGGAGGTGTTGGCGCGCGCGCTCGCGCGGACGTTGGGACCGCTGCCACTGTCTCACGTTTTGATTCTGGCCGCGGTCTCCGGCACCGCGGAGGAATTCTTTTTCCGCGGTGCGCTCCAGCCGCTGCTCGGCTACGTCGCGACAAGTCTCTTTTTCGGTTGCGTGCACTTCGTCCCGCAGCGAGATTTCTGGCCGTGGACGCTGTTTTCAATCGCCGCGGGTTTTCTGCTCGGCGCCCTGTTCATTGCCACGGGCAACTTGTTAGCTCCGCTCTTGATGCACGTGGTGGTGAATGCCGTGAATCTCCATCTTTTGGTGCGCGATTACGGTGGAGAACACCGTCCCACATAGTTTTTTGTCGCCAGCCCTGTGACTTCGTGCAGTTGCCCTGGCGAGGATGTCTCTAAGCGATTCCGCGACTGTTGATGCACAGGCTGGTTGCCAGGGTCGCTGCGGCTGTCCCTTTGCTTCCTGCAAAGGACAGCCACGCCGACCTCGGTTCGCCGTGCAAGAGCAGCGCATGAGACAGGATGGCTTGCGTTCTGCCACCGCGTGGCGTGCTTGAAGAAACGGATCGAGGCGGGGGTGCCTATAAAGGCGGAGCCGCTTGTAGGCCCCCCCGCCAGAGCAACGGATCCACAGGGCGAAAAGTAGGCAGTTGTTGTCAGCGGCGGTGATGGGTGGGTCAGGCGCGGTGAGCGATGGCGTCGATTTCGACGAGAGCGCCGAGCGGCAGCTTCGCCACCTGCACGGTCGAGCGCGCCGGCGCGGGTTCGCTCGTAAAGTGGCGCGCGTACACTTTGTTCACTGCTTGAAAGTGGGAGAGGTCCACTAGATAGATCGTTGTGCGCACGACGGAGACGAGGGAGGCGCCTGCCGCTTCCAGCACGGCGCGCAGGTTCTGGAGCACGCGCTCCGCCTGCACCGTCACGTCGCCGGCAACGATCTCGCCGCTCGCGGGATCCAGCGGAATTTGACCAGAAACAAAGATCCAAGGCCCGCAGGCCACGGCTTGTGAGTAGGGGCCGATGGGTTGCGGTGCGGCACGGCTCAGTACAGCGCGCGGACTATTGTCCAAAGCATTCCGTTCCTATTCGGAAATTCGCACTTTGGAGAGGGGTACTGGGGGAGAGTCGAAGCTCCTCGCGAGTTGTGTAGCTCGTCGCTTCGACTCTCCCCCAGTACCCCTCTCCAAAGCGGCAGAATTTTGTCGGATAAGAAGTTAACCCGGATTATTCATGAAGCGCCGTAGCGAGATCGCGGAGATGCCCGGAATGGTGGACGATTTCAGCGTTTGGCACCGGAGGCGTACTGGATAGTACGTCGAGGAGCCGGACGCTGAAATCGTCCACCAGATCGAGCAGATACGCGATCGCAGTAGGTGCTTCATGAATAATCCGGGTTAAGCGTCGCACTCCGTCGGGAGCAAGCGCTCTTCCAGTACGCGCAACAGATAACCGAGGAGCATCAGGTTCGGCAGACGCTTGCGGTTTTCGCCCAGGATTCCGCGCGCGCTGGCAAAATCTTCTGCGTACTTCTCGAAGAAGTCCAGCGTTTCCAACGGGACATTTTTCGCGAGAACTTCGTTGACGTCGCTCACATTGAGGTCCGCGAACAAGTCCGCAAACTCCCAAGCAAGTTCAGTATGCGTCATGCGGTCTCCAGCTGCTTCACGAGAAGCAAATTTTTTACTGCGCGTTTCGACGGTCGCATGCTGAAATGAACTCGCTAAAGAAAACCTGTTGTACAACCGCCGCGGATTCGATGCTGCCACCCGTCGATGAAATTGTCAACGCGATGCGCGTGCAAAAACAAAATATTCAGTCGCAGAAGCGCTGGAAAATTCTGCGATGTAGAGCGCAACACATCGGCAAACAACACAGCTGTTGCCGGTGCGCGGCGCTGCAAGCGCGACAAGTATTCCGCGGCAAAATCGCGTACGGGGCTGGCAGAGTTGCCGGTGGTTTGCGGCTTCTGTGTTCCAACGATGCGGACAAATCCCTGTGTCTTTCGTCTCGCTGAAAGATGTTCGTCGCTTTTTCGACCTGTGTCGAAAATAAATGCAAGATGAAGCGGAGTTCGCCTCGGAGGAGGCGGGACCCTAAAAAATGATTGGAGAACCGGAAGTAAATGGTCGGGGCGACTGGATTTGAACCAGCGACCTCTTCGTCCCGAACGAAGCGCGCTACCAAACTGCGCCACGCCCCGAGTTAGGAGTCTGACCCAAGATGGAGCACAACGTCCAGGCGCGCATCCGTTGCCACGCGCTGCGTCGCATTTCGCTTGCCGTAGCGCTGCTACGCCTTCGCTCATGCTCCTTGCGCGCGGCGCGTCTGCGTGCCTGAAGCGCCGCGCTCCATCTTGGGTCAGACTCCTGACTTTCAGTATGCCGGCTCCGTAGAACCGCCACAAGAGACGGCGGCTTTGCGCAGCGCGGCGTTCGCCACGCTGCGCAGTTCAGCGATCGCGCGTTTGTAATCGCTGCCGCCGAAGATCGCGGTGCCGGCGACAAAGACGTCGGCACCGGCACAGGCGGCGCGCTCGATGGTTTCGGCGGCGATACCCCCGTCGACCTCCAGCGCCACAGCGAGACCGCGCTCGTCGATCCAACGCCGCAGCGTCGCAAGTTTGGGCAGCATGCTTTCGATGAAGCGCTGACCCCCGAAACCGGGGTTCACCGTCATTACGAGCACTTGGTCGACGTCCGCCAGAACCATTTCCACCGCTTGGGCGGGCGTCGCCGGGTTGAGCACGACACAGGCACGCGCCCCCGCTTCGCGGATCTGCGCCAGGCTGCGGTGTAAATGGGGGCAGGTCTCGACGTGAATCGCCACGGTTGCGGCACCCGCGCGTACGTAGTCCGCGATGCTGCGCTCCGGTGCTTCGATCATCAGGTGCACATCGAGGGGCAGCTCGGTCGAGCGGCGCACGGCTGCCACAATGGGTGGGCCCAACGTCAGGTTGGGGACGAAGTGCCCGTCCATGACGTCGACGTGAATGAGATCGGCCCCCGCTGCTTCCACCGCCGCCAGCTCTTCGCCAAGGCGCGCGAAATCCGCGGAGAGAATGGAGGGCGAAATCTTCGCCGCGCGCGGCTTCATTCCGCGCGCTCCAGGCGTGCGGCGAAGAAACCGTCACAGTCGTGGAGATGGGGGTAGGAGCGGAAAAAACCATCCGCCTCGATGAAGTTCTGTACAGTGGCTGGCAGTGCGTCCTTCGCAACCAGATGGAATTGAGATTGTTTGTTCAGAAAGCGCTCCACCACATCCTCGTTTTCTTCCCTCAGGAGAGTGCAGGTACTGTAAACGAGTGTGCCCCCCGGCCTCAACGCCTCGCCGGCCCGCGCGAGCAGCGCGTACTGGAGTTGGGCGAGGCGTTCGGCGTCATCCGGGTCGACGCGCCAGCGCGCGTCGGGGTTGCGGCGCAGCGTTCCCAAGCCGGAGCAGGGGGCGTCGACGAGCGCGCGGTCGAAGAGCATGCCGGAGCGGTTCGCAGGCGGCAGTGCCTGCGTGGCATCACTGATATGGGTATGAATGTTGGAAAGTTGTAGGCGCCGCGTATCGCGGCGCAGGAGATCGAGGCGTCGAGTATGGCGGTCGACGGCGACGACTTCACCGCTTTCGCCGATGCGCTCGCTGATGGCCGTCGCCTTCCCGCCGGGTGCCGCGCAGGTATCGAGCACATGCTCTCCCGGCTGAGGATCCAGAAGTGCAACCACGAGTTGGGCGGCCTCGTCTTGAATGGTATAGCGGCCCTCCAGAAAGGCTGGGTCGCGCGCGGGATCGCCGCTGCCGCGGCCGAGGAAAAGGCTGTCCGGAGCGAAGCGGCAGTGCTGAGCTTCGGGAAAACGCTCGCGCAGCTCCGCGAGCAAGGCCTCCGGTGTTGTTTGGCGGATGTTCACGCGCACGCTCGTCGGCGGCACGTAGTTCTGCGCCGTGACCAAGGCGGCGGTGAAATCAGGTCCGTAGCGGGTGAGCCAACGCTCCGCGATCCAGGTGGGTAGAGAGAGCGCGTGTACCAGGTGTCCGAGCGGATCGACGTGTAGCTCGGGCAGTGCGATACGGGGCTGTTCCTGTTGCAAACGTCGCAGCACCGCGTTTACGAGCCCCGTCGCGCGCTCCGCGCCCGCTGCGCGGGCGCAGCGCACCGCCTCGTCGATGGCGGCGGAAGCCGGAATCCGCTCCGAGAAAAGCAATTGATAGGCGCCGAGCCGCAGGCAGGAGAGGACCAGTGGCTCCAGCTTCTCGATCCCCCGCGTCAAAACGTGCGACAGCAGGAAATCCAGGCGGCCGCGCCAGCGCAACGTCCCATAGACCAACTCGGTGGTGAGTGCCCGATCGCGGCTCGAAAGGGCGCTGCGGGCGAGCGCTGCCCGCAGGGTGAGGTCGGCGTAGGCGCGCGCCCGCTCGACCCTTTCCAGCACGCGCAGGGCCAGCAACCGCGCCTGGGTCGGGGCGTCTCCGCTGCGCCCTGCGGCGCGGAAGTAGGCTCGAGGCCTTCCGCGATGATGTCGCACTCGTGTCTGCCCGGGTTTTTGCTCAGACATTCTGCTAATCGGGACCAAGGCTCAAGAATGAGCCGCAATCTGCCGTTAAACGGCGGAACCCCTCTGAATCGCTTCAGCAGTCTAGCAGTGGAACCCCTTGCGCCAAGCCGAAAAACAAACGCTGTGCGGGTCCTGTGCTAAGGTGTTCGGCGCGCGTCAGAAAGCGGAACGGAGAATATGAGCAGGAAGTTGTTGCGCGGCCGTTGTTTTGCGGGCGCTGTCTTTTTCTTGGTTCTGTTGAGCTTCGTGTTGGTGCGGCGGCTACGCAGCGATGAGGACTCTGCGCGCTGCCTGCGCGTGGCCTCCCTGGCCGGTGCTGGTTTCGATCTCCTTGCGCGCGCCCATGCCCATAATGATTATGACCACGAGCGTCCTCTCTTCGATGCCCTTGAATGCGGCATCGCGAGCGTCGAAGCCGACATCTACGCCGTCGAGGGGAAGCTGCTCGTTGCCCACCGCTCCTCAGAGCTCAACCCCACGCGAACGCTCCAGAGCCTCTATCTCGACCCGCTCGCGGAAATGGTGCGCCGCAACCAGGGCCGGGTATTTCCGCAGTCCCCCGAGTTCACACTGCTCATCGACATCAAATCCGACGCCGAACCAACCTATCAACTGCTGCGCGAAGTGCTTTTGCAATACCAAGGCATGCTAACCACTTTTGGGAACGGCTTGGTGGAACCCAAGGCGGTCACCGTCGTGTTGAGCGGCAACCGCCCCTGGCTCGGGTTGCCCCAGGATGAGCCGCGCTACGCCGGCCTCGACGGCCGCCTCGATGAACTCAACGCCGGCATTCCGGCCACCCTCATGCCGCTCGTCAGTGATAAATGGGATCGCTACTTCGAATGGGACGGCGACGGCTTTATTCCCGAGGCCGAGCGACAGAAACTCCTGCAGATCGTCGGGAAAGTCCGCGAGCAGGGCCGGCGCCTGCGTTTCTGGGCGACACCGGAAAAGGTTGGCCTGTGGCAAGAACTGTGGCAGGCCGGCGTCGACTACATCAACACCGACCATCTTGGTCAACTCCAGCGCTTCTTGCTCGGCATCGGCGCAGATTTTCCGAAGAGCGGGACGCCGGAGCCGTAGCGGATAGTCTCAGCACAGAACGAATGCTGAAGGCTTTATACGCATTCACGCAACAGCAACACACACTTGCAGCGTCATCGCCCGTCGCTGCCGCCGTGCTCGGCGGATGGCAGCTGTCTACCTCGCCTTCTACGGCTGCCTGAATCGCTGGTGGTACGTTCGGCACAACCGAAGGCTCAACGCCGGGCCCGACGGCCCGCTTCTCGGCCTCACCAAGCTCGAACTCTCCGCGGGCCAGCTTCATGTTGCAGCGCCGGAGGGGTCTTTAACCCTCGATCTCTCGGCCATTCGCCGAATCGAGGAGTCCGAGTCGCACTACTTCATCTACCTTGGCCCTGTGTCGGGTATCATCGTGCCCAAGTCCGGAACACGGGGCGCCGATCCCGTGACCTTCATTGCGTCGCTCCAGCAGAAGCTCGCCGCCTAACAGGCTGCTGACAAAATTGGTGTTTGAGCTGTTGTCCGCGGATGGGCGACCGATTTGAGAGAAATGACCTCTCGCCGGTGTGGTTTGGCGATTCCGTCGTGCCCATCGATCCAATG
>Ga0247727_10009522_pt1 | contig 17566 bp, 22 predicted proteins | sample WisWelCaveWW1625_FD_202498 | JGI IMG/M metagenome (GOLD analysis project Ga0247727, IMG submission 202498) | Biofilm microbial communities from Wishing Well Cave, Virginia, United States - WW16-25 | ecosystem: Environmental > Aquatic > Deep subsurface > Groundwater > Cave microbial mat | place...
ACAATCAGAACTGCGCTCAACTTTGACTTCGACCTTTCGAAGCATTCAACACAGCCCACGGCAAGTCATGGGTTATCTTCGCCCTTATCAATAAAATTATGTAGCCTTACTTATGCAATTCTATATAACACATAAACAGACAGGAAAACCATAAACCCGAGGATAATTCCTAAGAATAATTTTTTCATTACGTTCCTCATTTGCATTTACGAAATAAAAATAAAGGTGCTAGTCCTCTATTGGGGGACACACAGCGTAATGGTATGATTCCGGGGACACGCACCTAATTATTTATGGAATTCGGTACGCGTCCCCGAAATTCAAAAAACCTTTTTAGATTATTTGACCGCTTCCACAGCTATCATAGCTGGTTTGGGTTCCTTAATCTCAGTGACTAAGAGCCGTACGATGGTCGTCCCGGTATTGACGGCCCTATGTGTTTCAGCAGGAATCCAGACGGTATCTCCTACTTTTAAATCGACATCGCTTACGGTGCCGTCAGATTTAGTGATTTGCAATTTACCGCCTTCCAGGACATATACAAAATGATCGGGATGCGAATGTTCGGCGATCTTTTGTCCGGGTTGAAACGTCACTTCCATAACCCTGACGCGTTCGTTTTCAAATTTCAGTTTATACATCTCCGGGGCAACTTCCAACGGGTCCGCGGCGAAAGAAATTCGCGCCATAAAAACCAGAGCCATCATCAGCATGAAGGTTGTAAGAAAAATTTTCTTGTTCATTGGTCTATTCTCCTTTGTTTTGGTGTTGTTATACAAAAGTGAAAGGGACCGCTAGCCCCTTTTCTTACTTCATTTTAAATGTCCAAATCTTAAATGGTTCGTTTGTAAAAAATTTTTTAGGAAGAGAAAACGTCAGACCATCGTCTGATTGTATGAAATTAACCAATGCGATTTCTTCATCGTATAATCCCGATCGAGAGCGCCGGCGAAAGGTTATTTGGTCCGAATAAATAAATGCACAATATTCAGCCCCCTGCGCGTTCGGGTCTGTATCAAAATAGACAAAAACCCGCTGCCCGCCTGTTAAAGGTTTTTGATCTTCATATTTTGATAAGCCGGATAGTTCAATATGGTTAATTCTTAGTTGAATGTTTGTCTCATCTGTTGTGGCGAGCCCTTCAAATTCTCCGGTAATGAGACGTGATTTTTGTGACCACCCCCCCATTGATTCGCCAGTATTGCTTCTGTTGGTGCTGACCTTTTGTTTGCTATTCATTTCTTGCGCCAGACGCTTATAGTTTTCAGACTTTTTGGGGTCCTGTTGCCCGTAGAGAAAGGCAAGGAGGTCATAATAATCAGCCGCCTCATCGTAGATTCCAAGCGCCTCAAACGTTTTGATATAAATTAAATAAATTTCTATTTGTGTGTCCGCGACAAGTGTGATGCCGCTTGAGATCTTCATCTCCTGTTCCCTCAGCTCCAGGACACGCGGATAATCTTTTTTTTTGAAACGCATCCTTGAGCTGCCCGACGAAGTCTTCCACGCGCTTCTGTGACGCACGGAATTCGATTTCCCTCTGATCAATATTGCCTTCCTCGTCCAGTTGAACGGATTTTCCGGCGAACGTCCATTGAGCGCGTTCCGTGATCAGCTTTCTCTTTCGGTAATCCTTGGCATCTGTGTAGGTGAGAACGACTTTTAGCGCGCATTCCCCAGCACCTTTTTCTCCATTGACCTCAAGCGTGAAGCTGGCATAGCCGGGATCACCGAATCCAACGATTCGAAAATTGGGCTTGCCGACCGCCGGGGCAACGGCGATTACGTCTCCGATGTCTTCTTGAATCTTCGGCGCGTTTTTCACAAAATCCACCGCGGTTGTGTAGTCGTCATTAAATTTTTGCACGGCCCAGGCATGGCGAATTTCTATGCTCCCCTTCAGCGGAAAATCATTTTTGGGTATCGACAACTTAACCGACAGGAAAATAATCAGTCCGAATGGGATCAGCCCGATGAGTCCGACGATCCGGCGTTTCCTTTTTGATGGAAGCGGCTTTTGGCCGCGGGATTCCCAGCATCCGCCGGCCCACCCTAAAGCGGGTATCAGTAAGAGGATCAGATAATAAGCCGGAAAATCGAGGTTATACAAAAAACGGCTGATTTGCCCGGTGATGATATACGCGATCACAACACCGGCGATCACTCCCCCAAAAACACGCCAGGGCGCATACCACGACTCTTTTTGTGAAAGGATCCAAGGCAGAAAGAGACCCAAATACAGACCGAGGCCAAACGTCGCCGCTCCAAATAAGAGCCCAAAAACCATCCCATCCATAATACTGCTGACGGTATAGTTCGACGTCTTAAAAATGGCTGGTATACACCACTGTGCAACCCATGAAAAGGCAATGGCAAAAACAATAGCTCCGAGAATTGTCCAGTGAGTTGAAGTGGGTTTTTTGAAGTTCATTTTTAGAGAGTTTCAGGTTAGAGTTCCGGGGCAATAAACTTATTTGCCAATTAAGTATTGTGTCCCCCGAAATACCCCGAATTAAGTCACCCTTTCAAAGAATATTCTTATTCGCCTTTGTTATTACGCGTTTATGTTCAAAAGGTTTTATTTTTTGTACGGCCATTAAAAACGCGATGTAATCGTTCAAAGCTCGGGAGGCTTCGGGTCTTTTTTGTCTGGCCAGAAGAAAGTCCTGCCTGCGTTCGGGGCTCAAGGCATCCGCCCTCATTTCTTTTTTTTCGTTCTCACGTAACATCTTTTATCCTTTTTAATATTTCATCGAGTTTTTCTCCCCATAGGAACAGATCAAAATACTCTTTAATCAAATTCAGATTCAGTTCGTCCTGATACTTTCTTAATAAATATTCAATATCGGCCATATCCAAGGAATGCCGCGAAGGGTTGTTTACTATGGATTGGACTTTTAGACCGATAATGTCTTCCGGGATAAGAACAGGTACATCAAAATTTTCCAAGATTTTGTGCTTTTTCGCCCGGACCAGCATCTTTCGCGTATATTCCCGACGCGCGTGAAGATAATCGATACACCCTAAGGGGGCCATCGGATGCCAATAATTTGAAAATTCCAGCGACTCATGGGTAAGCTCATAACTTAATTGCGCCATAATATTTTTAACTTTACTCAGATCTTCAGCCTCGATGAGAAAATCGATATCGTTAGTGGCCCTCGTAAAACCGGCCACATGCAAAGCAAAACCGCCGATGAGAGCAAACCGGATATTCTGTTCGCTGAATTTTTGCAACAATTCTTTGAAAACCAGTTCAAAATTCATAGGCTATAAAATTCTAAATGGAATCTGCGGGGATTTTGGGGACATAATACTTAATTTTCTCTTTTTGAATAGTCGGTAATCCTTTGGCCATTCCAATATACCAAAGATAGCGGGAGGAGAGTTTTTTGTCAACCCTTAACTTTTACCCGCCGGCAATGGCACCGACGATGAGAAATGGTTCTGCGCCTGAGGCGACCGCGTTGGGTAGTGGTGTGTCCGGCCCTTCTAGGGACATATCCTGCTCGCAGGCGAAGAAGCGTACGAACGGTCGGCGTTGTTTTGTGACATGGTCACGGATTGTTCCGGAAAGCATCGGATAGCGGGTTTCAAGCGCGTCAAGAACAGAGCGCTGCGTGACTGCGCCCTTGAGCTCAAGGGTGACCTCAGAGTTGACGTTGGCCAGTGTTCTCAGGTGGGCTGGCAAGACAACGCGGATCATGGCAGTGTTTGAACTTCCACCGACAAAACGGCCGGAAGATCCCGGACAACCGCTGTCCAACTGTCGCCGCTGTCGGTTGACGCGTATACCTGCCCGCCGGTGGTACCGAAATAGATGCCGCACGCATCGAGCGAATCAACCGCCATCGCGTCGCGTAAAATATTGACGTAACAATCACGCTGTGGTAAACCTTTAGTGAGGGCTTCCCATTCGTTGCCACCGGTACGGCTGCGGTAAACACGCAACTTTCCTTCGGGGGGATAATGTTCCGAATCACTTTTGATGGGGACCACGTAAACGGTTTCGGGTTCATGTGCGTGGACCTCAATGGGAAATCCGAAATCGGTCGGCAAATTTCCGCTGATTTCATGCCAGGACTTTCCGGCGTTGTCGCTACGCATGACATCCCAATGTTTCTGCATGAACAACACGTTGGGACGCGAGGGGTGCATCGCGATACGATAAACACAGTGTCCGATTTCCGCGTTTGGATCCGGAATGTATTGGGACTTCAGTCCCTGGTTGATCGGCTGCCAGGTTTTGCCGCCGTCATCGGTTCGAAAGGTACCTGCTGCTGAGATGGCGATGTAAATCCGTTTAGGGTCCTTGGCGTCAAGTAGGATCGTGTGCAGGCCCATCCCGCCGGCTCCGGGTTGCCATTGGGGGCCGGTGCCGTGGCCGCGCAGTCCGGCGAGTTCGTGCCAGGTTTTACCGCCGTCGGTCGTGCGGAAAAGGGCCGCGTCTTCCACTCCCGCGTAAACCGTGTCGGGATCGGTTAAGGAGGGTTCAAGATGCCAGACGCGCTTAAATTCCCACGGGTGCTGGGTGCCGTCGTACCACATGTGCGTGGTGAGGGGTTTACCGTTTTTAGGGGAAGTGTCATAGACGAACTTGTTGCTTTCGCCCATGGGCATTCCATCGGGAGTCGTGGTCGACTCGCCTGGTCTTGTCCCGGGCTGCTCCCATGTCTTGCCGCCGTCGTTGGAACGCTGGATCACCTGCCCGAACCAACTGCTGGTCTGCGAGGCATAAATCCGGTTGGGGTCGACGGGAGAACCTTTCATATGGTAGATTTCCCAGCCCGCGAAGTGCGGGCCGCTGACATCCCATTTCGCGCGCTTGCCGTCGGATGTCAGGATAAACGCGCCTTTTTTTGTGCCGACTAATATTCTGACCTTGCTCATCCCTGCCTCCTCTCAGAAGAAATAAATGAGGTCTGTCTCCAATTATTTCTTGATCATTTTTAAAAGTTTTTGATAATGCGAACCTTGCCAGTAGATTTTACGGCAATCAGCACATTGGTAAAACATTTTGTAAAATTTTTGGACTTTGAGAGGCAGAAATTTCAACACTTTGGATTTCGCTGTTCTTTTAATCTTGCCGTTACATTCCAGGCACCGGCTAAATGGTTTGACGGATGTGCTCCATTTGAATCTTTTGATGATTTCCTTCCACTGTTTTTCCGGGGATGTATTATAAACAAAAAACGCGCGCGTGGCCCGATTATTTTTTAATATTCCAATATCCCGCGTTAAAAGGACGCGTTTCTCCTTCTGAGAAATGTTAAAGAGTTCTTGGTCGGTGATATTTATTTTATAAATCGTATCCAGCCTCATCAATCGCAAATGCCGGGCCAGCTTTCCTAAATGAACGTCGCAAGCGAATTTGGCGGGTTTGAGAAAAAATGGCCCTTGATTTTTTGGGGTCCCATGTGGATAGATCAAAACGTTATCCACTTCCTTCATCCGGTGGGTGAAGTTGACTTTTCGCCCGTTAACTACCATCCTTTCGATTTCCGTATGCGGTATGCCGAGCGCCTCAAGGGTGTCTTTGATGCTCGCCTGGCCTTTGACCACATATTACGGGGAGCAGAAATGTTTGACAGGTCAAGCAGCGTAACGAACGTGAGGCCCGTGAAAGTAGCTTTGGACTTTCTTTTTCCGACGCTGAGTACTCCAAAGAAACCGTCGTACGTTCTTTATCAATTGCTGTTGCGTTCGTGGACGCAGGCGCCCAACGGCGTTGGCTTTCACATCCTGGTTGAGCAGCTCGTCGGGATTCAACTGTGGACTGTAGCCGGGCAAGAAGTAAAGACGAAGCTGCGGATTGTTTTTGGCCTGCCGCAACACGACCTTCGCAATATGAACAGGATGGCGATCGAGAATCAGAAAAACCTTGCGCTGATGTTGCTTGAGCAGGCGTCTGAGGAAATCGAGAAATACCGGTGTTGTGAATCTTCCTTTGAAAACCATGAAAGCCAAGTGGCCGCGGTTGGTAATCGCCGAAATCATGTTGCATCGAAATCTCTTGCCGGTGCCCGGAATGACCGGCGTTCGGCCCCGTCGACCGAAAGAGGTCCCCGATTGATGATCCAAACGCATTCCGGTTTCGTCGGCCCAGAATATCGTTGCCTTTCCTCTTTTGGCCAGGGCGCGAATCGCCGGGTACTTGCGTCTGAGCCAATGACGTACGGAGGCTGGATCTTGTTCGTAAGCCCGGTGCGCCGATTTTTGCGGAGTGAAGCCCCAACGAGCCAAACAGCGTCCTACTGTCCAAACGGAAAGTTGAAGACCAAAGAGTCTCTTGATCAACCGCTGGATCGCTTCGCGTGTCCAGAGCATGAATGGCAAAGTGAGTTGATCGGGACAGCAATGGATAATGAGTCGTACAATCGTCGCGGCCTGGTAAGGCTTCATATCCAGAAAGCATTGGCGGCCTCGTCGACAAGAACGGTGGACTTGAAGTCCTTTGGCGCGTCTGAGCTTCTCCCAGCTGTTGACCGACTGCCTGGAAATACCAAAGACACGTGCTGCTTCGGACTGCGACATGCCGTTGCGTACAGCACGCATGACTCGCAGGCGCAGTCCATCTTGCACACCGGGAGAGAGATAACGCATGTCCGACGAGTTCACGATAAATTTTATGCCACTGAAAAATCAAACTGTCAAACATTTTTACTCCGATTAATATGTAAATTTTTTATAGCGTCGCGGGTAAGGTAGAAACCGATTTAACCGCCCGTAAAACCGGACGGAAACCTTGTGAAGTTGCATAACAGAGACCTCATTCGGCCAGTGAAATATTTACCTGAAAGCAGAATCAGGGGCGGTTTGAGACATTCGCAACATTGGACAGAGTGATATTAACGCCGTTAACATTTAATAAAAAGATAAAATCTGTTTGCACCGAAACAGCGGAGTTGACGGCGTTGACATGGACTAAACCGGCGGATTCAAAGAATTCTGAGTTTAAGAAAAGGTCAAATGGTGGACCTGAGTTTTTGAGCGGATTACTTTTGAGTGAGTCATTAAAAATTTCTTCCACCAAAGGCACGGGAAGGTTGGCAGCGGTGATTTGATCGAGTTCGGTGTCGGTCAGTTCTTTAACCTCGGCCAAGTTGACGGACGGCGTAAGCAGTATGAACAGAAAAATAAAATGACAGACGATTCTTTTTTGGCAGCTGACGACCATTCTTCCCTCCTTGATGGAAGTTTAGGCTCTAAAGCTTTGTCTCGACTTCCTCCAACAACTTTCGTGTTGGACTTCGCCGATCCCGGTGTAGCCAAACACGACAAGTATTTGGCGAAGCCGGGGTCCTGCCCTTTCGGACAGTTTACCTTTTTCAAAAATTGTTATGGGCCGATGCCCGGAAGTAACTATAGCATGATATTCCCGAGTGACAAGGTTGGTTGAAGGAAATTTTTTTATATTTTTGTTAACCGTTCAGGGATGACGAGCACATTTATTTTTTGTTTCCCATATGGTCCGTTGCGTTGCATTCCTTAACAATTTTGTTAACGAAGGTCGAATGCTGCTGGTTGATCTCCTGACGTTCAGCGTGGATCGAATTGATCGGCGCCAGCTTTTTCGGCCTCTCGCCACGCAGCGATGTCCTCTTGCCACTCCTTGCGTTTTTGCTCTGGGATCCCTGAGGACGCTTTCAATTTGGCCTCGATCTTGTCGGCGGTGACCTTGGCCATGTGGCCTTTGGTCCGGTCAAAACAGGAAATTACGCCTCCCCGTTCGAGGTAGTCCGCTCGTGTTGTGCCCAGCCCCGCTGAAAGAGAACCTCCCCCACCATGAACTTGCTTCTTGGCTGGTTTATTTTCAGCTTTTGCCGCGTTAAGTTCCTTCATCTGGCTGGTCGTTGTATATCCGGTATTCGTTGAGGCGGCAGTTCTCTGAGCTGATGAGGACGCTTTGGATTTTTGTCCACACTCGGCTATAAGCGCCTGGCTTTGCTTGGTATATTGATTGTTCAGTCCCATCTGTTCATCCGTCGAGGTTAAACGCGTGATGGGACGATAGGGGTTCACGGGGTCATCGACCTTGGGCATGGCAGCCCCGCCCTGCTCACCAGCCTCTCGCACGGCGGCAATATCGGCTTCCCATTCCAAACGCTCTTTATCTGAAAGTTTAAGCGTCTGCATTTTTTTTCCATCATCTGGGCCATAATCTTATAGCGAATACCCTGCACACCCTTAAGACAGTCGAAGGGTTCCCTCTTCTTTTTCTGTTCTTGCCTGTATTGGGCGATGGCTTGATCGCCGGATACACCTTCTTCTTTTATCATTTCCGTCCTGTGGCCGGTATTCATGTGGTCGGCCCCTACGCATTTGTTATAAATCTTGTTGTGAAACTTGTTGTATTCCGCGTTGATGTAGACCTGGTCCTCATCGGAAATATCCGACAGATAGCGCTGGGATTTTTGTTCACCGGCAATGGTGGGATAATCGGATTTGTTTTTCTCGGCTTCCCTGATTCCGGCCAGGTCTTCCTGTAGATTCTTACGCAGCTGACCGGTTAACTTTTCAGTCTGTAATTTTTTTTCGATAAGATCTCCGGTGACTTTCATGCGATAGCCCCTTAAAGGACCCATGCATGGTCTTCCATGTGTAGCGGTTTGTCCGGATCCTCAGCTGGCTGCTGAGCTTTACCGGTCTGCATTTGTTGGGTTTTTTCGTTGAGTTTCTGGGCGGCCGCGTTGAGTTTGTCCAACAACCCCGCCGACGCAGTTTGTGTGCTTAGGGCGATGAAAACAATTCCTATTAAAACTTTAGTTCTGTTTAAAGCGGTGGTGTTCATGGTTTAGGGCTCCTTTGGGTGGAGGGGTTGTAAAATAAAATCATAGTAAATAACAATGTCTCAATTTTTTTAGGTGCCTATTGCATCCGGCCGGACGCAATTGTAATGGGGATAACGATCTTTTTGCCCGCCCAATATACCCCAACGCCCTGGGATTGCCAATGCAAAAATTCTCATTGTTGGGAAATTAATTCACATTTAATTCGAGCGGCTTGATAGCTTTCAGGGCTTTGCTGGGGTTTCGAGCGGCGTGCCAGAGGTCAAACGCGATTTGTCCCTGGATCCAGAAGTCGACGGATGTCTTAAATAGTTTGGCCAGACGTTGGGCGATTTCCAGTGAGATGGGCTTTCGTGCGTGGACAATATCAATCAGATGTTTACGGGAAATCATCAAATGCTTGGCCATTTCCTGCTGTGTAATGTCACAGGGCAGCATATATTCTTCCAATAAGATAACGCCCGGATGAACAGGTGCTCTATGTGACGGCAATCGTATACTTGTTTTTGTAGGGTTCATGCAACTCCTCCTTCTCAATGATAATCGATTACTTCCACGGATTCTGGTCCCTCCGGACTCCAGCGAAAACAGATCCGATATTGATCGTTAATCCGGATACTGTGTTGTCCTTTTCTATCCCCCGCTAAGGCTTCCAGGCGATTATTGGGAGGTGACTTTAAATCCTCCAGCAAAGATGCGTTGTCCAGGGTATAGAATTTTCTATAGGTGACGTCCCAAAGGTGCCGCGGCAATCGCCTTAAGGTTTTCTTAGAGACGATGCCGTTGTAAATATTTTCCGTTTCTTTGTCTTTGAAGCTCTGAATCACAATTTTAGTGTAACCTGACAGGTGACTAGTGTCAAAGTAAATTTTGTTTCTGTCATCTCCGGCGTGAGCGGCCAATTGTGGCCACGTGGACGCAATTGAAAGCGTTTCATTTTTTCCAACCCCGGCAGGCTGTCGATACTCTGCGCGTTCTTTTGCCGGTGGTATTCTCGAAGTTTATTTAGGTGTGACCCATTTTTTCTTCCATCCACTTCGGCCCGTTCATCACCCGGGCAACGAGCATCCCACTGACATTATCGCCCACGACGTTGACCATCGTCGCCGGCGGATCAACCAAGGTCCCTAACATCGTAATAATCGGCATCGCCTCCACCGGAAATCCGAATACGGTAATAATTAAAAGTTCGCCCAGCATCCCGCCGGAAGGAATTCCACTGATGACCGTTCCGCACAGAAGGGCCACGGCTACTACCGAGACAAGTGTCATCGGACCGGAAAAAGGCATGCCAAAGATCCCGAACAAAAGCGACATCTTGATGACCGCGGCCAAAGACGAACCGTCACTGTGCACCGAGGCGCCGATGTTGACCACCACTTCCCTCACGTCTTCGGGGATGCCGATTTTTTTAGCGGCCTCCAAATTAACTGGCAAAGTCGCCAGCCCGCTCCCGGTCCCCCAGGCGGTCAAGGCGGCGGGAAGAATATTGGTCCAAAAAGCTTTAACGCCTTTAAATCCGGCGGCGAGCCAGGCGTAGAAAGAAAACACGATAAAAAAATACGCCAGGGCCAACGGGTAATAGAGCGCCATCGCCCGCAGGTAAGAACCGAAAAGTTGCGGGCCAAAGACACCCACGAGATAAGCAAAGTAGGCCCCAAGCCCGATGGGCGCGTAAAGCATGACATAACCGATCGCCTTGGTCATCACTTCGTTTCCGGCAATGAGAAATTGCGCGAAAGGTTTTCCCGGTAACCCCACAGTCGAGGTCGCGAGGCCGATTAAAAACGAGAACAAAATGAGGGCGAACATGTTCGACTTTGAAAATAGTTCTTTAAAGTCCGGGACCGTCAGTGTGCGGACGATCTGCTCTCCGATCGTGACATTCTCGATATGGACCGGTTGATTAAAGGTCATCGGCATCCCCTGGGTGGGCGGATAAAGCTTGACGCCGATGACCATAATGACCGCCGCAATGGCCCCGGTCACCACAAATATGACCAGCATCCAGCCGATGATCTTTCCCAAGCGTTTTAAGTCCGGCATCTTGGCCACGGTTGAGGCGATCGAAAAAAATACCAACGGCACTACGACGGTAAATAAGAGGTTAAGGAAAATGTCCCCTAGAGGTTTAAGGGCGACTGCTCGCTCCTTCATCAGTAAACCTACGCTGGACCCAAAGACAATCGCAACAATCAGGATGATGGAAAAACTGTAAGATTTGAGGAAAGATGATTTAGGCATGGTGTCGGGTTCATCCCGCTGTTAATTCATTTTGTGGCTCAAATATCCCCGTATCGATTTCAGGAAGCTAAATTTTTTGTTCGGCGATGTCCCCGATCACAGGCAGTTTAAACATTTCTCCCTGATAGGCTTTGATCATCAAGACGATCCATAAAATCAAACTACCGACGCCCAATATGGGGATTAAAAAGAGACCCAAAAAGGGCAGCAACAAAACGGTCCACTGCAAAACAAATATCACCCCGAAGGTGATCATCGACTGCATGGCGTGGAAACGCACGAATTTGTTTTCCTTTTCGATAAGGAAAAAAATAATCCCGGTGATGAATCCTAATAGATAACTTAACAGAGCGGCGACGTTAGCCTGGATGCCGGTTGAGCTTTTCCCTAAATCTTTTTCCATCGACTCCTCCTTTTGGTTGTTGATTCTTTTGTGCGACCTATATTTATTTTGCTCCGCAGGAATATTCTCCTTCGAGAGAATTCCTCCGAAACCATATTAAGAGTTCTATTGCTAAGGCGAAGGAGAATAGTAAGTTTCTTTAAAATTTGAAAGTAATAACCACTCCTCCCTTGTCTGTCGGCTGGCGTGCGGTGGATCAATCGTCCGCGCCCAGAAATGCTCGCGGTTGAACATAAACGCCGGGACGTATTCAGGGTGTAACGCGACCAGAGGATAGCGCCGGCGGGAGGCCTTGTCGGTGGATTCTAAAAGATACTCTTTTTCGTCTTTATAAAGGACGACCCAGGCATGGCCTTCGTTTTTCACTGTCCCCAAAACGACCCACGCGTCGTAACCTAAACCGACCATCCAATCCACGAGGAGAATGGCATGGTCTTCACAATCGCCCCAACGCTCCAGATACGTTTCCAGCGAAGTCTGCCATTTGTCCGTCCCTTTTTCCTGGAATTCGTCGTCGCGCATATACCTGACCCGCAGGCTCACTGCCGTTAAGGGCAGCCAGAATTGCTTTGTGGGAAACGGGACGAACCCCAGCAAATAGGCGTTGGCCGGGTGCTCTTCGCCATTGGTCCCTTTGGCAAACAGGCTGATTTTTTTGGGATCATACGTGGCAACTTTGTGGGACAAAAATAGCGACGGGTTGGAGATATAGGCACTAAAATCGCTCGCGGGGACGACCTCTCCCTTGCGCGGGGCCGGATCCAGGGAAACGGCCAGCGGGCCATGGATTTTATTCAATTCTGGATAGAACATCGTTGGGCAAGAGTTGTCCAGGGTATAATAAATGCCCAGCAACACGGCCAACAGTCCGACCATCGGTCCCCAAAAACCGCCCATCGAAGTTTTATCCTTTTAATCCTGAGGAAACGACAATGGCGATAAAAATTAACATCGCCCCCAGAAGAACGGCTGCCGCCAGGTTGCCTTTTTTGATTTCTTCCTGGAAATCGATTTTGGTGAAGACCTTTTCATCAACAAGACGGACGGCAAAGACAGCCAGCGTGACGGCCAGCACAGTGTAAATTAAATTAACAATCATCGTCATGATCATTGGTATCGTCATCCCCACGGCGTTTTCTCCTTTTTTTGATGCTTTGTTGTTCTTGTGGTTATTGAAAATTATGGTTATTGGAAATAGAATGCCCGCACCATTCTTTTTCACAGGGAATTTTGTCCCCATCCCCATCGATTTTTACTCCGGGACAATTCTTTAGATAGAATAACGCCTCCTGGCAGGATCCCATTTCTGAGCAATAGACCTTCCCGGTGCAGCGAAATTCTTGGGCTTGACCGGTCTGTTCCGTTGAACTGTCTTGTGGTTTTGTGGTACAAGAGTATCCCACCGCGATTGTCATTAGAACAAGGAATATAAAGCACGCTTTCATGGTGTATGGTCCTTTAGATGATTGTTTTTATATTTTAAGGCCCTTATTTCTCAGTGTACGAGTGATATTTACTTTTTGATAAATACTCACCAGTTGTTCCTTATGTCGGCGCGATAATTTTTTAATATCCCGTTCACTGCGCAGGGCATTTTTAAAATACGCGTACCGTCTGGTATAAACGATTTTGACGGGCCGCTTACTCCGCACATATTTCGACCCCGTCCCTTTGTTGTGTAAGGCCACCCGTTTTTTTAAATCCGCAGTATATCCCGTGTAATAGGTCCCGTCCCGGCATTCAACGATGTAGACGTAAAATTTTCCGTGGCGTTTTAGCATTCAGATCGGCCGCGATACCTGATCACATTGATATTTTTAAGAGTATTTGGATGACCTCAGAATAGCATGAGTGCAAAATGGGGGCAAATAAAATACCGGGAAACTTTTGCCTTTTCATGGCACAGCCCGTTGGGTGAGGATATATTTTGGCCGGCTTTTATCATGGTAACGATGATAGAGTATTTCCGCCAGATCGAGATCGTCCTGCTGAGGAAGTTTCGTTTGAGGATCTAATTTGGACAGAGAGATTTTGACATCATTGAGGATCCGGAAACGAAAGTCCTCTTCTTTTTGATGCGTTGAGACAAAATGGTTTAAAGCGAGCAGATAATGTCGTAAAGGGGCTTGGTTTAGTTTGATTCCCTGGTTCAACTCCAGCGTCTGATGGCTGTTTAATAAGAAAATTATGACTAGGGCGATGAGGCTGGCGAGAGCTCCTTTGGTCTTCCAGATATTTTTTAGGCAAGACCAATCCGTGATCGCATGAAGTAATAATAAAAAATAAACCCAGAACATGTACGAGTAATAAGAACTGTAGTTCAGGACATATTGAGCCCCATGGGTCGTTATTCTTGCCAAGGGGATGATGATGATTACAATGCCGATTAGGTGGGCCATCAAAATGATAAAATTTTTGTTTTCTTTTATCCGCTGGATGGAAATTCCTTTTATCAGGGCCATTAAAAAAACACTTGCGGTAAAACAATTGATGAAAAACAACGGGACCAAAAGTTCTGGAAAAGGTTTATAAGTCATAGCGAGTCGTTCGCTGAGCCCTAACTGGCCCTTTAGTGCAGTCGGGAAAAAACCAGCGATGACGTTTTGCATAAAGAATCTGGGAATAATACGGATGGCATTGAAGGCGTTCTCAAAATTGAATATGGCGTGGATTTGATCGCGGGCTAAGATGTTCAAAGACGCGTTTTGGTAAGAGAAATTTACCAGGATATAGGCGCTAACGTAGAGCCCCGGGATCAATAGGAGCAGAAATCCTTCCCTGGGGATGCGCCCGCTGTTTTTTGTATTTTCCCGGATATAATAATTCAATAAAGGCCAAGTGAATAGAACGGCCAGCTCATGAAAAAAACAGGCGAATAGTAAGAGAACGTAGGCCATAAAAAATAACGGCCTTCCTTTCTCTGGGCGCAGGCAGGCTTCTTTTAAAAAATAAATGCTTCCCAGTATTAAGGCGCTAAAAATCAGGTAAGAACTAATATGTTCCCAGATGACGGCGTCGACACCAGCGTACAGTGAGGAAAAGAGCAACGCGAAACCGAAAGCCAACGGATTCGCGTTAACCCGATAAAGTAAATTTAATAAAATCCAAATGACCAATAAATGACCAATGAATCCAAGAATATGCCAGGCGATAAAATCCGACCCGAAAAACGCCTTTTCCAGTCCCAGGGTAAGGGAGGTAAGTGGACGAAAGAAAATCGTGTCGCCCGGTAGGTATTCACGGACGTGTTCATAAGCCCATAAATTTTTTGATAAAGAAAAGATATCGTCATAATGTCTGGTATTAGCCAGGTAGACGATTTGGTCGGAGCGGAAACAATGTGAAAAGGATGGAAAAAATGTTAGGAGACTAACAAGAACGATGGGGATGAAAAGAAAAAAATTTTTTTTGGAGGAGAAGGTCAATAAAGTTAAAAAGTATACGGGAAGCGGATATCGATGGTCATGTCGGGGGCGTCGTTGGTGATGCCGACCGCGACACCAAAGTCGACAGAACTTCTCTCGTTGATCGCCCAAGTAAAGCCGGTTTTGAGGTTGGCCGCGTTGATGAAAGATCCGGGGACGTTACGCTTGTCTTTCATGAGTTTGGTGGTCACGGAATGGTCGAAACTAAAATTAATGGCTGTCTGATAACTTAAGGCGATCGCCGTCCCTAGAGTGTACCCAATCGTATCCCCGGGGTCGACTTCACCAAAATCATTAATATTTCTTTTTATATTCCACGTATAGTTGAGGCCGCCAAAGACAACCGCCGGGTCGCTGGATTTAACAGCCGTTAAGCCATAGCGGACAGCCCAATGGCCGGTACCTAGTCCGATGTCGCGGTTGTAAGGAGCTTCTCCACTGTTTGTTTTAACCGATATGTTGGCCAGAAGGTCAGGGATAAATCCATGTTCCCATCCGATCTGGCGGCTCATACCGAATTCAATGTCCCCTAGTCCTCCGTATTCACGAGTCGATTCACTGCCGAATGTGTCGGTCACACGATCATGCTCCCAGCGCATAGGAACTTTTACTTCCGTTTGGAAATTTTTGAACAGTCCGTATTTGAAGGCCCAGGTGTTGATAAAAACGTCACGTTTGACGGTTTCTGTTGAAATGGAACCAATCACGAGGACCGGCAAAATATTAAAACCCTGAATGGTGATGCGGTTGGAAGAGAAATGGGCGTAAGTAATGCTGGGTTCAACCTGCAGTTTTCCTTTGGGTAAGAGGATTCCCCCGCGCTGGATAAGGGCCCGTTCCAGAGATTCAGCTTTCTTTTCCCCGGCGCGGACTTCACCCATTTCGCCTTGAGTCGCTTTATTATCGTTTGTTTTAGTCGAGTTTTCATTTTTTTCGTTAACCGCCTGGGCTAGTTGATATTCATGATGAGGGGTTTTGGTGATGCCCGCGATTTGAATTTGTTCCTCAAAATTGGCGGCGACCATTTCGGAAAGTTCTTTTTCGGTCAGCTCTCTCATCTCCTGGCGGATGATGTTGCGCACGATGCGTTCAATGGCTTCGTCTTTGGTTTCCGAAGGGTTTTCTTCAGAGGGCGAGTTAACGCGGGTAATTTGGGGTGTTTCCGTAGTTTGATGAAGAGGAATGGTTGGGGCCGTTGGATGAGCCGAAATTTCGGCCGGTTGGTTGGCCCCCATCAGAGCGGCAACTTTTTGTTCAGCCCAATAGGCGTCGACCTCTTTTTTGACAAGCTGCGGAATTTCTTGGGCGAACTCTTGACTGAGCTCTTTACGGATTTCTTCTTTAAGTTGCTCTTTGAGGGTGGCCCTGGCCTGGAGAGATGAATATCGAATTGTTTTAAATAAGACAATTCCCGCCAGGACGCTTAAGAGTAATATTAGTGATATTTTAGGTGATAAAAAATTTTTCATTTTAATTTGTATTCGTTCGGGAAAATAGCCGTGCGGATGACATTTTGTTGGGCGGTACGCATGGCATTTTTGTAATCAGCAAAGAGCATATCCTTTTCATTGACCGGTAAACCATCTTGTGCTGTGACGTTCGGGTCTTCGATGACGAGCCCGATTCCATCCAACCAAATATTGGCAAAACGTGTCGTCTTCATGGTCATATTACCAACGGCTGGATCAGCCAGAAAGACGCGGTCACCCACAACCGCTTTCACGATAACAAAGTGTCGATAATTTTTGAATTTAATCGGCACCAGGACTGGCTTGCCTAGTTCCCTCAGGAAATCAAAATCCATCTGGTAACCGGTAGCCTTATACCCTTTTAATTCGACAAAATTTTTTAAATCAAGGAGCGAGAAGCCTCTGCGGGCTTTGACTTTTTCGAGACTAACCGTCTGTAAGAGTGTCCCGAGGATTTCTTGTTCAGTCACGGGGTGTCCAAAATAATAGCTTAACAAGGTCGATATCCCCGCGGCGCCGCAACTGAAATCCAGACTCTGACGGTTAATGTTGTGCGTCTTGATTTCCTTCATGCTCTTGACGTCTTTTTTTTCAAGGCGCACGCCGCCGACCGTAAAGCTTACCGCCAGTGCTTCAGCACAATAAAATATTCCAACGAGCAAAGAAAAAAATATAATTACCCCACATGGCTTTCTCATAATACGGGCCTCAGTATAACGTAAAAATTTTCTAGCGCCAGCAGTTTTTTATTTAAACTGGAAGGTATTAAAATTGCTGAAATCGATCTGATTCGAGTTGGACAGATTCGAAATCGTGGAGTTATTGATATAGTACAAATTGAGTTGGACAAAGGTAGGCGCACCGGCACTAGCGATATTAACTAAAGCTGATAGATTTCTCTGAGAATCATCAGCTACGTTGACAATATTAACTCCCCCTCCATTTGGAAAAATATTAAGATTGCCACTGGGTAATTCCGGGGTCGTTGGTATGGGTAGATCATTCGTTGGATCTACTGGGATGCCAATAGCGACATCAAGCTGTCCATTGGGATTTTGCTGGGCAAAAACGTCTAATTGTTGGATCGATGGCTGAAGACTGGCCGTATTATTTCCCGTAGGGGTATTGTTATTTGTCGGAGTTATGGCGTTTTGGTCAACGGTTTGCGGTTCAGTATTTATGTTGTTACTGGTCGGATTATTGGAAGCTACATTGTTAGCGGCAAGATTTGTTGGC
>Ga0247727_10009523_pt1 | contig 17565 bp, 12 predicted proteins | sample WisWelCaveWW1625_FD_202498 | JGI IMG/M metagenome (GOLD analysis project Ga0247727, IMG submission 202498) | Biofilm microbial communities from Wishing Well Cave, Virginia, United States - WW16-25 | ecosystem: Environmental > Aquatic > Deep subsurface > Groundwater > Cave microbial mat | place...
CAGTCTCGCGTTTTCGTTTCACCATTTCAATCATACGAAAGAGGTGAAACATGGCAAAAAAAAACACCCAAGCAAATTATCCTGGCGCAAAACTTTCTCAGAAGTTCAAAACTCGTGCGCTTACTGCTCGATGCAAGTTCCATCGAGTCATGTGATATTGTCTACGAAATCGGCTCAGGGCGCGGGATCATTACTGCTGAACTGGCTCGAATCGCTCGCAAAGTCATAGCCATTGAAAAAGATCCAATACTAGCGGAACAACTTCGCGGACGGTTTCAGGGTGTCGACAATGTTGAAGTTATGGCAAATGACTTCCTGCGATATCACATTCCCCACAGGGAATACAAAATATTTGCCAACATTCCATACAACATTACGGCAGACATTGTACGCAAGATTATTTATGCGCCTCCTGTGCCAAGTGAAGCATATTTGGTGATGCAGAAGGAAGCGGCAGAAAAATTTTCAGGCACTTCAAGGGAATCACAATTCTCGATTCTAGCCAAGCCTTCGCTTAATCTTCAAATCATTCGAGAATTGCGAAGGACAGACTTTGAACCTGTACCTAACGTAGACTCTGTATTATTGCATATCAAAAAACGTAATTCATTGCTCGTCCGAGAGGAAGATACTTTCCTCTACCGTAGTTTTGTCCACTATGGTTTTGGTAGGTGGAAAAATAGCCTGAAATTAATCTTCAAGCCGATTTTTACTTATCAACAATGGAAGCGTTTATCGAAAGACTTGCACTTCTCATTAGACGCTACTCCCTCTGAACTGACCTTCGAACAGTGGTTGGGTCTATTTGACTGTTTCAAACAGAGAGTTCCAAGTAACAAGCAGGCGTACATAAAGAAATGAATTGGCTACAGTTGTTTTACCCTGCGATATAAATACGCCTTCAAAAGTATGCGCCTCAATCCGCCGTCAGCGTCTTGGACAAGTTCCTCGGGAAATCTGGATCGAATCCGTTCGGATTGAAATCCTCCCTCAGCACATGGAAGCCGTTTCGGCAGGCTCAACGCGCCGCCTTCGGGCTGATGGTCGAGTCCGCTTGAGCGGACTTCCACGAACTGAGGCAGGGATTTATCCCGCACCGAACAAAGTTAATCAACAGTCAAAGTTTTACTCAAATTCCTCGGGAAATCGGGGTCGAACCCGCGCATCACGCTCATGTGATACGAGAGCAACTGCAACGGCAGGACTCCCAACAGCGCGCTGATCTGCGGGTCAGATTTGGGAAGCACGATCACATCGTCCGCGTTGGCGCGCAGGCGGGGGTCTTCTTCGGCGATGACGATCGTCCGTGCGCCGCGCACTTTCACTTCGTTGATGCCGCTGATAATGAGCGGCACATCGTTCGGTCCCGCGACGAAGATGATGGGGAAGCCCTTGCTGACCGCGGAGAGCGGTCCGTGTTTGAACTCGGTCGAGAGCATCCCTTCGCAATGGGCGTAGGTGATCTCTTTCAACTTCAACGCGCCCTCCAACGCGATAGCGTACGTTGCTCCGTAACCGAGACAATACATGTCGTTCCACTCGTTGATATCTTTGGCGATGGCTTCGATTTGCGGCGCAACCATCTCAAGGGTCTTGTCCATCAACTCAGGAATCAAATCAAATATATTTCGTTTTGCGTCGTTGGTCGAGTAGCCCCGCTGATCGTCGCGGGGCGTATCGAGACCAACCGTCATATCGAGACTCGCCATCTTATACGCCAGATACAAAAACGTCACGACCTGGTTGGTAAAGGTCTTCGTGGCGGGGACGCTGATCTCGTATCCACAGCACAAGGGTAGGCAGAGCGAGGCGGTCTTCGTCAACGTCGAGCCGACCACGTTCGCCAATCCAAAACATGCCATGCCGCGTGCCTCTGCCGCTTCCAACGCGTTGAGCACGTCCTTGGTCTCGCCCGATTGGCTGACGAAAATCCCCACGTCATCGCGATTCGCCGCCGGCGCATATTGCGCGATGAACTGCGGCGCAAGCACGGGGATGGCGGCGCGCCCAGCCAGTTGCGCAAAATAGACCGCGCCCACCGACGCGGCGTGATAACTCGTGCCGCATCCGATGAAATACAGATGACGCGCGTTCTTCATCTTCGCGACCAGCGTTTCGACTTCGCGGTTTCCGTTCAGCACATGGGATAACTCACGGGCGACCTGTGCCTGCTCGTGGATTTCCTTCAACATAAAGTGCGGATACCCGCCCTTCTGCACCGCATCCATCGACTCCGTAACTGTTTCTGGCATTCGGACGATTTCTCTGCCATCCTTGACCGACCGCACCTCAACATGGTCCGCCCACAACGTGACGATCTCTCCATCCTGCGGGCGGATGACTTCGCGCGTCAACGGCAGGATCGAAGGCAGGTCAGACGAAACACAGGTGAAGCCTTCGCCGAGTCCCACCACCATGCCCGAACCTTTTTTGAACGCATACAGTTTGTCGTCATTCGCGCGCCCGATGACAAAGGCATAATCGCCTTCGAGATCGCCGTATGCGAGTCGGATCGCATCAATAAATTCATACCCGCGGCTGATGTATCTTTCCACCGCATGGACACAAGTCTCACCATCATTCTGCGAGCGGACAGTCATGCCCTCCGCCATAAACTGCTCGCGCAACTCGACGTTGTTCACCACATTCCCATTGTGCGCGCCGACCATGTCGCCATTTGAATCTAAATGCGGTTGTGAGTTCACCTGCGACGGCTCACCGAACGTGGCCCAGCGCAATTGTGTAATCCCGCGTTGTCCGCGCATCTCAGCGATGTTATATTTCACCGCCACCGAATCCACCTTGCCGACGTCTTTACGTAAATCTATTTTCCCATTATTCAACGTCGCCGCACCGACCGAGTCATAGCCGCGGTAGGTGAGTCGTTGAGCCGCTTCGATAAGGATTGGTCCAAGCGCTTCTTCTTTATGTGTTACATATCCAAAAATTCCGCACATGTATTTATTCTCCTCGGTGGTTGAGTAGCCCTGAGCCGTCATGCTGAGCCTGTCGAAGCGGGTCGTTGCGAAGGGCGTATCGAAACCACCAGTAACAAGAATTACTTTGCTTAGTGGTGGTTTCGATACGGACGGGAAAACCACCCGTCCTACTCAACCACCGATTTGCTCTTCACACATTATCCCACGGCGCAACGCCGCGCCCGCCATTACCGTTCAATGAAGCATGTATTGTTTCTCTTAATTCAGGCAATACATCCGCTGTAGCCGCCAGCAAACCGAAGCACCCCGCGATCATCATGTCACCGAAGGGAACGGAAAAATAAGGATGGAGTAATTTACGATTTTCGATTTTGGATTGACGATTGAACATGCTTCGACGAGGTCCCGTGACAACAATGTCGAACTCATCTTTGCCAAATTCAAAAATTTCATCGGTGTACATCAACGCGCCGTGACCCATGTCATTAAACACATCTTCGTGTTTTAACGAAGTGTCAGCCAATCTTCGGAGGAGTGATTCGAGCTTCGGCAAATCAATCTCGCCTGTGTGATGTTCGAACACACCTTCAATCCCATCGCCGAGTCGAAATGCCAGCGTATGAAAATTCCCCACATTGACGATGATCTTGCGTTCGCGCTTCATAACTGTTGGATCAAAGCCTGCGCCCAACACCGCGGCAGGCGCAGTGTCCATCACCAACAATGGACAATCGAGATTGCCTGCTGAATCAGCAACCGCTTGAAGCCGCGTCATAATTTTGGGAATATCTTTTGAAAGATAGGCAAATGCTGAAAGAGAGTTCTTCGCGCGAATACGTTCATCCAAGTAATCAAATCGAAATTGCCGATCCGAAACCCCCACAGGTGCATTGCCGTGATCGAAGACTGCAACGGCAATTGCTGACAAATCATTCAATGAAACGCCATAATCCATAAATGTTTTGGAGATCAATTCAAAATCAAAATCCTTCAACTCCAAACTTGCAACCTGCAACTTTAAACTTTCCTCTTCCGAAACAATCTTTATCCCCAACTTCTCCACCTTATCCAATTCATCGTTGAGCGTCGTCGCGGCTGAGGGCGTCATGTAGACGGGAATCCCTGCGCGGGCGTATTCTTCGATTGCCCAGGCTGAGGGACCGCCGCCCATCTGATGTCCAGTGAGCAGGATCGGGGTCCGCGTGTGAAGCGATTGCTTGAGACGGCGATGAATCATCATGGTGGGCGAAGGCAGGACGAGTTTGAATCCGTTCTCGATGTCGAGATTTGAATCGTACAAAAAAATATCCTGCGTGCCTGTGCCGATGTCTACAGTTAAGATTTTCATGTCAGTACCCCCCTCCCTTTTAGGGAGAGGGCAGGGTGAGGGTCAAATCTCAATCCCCAACCATATCCGAATAAAATACCCAATGATGAATGAGAAAAGCGCCACGCCAAGACTCAACCCTGCCATCTCCAAAAACCGCTCGCGGAATAATTCATCCTTGGCTACCGAGATGTAATAATTAAAAACGGCAATGATGATCACCGCTGTTGTCAGCGTAATGGCGAGATCGAGATAATAGTTTTCGAAGAGGAGATAGGGCAGGACAAGCAAAACCACCGTCCCGATATATGCAATACCCGTGTAGATCGCCGCGCGTACAGGATTTTTACTGGTTTCCTCGGAGCGTGTCGAAAGATACTCGCTCGCCGCCATGGACATGGACGCCGCAATACCCGTGATGAGACCCGAAAGGGCGATCAACTTTGTGTTTTGCAGGGCAAGCGTCAGCCCCGCGAGCGCGCCCGTCAATTCGACCAGGGCATCATTCAGCCCGAGCACAATGGAACCCGCATATTGTAGACGCTCTTCGTTTAATAAGCCGACCAGTTTTTCCTCATGCACTTCCTCTTCGTGTTTGAAGGTTACCGCTTCGGGAACCACGTCGGTGATCTCGTCGTAATCCTTTTGCACATTTTTTTCCGTGCGTTCCATCAGTTTGATTCCAAATGTAAACCCAAAGAGACGGCTGATCAGGTAATACCACCACATACTGAACCAGTTCGGCGCAACGTCCTGTCCCGAATATTTTTTCAAGCCTTCGTAATGTTTCAACTCATCTTCCGCGATCTGGGCAACGATCCTTGCGTTTTCAGGCGATTTGATGGAGGTCGCCAGCCTTCGATAAATATGATGCTCGGTGATCTCCGTTCGTTGAAATGCCAGTATTTTGTTTCGGACTTCCTCAGTGAGTTGCATCGTTGTCTCCTCAATTTGACTGCCCGTATTGTAAGCCATTTTGTCGGAGCAGGAACCGCATCCTTTCGCGCCGATTCTTGCCGACCTGCGATCCGCGTTTCCCACCCTTGCCAAATTCGAATCACTGTATTATTAACTCATCTTACGCAGTTACGCTCCGAGGCGGTCTACCCTGAAGGGTACGATGTGTGACCGCCGTGTTTGCAGGGAAGCCGCAGGGTCACAGACCCTGCGAGAGCAAGAGGGTGCGTAAGGTGAGTTATTAATTTATGTGACAACCTGTAACCAATTCATCTCATTTGGATATTGCGCTTTTCTCCAAACCGCCTTATATTCGGGAAAAATAAAGGAGGTCAGGTGACAAAACTCCAACACTTGCTTTTCTCACAAAGTAGTTTGTTTACCCTGTTATGCTAAACCCATCGCAGGCAATCGGGAATGAGTTCGATTCGTAATCCTGGCGTTTTTTGGCAGTTGTGAATCAGCCATAATGAGATCGTCGTCCAACATTTGAAACAAAGGAAAAAAATGAAATCTAAAAAAATAAGTTCACTGTTATCCGTTCTGTTCATATTTAGCTTTGTCCTGTCTGCGTGCGGCGCGGCGGCAACGGAAGCTCCCACCAGCACGCCTCAACCCACAGCCACAGAGACCCTCGTCCCCACAGAGACATCCACGTCTACCGCCACACCGAGACCCACGCGTACGCCAAACCTTGCGGCAACCCAGCGTGCCGAGGAGTTGAACGCTAAAGCCCAGGCGTATTTCGATTTGGGCTACCTCACCACGGCGGACGGCGAATTCATCGAATATGATGATTTTAGTTTGGATTGGGCGCAAATTAACTGGTACCAGTGGCTGCCTCTCGGTGATCAAGCCAGCGACTTTTATTTAAGCGCTCACTTCAAATGGTCGAGCGCCTATCGGAATGCAAATACCTCCGGTTGCGGGTTTGCCTTTGCCATTCAGGATAACGGCGATCACTATGCCATTTTCCTCGACAGGTCCGAAATTCTGTTCCTCGATTCAGATTCGGCTTATAGCTATTCCCGCAAGGTCGGGTTAACGCGCGGAACCAGTCGCGTGAAATTTGACAACCCCGCTGATAGCCCGGTGGAGGCGGATTTCACCATGATCGTTAAAGGCACATATGCGTATGCGCTGGTGAACGGCGAAGTGATTGGCGAATACACGCTCTCGCAAAGCAAAATTCTGAGAGGCGACTTCGGCTTGACCCTGCTTTCAGGCACCAACAAAGATTATGGAACTCGTTGCGAAATGACAGACATCCACGCGTGGATTCCCAACAAATAAGATTATGTCATTCGGAGTAAAACCACAGCGCGGAGAAGCGCGCCGTTCATAGCATCCCCTTTGGGGAAAGCGATGGTTGTCGAGCCTGTCGAGACAAAGAAACCAGCCTGCCAATCTCGTAACGCGACATTTATGTCGCTCCTGGCAAGGCAAAATGAATGTCGCGTTACATCCTTGTTTCTTGGCAGTGACACGCTTCGCGGCTCCTCAGAATGACATGCTTGTTTTGAGTAGAACTAAATACGATTCCCTTCGATGAAATGCCTCTTCCTTTTATGAAGAGGCATTTTATGTTCAGAATGAATCCCTGTGCAAACGAGTGGGGTAGGTGTATCATTTCACGCGTAGCACACAGCCATTTACAGAAACTCATCAGGAGCCTGCATGTCCAACCCCGCGCTGGCAGAAGTGCTCGCCAGTTACGTCCCAAAACTCATCCAGAATCGGATCATCGCCGATCCGTCGCCTATCGAATCCCCCGTTGCTGAAGAATTTCAAGCCGCAGTCCTCTTCGCCGATATTTCAGGTTTCACGCGCCTCACTGAACGACTCGCAGAAAAAGGACCCACGGGCGTTGAGACTCTGGCGCGCATCCTCAACGAGTACTTCGGTCAACTCATAGACATCATCCACGAATACGGTGGGGATGTGGTCAAATTCGCGGGGGATGCCGTGATCGCCGTCTGGAACATCACCCCAGATATCATCCCCGCAGGGGGCTCAGGGACGGCTGGTCCAGTTTCCCGAGCCGATCAGTGGCAATGGACAATGCGCGCAACGGAATGCGCCCTCAAAATCCGTGAGCGGCTCACCAACTACAAAGCCGAAGATGCAAATCTCCTGCTTAAACTTGCCGTCAGCATGGGCAATATCACCTCTGCTCACGTGGGCGGTGTGTTCAACCGCTGGGAGTTTCTGCTCACGGGCAACCCGCTTGTGGAAGTTGGCATTGCCAACAATCTCGCCAAGGCGGGCGAGATTCTGATCACCCCCTCTGCCTGGAAGTTGATCAGAAATGATTGTATTGGCGAGGCAATCGAATTCGAACTCAAAGATTCGATTGCGCAGGGCGGGCGTCTGGATACGCTGAATAAACCCTCCTCAATTTTCACAACCCCCGGCAAACCTGCCATCCCCGATGGTGTGGAAAATTCACTGCGCGCGTATATTCCGGGCGCGATCATCAACCGCCTCACCGCAGGTCAAAGCGGCTGGATCGCTGAACTCAGGCGCGTGACGGTGTTATTCATTAACCTGCCGGACCTCGATCAAAATACAGCCCTGGACAAATCTCAGAACATTGCGCGATTAATCCAACATTCGGTGTATCGCTACGAAGGGAGCATCAACAAAATCAACGTGGACGATAAGGGCATCACGCTGGTCGCGGCGTTGGGACTACCGCCCTTCTCGCACGAAGACGATCCTGCGCGCGGTGTGCAGGCGGCATTGATGATCCGCAAAGAACTGACGAGCCTCGGCGTCCGCAGTTCTATTGGCATTACCACCGGCAGGATTTTTTGCGGGTCTGTGGGCAATGAAACGCGCCGCGAATATACCGCCATCGGCAATGCTGTGAATCTCTCCGCGCGCTTGATGGGCGCGGCGGGGAATCAGGATGAGTTGATCGCCAAATTCAGCATCCCGATCCTGTGTGACCGCGCCACGTACGACAGCGCCCGGGATGCCATCGAATTTCAATCGCTTCCGCCTCAACAGGTAAAGGGGCGCGCGGAGGCGGTGGACGTCTTCCATCCGTTGGAAGTGAAGAAGAGCGTCATCCGCCCGCAGACGGAATTGATCGGGCGTCAGGAAGAAAAAATCATGATCGCGAATGCCCTGCAGGAGTTGTCGCGCGGCGCTCTCCATCAGACGATCATCCTGCAAGGCGAAGCGGGGATTGGGAAATCACGCTTGTTCGAAGACCTTGCCCGCCAGGCTGGGACGTTGCGGGTAAAAATGTTCAGCGGCAATGGCGATCCCATTGAGAAGAACAGTTCCTATTTCGCGTGGCGCCCGATTTTCAATCGCATCCTTGAACTTGACGAGATCATTGCCCAGCCGGAATTTGACGAGAAGGACCGTACTGCCATTCAATCGAAGGTCCTTGCAAAGTTAACCGAGATTGACTCAGACCTTGCGCGTTATGCGCCGTTATTGGATGTCCTTCTCCCCATCCCGATCCCTGATAATGAATTGACTTCCGCCATGATCGGCGAGATCCGCGCGGGCAACACGCGCGAAGTATTGACGCGCTTGCTCAACCATGAAGCCGCGAAAGCGCCCTTGCTGATTGTGATCGAAGACCTGCACTGGATCGACTCTGCCTCGTGGGCTTTGCTCGCGGATGTGCAACAAAAAGTGCGGCCGATTTTGCTCGCGCTCAACACACGCCCGTTATCTGACCCTGTCCCTTTGCAATTTAAGCAGATCACCGATACACCCGAGACAAGGCTGATCAAACTCGAAGCGATGATGCTCGATGATGTGGAAGCGCTGGTTTGTCAGCGCTTGGGCGTTAAATCCATCCCGCCGACGATTGGCAGGCTGATCCGCGAAAAATCGGAGGGGCATCCGTTCTTTGCGGAGGAACTTGCGTACGCATTGCGCGAAGCGGGGATTCTGATCGTTGAAGATCAGGAAGCCCGCCTCAATACGCAGTTCACAAATTTTGAAGAATGGACCCTGCCAGACACGCTTCAAGCCGCCATCACGAATCGCATTGACAGCCTCAACCCTTCCCAGCAACTGACGCTCAAAGTGGCAAGTGTGATTGGGCGCATCTTTGCGTTCCGCGTACTCCAGGCGATTCACCCCATTGAGGCAGATAAGCCTGCGCTCCACGATTACATGGAATCGCTCACCCGCTTGAGTCTGACGCTCGTTGAATCCGAAACGCCCGACCTTGCTTATATTTTCAAGCATGTCGTCACGCAGGAAGTGGCGTATAACCTGATGTTGTATTCCCAGCGGCGTCAGTTGCACCAGGCAGTTGCAGAATGGATCGAACAGAGCAACGAAAACAACATTGAGTCTTATTACCCGTTGCTCGCCTATCACTGGTCGCAAGCCGCTGAAATATCCGATGCGGCTCGGAATATCCATGCCATCGAAAGGGCGGTGGAGTATCTTGAAAAGGCGGGCGACCAGGCGATGCAAAATTATGCCAACCGCGAGGCGATCCAGTTTTTTAGCCAGGCGCTGGATTGGACAACGAGATTAGCCAGGTCTGAAGGAAAAAGCGCGGTGCGCGGTCGTCAAATTCGTACGGCCCGCTGGCATAGCCGCATCGGTTTGGCGTACTACGGTCTTGGCTTGTTGCCGGATTGTGAAAAACATATCCGCGAAGCCTTGCTGGTGCTCGGGCATCGACTCCCCAAGTCAACCCCGGTGTTTGCGTTGGGTCTCTTTCCACAAATTGTTCGTCAGATATTTCACTGGTATGTCCCATCCCGGATTGGCTCCGTACATGGCCGCGAGAGGGAGATCATGCTTGAAATTTCCCGTCTCTATGAAATTATGGGCAGGATGTATTTTTACTCTAATGAAACGCTTCCCATCATGTATACCATCCTGCATTTTCTCAACGCCGCTGAAAAAGCGGGGACTTCTCCCGAACTTGCAAACGCGTATTCAGGTACAGCGGTGCTTGCCGGCTTTGCTCAATTGCATAAACTTGCAGAGGCATATGTGGCTCGCGCGATTGCCGTTGCAAATGAGGTGAACCAGCCATCCAACCGGATTACTGTGGATGTGGTAACAAGCGTCTACCAGATTTCTGTTGGGAGATGGGACGAGGTCCGCAAGAGGGCGGAGGAAGCCAAGGCGATTTGCGAAGAATTGGGCGACTATCGTCAGTGGGGTGATTCAACTGTTTTGCTGGCGGAGAGCGCGTTTATCTCCGGCGATATTCCGTTTGCGCTGAACATTCAGAAGGTCCTGCTTGAGGATGCGCGCCGCAGGAACAGCCCTTTGCATAAAGGGTGGGGATTGTTTGGGGTCGCGGCGAACAACATCCGGCTGGGGAATGAAGCGGTCGCTGTCCCGATGCTCGAGGAAGCCCTCCAAATCCTGGAGGAAATTCCGAATCTTGCATCCTCGATCAACACGAACGGACAACTTGCGCTGGCTTATCTGCGGCTGGGTGAAAATGAAAAAGCGCTTTCGTATGCCGGCAATGTTCTGAAATTAGCGGGGGGCATTTCGCCGACAGTCTACTCGCTTGATATTGGATTTGCCGCGGTTGCCGAAGTCTATTTTGGACTTTGGGACAATGCGCTTCGTTTCGACCCTCCCTTCGGTCGTCAACGCGAGCACACGTCGGGGAAAGCTGATTCAGAACAATTAAAATCATCCGCCGAAAAGGCGCTCAAATTAGTGCGCGCGTTTAAGAGTGTCTTCCCGATTGGTCAGGCATACGCGATGTATTATCAAGGTTGGTATGAATCCCTGACGGGCAAGCCTCAGGCGGCGATGAAATCATGGATGAATGGTCTGGAAGCCGCGAAGAAATTTAATGTGCGCTATGAAGAGGGGTTGATCCGCCTCAGGCTGGGAATGTTGCTGGAAAATCGCAATGAGCAAATGGAACATTTTCAACAGGCTGTTCAAATCTTTGAAAATATGGGCGCTATCCCCGAGCTGGAGAAAACAAAAGTAGCCATGGCGGGCGGGATTCGAGCATAAGTAATTAACTCGCTGGATATGGGAAAATAAAAATCAAGGTCTTTCAAGACAAGAAAGACCAATCAGATGAACAGGAATACTTGCATAGTATGAATACTGTAAATGCCAAACGTATCGCTGGACAGTCAGCCCAGCCTTATTACAACCGTTTTGCTCACTTCTACGACCTGGGAGAATTCATTCGCCGTGGGACCCGCCGGAAAGCTGTGCTCCTCAGCGGATGGAAGCCGGGCGATAAAGTGTTGGATCTGTGCACTGGCACAGGTGAGCTCGCGCTGACCTTCGGTTCAATGGGAGCGCGCGTGATGGGGACGGATATCGCCCGTGCGATGTTGAAGCGTGCCTCTGCAAAAAGCATGAAGGTGGGTGTTTCGTGGCTGGAGATGGATTCGACCCATCTGGCAATCGCGGACAATGCATTCGAGATTGCGGTTCTATCGTTGGCGTTACATCACATGCCCGAAGCGGTGCAATTACGAGTCTTGAAGGAATTACGACGTGTGACCAGCCGACGGATTGTAATCATCGAGCCGGATGTGCCCGTCAAGTCGAATTGGGTGCCGATCTGGAAATTCGTGGCTTCCATCATTGACGAATCTGAATATATGGCTGAATGGGCTCACCAGGATTTTCTCGGCACCTGCGAGAGCGCCGGTCTGCGCGTGGAATCGGTGAAGGTTTCGACCTTTGGGCTTCATCGGATCATCTTGTGCCGCCCGAAGAATTAATATAAGCCCAGCCACAGAAGCCGCGCCAATTCCCCGAATGATATAAAGCCACATCACGATTGTCCAACGACTTCGTAATGCACAACCTTTGGTTCAAACTCAAGCAGAAAGTCTTTGTCTTCAGAATAGTATTTTGCGGTCTCCGCATCCTCGCCCGCAAAGGCTTTGATGGAATCCATGCCTTTCCAAAACGTGAGCGTGATGAAGTGCGTGACATCGCCCTCCGTCCGTTCGAGGATGTGGACGCTAATGTTGCCTGTCACCGATTGATAATCGGGAATGGCGCGCTCATTCAGAAACTTGCGATACGCTTTGGCTTTCGATGCTGGCACCCTGCCGTGCCACATTCTTGTGATCATATCTGTTACTCCATTTCAAACACAAATTTTGTCGGGTCTTGTGTGAAATTTGACCATGCGATGCACTGACGCGGCGTGAAGATGTACAATCCGCCTTCGTCCCATTGATTGGGCTTGGGTGAGTAACCGAACTCCTTATATTTTTTGTAGGCTTGTGAGAGTTTCTTTCCCAATTCGGGCGATGGTTTGCCCGTGGGCGTGGCTGTACCTTCGAGAATGATCGCCTCGCTTCCGCTTTCCAGATGAAGCGACACATGCGGATTCTTTTCTATGTTGCGCGCGTGACGCGCCTCTGGACTGCCGTCGTAGTAAATTTTTCCGTCCACAAAAACGCACCAGCGCGGGACAACGTGTGGTGTGCCGTTTGGTCTCACAGAACACAGCCAATAATGTTTCGATTCAGTCAATTGTGCGGCGACCCAGTCCCACGTCAGGAAGGAGGCGGGTTTGTCCACGTAACCTTTTGGAAATTTAGGGCGGGTGATTTTTGGCGAAGTCATCTTTAACTCCTTTGCTTATTAGAAGACATATCAATATACCATGTCGCTCTGAGGGAGCGTTCTTCGCGACCGAAGAGTCTCGTACATTCGGCAGGAGAGATCCTTCGCTACGCTCAGGATGACATTTTCGAGATAACTTCAGGACTTTCGCTTGCCCTGCTCCAAGACGGTCTGTGACCGTCGGTTTTTGGCAGATACGGCGGTCACAGACCGCCTGCGAGCGAAAGTCCTGAACTTGTAGTTATGGAACAATCACAACGCGCACATCGTTGGTGAAATTTTCCAAATCATCGAGCCGCTGATTAATTTTAGCCGCATCCAATGGGATCACCTGCGAAACCACGCGCGAAGTATCCAATATTTTTCTGCGCGCCATATCCACAAGCAAAGGCAGTTCCTGCAAAAGATGATCGTTCGAGCCGATGATCTCCGCCTCCTTGCCAAGCACCTGCGTATACGTGTTGATCTCAATCGGTTTTTGATTCAATCCCACCATTACAGCGCGCCCCAGATTGCCAACGCAATCAATTGCCTGCTCCATCGTTTTGCGCAAACCGATCATTTCGACAGCCACATCCGCGCCTTTGCCTTTCGTCAACTTGCGGATTTCCTCCACCGCGTCCACGCGGCTCGCGTCAATTGGGATGGCGTTATATTCGGATGCCAGTTCGAGTTTGTCCTGCTTGATATCCACCGCGTACACTTCGACCGCGCCCATCGCTCGCGCCAATTGGATGGCGGACAAGCCGAGTCCTCCCACGCCGAAAATTGCCACTGTTTCCCCAGCCTTGACTCTACTCTTACGCAGCGCATGCAAAGCCGTCGCCGAGGCGCACATCAGTGTTGCGCCTTCCTCAAACGGAATCTCGTCTGGCAAATGAATCGCGTTGCGCACGGGGATCGCGATATATTCCGCATAGCCGCCGTCCACGTGATGACCGAGCATCTTCACTGTGTCGCAAAATTGTTCGTTGCCTGTACTGCAATAATAACAATCGCCGCAGGTGATGTTGTAATGCAGACAGACTCGATCTCCCACTTTTATCTTCGTGACTTGTGAACCAATCTTTTCAACGACGCCCGCCACCTCATGTCCCAATGTGATGGGTAGAAATGCCATGTTTGAACGCCCCGCGCGGTAATGCGCGTCCGAGTGACAAATTCCCGCCGCGCGCACGCGCACGAGGATATCTTTTTCGCCGATTGTTGGAATTGGAATCTCTTGTTGTTCTAACGGTTTGCCTGCTTCGATCATGCGGATGGATTTCATTGGTTGACTCCTGAGGTATGTTACTCTGAGGGAGCGCTTGTTGCGACCGAAGAGTCTCGCTCGTCGTGTGGGAGATTCTCACCTGCACTTGCGTGCGGTGCAAGTGTCGCTTCGCTCAGAATGACATCCCCTGACCTTACCCAATTCGCAATAACAGAAATATCTTCAGGCGTGGTGCGGCAACAACCGCCTATCAGACGCGCGCCCGCTTCGTACCATTCCCTTGCCTGCCCGCCAAAAGATTCATAAACAGGATTGCCATCCCAATCATTCCTTGTTGCGTCGTAGGTCTCGCCAGAGTTAGGGTACACAAGGATTGGTTTGTTTGTTGACTTCTTCGCCTCACGGATGAGCGATGGAATAAACTTTGGCGATGTGCAATTGATTCCAATCGCCGCGATCTGTGGATGCGCTTCCAAGAGTCGCACACAATCTGCAAACGCCTGACCTTCTGAAATATGTTTTTCGTCGCGTGCAGAAAAGCTGATCCATGCAGTCGTGTTTGGAAATTCCTTGAGCAATTTTGCAATTGCTTGTGCTTCGATCAAACACGGAATCGTCTCACATGCTAATATATCCGCGCCCGCTTCAACCAACGCTTTCATACGCGGACGGTCAAAATCCATCAACTCTTTTTCGGTGAGTCCATAATTGCCTATATATTCCTCCCCGTTGGCAAGGAACGCGCCATACGGTCCCACCGATGCAGCGACGAAGGGTTTTGACCTTCCGAGACGATTGGATTCGTCTTCCCAGAATTCGTCGCGTGCCTCGATGGCGATTTTGACGGATTTTTGAATCAGTGCAATGGCTTCCTTCTTATTAAGCCCGCGTTTGGCAAATCCTTCGATGGTGGCTTGATAACTCGCGGTGATGGCACAGTCCGCGCCCGCTTTGAAATAATCATAATGGACTTGTTGGATGGCTTCGGGTTGTTCCAGTAAAATTTTTGCAGACCAAAGTGAATCTTTCAAGTCATAGCCGCGATGCTCCAATTCGGTGGCGAGCGCGCCGTCTATAACGAGGGCAGGATAAAGGTCAAGGATAGAAGCGATGGGGTTCATGGTTTCTCTGAAGTGCGTCGCACCTTACGAACATTTTTTATGATCACGGAGTCAAGCGGTAGAAGCGAAAGAAGAAATTTTCAATCGGGAGAACTTCCACATTGCTAAAGCCTGCCTCTTTTGCGTACTTCTTTAGTGTGTCTGTTCGCATCACCGTGCCAGTGCCAACCGCAGGTGGGTCAACCATGCCAACAGGCAGGCAATGCAGAATGCTCCAGCCATACATCATCCATTCCACATCGTTGCCTTTGGCGGTGAATGTATCGCCTACGCGTTCATCCACGATGAAGACAATACCGCGTTCACCTGCCAGTCGGCGCATCATGCTCAACGCACCCACAGGGTTGGACATGTCATGGACGCACTCGAAAGCAGTCACAAGATCATATTGACCTGCCAGCGCGGGATCGCCCGCGTCGCGCACTTGAAAATGAACGCGATCTGCGATGTTATGCTGGCGCGCATTTTCCTGCGCCAATTGGATCGAAGGCTCATCGAGGTCGAATCCATCCACATGAATGTTTGGATATCCCTGCGCGATGCCAATGCAGGACCATCCGAAGCCGCATCCGATATCTGCAACGCGCGCGGGCGGATCAGATAGCAATCGTTGATGCACATCTGTCATAGAAGGCAACCATTCTTGAGATAATTGATAGAGGAATGCGGGGCGGTTGATGGCGGCTTGACCTTCGCGCAGATCAGAGCCGTACTCGGAGAATGGCACCCCGCCGCCTGTGCGATAGGCTTCCAGCAGAGAGTCAAGCGGTCGGACGGCGCCAGCCATCAGTCGCGTAAGAGGCGCCATGTAGTTCAGGCTGTCGCGTTCGAGGAGAGGTTCTGCATGACCTGGCGGTAAACTGAATCGCCTTTTGTCGGCATCAAGTTTTTCGTCTTCCACTTCGAGTATCCCCGCGACGGTTTGTTGCTCCAGCCATTCGCGCGCGTAACGCTCATGTGTATTTGTGCGCACGGCGAGTTCGGCGGATGTCAAAGAGTTGCCAGCGAGAGCGCGATAAAAACCCAAACGCTCGCCGATGTATATTGAGAAGAGGCTGAATGTGCCTGCGGCGTACCCGAGAAACCGCTCGATGAACGCGTCTCTTTGCTGGGCGATTTCTTCGTCGGATATTTTGTTCGATTCACTCATGGCTTCCTCCTTGTACATTTACAGATATTGGGGATCGTTTTTTGAAGGATACCATTAAATCAAACACGGACAGTGATTTTCACTGCCCATGTTTATTTGAAAAGATATTCATAGGACTTACGCGAAACCCGAAGAGCAAGCCGCGAATTGCGCTAATTCGCGCGAATTATTTAAAAAATTAGCGAAAATTCGTGAAATTCGCGGCAAAAGATTTTGAACTGCGTACGTCCTAATTCAATTATTTTCGAGCGCCGAGCCAGCCCGCGACGATTGCCAGGATCAGGCTCACAAGAGAGTTGAGGCTGAAGCCGTCAAGCAGAAGATTCACGAGACCAGCCGACACGCCTACCATGACTCCATGAAGCGGGATTGCTGTGTCGACGCGCTTTGCCACGTGCCGCGCGCCGAGGAGGGTGAACACGAACAGGGCTATGGGACCAATCCACGGGGCGTATTGATTCGCAAAGGCATTAATCATATCCACGTCGGGCGCGCCGCGCGCCTGAATCGCAAGATAGGACGCATACACGGTAACCACGGCGAATATCAGTAGAAAACTGAGGATATAAACGACAAGCGCGGTCAGGATTACGCGTATCCATTTGATTTGTGAAAGTTGGTTGAGCATGGCAATCTCCTTTTGGTTGGACCTATTGGAGTCTACGCAGTGGGGAGGCGGTGGTTGCGAACGAGTTATTTCCCCAGCAACCATTCATTGAAAAATCCGATCAGCCGATTTTTATATCGGCGCGGGTTATCCAAATAGATCAGCATGTGACCCACATCCTCTGCTTCCCACAAAAAACGCGGTTCGTTCGCGGCTTCATACAATTTCATGCCCGCATCGGGCGGCGCGACCACATCCCCTGTTCCATGAACGATATACACAGGGCGCGGGCTGATCTTCGCAATATCATTCAGTGGATTGATCTCATTGAGGTTGATGCCCGTTTGGATTTGCGTCAGAACTTTCGCAAGGGGATTGATCAACGGATATGGCACAAGAAAATCGAACTCCTCATCGAGCGACGCAAATGAACTATCTATAAACACCGCCTCAATCTCAGGGAAATCTGCCGCGGCGCGAATCAACGTTGCCCCGCCCATCGAGCCTCCCCACGCGCCGACGTGGAACACATCGGGTTGCGCCAGCGCGTACTCCAACGCGGCTTTCACATCCAGCACTTCGAGATAGCCAATCGTGGAAATCTCCCCATCACTTTCACCATGCGCGCGTGCATCCCACGAAAGGACGCCGTATCCCTTCTTCGCGAGCAAAGCATGAATCCATT
>Ga0247727_10009524_pt1 | contig 17564 bp, 18 predicted proteins | sample WisWelCaveWW1625_FD_202498 | JGI IMG/M metagenome (GOLD analysis project Ga0247727, IMG submission 202498) | Biofilm microbial communities from Wishing Well Cave, Virginia, United States - WW16-25 | ecosystem: Environmental > Aquatic > Deep subsurface > Groundwater > Cave microbial mat | place...
CAATTAATTCCTATTCCAAATAGTTCTTAAATTAACACCTCATTTTTAACTGCTTTTTGAGGGGATACCTTAAATAATGATAAATCTGCTTACGAATAACCCTTACCTGCTTACGAATAAGCCTTACCTGATTACAAAACAACCTTACCTGCTCAGCAAACAAACTCACCTTGTTATCAAACAACCTTACCTGCTCAGCAAACAAGCTCACCTTGTTATCAAACAACCTTACCTTAGAGTAAAGCGATGCTTGTTTTGAGATGAGTTGATGTAAATAAAAAAGCCCAACGATAAATCGAAGGACTTTAATAAGTTAAAAGGAGCAATATTATTTCTTTCCTTTCTTCTCGTAACGGGTGCGGAATTTATCTACACGTCCTGCGGTGTCAATCAACTTCATTTTTCCGGTGAAGTAGGGGTGAGAGGTATTTGATATCTCAAGTTTTACCAATGGATATTCATTGCCGTCTTCCCATTTAATACTGTCTTTGGTTTCAGCGGTTGAACGGGTTAAAAATGCGTAGTCGTTAGAAACATCTTTGAATACTACGAAACGGTAACTGTCAGGGTGAATGCCTTTTTTCATTGTTCTGTTTTTAGGAGGGCAAAGATAATAGAATATTTTTATCTCAGCATCGTTTCAGCCCTGTGATTATATTTGCCAAGTTCTACGAATCGCCAATGATTACGAATATTCGAATGAAACCCTCAATTTGTCTATTGTCTATTGTCTGTTGTCTGTTTTTTATCCCGTCCTGCAAAAAAGATAAGTTGATTACCGATTCTTCTGCTAAACTTGATTTCTCCACCAACTCCATATTATATGATACTGTCTTTACAACGGTGGGATCTGTAACTAAAACTTTTATCGTTTACAATAGGAATTCCCAGCCGATAAAAATTTCTTCCATCCGATTAGCAAGAGGAACAGCATCTAACTTCAGAATAAATGTGGATGGTTCAAAAGGAGTTTCATTCAGCGATGTGGAGATTGAAGGAAAGGATAGCATCTTTGTTTTTGCTGAAGTAACAGTTGACCCGAACAATGCAAGCAGTCCGCTTATCATTCGCGATTCGGTGGTGTTTGAAACCAATGGCAATGTTCAGGATGTTGATTTGGAAGCATGGGGGCAAGATGCTTATTTTCACACGCCTGATATTTTTCCTGCGGATGGCTTTCCGGGTTATTCAGTGGTTCCATGCAACGCTACATGGACAAATGATAAACCACACGTCATTTATGCTTACCTCGTTGTTGATTCAGCATGCACGCTTACTATTAATGCTGGCGCAAGAATTTACATGCACCCGAATGCCGTTCTTTATATAAATAAAGACGCAACGCTTAAAATAGTTGGAGTGCAGGGTAATATGGTAACATTTCAAGGCGACAGGTTAGAGTCCAAATATTCCGAAGCCGCAGGGCAATGGGGAACAATATGGCTTTCTCCTCAAAGCAAAAACAATGTGATTGACTGGGCGGTCATCAAAAATGGTTTTATAGGAATTAAGGTTGATACAGTGGGCACTTCGGCAAATCCTACGCTCACCATCAGCAATACCATTATTAAAAACATGAGCGTGGCTGCCTTGCACGCACAGGGTTCTTATGTGAAAGGATGGAACTGCGTTTTTGCAAACTGCGGACAATACGCTGTCGCCCTCACGATAGGAGGGAAGTGTAACTTTTACCACTGCACATTTGCCAATTACTGGAGCGGAGGCACAAGACAGTTTCCAACTCTCCTGCTGAATAATTATTACAAAGACATCAACGAAAACGTCATCCCCAGAAATCTTGACAGTGCTTTCTTTTACAATTGCATTGTGTATGGCAGTTTAGATTCTAACGAAATAAAATTAGATGAAAGCGCCAGCGCGACTTTCAATTACAAATTTCACAACTGTCTGCTGAAAACAACTTTTAACACTTCATCCAGCCAATATGAAAATGTGATTGTGAACTTAAACCCTTATTTCCACGATGTTGGGAATAATGATTACAGAATAAAAAACCCACTTGCCCTGCCTGCTGTGATTGATAAAGGAGATATTGCGATTGTGAATTTATTTCCAAACGAACTGACATACGATTTGAGCGGACACCTTCGTATTGGCGCAAACCCTCCACCCGATATTGGCGCGTATGAGTATGAGCCATAGAACTACTGGAGAGAGATAAAACCAGTTCCAAGAGAGATAAAACCTGTTTTAAGGCACTAAATACACCTGCCGAGAACCTAAAAATGGCAGGTGTTATACTGATAAGGATAGATTTTCGGCTTATTTCACTCTCGTGTAAGAGTAATTCTCAAACTTCATAATCCCCACGCCTTTGTTTTCATAACCGCTGCCTGTGTCGGACTGAAAGAAATTAAATTCGGTTTGAATTCCTTTTTGTTTTAGTTCTGGGAGTTTGCGCTGCATGGCGCTTCCATATTTTTTTAATCCGCTGAAATAAAAAATTCCTACATCAAATCCTGAAAAAACATATTGCGTGGGTTCTGTTTTGAATTCATTGCGGTAGTTGAGGATGAATTTTTTTGTCTGCGGATTAGTGTAATCTACAAATGAGTAAGAAGAGATAGTTGCATGAAGCGAGTTCAGATAACCAAAATCCAAACTTTCCATATCCTGAAAATTGCTCAGCCCAACAACAATGATGCTGTCTTTGTTCTCTTGCTGGGTAAGAAATAATTTATTCACTGCTTCAATGACAAACGGCTGATTGGTGCTGGGAATCACAATGATGTTTGGTTTGGTTTTGCTAATGAAATTTTTCAGCGTGGAGAATGTAACTTCCTTCACCGTATCTGAATTTAATTTCTGAAGAATGGGATTTGCTGTTTTCTTGAATGTGTTCAGATAGGGTTTGTCTTTTGGATTTGCGCTGTTGAACACAATAATATTTTGCCCTGCAAATTTCTCCGCCACATATTTTGCCAGTTCTTCTGTCTGCGTAGCGTACGAAGGGGTTACTTTGCTCACATTCAGATTTCCCATGAGCATATTGTTCCCTTGTAATGTAGGAGAAACAATATTGATATTATTTTCTTTCGCAAACTCTAACACGGTTTCAAATCTCTTTCCGTAGAGCGGACCGATAAGCAAATCCATTTCTTTTAGTTCGGGTTTCTTCATCAGTTTGGCAAATCCTGTGGAATCAAGATTGGAATCATACACATGCAGATATCCTTTAAATTCAATTTTTTTCAGAGAATCAAAAGCCATTTTTATCCCTTCGTAAAATTCAATTCCGATTTTCATTTCATCAGGAAGTTTTTCATCGCCCTGTGCAATTTTCCAAACATCAATATCATTAATTCGGCTAAGAGAAAGCGGAAGAAAAAGACCAACATGTATTTTCTCGTCAACAATTAAACTGTCTGATGTAAGTGAAGAAGTATCTTTCTTCTGAACGGGAACAGAAATTGCTTTGAAGTTTTTAGGATCAATAAAGGCGGTTCTTTTCTGCGTAGTATCGGTAGTTCCTTTTGTTTGAGTAGCGATGGTTTCTTGTTTTTCTATTTCTTTTTTTATTGCTTCGGCATTTCCACTGTACGGAATTTTCAGATTATCATTTGTCTTTAATCCATCCACTGCATCAGGATTATTCGAGAGAACAATATCCACTGTTGTTCCGTAAGTTTTAGCAATGGAGTAGAGGGTCTGTCCTTTTTCTACGGAATGTATATAGAATTTTTTCCCGTCAATAGTTTCTATCTTATTTGATTTTTTGATGGTGGGAGACTGAGCCCACCCCAGCCCTCCCCAAGGGAGGGAGAAAAGCAGCAATAGTACTCTAACCCTAAATTTCAGAGAAGAAAAATTAAAAGTCCTTCCCTTGGGGAAGGATTTAGGATGGGCTTCCGTTTTCATTCCCATTCAATCGTTGCGGGCGGTTTTGAACTGATGTCATACACTACGCGATTAACTCCTTTCACTTTATTAATTATTTCATTAGAAACCTTAGAGAGAAACTCATAAGGCAGATGGCACCAGTCAGCAGTCATTCCATCGGTGGATGTTACAGCGCGAAGCGCGACCACATTTTCATACGTGCGTTCATCACCCATCACGCCCACGCTTCTCATTGGCGTGAAAATTGCTCCTGCTTGCCAAACCTGATTATATAATCCCGCATTCTTCAATCCTTCGATGTAAATGTGATCAACCTCTTGCAATATCCGTACCTTTTCTTCTGTAATATCTCCGAGAATTCTTATTCCTAATCCAGGACCTGGAAACGGATGCCTTCCCAAAATGTTTTCAGTAATACCTAATTCTCTTCCAACTTTTCTTACTTCATCTTTGAATAAAGTATTGAGCGGTTCAATAACTTTCATTTTCATTTTTGCAGGGAGCCCACCAACATTGTGATGTGATTTAATAGTTGCGGAAGGGCCTTTCACCGAAATGCTTTCGATCACATCGGGGTAAATTGTTCCTTGTCCGAGCCATTTCACTCCTTTTATCTTATGCGCTTCTTTATCAAAAATATCTATGAAAGTTTTTCCAATGGCTTTGCGCTTTGCTTCGGGGTCTTTCTTTCCTTTTAATGCTTTATAGAAACTTTTTTTCGCGACAATGCCTTTAACGTTCAAGCCCATGTCTTTGTACGAATGCAAAACATTTTTGAATTCATCTTTGCGGAGCAATCCGTTATCCACAAAAATGCAGAAGAGATTTTTTCCTATGGCTTTGTGCAGAAGCGTTGCCGCCACGGTTGAATCCACTCCACCGGAAAGCGCCATCACTACTTTATCGTTTGCTAATTTATGTCGTAATTCAGAAATAGTTGTTTCAATGAATGAAGAAGGAGTCCAGTACTGAGAGCATTTGCAGATATCTACTACAAAATTTTTCAAAAGGATAAGCCCTTCTGTTGTATGATAAACTTCAGGATGAAATTGTATGCCGTAAGTTTTTTCGCCTTGAATGTGGAATCCCGCATACTTCACATCAGAAGTGTTCGCTACAATTTCAAAATTATCTGGCGCGCTTGCAATTGTATCGCTGTGGCTCATCCACACCTGAGAGTTCAGAGAAATATTTTTAAAGAGAACCGAATCATTATTAACGAATGAAAGATTTGCCCTTCCATACTCGCGATGTTTCGATGGTTGAACTTCTCCTCCTGATTGATGTGCGAGCAATTGCGCACCATAGCAAACTCCAAGCAATGGAATTTTTTTTCGGATGATATTCAAATCGGGCTGGGGAGAATTTTTCTGACGAACTGAAAACGGACTTCCTGAAAGTATTACGCCTTTGTAACTCTGAACTCTGAACTCTGAACTCTGAGCAAAATTGTATGGATGTATTTCGCAGTAAACATTCAATTCGCGGACTTTTCTTGCAATCAACTGCGTGTATTGCGAACCGAAATCAAGAATAAGAATGGTCTCCTGCATGATGCGTACAAAGATAGGAATTGTACCGATGTCCTAAGTATTTCTTGTTGTCCGATGGAATACGGACTCCGTACTTTTTGTCGGAGAGAATAGAAAAGAAAGTATCTTAGCATTTATTATTTTCAATGTAAATGGATGCGCTGATAATAAAACCTACCGAACATTTACCCGCAATTTCTCTCATTGCAGAAACCGGGAGGTTTGTGTTTTACGGAAAATCTCTTCCTGAAGATGGAAAAGTATTTTATACACCCGTTTTGCGTTGGATTGAGGAGTATGCGCTTAGCCCTGCCGCTAAAACGGAATGCTCCTTTAAGATGGAGTATTTCAATTCTTCTTCAAGTAAGTGCTTTGCTGACATCTTAAATATCCTTGATTCAATCCGTGAGAAATCTCATGCCGTTACAATTATCTGGAACTTTGATGAAGAAGATGATGAGATGAGGGAAATGGGCGAACAATATCAAAGCATTTACAAGTTAGATTTTCATTTTCGTTCGTACAAATGATTGGTTTTACACTGCTACAGCGTATTCTCTCAGCGCATTATTTAAAGAAGTTTTTAAATCAGTGCTTGCTTTCCGTTGACCGATAATGAGAGCGCATTGCACGTTGTAATCTCCCGCAGGAAATTTTTTCGTGTATGTTCCTGAAATCACCACCGAGCGCGGAGGCACTACGCCTTTATATTCTTTGGGTGAACTTCCGCTCACATCAATAATTTTAGTTGACATTGTGAGAACTACATTCGCGCCAAGCACGGCTTCCTTTTCTATTCTCACACCTTCCACTACAATGCATCGTGAGCCGATGAAACAGCCGTCTTCAATAATTACTGGTGCTGCCTGCACAGGTTCAAGCACTCCGCCAATTCCAACTCCACCGCTGAGATGAACATTTTTTCCAATCTGCGCGCAGGAGCCAACGGTTGCCCATGTATCTACCATGGTTCCACTGTCAACATAGGCGCCAATGTTCACATACGAAGGCATCATGATTACTCCCGGAGCCAGATACGAACCATAACGTGCCACAGCATGAGGCACCACGCGCACTCCGAGTTTTTCATATTTGGTTTTCAGTTTCATCTTATCGTGAAACTCAAGCGGACCTGCATTCATTGTTTCCATTTTCTGAATTGGAAAATAAAGGATGACGGCTTTCTTAATCCATTCATTTACCTGCCATCCTGAAGAAGTTGGTTCTGCCACACGAATTTTTCCTTTATCTAATTGCTCAATTACTTCACGAATGGTATCCTGCATTTTGCTATCCTTCAGCAGTTCTCTGTTCGTCCACGCGGACTCGATTATTTCTTTCATCGGAAATGTTTTTGCAAATATAAACCGATTACCGATTACCGATTACTGATTACATTTGCGAAATGGGAAGAATAATGGCAATTGATTTTGGAACAAAAAGAATAGGCATTGCTGTTACAGACCCCTTGAAAATGATTGCGAGTGGGCTAACTACTGTTGATTCAAAAGAGATAATGGCTTTTCTGGAAGAGTATTTTAAGAAAGAAGAAGTGGAATGCGTTGTAGTAGGTAATCCCAACTCAAACGGAAGGGGAGGAGACATGACAAAACTTGCGAATGATTTCTGCGTAAAGATAAAAGATAAATTTCCTTCTATGAAAATAGACAGAATAGATGAATTTTATACTTCAAAGATTGCGGAAAGAAGTATGCGGCAAATGGGAATAACGAAATCGGCAAGAAAAAATAAATCTTTAGTTGACAAAATAAGCGCGACTGTAATTCTTCAATCATATCTTGAATTAAAAAATCCTTAACCCTGAATGGTGCTTCCAATTGTTGCATACGGTGACCCAGTTCTTCGCAAAATGTGTGCAGACATTGACAAGAATTATCCCGACTTGAAAAAACTTATTGAGAATATGTTTGATACAATGTTAAGCGCAAAAGGTATCGGACTTGCTGCACCGCAGGTTGGAAAATCAATCCGCCTCTTTGTTGTGGATGGAAGTCCCTTTGCCGTTGATGATGAACATCCTGAATTAAAAGATTTCAGAAAAGTTTTCATCAATGCAAAAATTTCAGAGGAAAAAGGCGATGAATGGAATTATAACGAAGGATGTTTGAGCATTCCGAAAATACGTGAAGATGTAAAGCGCAAGCCAACCATCCGCATCAAATACCTGGATGAAAACTTTGCTGAGCACGAAGAAACGTTTACGGGAATCCCCGCTCGCATCATCCAGCACGAGTACGATCATATTGATGGCAAATTATTTATAGACAGAATAAATACGCTGAGAAGAACTTTGTTAAAGAGTCGTTTGAATGACATCGCCAAAGGAAACATAGAAGTAGAATACAAAATGAAATTCCCTCTAAAAAAATAAATCCTATGAAAAAACAATTAATGTTCTATTGTCTATTGTCTATTGTTTACTGTTTTTCTTCCTGTTCATCATCTCTTCAAGATGAAGCATCGGATGAAAAACAAAATATGATTTCCAAAATAGATTCAATGAATGAAAAAATGTTCGACAAAAAAAATATGGAGTTGGATAAAAATCTTGCTTTTAAAGGAATTGCGGCTTACCAGGCCTTTGTGAAAAAATATCCGGATGATACGTTGAGTGCGGAATATTTATTCCGAATGTCTGATTTGCAGAGAGCAGTTGGCGATAACAGAAAAGCGATTGAAAGTTTAGCACAGATTTGCAAGAACCATACTTTGTATAAAAAAATTCCAGAGTGCTTGTTCCTGCAAGGATATTATTACCAGGAATTTTTTAATGATACAGTTTCTGCGAAAGGATTTTATCAGGATCTAATTTCAAAATATCCAACTCACGCGTTTGCGGATGATGCCAAAGCGCTGATGAATATGTTCGGTAAATCGGAAGAGGATATTATTAAGAGTTTTGAGAAGAAGAACTAAGTTTACGGTCTACAGTTTAGACCATTTCCCTTTCAATTCTCTGTTTCAATCCATCCGCGGAAAGTCCGTTTTCAATGTGACCGCCCTTTGCTAAGGAAATTTCTCCTGTTTGTTCGGAGACAATTATAGCCAGCGCATCTGAATTTTCAGTAATGCCTGCTGCGGCTCGGTGTCGCATTCCCAAATGCCCAGGAAAGTCATCGCGCTCAGTAATCGGTAAAACACATCTTGCCGCACGGATTTTTCCGTTTGAGATTATTACCGCGCCATCGTGAAGAGGCGAGTTCTTGTAAAAAATACTTTCCAGAGTCTTGGCGGAAACTTTTGCATCCAACTGTTCCCCTGTCTTTATATAGAAATTCAAATCAGAACCAGTTGCGATAATTACCAACGCACCCGTTTTTGTTTCGCTCATTTCCTTGCATGCCTTTGTGATTGCCTGCAAGTCGGCAGAAAAAATCCTTCGCTTTGTTCTCCATGCAAGAAGTTTCCTGCCAAGCGAAAATTTTTGCAGTATCTCAGGTGTGCCTATGAACAAAAGGAATCTTCTGAGTTCGGGCTGAAAGACAATTAGCAAAGCGATAATGCCGACATCAATAAATTTGCCGAGGATTTCGCTCAGTACATCCATTTTAAGCGCCTGCACAATTTTCCAGACAAAGTAAATGGTAAGAATACTGGCAAAAATATTCATCGCCACTGTGCCTTGGACTAATCTATACAATTGATAAAGCAGAATGGCGACAAGAAATATGTCGAGCAAATCAATCCAGTTGAAGATTAGGAAATTCATTTACAAATTTTGAGTAAAGTTAAAAATCTTTAGCGCTTCTTTCGCTTCTTTCACATCATGCACGCGCAAAATGTTTGCTCCGTTCATTAATGCGATGGTGTTTGCTGCGGTGGTTCCGTTTAACGCTTCTTCAGGTTTTGTGCCAAGCGCTTTGTTGAGCATTGATTTTCGAGAAATGCCTGCGAGAATTGGTAACCCAAACTCTTTGAACTCGGCAAGATGTTTCAGAAGTGTGTAATTATGTTCCACTGTTTTTCCAAATCCAAACCCTACATCAAGTATTATTTGCTCAACCTTAAAACTTTTCAACTTTCCAACTTTAAAACTGAAGTATTCTTTCACATCTTTCACCACATCTTTGTATTGAGGATTTTTTTGCATCGTTTGTGGTGTGCCTTGTATGTGCATGAGTACGTAAGGGACTTTTAGTTTGGCAATTGTTTCAAACATAGATTGGGATTGCTTCGCTTCGCTCGCAATGACGGAACCTCCCGAAACATCATTTATCATATCTGCTCCGGCATTCACGGCTTCTTCAGCAACTCTGCTTCTGAAGGTATCGGCAGAAATAATCACATCAGGAAATTTGTTCCGCACAAGTTTAATGGCAGGAATCAATCTTCTTAATTCTTCTTCCTCAGAAACTTCTTTTGCATTCGGTCGGGTAGAGCAGGCGCCTATGTCAATAATATCTGCTCCTTCGGCAATCATCTTTTCGGCATGTAAAAGAAAAGCCCCCTCCCCAGCCCTCCCCCCAAGGGTGAGGGAGAAATATTTTCCGCCATCGTAAAAAGAATCGGGTGTGACGTTGAGAATGCCCATCACCGCGGGAGAAGCGAGGCTAAGTTCTTTATTTTTAAACACAATTTTCACTTCAGCAATCCTGATAAAAGATTAAATTTGTAGCAACAAATTCCTATGAGCAAAACCGGGCAGCAGTTTGACGCAGTCGTAAAGCAGTGCAAGGATATTTTCATAAAAAAGATGCTTGATTACGGAAGTGCCTGGCGTGTGATGCGCAATTCGAGTATCGTTGACCAGATTTTTATCAAGACACAGCGCATCCGTACCATTGATGATAAAGGTACTCAAAAAGTGAAAGAGGATATTGGTTCGGATTACATCGGCATTGTGAATTATTCCATCATCGGTTTGATACAACTTGAACTTGAGAAGGATGATAGGCATGATATTCCCATTGAAGAAACAAGTAAACTTTTTGATAAGTTTTCTTTTCAGGCAAAGTTGTTGATGGAGAATAAGAATCACGATTACGGAGAAGCATGGCGTGACATGCGCATAAGTTCATTTACTGATTTGATACTGATGAAACTATTACGAATAAGACAAATTGAAGACCACAAGGGAAAAACTCTTGTGTCGGAAGGAATGGATGCGAACTATTACGACACCTTGAACTATGCGATTTTTGCGCTCATCAAGTTGGAGGAAAAAGAACATCATGCAGTTTAGTATGAAACCGATTACTGATAACCGATAACCGATTTATGAAATTCTTAACACAACTTTCCCGAATTCTTGTTGGAGTCCTTTTTATCTTCTCAGGGCTTATCAAAGCAAATGACCCGCTTGGATTTTCGTACAAGTTAGATGAATACTTTTCTGTCTTTGGAACAGAGTTTATGATTCCTCTTTCTCTTTCTCTCGCGATTTTTATCTGCGCTTATGAAATAATTTTCGGCTTTATGCTTTTGATTGGCTCAAGAATTACTCTCGCCATTTGGGCGCTGTTTCTGATGATACTCTTCTTCACATTTCTTACTTTTTATTCCGCTTACTTTGATAAAGTGAAGGAGTGTGGCTGTTTTGGAGATTTTTTACACCTCACTCCGTGGCAATCCTTTTATAAAGATGTTGCGCTGTTTGTGTTGATATTAATTCTACTCCCCGGTAAAAAATATATTTATCCTTTGTTTAGAGGTAAGATTGAAAAATCATTAATTATTCTTTCTGTTATTTTTTCAGTTGGATTCCCTCTTTACACTTACAATTTTCTCCCGATAAAAGATTTTCGCCCTTACGCAATCGGAAAAAATATTCCCGAAGGAATGAAACTCCCGCCTAATGCCATACAGGATAGCATTGTAATGGTTTTCATTTACGAAAAGGACGGAAAGCAAATTGAACTTACTCCTGAGCAAATTAAAACCATTGATTCAACCTATAAATACATTGACAGAAAAGATAAAGTGATTCGTGAAGGAGACAAACCAACGATTCATGATTTCAGCATTGCATCGCTTGATGGAAGCGACTATACAGAACAGATTCTAAATTATTCAGGATATTATTTCTTTCTTGTATGTTACGATTTGGATAAAACCAATAAAAATGTTTTCGGAAAAGTGAATGACTTTGCGAAACTTTGCAGACAAGACAGCATTCCTGTAATTTGTCTTACTGCTTCCGCCGACCAAATTGAATCTTTCAAAAAAGAAACGGGTGCCGACATTGATTTTTATATGACTGACCAGATAACATTGAAAACAATGATTCGCTCAAATCCTGGACTGATGCTTCTCAAACAAGGAACCGTAATTGATATGTGGCATTATCACTGCTTTCCATCGTATACGGATGTTAGTGCAAAACATTTCAGTAAATAATATTTTGTGGGAAAATTTATTTATCAAAGATTATTCTACGGTTTCCTCGTAATGTGGGGAGTGGTTACAATTGTCTTTTTTCTTTTCAACGTTCTACCTGGCGATCCTGCTCGCGTGATGGTTGGACAAAGTGCAACTAAAGAGCAGATAGATGCCATTCACAAAGATATTGGCAGCGACAAGCCGGTCATGATTCAATATCTTCTTTACCTGAATGACATTTCTCCTTTTTCCATTTACGAAACTAAAAACACAGAAAGTTCTTTTTATCTGGATGAGAAAAAGTACGCGCCTGTTATAAAACTTTTTCCTGTTTCTTCTTCAAAACAATTCATTCTGAAAATTCCCTATCTAAGGCGTTCCTACATCACGCGCAGACCTGTTTCAGATATTCTGGCTGACACGCTTCCGGAAACTGCGGTGCTTGCTTTTGTCGCTATGCTCATTGCTTCTGTTATTGGTATTTTACTCGGTGTTCTTGCTGCGGTGAAAAAAGGCACATGGCTGGACACGGGTTCTCTTTTCTTTGCAGTGCTCGGAATGTCAGGCCCATCATTCTATATCGGCTTGATTGTAGCGATGACATTTGGATATCTCTGGGCTAAGGAATTTCCATTTCCTACAATGATTCTTTTATTTTTTTTCTTAGGAGGAATCATCGGGTCAATTGTTGGCATTATGAAACTGAAAAAGAAAAAACTTGAAGGGAAAAAAGCAGATATTATCATTCATCAGTTTCTTCTCTATGGATTTGTTGGATTTATTATTTGGACATCGGCATATTTAATCAATCTTATCTGGAATGTGATTCCGTTTATTGACAACTATATAATTTTTCCTGGCACAGGATTGAACAATGAAGGAAGTTTATATATCATAGATGACTATGGGGAAGAACATCTTTCCATCAAAAATATTATTCTCCCTGCGATAACGCTCGGCATTCGTCCGCTTGCAATCATTGTTCAGTTAACGCGCAGTTCTTTGCTTGATGTTCTTTCTCAGGATTACATCCGCACAGCAAAGGCGAAAGGTTTGAGTTATTATACAATCATCTTTAAACACGCTCTAAAAAATTCTATGAATCCTGTTGTGACTGCCATCTCTGGCTGGTTTGCTGGACTCATGGGTGGCGCTGTATTTGTGGAATATGTTTTTGGATGGCGTGGTATCGGTTCTGAAATTGTGAACGCGCTTGACAAACAGGATTTGCCAATCATAATGGGAGGAGTTCTGGTGATAGGATTTATTTATGTTATAATAAATATCACTGTGGATATTGTTTATGGAATTTTGGATCCTCGCATTCGATTACAATGATTATATATTTGATATAATGAGAAAAAAAATAATCGCTGGCAATTGGAAGATGAACAAATCCCATCAGGATGGAATGGAACTTCTCCTGCAGTTATTCAAACTGATTGAAGATGAGGATATTCTTCCGGAAGATTCCGGTAATAAATTGCCTGAGGTTGTAATTGCCCCATCTTTTATTTTTCTTTCTGATGCTGCAGGAATTGTGCAGGCATGGGAAGCAAAAATTGCCGCACAGAATTGCTCATCAGAAAGTGATGGTGCTTATACAGGCGAAGTTTCCGCATCCATGCTGAAATCAATAAATGTAGATTATGTAATCATCGGCCATTCAGAGCGGAGAAATTATTTTCAGGAGACCAATCAAATTGTAGCGAAGAAAATTTCTCTTGTCCTCGAAAATAATATGTCAGTGATTTGCTGTATTGGAGAATCTATTTCTGAAAGGGATTCCGGAAAAGAATTTCAAATTATTACCCATCAGATAGAAGAATGTTTATTTCATTTAAACAATGAACAGATAAAAAATATAGTAATCGCCTATGAACCTGTTTGGGCAATCGGCACAGGAAAAAACGCAACTCCAGAACAAGCGCAGGAAATGCACAACTATATTCGTTCAGTTATTTCTGGAAAATTTGGAAAAGAAACTTCTGAAAATATTTCCATTATCTATGGCGGTAGTTGTAATCCTCAAAATGCAAAATCAATTTTCTCCCAGCCCGATGTGGATGGGGGACTCATTGGCGGAGCTTCGCTTAACGCAAAAGATTTTGTGGAAGTGATTAAAGCAGCGATTTAATTCGCTTCAACTTTTTTCTTCACAGAAATATTCGGCTCAGTTGCCTGTCCGTTTTGTTTTTTGTCTGGTTGCAAGAACGGATATCTGTAATCAGTTGGCGGAACAAAAAGTTCTTTAATTGTTCGCGGAGCAACCCATCGCAGAAGATTTATCATGTGTCCTGCTTTATCGCAAGTGCCGGATGCGCGTGAACCACCAAATGGCTGCTGACCAACCACGGCACCTGTACATTTATCGTTGATGTAAAAATTTCCTGCTGCGTGAACAAGTTTTTTCTCCGCAAGAGCGATTGCTTCTCTGTCCTGAGCGATGATGGCGCCAGTAAGAGCATAAGGAGAAGTATTATTCACGATATCCAATGTCTTTTCAAATTTATTTTCGTCATACACATGAATGGTGAGCACGGGACCAAAAATTTCTTCACACATGGTTCTGTAAGTAGGATTTTTTGCCTGAATAATAGTCGGCTGAATAAAATATCCTTTGCTCTTGTCATAATTTCCTCCGATGATTACCTGCGCGTCTTTGCGGTCTTTCTTTGCACGGTCAATGTAAGATGTGATGTTATTGAAAGATGTTTCGTCAATCACTGCGTTAATAAAGTTTCCTAAATCTTCAGTCGGTCCCACTTTCATAGAAGCGATTTCATCAGTGAAAATCTTTTTTACTTCTTTCCAAAGATTAGAAGGAATGTAAGCGCGCGAACACGCAGAACATTTTTGTCCCTGATATTCAAATGCTCCTCTGAGAATTGCGGTAGCCAATACTTTAGGGTCGGCAGATTTATGTCCCATGATGAAATCTTTTCCGCCTGTCTCACCCACAATTCTAGGATAAGATTTATAGATATGAATGTTCTCTCCTATTTTTTTCCAGATGCTTCGGAAAACTTCTGTAGAGCCCGTGAAATGAATTCCTCCGAAGTCGGGTGAATTCAAAACCACTTCAGCAGTTTCTGCTCCGCCAGCATGAATCCAATTGATGACACCGGCAGGAACTCCTGCTTTTCGAAAAACTTCCATGATATAGTATGCAGAAAAAATTGCAGTGCCGGATTGTTTCCATACCACAGTGTTGCCCATCATCGCGCATGAAGAAGTGAGATTTAATCCGATTGCAGTGAAGTTGAAAGGAGTGAGCGCGTAAATAAATCCTTCGAGTGGACGCCATTCTAATCGGTTCCACATCGCGGAAGTTGAATCCACCTGCTGTGCGTAAATTTCCGTCATGTATTTTACGTTGAAGCGAAGAAAATCTATGGACTCGCAAGCCGCATCAATTTCTGCCTGATAAACATTTTTTGATTGTCCGAGCATAGTAGCAGCAACAATTTTATATCGGTAAGGACCGGCAAGCAGTTCAGCGGCTTTCAGAAAAATCGCAGCGCGGTGTTCCCATGGCATTTCAGCCCATTTCTTTTTTGCCTTCATCGCGGCCGCAATCGCCTGCTTCACATGAGTTTTATCTCCTTTGTGATAATACCCTAAAATATGTTTATGGTCGTGAGGGCAGGTGAGAGCAATTTTTTTTCCGGTGCGGATTTCTTTATCGCCAATGTACATTGGGATGTCGAGAACCTGTGAGCGCATTTCTTTTATGGTTTGTTTCAATTTCTCTCTGTCAAGAGAGCCCGGTTCAAATTGCTTGATAGATTCGTTTACTGCGATTGGGATTTTGAATACTCCGTTTGCCATTTGAATAAATTTATTTTTTAATTTAATCTTTGAGGTGCAATTAATTTGAATTCGGGAATTTCCACATAGAATTTTTCTTTGTCAATAATACGCATCATTTGGTAAACGCCTTTCATTTTTCCTATGTCTGTTACCAAGTTGCAGGCGGATTCATATTCATAAATTTCATTTGGTGTAAGAACGGGTTGTTGACCAACCACTCCATCGCCTTCCACAACTCTATGCTCACCGTTGGAATCAAAAATATTCCATTGCCTGCGGAGAAGTTGCACTGTGTATTCGCTTCGGTTCTCAATCAAAATCCTGTAAGTAAAAAGAAAATGCCTCATCTCCGGGCGTGAATGCCCTGATTGAAACTGTGTGCGTACAGTTATTTTTACTCCTTTGGTGATTTGTGTTACCATGAAATAAAGGTACGAAGTATTAGGTATTACGTATCAGGAACGGCAAAAACTTTTTACCTTTTTAAACCCCATTTCATGATTTCCTCAACAGGCAAATGGTCTCCAACAAATTTGCCGTAGTAAGCGGTTTGAATAATCCCATTTTCGTCAATGAGAAAATCAGCGCCAATTCTGTTTATACTTCCATCTCGCTCGTATTTTGATTTGAAGAGTTTTTTTCCTCTGGAGTGCTTTCGTTTATAATCTTTGAACAATCCTGTAAATGATTTCCACCAACTTTTCTTCACCTTGAAAAGTTTGTAAAGTTTTTCTTCGGGATCGGCAATCATAATGAATGGAATTTGTTCCCTAGTTGTATATTCTGTCAATGTTTCTTTTGTGGATTCGTAAACGGAAATAATTATAAGTCCGTTTTGTTTCAGCGTGTCATAAACTGAAAGCAATTCATGTGTTCTGAAATTGCAAAGAGGACAACTCACATATCGGTTGAATGTGAGTAGGATTTTCTTTCCTTTTAATTCAGATGTTTTGATTGAATCACTAAAGACAGGAGATAAAATCAGTTCAGGAAGTTTATCTCCTTGTTTGAATTTATGATTTTGTGCGGGAGAAAAATTGGGAAGGAAACTCAGAAGAAATAATCCCGGAAGAAAGTGTTTCATTTATTTTCTGTCTTGCTCTTTTCTAATTTTTCAATCTGCTCGACAATGCTGTCTAAGTTTCTGAAGTGAACGTATGCTTTGCGGTACTTGTTTATTTCGAATGCGGGCGAGCCAAGATACGCTCCGCCTTTTTGGGTGATGCTTTTTGAGACACCTGCCTGTGCGGCAAGAATGGTATTGTCCGCAATGGAAAGATGCCCGACAACTCCAACTTGCCCGCTGAGCATGCAGTTGCTTCCAATCTTTGTTGAGCCGGCAACAACACAATTTGCCGCTATGTATGTGTTCGCGCCAATCTCCACATTATGTGCAATGTGAATGAGGTTATCGAACTTAACTCCTTTGCGGAGAATGGTGGAGCCAAGTGTGGCTCTGTCAATCGCGCAGTTAGCGCCAATCTCCACATCATCTTCGATAATTACATTTCCTATCTGCGGAATTTTTTTCTGCGCTTCAAGAGCAAAACGGAATCCATCGCTGCCGATGACTGTTCCTGAATGAATGATGCAATTCTTCCCGATGATATTATCGGAATAAATTTTTACTCCTGAGAATAATGTGGTGTTGTCTCCAATCACAACATTGTCTCCAATATACGCCTGCGGATAAATCTTCACATTGTTTCCGATGCGGGCGTTTTCTCCGAGCACAGCGAATTCTCCCACATACACATTGCTTCCGACTTTCGCTGTTTCAGAAATAAAAGATTGCTTTGAAATCCCTGTTTTGTTTTGTTTGATTTTATTGTACTGCTCCAGCAGTTTTGCAAAAGCATTTTCAGCGCTGTCCACCTTAACAAGCGTGGCGGAGACAGGGGAGGAGGGAACAAAATCCTTATTCACAATCACCACGGATGCTTTCGTTGTGTAAATGTATTGCGTGTATTTTGGATTCGCCAGAAATGAAACGGAGCCGGCTTCTCCTTCTTCTATTTT
>Ga0247727_10009525_pt1 | contig 17563 bp, 10 predicted proteins | sample WisWelCaveWW1625_FD_202498 | JGI IMG/M metagenome (GOLD analysis project Ga0247727, IMG submission 202498) | Biofilm microbial communities from Wishing Well Cave, Virginia, United States - WW16-25 | ecosystem: Environmental > Aquatic > Deep subsurface > Groundwater > Cave microbial mat | place...
AGATGCCGGCGAGACCAACTTCGTGGTCAACACCTGCGAGTGGCGCAACGGCCCGCACACGTTCTTTATCGTGGCGTGGGACAATCACAGTGTGACCACGACACCCAGTGATGGTTCGATGCCGAACATTGCCGCGTCGCCTTACGTCAGCGTCACGTTCAGCAACTACATTTCCAACGTGCGTTTGTCCGAGGCATTCTTCGAACCCGGCCTCGGAGAGACGCAGCACATCACTGCGGCATTTCAGGAGAATTCCAACTGGTCGCTCACCATCAAGAATTCCTCAGGGGTGACCGTTCGAACGGCGACGGGCAGCGGTTCCACCATGAGTTTTTCTCTCGACGGAACCGACGACGGTGGCTCACCCACACCGCCCGGAGTTTACGGTTTGAATGTGTCTGCCAGCGCCGTGGCAGGCGGTGCCACGGGCGTTTCGTCAAACGTGCCGCAGATTATCCAAGGTCATGTGGGCACGATTGGAGTGGCCTATCAAGGACTTCATCCCGAAGGCCCACCGGCCTTCAACAAGCCGACCAACGGCACGGGACCTTCGATCCAGCTTGAGTTCAATAGCCCGCCTTATGGTCCGGTTCCCACCACGGCCAATAACGCCGCGACGTTTGCTCACCGGATGCAGCAGGCCGGCTGGACGATCGCATTCAACCTGGGCAACGACCAATTGCAGGCCAAGCATCTGCGCAAGCCGGCCAAGGGCGGCACAAGTGAATTCAACAAGGTTAATCTCGGCTTCCTGATCACGCACTCGACGCGCGGATTGACTCGCGATTGGACCATTGGTGCCACCCCCGTGTACCAGAGCTATATACCAATCTACAAGACGGGGGCAACTCAGTACGATTGGGTACGCATCTCGGAGTGTGATTTCGGCAGCACCAATCTGCGTTGGATGGCGATCCTGGGCTGCAACATCCTGCAGGAAGACGTTTACAACGACCTGTATGAGAAGGTGGTGCTGCCGATTAACGACCACCTGCATCTGTTGCTGTCCACCCGCACCCTGACCTACAACGAGATCGGGTTCGGTTCGCAGTTTGCGCATGCGTTGTTGGGCGTGCCAAATGTGGTGGCACCGAAGACAGTGGCCGATGCCTGGTTCTTCGCGGGCTGCAAGACCCAAGCCGGCAAGCCTACGGAGGTTCATTTCCGCGTGGCGGGCTGGCCGAATTGTATCGGTGACAAGCTGCTGGAATATCAAGAGCCGAACTCCGGAAATCCAGCCGACATCAGGTCTTGGGATTTGCGCGTCAATCCGCCCCAGTGCCAGCCATGAAAGTGGTTTTGACTTTGTTGCTGGGCATCCTCAGCATACCGTTACAGGGGGACGCTGTGGTGGAAGGGGGGATGCCGTTGCCGGCAGGAGAGTTCACTGTGATGTGGGGAATGGCCGATGCCGTGATCGGAAAAACTGTCACCGTGTATCGGGTCGTGCCGACAGAATTCCCAACCCAGGTCGTTTCCAACATGATGGCGGAACTGTCATTCGCGCATAAAGAGAAATTGCCGCCCCTCACTGATTATCCAGAAATCATCCGGTACAAAACCGAGGACGAGCGTCGTTATCTAAGTTTCATTCCAGCTAGCGGGCGTGTGGTCTATGAGGATCAAGATGCGATTGCCCTGTCTCAGGCTATCCAAGGTGTTCCAACCGAAAAAGAGGCGTTGGAACGGGCGCTCTCGTTGATCAAAATGCTGGGCATCGAACGTCACCAAATGTTGGGCAAGCCCGATTCGCCCGTGCCGACATACAGCTCGGGAGCAATGGAGGCCGGGTACTTCGACAAGGTGGCGAAAAAACATGTCAAAGAACCGTGTGCGCGGATCATCATTTTCTTCCGCCAAGTGGACGGATGGAAACTGAAAGACGCTGGAATTTGGATCAGATTTGGCAATCACGGGCGACTCTCCTCATTGGACGTGATATGGCCGACCCTACAAGCCCATTCCCGAGGCAACATCGAAAGAACAGGACTGGAGCGGTCGCTGCGCTCAGGCCGGTGTATCTGGGAATGGACGGCGCGCGTCGAGGGCCTGAAGAAGCTGACCATCAAGAAGGTGACGCCGCATTACCTTTTCGAGGAAGGCCAAGAACTGGTGCGCCCGTACGCCGTGCTGGAGGTCACGGCCGATTTCGGGGACACCAACCTGCCGGCCCAGGTCTGCTGCCCGTTGCTGGAAACGGACCAGTAGATGTCCCACAGGGCATCAACTGGACGCCGGACAAGCTGAGGCGGCTTCGATGGGATAGAATCTTCAGAGCGTTGGTTGGCTGACTGCATGGTTCGGGGCTTTCAGTGTTGTCGCGGACGAGTGAAAACCAGGCGAAGCACTTTCCACGAGGAGGGCCGGGATGTTCTGGCCGCGTGAATCATTCCGATACCTCGGCGGTTAACACGGAGCGCCGGCCTTCCCGTGGATTGGCAGTCCTCGTTCCGCACCGTGATCCGCGCCCTGGCTCGTGAGACTTGGCGAGCGGACGGCCTTTCGGTTGGGACGCGCGGCAGCGTTGTGCTCATCTTGCTTCTGCTTATGCCCGGCGCGGCCTGCGCGAACCCGATAGCTCTCGATGGAGGTTCGCTGATTGCGTTTCCCATTGTCGCGTTCGCGGCATTGGTGGTGAAGGTCGCGCGGCGCGACAAGCGAGAATCACGGTGACCGAGCGCATCTGGACACCACCACCAGGCTTTCTGAAAGCGCCGGTGGTGGTGTCGAGTACGCCCGTGGTGACCAGTGCCCGACTTTCATGCTTGCATTCTACGGAACGTGAGGCGTACAAATGCAGCACGATGGCGTAGCAGAAGAGAATAACAGCAATTAGCGTAGCTTTCGGCTAGGCCAGTCCTGAAAACCGCGAATTTTCTTCCGAAGGCCGACCGAGCACGCGCCCGCAAGGGCGCGGCTTGGCGCGCTCTTGCAGCGGGCGCTTCGCGGTGCCCAGAGCGGGGTGCGTTGGGTTCGCGCCCCTTTGGTCTGTGGCCTCAAGCTGCAAGGAGGAACAAACATGAGTGCAGCAGCCAATCCGAGTCGCTCACGAGCGAGTTTTCTTTCTGTAGTTTCAGTCTTGTTGTTCTTGTGTCCCTATCTCCTGTCGGCCGCCGGCGAGATTGCGGATGATGCGCCACCCGATTTGGTGCTGAACGACGTGGCGCAATTAGCAGAGCTTTTTCGAGGCTACACCTACCCGCAGGCATGGCCGTGGGAGCCGGTGATGTTCGACCCCGCGACCACGGTGTGGTTTGCGGGAGAACTACCGAAAGAGTTGTCGCCGTTGCAGGATTCATTGAGCGAATTGGTGCACGGCATTGCCGCGTGGCCATTATGGATGACCCTCTACCCGCAGACCGGCGAGATTGCGATTCGCGATCCTTGGTCGGATGCGGAGATGGTGCGATTTCCGGTGCCGAAGGACTTCGACGCGTGGCGGGTGTACGAGGATCAACTGACAATGGCGTGCGTGCTGAGCGGGATCAATCCCGCGCCCTGGGAAGAATTGGTGAAGGAGGGGCATTCCGAGTTTTTCGTCCCGTTGGTGACAGTTCAGGTGTGGCTCGCCGACCTCCAGACCGCCACGGCTTTCTATGAGAACCTTCTCGCCGAGACCGAGGAATTGTCGGCGCAGATGACTTTGACGATGACATCGCCGGGATATGGGGTGGCGTCCATCGGCTCCATCGGGGGCGTTGGTGGTGGTTCGATGATGTCCATGATGGGTGACACGCCTTGCAGCGCGGCGATCCCGATGACTTCTATTCTCCAGACCACGAATGGCAACATCCACATCGAGTGGGCGAGCGAAACGAACGCTGTGTATGCGGCCCAGTTCACGGACGCGCTGGCGACGTTCAACGACGTGCCACCGCTCTTCCAGCTTTGGACGATGGCACAGGATGATATCGCGGCTCAGGGCACGACGACAGTGTGGGATGATGCGGGATCAGGCTCCCGCCTGCCGCCTTCTGATCCGAATGTGACTAACCGGTTTTATCGCGTGGTGAAAAAGGACGCTAACTTCGGGATGCCTTGCGTGAGGATCGCCTCGCCAACCGATGATGCGGTTGTGAGCGGCGTCGTAAACGTGGAAATCGCCGCGATGGATGACAGTCGTATCAGTTCGATCACGCTCATCGTTGACGGCAATGACTACGCTACAATCACAGGTGGCCCCATGGTGTTTCCGATCAATACGGTGCTCTTTGCGAACGGTGTGCACACGCTTCAGGCACGTGTCGCGGACAATCAGGGGATCGGCTATCTCGGTGGGGATCCTGATTCGGATACTGTCGCGAACGTTTCTCCGTCTGCTGTGGTTCCGGTCACGCTCTCGAACGCCATCAGTGTCGCCTCGTTTCCGTTGTTCGGTGCTCAGTTGCCTATTCACGTGGATCTGTTGAGTACAAACGCCGACTGGTCAATCTCCATATCCGCAGAGACCGGTGCTGTCGTACGAGTTCTGTCTGGCCTGACGAGCAACGGCGTCATCGATGTGACGTGGGACGGCTTGGACACGGGCGGGCAACCCGTCCCGGCGGACGTGTTGTATTATCTCACCATCACAACCGTTTCGTCTGGCGGTGGTGGCTTCGCGCCGCTATCGGTTGGCCCCACGAATTCAGCCATGGTCGCCAGCTACAAGGAGACGGCTTGGAATACCGGACTGACGCTCTTGGCGCGCCAGAAGCTGAAGTGCCGATTCCCCGCCAATTGCACTTGGGAAACCGCCTCGGCAACGAAGCTCGGCTCCATTCGAACCTCGATTGTGGCTACTTTCTCGCATCCCGAAATCTACGCAGACGATCCGTTGGTCATGCAGGCCGACGCGGATTGGGCGACGCTGCGCGACGGTCTGGCAGCCGGCAGCGTTCGGCAGTTTTATTACGCGGGGCACAGTAACGGTGGCGCCATCGGTTTCAACGAGTTTACACCGAGTACGGGTGTGCAATGGACGGAGATCGCGTCGGCACTCGGAAATTTTGTCTATATCCCGCCAGGCCAAAGCCAGTATGTGGTGAAGTTCAAGAAACCCTTCAAGTTTGTATTCATCGACGGTTGTTTGTCCGGCGTCGGCAATTGGCCGCAGGCATTTGGCACTTTGAAGTTCGTATATGATTATCAACTCGTCGATGGCAAGAACCGCACGTTCCTCGGCTGGCTGGAGAAGAGTGTTTCGAGCCTGTTCGGCGACGCTCACAACGACTTCACCGTGCGATTTTGGGCGCGCTGGACAGAGGTCGAAACGCGTCCACTCCACGAAGCCATTCGACGCGCGGCGGAAGCAACGTCTGGAATCGATACGAATCAATTGGTTCTCTACGGCTATCCAAGTCTGACTTGGCAGGAGTAGGAGCATGATCACGCCCATCCTCGCGGCCGCGTTAACCCTGCAGACGATCCTCACCAGCGCCGAGGATTTTTCCACGCGTGTTGGTTTGGATGTCCCGCGCCCGATCACCACGAACATGGTTACTAAGTTCCGTCTCGTTCCGGAGGACCATTACGGGTTTGCCGTGATCAGTAATACGTTCGTCTTCAGTTGGTTGCGGGGCGTGATCTGTGAGTATATTGACAATCGCGAAAGCATGCATCGCAATGGTCCAGCCGAACTCAAGCGCTGGTCGGAGCAACCTTGTTTGCTCGATGAAAAGCGCGCCTTGGAGCTTGCGCGGGACTATTTTCGGAAGCTGGGGTTCAAGGAGGAGGAGTTCGAGCCTCCGAAGTGTTACCAGTACCGGTATGCAACCTCCTTCGAGCGGCGGAACGAACCCATCTTGTTGCCACTCTTCAGGATCGAATGGCTGGAGAAGGGCGCGAAGAAGCCTGAAGGCGAACCGTTGATCCCAATAGTCGAGATGTACATTTCAGGGACAACGAAGCGGATGATTTACTTCAGTTCTACCGGCTTCCTGGGCTTCGGCAAGAAATCGGAGAAGCGCTCTCACGCACCTTGAGCTATTCGCCCCGCCGCACCGCCGACATCGGGAAAGCCGATCCACGCTCAGCATGACCAGCGCCGGCGCGGGACTTCCCGCACGTCACTATGAAACGATTGAGACCACTCTTCAAGAAGCTCGCCCTCAGTTTCAGCATCTTGATGGTTGTTCTCATCCTTTTCCTGCTGGAGGAAAACCTCCGTGGCCAGATCGCGCTCCGCTCGTATCTGCGTCAGTTGCGCCACCAAGGCGAGAAACTGACGCTGGCGGAACTGGATTTGCCGACGCGGCCCACGGACGGCCACGTTGCGGCGGAATTGCTGGCGCTCACGAATCAGTTCGATGCCCTACGTAAGGATTGCCCGTTCATCATTGAATTTGCGGCAAGACTCAGACTGGCTGCGCCGGGGCGAGCGCTCGTGCGTGCCCGTCAACCAGATTTGGGCGTCGCACGGAAGTCGTCTGCTCCCCTGTCGGAGCGCGCCAGTTGGCACGATCTCCACGAGCAGGCCACCCGGGCGGCGGACATGTTGAGGAGACTCAAAAACGTTCTGGCACAACCGGCGCCGGGCTTCCCGATCGATTACACGCAGGGCATGGAGGCGCGTCTGCCGCATCTTCAGCTGACGCTCGATGGGGTCAACTGGCTGGCGTTGGCTGCGCTTTACGACCTCCACCGCCGTGACTGGACCGCCGCCACGGAAAACATCGTGACCATTGCCGCGCTGACACGGTTCGCGAAGCATGACCGATTCACGTGCTCCCAGTTTTGCCGCACGCAGGTAGGTGGGACCGGATTGTGGATGACTTGGGAAGCGTTGCAGACTTCGGGGTGGACGGAAGGTCACCTGATCTCACTGCAGCAAGCGTGGCAGAACAGCAGAGTCATCGAAGACACAGTTTCAGCCCTCGAAGTCGAACGAGTCCTTTATCGCGATTACTTTGAGCGAGCGAGGCATCTTTCCGGTTGGAACGAACTTCGCATCAGCCTGCTCTATCACGCTCAATGTGGGTGCGCGTCATACAGCCTGAGCGCGTTCCTTTTCGATGTCCAACAAAGTATCCGCACCATGGCATGGCGGCTGGCATGGCTGGATCAGGACGAGCTTCGGTTCCTGCAACGGTGGCAACTGGCGGTGGATCGAATCCGAGACGCCGTGGCATGCCGTGCTTGGTTGGCCGCTCACCTCTCAGCTAATGATTTCTCAAATGCCCCCACCCGCTACGACCGTTGGCGCTTCTTGCTATCCGACGCATTCAAACCGAACGTCGAACACACCCTTCTGCCCTTGTTCGAGTTTGAAACGCTGCGGGAGATGACCGTGGCCGCTGTCGCCATCGCGCGATACCAACTTCGCACCGGCAACCTGCCTTCCGATCTGGCAGCGCTGGTGCCAGCGTATCTCCCGCAGCTTCCCCATGACTGGATGAACGGAGAACCGCTCCGGTATCAGCCGCATCCCGATGGGACATTCACGTTGTATTCCGTCGGCGCGGATGGACGAGATGATGGTGGCGATCCGAGACCGGCGGACCGGCCACGGGCGCTGTCAATTTGGGCCGGGCGCGACGCTGTCTGGCCGCAGCCGGCCTCGGCGGAGGAAATTGCGGCAGCGCAGCGGCGGTAAGAGCAGGCGCCGGCCACCGCCACGGAGGGCGGCGTTCCTCAAAACGCGTCCGCCACAACGCGGAAATGCAGGCCGAGGTCTTGCGGGTCGTCCTCTGACGTGTCGAAATCGCGGAACGCCCAGCCCCAATACAGTTGGGCGGACACCTGCCGGTGGGGCGTGAGCAACAGCCCGATGCCCGCACTGCCGATGGTGGTGGGTTGACCGGAATCACCGACGTTCCAGACGCCACCGAAATCAACGAACGGCGCGAATTGCACGAGGGGATTTCTCTGCCGGTCGAATAGCACCGGCAGCCGCAACTCGATGGAACCAAACACACCGCAGTCGCGGACGAGTTGGTTTTCCCGGTAGCCGCGGACGCTGTTGATGCCGCCGATGCTGAATTGCTCCAGCGCGAGGAGTTTGTCCCCGGTCAATTGCCCATCGGCGCGCAGAATCAACTGATTGGGCGTGCCGAACAGCCGGCGGACGTACTGGACCTGCCCGAGCCACGCCACGAATTTTGCGTCGCGGGTCGTGCCGTCGTCGGTCGTGCCGAAGGCGTCGAGGCCGACACTGAGGGTCGAGCGGGCCGCGAAAACCTGGTTGAATCCGCGGTCGATCCATTCCTGCGTGAAACGGAGCACGGAGAGATCGATCTCGCCGTTGACGGCGCCGGGCGAGAGATTGAACGGCACGCCGAGCAGGGTCGATTCGCTGTGCCGGCGGTCAAACCCGATCGCGACAGCGAGCTCGCGCCGCGAAGTGCGATAGAGCGGTTGGCGCAACCACACGCCGTAGAGGTGCGATTCGCTCTCGATGTCGAGCTCGTCGAACGGTTCTTCGACCACGGTGAAATCCTTTTTGCTGCCGTGGACCTGCAACGTGGTGTCGGACGCCGTCAGCGGCAGGGTGTACGAACCCTCGACGTTGTCGAGTTCGGAAGACTCGAATCCAGCCATGCCGCCTTGGACGATGCCGTAGGCGATCGCCAGTGAATCGCTGTGGCCGGTCAGGTTGCGATCGCCAGCCAACAACAGCAACTCCATCGAGCCGACGCTGGGCGGTCGGGCGTTGTCGGCCTGCAACCCCAGCCGGAACGGGTGATGATCGACGACGCGCAGTTCGAGCCGGCTCTCGCCCGGCAACGCGCCCGGCTGCAGCTCGGCATTGACCTGGGAGACGTTGGGGTTGAGCCGCAGCAGTTGCAACCCCTCCTTCAACTCGAAAATATTCAGCGGCGCGCCCGCCTGCGCGGACGTAGCCGCTTCGGCGCGGCGAAGGCCCGCGGCATGCCGGACCCGGCTGAGGATGTAGCCGTCGCGCAACCATTTGTTGCCGGTCACCGCCACGTCGGTCAGTCCGCCTTCAACGATCTTGAGGATCACGATGCCGGCGGTGACCTTCTGTTCGGGCAACACGGCGCCGGAGTTGATGTAGCCGTGGTTGACATAGTGCAGCGTCACGGCCCGGCGGGCGTCCTCAAGTTCCTCGACGGCCAGTTCGCGGTCCGTGAACGGCGCAGCCACGGTGGCGAGTTCCTTCGCGGTGAAGACGGTGTTGCCCTCGAACCGAAACTCCTGCACCCGCACGGTTTGACGCGGCAAGGTCTGGAGCTGGAGCGGCGGGGTCTTGAGGTCTTGGGCGGGGGAGAGGAGCAGGAAAGAGAACAGGAGAACGAAGATCGCCCAAACCAAGGTAGGAGCGGCGTCCCCGCCGCGACCGGGCGCATCGAATCGCGGCGGGGGCGCCGCTCCTACCGTCACCGCCCTATGGCCGCTCATTCCCCGCGTTCTCCGCTGAGCGTGGGCAGGGCGGGCACGAGAGAGTCGGGCGCGACCGGCGCACCGCCGCGGCCGGTCACCACAAAACTGCTGACCCCACCCGGCAGACGCACCGCGCAATGCGGCCCCAATTGCGATTCGGCCGCCAGCAGGTCCGACTCCAGTTCGGCCAGATTGCCGCTGAGATCAACGTCGGGGGCGGTGATGGTCACGCTGCCCTGCAATCCGAACTCCGACGACGCCGTGACCTGGCTGTCGGACGACAGGAAGAAGTCGGTCACAATGTTGATGTCGCCACCGTCCCCAAAGACGGCGTTGGCGCTGATGAGGCTGTGGTTGAGAATGACAAAGGTGGGATCAATCGTGACGTTGCCACCGTCCCCGTTGACCGCCTCGGCGGTGATGGAGCTGTTGAGCAAGTAAACGAGCAACGGCGTGGTCAGATGCACGTTGCCGCCCGCCTCCATCGCCTGCGCCGTGATCTGGCTGTCGATCAACCGAATCTCCGAGCCGGCATCCACGTCAATATCGCCCCCGCTGCTCTGATCGGCGGAAACGGCGATGCTGCTGCCGTTCTCCATCCGTAGTGTGTCAGTTCGGATCGTGATGCTGCCCGCAGAACCGCTCGCCACATCGAGACTCCTTGCAGCGACCCCCGTGAACCCCAATGCGTCTGCTCCGTTCATCGTTATCGAAGAAGCAATCACGTCGATGCTCCCTCCATTTGCGGGTCCGAACGTCGAAGTGGAAACAGTACCATCTCCGGAGATGTTTAGGAAATCCGCGACGATTTGAATGTCGCCCCCGGCAGCGTTGCCGAAAGACTCAGACGTGATGCCCGCATTGTGAATCTCGAGGTTCTCGGCTTGGATCGTGATGCTCCCCGGTGTCCCCTCGAAGGTGGTCGTGCTGATCAGAGAGAGCAAGTCGATGTGTACCACGGATGCGGAAATGCTTATGTTACCGCCCTGAGCGGCAGAAGATGCAGAAGCGGTAATGAATGAACTAGAGACGTCGAGAGAATCAGCTTGGAACTGAATGTTTCCTCCCTTTCCATTGCCAATTGCATCCGTCGTGATTGTCGATCCGTTCTCAAGCACGGCGATAGAAGTGGCGACACTAACATCCCCTCCGTCACCATCACCCAGAGCAATGGCGGAGATGAAAGAACCGTTCAGCAGCAGCCTGCTGCGGACGTTCACACTCACCCCCAGGCCGTTTTCGGTGCCGTAATTATCGGCGAACAAGAGAGCGCTGTTCATCTCAAAGTCTTCTGCGTGAACCACGATTTTCCCGCTTCTGGGATCACCTGAAACATCGAGCGTCGAGGAGTCCGAAAGCAAGACCGACCCCAACTCCGCGAATTGGGCCGTGTCCACATCGCTTGATAGTTCGCTCAGGTCCAGGTTCACCTCTCCCTCGGACTGCACGCTGATCAGGTTGATGCGACCGGCGGGCGCGCTCAACGTTCCGTTCACGATCTGGATGTCGCCACCTATCAGCGAGAGGGATCGACCTTGCGTGACCAGGAGCGTGGCGGGCGGCGAGCCGAGGTTGACATCACAGTCGCCGACGCAAATCGACTCCGAAGGGCCAAGGAACCCGAATGCCCTCGGCGGGGCGCTGATCAGCACATCGTTGGCGGGATTTCGGGCATCGAACCGTCCCACTTGTCCCGCACCGTCATCCAGCTTCACGTAATCAGCCGTGGTGACGACGAATGAGCCGCCCACGTTCAGTTGCGCATTGGGGCCAAACATGACGCCGGCTGGGTTGATAAAGAAAAAGTTCGCATCCGGCATCGCCGTGGAGTCAATCGTCCCGTCGATCAACGACGAAGTGATCACACCGTCGACGCCGGTGACCCGCGCCAGCACGTTTTGAATGGTGGCCGGGCCTGTGAACAAGGCCGTCTCACCGCTGTTCAGCCGGAACTCGCTGAAACTGTGAAACAGATTGATGTTGCCGACAGTGACGCCGTCGGTGTCGGAGATTGCGTAGGTGGAGTTCAGCAACGGCACCGGCACCGGTCCGCCTGGGCCAGTGTCGAGGGTGACCTGGCCGGCAGACCGGCTCGCACCGAACCAAGCCACAGCTACCAGGACGACCGCAGCCTTGGCCCACCACCATGATCGATCACGCACGGGCCGAATCCTACATCGTGAGCGTGTGTCTGGGAAGTAAACTCTTGGCGCTGGAACGCCGCCCTCCGTGGCGGTTCCGTCCGAATGCCGCCAGAGACGGCGGTGTTCCGGACGCCGTTCATTACTCAACGAAGAATCGACCCGCCAGGGAAGACGTGGCCAGAAACCCAGCCGCAGTTGCCGCGTGGAACCGGGCCCGCGTCATGACCATCTACCTCATCCCAACCGTGCCGAACACAATTGGCATCTTGCCTGTCTCTTCCCCTGACCCCGATTGGACAGGCAAGATGCCTGTCCTACTTTGACGTCTTCGCCCCCTGTCCTCACTTGATGCCGTTGGTGTGGTGATAAGCGTTCGATGGGAACAGCCAGAACTGTTCGCTCCAAGTCGCGTCCCAATACTCGTGCGGATGCGTCGGATCGCCCTCCGAGATTATCTTCAGAAAAAACCGCGTCTGTCGCAGGGCGGCACACTCGCTGAACTCATACCATCGCCGCTGTCGCCCACACCGGCAGCCATCGTCCATGACATAGATTGGCCCGAGCACGAGCCGCACGATGCCAATGACCAAGATCGCCACGGCACACACGCCCAAGAGTAAGCTCCGATTCATTGCCGTCTCACCTCCGCCGCTGCGACTTCCGCCTTTGTGGCCGGCTGCGGCCAGACGGCGTCCCGCCCATCCCACATTGAAAGCGCCCGTGGTCGATCTGCCGGCTTCGGATCGCCGCCGTCGTCGTGCCCATCCGCGCCGACGGAATAGAGTATGAATGTCCCGTCCGCCTTCGGATGATACCGGAGCGGATTTCCATCCATCCAGTCATGGGGAAGTTGCGGGAGATACTCCGGCACCACCGCGGCCAGATCGGAAGGCAGCTTGCCGGTGCGCAGCCGGTGACGTTCGATGGCGATAGCGGCCACGGTCATTTCTCGCCGCGTTTCAAACTCGAACAGGGGTAGAAGGGTGTGCTCAATGTTCGGAGCAAGGCAGTCCGACAACAGGAAGCGCCAGCCGTCATAGCGATGTCGAGCAGTCGGGAAGTTGTCGTCCGAGAGATGAGCGGCTGACCAAGCGCGGCGCGCCACGGCGTCTCGGATTCGGTCCAGCGCCAGTTGCCACCGTTGCAGGAAACGAACCTCGTCTTGATCCAGCCAAGCCAGTCGCCAGGCGATTGCTTGAAGGCTGCGTCCGGCATCGGAGAAGAAGGCTCGCAGGCTGTAACCCCCGCTGCCGAATTGCGTTTGATAAAGCAGGTTCATGCGAAGCTTGTTCCATCCGGCAAGATGCCGCGCTTGCTCGAAGTAATCGCGATTTAGGACTCGCTCCACTTCGAGGGCCGAAACTGTGTCGTCGATGACACTACTGGTGTGCCACGCTTGTTGTAGTGAGACCAGTTGCTCTTCCGTCCAACCTGATGTCTGCAAAGCCTCCCATGTCATGTTCAACCCGGCCTCGACCGCCTTCGTGCGCGCGAGTTGGGCGTAGGTGAACTGTTCATTGTTCTGAAACCGGGACAACGCGGCGATGGCCACGATGTTTGACGCTGCTGCGGCATAGTCGCGGTGGTGTAAGTCGTTCAGCGCTGCCAACGCCAGCCAGTTCGCGCCATCGCGCACGACGTTCAAGTGAGGCAGACGCACCTCCATGCCCTGCGTGTAATCAATCGCGACGCCCGCGGCCGGCTGCGCCACGACGGTTTTGAGTTTCGCCAACGTGTCCACGACCCGGGCGGCCTGTTCGGCGAGATCGGCCCAACTGGCGCGCTCCGACAAGCGAGCGTACGGCTTCCGCGCGACACCCAAATCAAGTTGCTGAGCACGCACGATAGCGTGTTCCGGCGCAGCCAGTCTGAGTCTCGCGACAGAATCAACGGGGAACGGGCAATCCTTGCGCAGGGCATTGAGCTGATTCGTCAAGGCCAACAATCCCGCTGTGCGCTTACCGTCCATGGGCGGCCTCGGAAAATCGAGTTTCGCCAGCGTGAGTTTCTCACCTTGGGCGCGGAGTTCGGCTTGGTAGCGGCCCAGCAGGATTCGGCCGCGCACGTTCTCTTCGAGGATGAAGAGCGCGAGCCAGAGGACGAGCACCACCAAGATGCGCCCCATCCAGCGCCGCCACTTCTTGAGGCGTGGGGATTTCATGGCGAATTGGCCGGCTGCGGCCAGACGGCGTCGCGACCGTCCCAAATCGAAGCGAGTCGCGGTGGATCAATCGCGCTCGGATCACCGCCGTCGTCCCGGCGATCTCCGCCCACTGAATAGAGCGTGTACGAGCTGTCGCGGTTGAGCCGATAGCGCAGTGGCTGGCCGTCCATCCAATCGTGCGGCCACTGGGCAAGCAACTCTGCCGGAAGTTCCCGCAAGCTGGCGGGGTATCGCCCGGTACGGCGTTGATAGCGTTCCAGCGCGATGGCCGTCAGCGTCATCTCGCGCCGGGTTTCAAAATACATTCCCCTGTAAAGCGGGCCGGTGTCTGGCGTCGCGTACCGGGAAAGGACAAATCGCCGGTAATCGTAATCGTTCTGCGCATCGGGAATCTCTTGGTGGGGCTGGTAGAACTCCGCGATGGTTCGGCGCTCGGCAGCGCGGCGCGCCAAATCCATCGTCCACTGCGCTTGCTTCAGGTATTGCAGTTCATCGTGATCCATCCAAGCCAGCCGCCACATGATGAGAAATGCCGTTTGCCGCACGTCACGGAGAAACCAGGCGAAGTCGTATTCGTCGGGCGTGTTCGGCGCGTGAGTTCCCACCAGCGGTCTCCAAATGTTGTGCCACTCACGCCAACCGTGGCGGATTTCATCGTACCGGCGACGCTGTTGAGCACGATCCACCTCCACAGCTTTCAGCATGTCACCGATGACGGCATCAAAGCTCCACATCCGCTGAAGCCGGAGCAGATCGGCGTCGGTTACTTGTGGCGAGTGCAGGATGTGCCAGGTCACGTCCAAGCCGACCTCGGCGGCATCAATCCGCGCCTCTTGCCACGCTGATAGCGACGCCGGCTTGAGGAATTCCGTATAGGCCACAATCGCGCCGACATTCTCCAGCGCTTCCTTCATGTGGCCCGCCCGCAGGTCTCGGATGGCTGCTGCTCCGAGCCAATCAACCACGCTGGCCATCTCCACGTGCGCGGGCCAATACTTCGTCGGGTCATGGGCATGGTCAACCGGCAATCCACCGGCGTGGTTCGCCAAAGCCGCGTGCAACTCCGCGAGCGTCTCGCCTGCGCTGGCAAGCTGTTGGGCAAGATCAGACCAATTGGCGCGCCGGTAACCCGCATCCGACACGTGTTCGCTTGGAAGAAGGATTACCCCCGTCAGAGGCGAGAGGCGCACCATCCCGGCGCGCAACTCTTCTTGGCTGGTCTTGGCGATCACTTGGCCCGGAGCGACCCACCACAACTTCGGGACAAATTGCAGAGCCACCGGACCGCGTTCCCTGAGTGCCTTCAGTTTCCGCGCGACCGTGAGAACTTCTGCCGACGCCACATCCCTTGCCGTGGCCGGCTTCGGCAAATCGAGTTCCGCCAGCGTAAGTTTCTCGCCCTGTGCGCGCAACTGATGCAGGTACGTGCGCAGCGCGAGTCGACCACGGACATGCTCCTCAAGCAGGAATGCGATGAGGAGGACCGCCAAAAGGCCGCAACCAATGGCGAGCTTCTTGAGGGGTAGCTTCTGCCATTTCATCTTGCTCGGCCGGAAGGATTGGAGAAAGACACAGCGCTTGTCAGCCAAAATCTATTTCGTCTCGACAACGTTTTCCCTATGTGGAGTAGGAGGATCTTGGCGTGGGTGAATCGTCGAGAAGTGCGCGACCTTCTCGCGGAAGCCATCGACGCAGCCTTGGCCTGTCCCCAGGACAGTTGACGCATGCACAACACCTACTCGTCGGTTTTCAGCAGCGGACAGCACACCTGCCCCGGCAGGTTGGTGTCCCCGAAGTCAGCGATGACATCCATCACCGCATATGGGCGGACAAGTTCTTGGTCTTCCTCAAAAAGGTAATGAGGCGTCACCTTCTTGATGGTCAGTTTCTTCAGGCCGTCCACGCGCGCCGTCCATTCCCAGATACACCGGCCCTCGCGCATCTGCCGCTCCAATTCCGTCCGGACCACTTCACCACGGGAATGGGCTTCCAGGGTGGGCCACACCGCATCCAGTGACGAGATGCGTCCCTCGTTACCAAATCTGATCGAAATCCCAGCGTCCTTCAGTTTCCATCCGTCCACTTGGCGGAAGAAAATGATAATTCGCGCACACGGTTCTTTGACATGTTTTTTCGCCACCTTGTCGAAGTACCCGGCCTCCATTACTCCTGAGCTGTATGTCGGCACGGGCGAATCCGGCTTGCCCAACATTTGGTGACGTTCGATGCCGAGTATTTTGATCAAGGAGATCGCCCGTTCCAACGCCTCCTTTTCAGAGGGAACCCCTTGGATCGCCCGAGGCAAGGCTATCGCATCTTGATCCTCGTAAACGACGCGTCCACTGCTTGGAATGAAACTTAGATAACGACGTTTCCCGTCAATCGCATATTGGATGGCTCCTGGATGATCGGGGAAGGGTGGCTGTCTCTCCTGATCCGTGAACGACATTTCCGTCAGCATGTTGGAAACGACTTGGGGTGCGAAGTGGGTCGGTGCGACGCGATAGACGGTCACCGTCTTCCCCATCATGCCATCGGTCGCTTCCCACGCCACAGTAAAGTTCCCCGCCGGCAACGGCAAGCCGCCTTCCACCGCCGCCGCCAACTGAGATGCCATAGCGGCGATGGACAGCCACGATAGGATCAGTGTTTTCATCATGGGCACTGTGGGGGATTGACGCGCAAATCCCAGGAGGTAATGTCGGCTGGATTTCCGGATTCCGGTTCCTGATATTCGAGCAGCTTGTCCCCGACGCAGTTCGGCCAGCCTGCCACGCGGAAAAAAACCTCGGTAGGCTTGCCAGCTTGTGTCTTACAGCCGGCGTAGAACCAAGCGTCTCGTACGGTCATCGGCTCAACAGGTCCCGCGCCCAGCAACGCGTGGGCAAACTGCGAGCCGAAGCCAATCTCGTTATAGGTCAGGCTACGTGTGGACAACAGCAGATGCAGGTGGTCGTTAATCGGCAGCACTACCTTCTCATACAGGTCGTTGTAAACGTCCTGCTGCAGGATGTTACAGCCCAGGATCGCCATCCACCGCAAGTTCGTGCTGCCGAAATCACACTCAGAAATACGCACCCAATCGTACTGAGTCGCGCCCGTCTTGTAGATCGGGATGTAGCTCTGGTACACGGGGGTGGCCCCGATGGTCCAATCGCGAGTCAATCCACGCGTGGAATGCGTGATCAGGAATCCGAGGTTCACGTTGTTGAATTCACTGGTGCCGCCCTTGGCCGGCTTGCGCAGATGTTTGGCTTCCAACTTGTCGTTACCGAGGTTGAATTTGGTCGTCCAGCCGGCTTGCTGCATCCGGTGCGCAAAAGTGGCGGCATTGTTGGCGGTGGTGGGAACCGGACCATAAGGCGGGCTATTGAACTCAAGCTCGATCGAAGGGCCCGTGCCGTTCGTGGGCTTGTTGAAGGCTGGTGGGCCAGCGGGATGATGTCCCTGGTAGGCCACGCCGATCGTGCCCACCTGGCCATTGACTATCGTATTGGACGAACCACCTGAACTTCCCCCGCCCGCCGCGGTGGCGGACACAGTGACATTATAGAGTCCGTTCGGGATCGCCGCGCCGCCATCGCCGGTTCCATCCCATCCGAAACTCATCGAGGGACCGCTACCCGCCTCTGTCCGCACGGTCACTCCGGCCGTGTTCTTGAAGGTGAGCGTCCAATTGGAGTCTTGCTGGAACACCGCACTGATGTGCTGCGTTTCACCAAGCGCCGGTTCGAAGAACGCCTCGGAGAAGCGAAAGTTGGAGACGTAGTTACTGAAGCTGACGCTGACGTAAGGGGATGCCGCAATGTTCGGCATGGAACCGTCGCTGGGTGTTGTGACCGCACCATGATTGTCCCACGCCACGATGAAAAGGGTATGCGGTCCGTTCCGCCAGTTGCAGGTATTGACCACAAAGTTCGTCTCCCCGGCATCG
>Ga0247727_10009526_pt1 | contig 17562 bp, 10 predicted proteins | sample WisWelCaveWW1625_FD_202498 | JGI IMG/M metagenome (GOLD analysis project Ga0247727, IMG submission 202498) | Biofilm microbial communities from Wishing Well Cave, Virginia, United States - WW16-25 | ecosystem: Environmental > Aquatic > Deep subsurface > Groundwater > Cave microbial mat | place...
AACTCTCCCCCGACGGCCGTCTCGTCTCGTTTCGCCGCGTCCACGAGCTGTACACGATCGACATCGCCAGGAAGAAGACCACGCGGCTGACGCAGGACAGCGGACCCCTGCGCTGGAACGCCGAGCTCGACTGGGTCTATCCGGAGGAGCTGTCGATCGGCACCGCCTACTGGTGGTCGCCCGATTCCAGGTCGATCGCCTATCTCCAGTTCGACGTCAGCCAGGAGAACCTCTACCCGCACGCGGACTTGCTGAAGCTGCACGCCATTGCCGAGCCACAGCGGTTCCCCTACGCCGGCACGCCCAATGCAGCCGTGCGCCTCGGCGTGGTGCCGGCCGCCGGCGGCAAGACGCGCTGGCTAGCCGGCACAGGGCCGGCGCGGCCCTCTAAGCAAGGATGGAACTCCCCGCCGCGCGCCGCGCCGAGCTCCGTTGTGCGGGCGAGCTCCTTAGAAGACACGGCGCCGCCCGCCGACGGGCTGATCGCGCGCGTCGACTGGGTTCCGGCGCGCCGCGAGCTAATGGTCCAGCGTCTGACGCGTATTCAGAACCGCCTCGACCTCATCGCCTTCGATGTGGACTCGGGCAAGAGCCGCCTGATCGTTCAGGAGAGCGATCCGCATTGGATCAACGTCAAGGATGATTTGCGGCTGCTCCGCAATAGCCCGCGGTTCCTGTGGTCCAGTGAGCGGGACGGATTCCGTCACCTCTACCTCTACTCGTTCGACGGCCGCGGGCCGGCGCGGCTGACCTCGGGCGCCTGGGAAGTTACCGAAGTCGCCGGCGTGGACGAGAACGCCGAACGGGTGTACTACCTTTCGACCGAGGCGAGCCCGCTCGAACGTCACCTGTACTCGGTGAAGTTCGACGGCGCCGACAAGCGGCGGCTGACCCGCGACGCCGGCACGCACGGGGTCTCGATGGCGCGCTCGGCCGAATACTACATCCGCACTTTTTCGAGCCTCACCCAGCCTTCCTCGCGGACGCTCCATTCCGCCGACGGCGCCGAGATCGCCGTTCTCCGCCCGGCCGACCGGAAAGTCCTTGACGAGTACGAGATCCTGCCCACCGATCTGGTCCGGTTCACCGGCGCCGATGGCGCCGCGTTTCACGCTCGCCTGATTCGCCCGGCGGGGTTCAAGCCGGAACGCAAATACCCGGCCATCGTCATGGTCTACGGCGGACCGCACGCCCAGACGGTGCGCAACTCCTGGCGCGGGGCCGACTGGGACCAGGCGCTGGCCCATCGCGGGTTCGTCATCTGGCAGATGGATAATCGCGGCTCGGCCGGCCGCGGCCACGGCTTCGAGACGCCGCTCCACCGCCGTTTCGGGGCGCAGGAGCTGGCCGACCAGCTCGACGGGATCAGGCACCTGGTCTCGCTCGGTTTCGTCGACCCCAAGCGCATCGGCATTTATGGCTGGAGCTATGGCGGTTACATGACTCTGTACAGCCTGCTCCACTCCCCCGAAACCTTCGCCGCCGGAATCGCCGGCGCGCCGGTGACCGACTGGCGCCAGTACGACACCATCTATACGGAGCGCTACATGGGCCTCCCGGCCGGGAACGAAGAAGGCTACAAGAAGAGCTCTCCCGTCCATGCCGCTAAAAATCTACAAGGACGCCTGATGCTGGTCCATAACTTCGAAGACGACAACGTCCTGTTCCAGCACACCCTGCGCATGGTGGACGCGCTCCAGAAAGAGGGCAAGCAATTCGACTTCCTCCTCTACCCGCAGAAGAGCCACGGAGTGACCGGCCCAGCCCGCCGGCACATGCTCGAAGCCATGACCGCGTTCTTCGAGCGCCACCTGAACCACTGAGGCGCGTGGTGGGACAAGGTTCAGCTTGTCAGGTCGCCGGCTACATCCATTGACTTCCCGGGCTGCCTCCGGTACTCTGGAATTTCCCGATAGAGGCGCGGCGGCCATCAGTAGCCGGATGAGTGGTTCCGGGGCGCTCCGGAAGTCCGGCGAAAGGGGCACAACGTAACGCCGCCGAAACCGTCGGCCACGGCGTCCGCGGCGGCGGTTGGGGGGAGGGGTTAAATCCCGCCCACTGTCATTCGATCCGGTCGGATGGAGCGCTATCGGAGCGAAGCCGCGGCCCCCTCCGCGCATCTTGCTCCCTGGCGTCTTCCGGTCTGTGCGAGGAGCGCGTTTCGTGAACGTATTCGAGCTGACCAGAGCGCTGGTGGACATCGATTCGGTGAGTGGCAACGAGCACGAGCTCGGCATGTACGTGTACGAGTACCTGGCGAGCCTGGCCTCGCGGCACTCGGGCGAGGTTGAGCGGATGCCGGTCGAAGGCAGCCGGTTCAACGTGCTGGCGACTTGGGGCGAGCCGGCCGTCACTCTGTCGACGCATCTGGACACGGTGCCGCCCTTTTTTGCTTCGCGCGAGGACGAGGATTTCATCTGGGGCCGAGGGGCCTGCGACGTCAAGGGGATCATGGCGGCGATGATCGAGGCGGCGCGCAACCTGCTCGAGGAAGGCGTCAGAAGGTTTGGAGTGCTGTTCGTCGTCGGCGAGGAGCGCAACAGCGCCGGCGCGTTCGCCGCCTCGCGCCAGCCGCGCGGCTCGCGCTACCTGATCAACGGCGAGCCGACCGAGAACAAGCTGGCGCTCGGATCGAAGGGCGCTTTGCGCTACGAGATCACCGCCCACGGCCGTATGGCCCACTCGGCGTATCCGGAGCTGGGCGATTCGGCCATCGAGAAGCTGCTCGAGGCGCTGGCGGAGATCCGCCGGATCGAGCTGCCGCGTGATCCGCATCTCGGCCCGAGCACCCTCAATATCGGCACGATCGCCGGCGGCCGCGCCCCGAACGTCATCCCGGACCTGGCGAAAGCCGAGGTCATGATCCGTCTGGTCGATGACGGCAACCAAATCCGCCAGTCGGTCCAGCGCGCCGTCGCCGGCCGTGCGCAGGCGGTGGAAGTGCTCTCGATCCCCGCGCTGCGCCTGAAAGCGCTGGACGGGTTTCCCACCACCGTCGTCGCCTACACCACCGACATTCCGGCCTTCGGCGGCGCCTGGGGGGAGCCGCTGCTGCTCGGCCCCGGCTCGATCCACCTGGCGCACACCGCCGAAGAGCGGATTCCCAAGCGCGAGCTGCTCGAAGCGGTGACGATTTATCAGTCGATGGTGAAGCGGCTGCTGGCGGCCTGAAACAAGGAGCGTATGCAACCACCAAGAATGGAAGTGGGCGTTCTCGGAGCCACCGGAATGGTGGGCCAGCATTTCGTCAGGTTTCTCCAGCGGCATCCGTGGTTCGATCTGAAGTGGGTGGGGGCGAGCGACCGTTCCGCCGGCAAGAAATACCGCGAGGCGACTTCGTGGCGCCTGGACGGCGGCATGCCGGAAGCGGCCGCGGATCTGACGGTCGAGGACTCGACGCCGGGCCGCGCGCCGCGGCTCGTGTTCTCGGCGATGGACGCCGCGGTCGCGACCGGGATCGAGCAAGCTTTCGCCCGGGCGGACCACGTGGTGGTGTCCAATTCGCGCAATCACCGCATGGAGCCGGACGTGCCGCTGCTGGTGCCGGAGGTCAACCCCGACCATCTGCGGCTCATCCCGTTGCAACAGCGCCGCCGCGGTTGGACGGGGCAGATCGCGACCAATCCGAACTGTTCGACCGTCGTGCTGACGATGGCGCTCGGCGCGCTGAAGCCGTTCGGCATCCGACGGGTGCTGGTGACGACCATGCAGGCGATCTCGGGAGCGGGCTATCCGGGCGTGGCCTCGATGGACATCAACGCCAACGTGATCCCGTTCATCGGGAATGAGGAAGAAAAGATGGAGTCCGAGACGCGGAAGATCCTCGGCGACTTTGCCGGCGACCGTGTCGAACCGCACCCGGTGCGGGTCAGCGCGCACTGCAATCGTGTACCGGTGGTCGACGGGCACACCGAGACAGTCTCTGTCGAGCTCGAGACGAAGCCCTCGGCGGAGGACATTCTGGAGGCGTGGGCGAAGTTCCGCAACACGCCGCAGGAGCGGGCGCTGCCGAGCGCGCCGCCGCGTCCGGTGATCTATCTGGACGAGCCGGACCGGCCGCAGCCGCGGCGGGACGTCGAGCGGGAGCGCGGCATGGTGGTGTTCATCGGCCGCTTGCGGCGCTGCCCGGCGCTCGACTACAAGTTTCTGGCGCTCGGCCACAACACCATCCGCGGCGCGGCCGGCGCGGCCGTTCTGAACGCCGAGCTGATGTATACCGAAGGGCTGCTCGACTGAGGAACGCCGGATGATTGTGATGAAGTTCGGCGGCAGCTCGGTCGAGAGCCGCGCCACTATCGGCCGCCTGGTGTCGATTGTCCGCGATCGCATCGAGCGCCGCCCGGTGGTGGTGGTCTCGGCGATGGGCAAGACGACCAATCGGCTGCTCGAGATCGCCGCCGCGGCCGCCGGCGGACGGCGCGAGGAGGCGCTCGAGCAGCTCGGCCGGCTCGAGGAGTTTCACCTGCGCGAAGGCGGCGAGGCCGGCGGCGACGTCGCCCGGCACTTCGCCGAGCTGGCCGACCTGGTGCGGGGTCTGGCCGCGCTCGGCGAGCTGACACCGCGATCGATCGACGCCATTTCCAGCTTTGGCGAGCGTATCTCGAGCCGCATTGTCACCCGGGCGTTCACCGACGCCGGCATCGAGGCCGCCCACATGGACGCCCGCCAGGTGATCGTCACCGATTCGCGCCACACCGAGGCCGCGCCGCTCTACGCGCAATGTTATGAGAGGCTGGCCGCGGCGATCCCTCCGCTGGCGGCCGGCAAAGTCGTCGTGATGGGCGGCTTCATCGGCGCGACCGAGGACGGCATCACGACCACTCTCGGCCGCGGCGGCTCCGACTTCACCGCCGCCCTCGCCGGCGCGGGCATCGGCGCCGAGGAGATCCAGATCTGGACCGACGTGGACGGCATGCTGACCTGCGATCCGCGCATCCGGCCCGGCGGCCGGCGTTTGCGGACGATTTCGTTCGCCGAAGCCGCCGAGCTGGCCTATTTCGGCGCCAAGGTCCTGCATCCGGCGACGGTCCTTCCGGCCATCGAGAAGAATATCCCGGTGCTGATTCTGAACTCGCGCCGGCCCGAGGTCGAAGGCACCCGGATCGTCGCCGAGCGCGTTCCGTGCATGAACCCCGTCAAGTCGATCGCCTGCAAGCCGAACATCACCGTGGTCGACATCCACTCGACGCGGATGCTGATGGCGTACGGCTTCCTACGCCGCATCTTCGAGGTGTTCGACCGCTTCGAGACACCGGTCGACATGGTGGCGACCTCCGAGATCAGCGTGTCGCTGACAATCGACAACGCCAATTCGCTGCCCCGGATCCGCGCCGAGCTCGAACAGTTCGCCGAGGTGAGCGTCGAGTCCGGCCAGGCGATCGTGTGCCTGGTGGGCGACAATATCCGCTCGACGCCGGGCATCGCCGGGCGCGCCTTTCGCGCGCTGAACGGGGTCAATATCCGGATGATCTCGCAAGGCGCGTCTTTGTTAAACTTGAGCTTCGTCGTGGCCGGCGCGGACCTGAAGCGCGCGCTGGCGGCGCTCGACGAGGAGTTCTTCTCCGAGCTCGATCCCAATGTCTTCGAGTGAAGCGATGAATCTGGCCATCGTCGGTTTCGGCAGAATGGGCAAGCTCATCGAGCGACATGCGCCGGAATACGGCTGCCGCGTCGCGCTGAAGCTCGACATCGATAATAACAGCCGCTACGAGGGAATGACGCCGGAGAACTTCCGCGACGTTCGGGTGGCGGTCGAGTTCTCGACGCCGGAGACGGTGGTGGAAAACATCGAGCGGCTGGCGGCGCTGGGGATCAACACGGTGGTCGGGACGACCGGATGGCTGGAGCGCCTGGACAGCGTGCAGACGGCGCTGGCGCGGCACGGCACCGGGTTGGTGTGGAGCCCGAATTTCTCGATCGGCGTCAACATCTTTTTCCGGCTGGCGGCGGAGGCGGCGCGGCTGCTCTCCTCCGAGAACGACTACGGCGCCTGGGCCTGGGAGATCCATCACCGCGCTAAGGCGGATGCGCCGAGCGGCACGCTGCTCAAGCTGGTCGACCAGATGGCTCGCGCCGGCTACCAGCGCCCGATCGACCAGAGTTCGAACCGCGCCGGCGCTCACCCCGGCACGCATGAAATCGGGTTCGACTCGGCGGCCGACACGATCACGCTGCGTCACGTCGCGCGGAGCCGCGAGGGGTTCGCGCGCGGAGCGCTGAGAGCGGCGCGCTGGGTCGAGGGCAAGAAGGGGATGTACGAGTTCGCCGAGGTGTTGTTCGGCGCGCCTAATGACGGGGGGTAGCGGCATGTTTACCGGTTGCGGCACGGCACTGGTCACTCCGTTCGGAGAGGACCGGTCGCTCGACGAATCCACGCTGCGGCGGCTGGTTCGCCGGCAGATCGACGCCGGGATCGACTTCCTGGTTCCGTGCGGGACGACCGGGGAGAATCCGACGCTGGACCGCGACGAGCACCTGCGCGTCGTCGAGATCACGATCGAAGAGTCCAGCGGCAGAGCGCCGGTGCTGGCCGGCGCCGGCGGCTACAACACCGAGGAAGTCATCCGCCTCGCCCGGGACCTGGAGGCCATGGGCGCCGACGGCATTCTGTCGGTGACCCCTTACTACAACCGGCCGACGCAGGAAGGACTGTACCAGCACTTCCGGGCGATCGCCGGCTCAGTCAAGCTGCCGGTCATTGTGTACAGCGTGCAGGGGCGCACCGGGGTGAACGTCGAGCCGGCGACGCTCGAGCGCTTGTCGGCGATCGACAACATCACCGGAGTGAAGGAGGCGTCGGGCAACATCGCGCAGATGGCGTCGATCCTGGCGCGGATGCCGGAGAGCTTCGCCGTGCTGAGCGGCGACGACGCGATCGCGCTGCCGCTGATCGCCCTCGGCGGCCGCGGCGTCATCTCCGTGGTCGCCAACCAGATCCCGGCCGAGATGACGCGGCTGGTCCGGCTGTGCCTGGAGAACGATTTTGCGGCCGCCCGCCGGCTCCAGAACCAGTACCTTCCGCTGATGGAAATGAACTTCATCGAGTCGAACCCGATTCCGGTCAAGGCGGCGATGGCGATGATGGGGCTGCTCGAGCCGGTGTGGCGGCTGCCGATGGTTCCGCCGGGCGCCTCCACCGCGGCCAGGATCGAGAAGGTGCTCGACCAGTTGGGGCTGCGATCCAATCGGAGCGCGCATGCTGCCGACTGAAATCGAAGCGCTGTTTGACCTGCGTCCCGACGGTTACCAGGAGGAACATTTCCGCCTGTTCCAGCGCTTCAAGGACGCGCTGAACGGCGGACAGGCGCGCGCCGCCGAGCCGGATCCTTCGGCGGCCACCGGCTGGCGCGTCAATGGCTGGGTCAAGAAGGGCATCCTGCTCGGATTCCGCATGGGAGCGATCGTCGACATGTCGGTGGACTCTTCGCGTCAGCCGTTCTTCGACAAGGCGACGTACCCGGTGAAGCGTCTGGACGTCGATAGCGGCGTGCGGATCGTGCCCGGCGGCTCCAGCATTCGCGACGGCTGCTACATCGGCCGCGGCGTCACCTGCATGCCTCCGATGTTCGTCAACGCCGGCGCCTGGGTCGGAGACGGCACGATGATCGACTCGCACGCGCTGGTGGGAAGCTGCGCCCAGGTCGGCCGAAATTGTCACGTCTCGGCCGCCGCCCAATTGGGCGGAGTGCTCGAGCCGGTCGGCGCCATGCCGGTGATCATCGAGGACGGGGTGCTGGTGGGCGGCAACTGCGGCGTCTACGAAGGCACCATCGTCAAATGCCGCGCCGTGCTCGGCACGGGCGTGATCCTGAATCGCTCGACGCCGGTCTACGATCTGGTCGCCGGCTCGGTCCTGGCCGCCACCGATGACATGCCGCTGGTGATTCCCGAGGCGGCCGTGGTCGTCGCCGGTGCGCGCGCCGTGACTCGCGGCCACGGCAAGGATTGGGGCATCTCGGTATACACGCCAGTGATCGTCAAGTACCGGGACGAGAAGACCGGCTCCAGGACGCAGTTGGAAGAGCTGTTGCGGTGAACGCGAACCGTTGACAGCGCACAACCAGGTTGACTTAGGAGCATTGCCGAGTAGAATAAGAGGGATGCCCGCCCAAGTGGTAGAGGGTGAGGGGCCTGAATACTGTCTGTGAAGGGGGGTTACATGAATCGCTCCATTCGAGCCGCATTCGCGGTGTCCGCCCTGTTGCTGATGATGCCGGCAGTCTACGGGCAACAGATCTCCGGGTCTATCAGCGGGGTCGTGAAGGACCATCAGCAGGCGGTGATCGCCGGCGCCAAGGTGGTGCTGATCAACAAGGCGCAAGCCACCAGCCGCGAGGTCGTTTCCGGAGGTGACGGCAGCTTCGTGTTCACGCCGCTGCAACCGTCCAGCTACAGTCTGACGGTCGAGTCGGCCGGATTCAAGAAATTCGAGCAACGCGAGATCAGGATCTTCGCCAGCGACCGGATCGCGCTGCCCGACGTCGTGCTCGAGCTCGGCACGGTGACCGAGACGGTGACCGTCGAGGCCGAGGCGGCGGTCCTGCAAACCCGGACCGCCGAGCGCGCCGGCGTGTTGACCGGCAACCAGGTGGTGAACCTGGCGGTGCGCACGCGCAGTTTCTTCGACCTGGCGGCGACTGTGCCCGGCGTCTGGTATACCGGCGGTTTGGGCGGCATCTTCGCCAACGGCGCCCGCGGCAACCAGAACAACCTGACGGTGGACGGCGTCACCAACGTGGACACCGGCTCCAACGGCGGCGTGCTGGCGACCCTGAACATCGACCAGATCGCCGAGTTCAAGCTGATGACCAACAGCCAGCCGGCCGAGATCGGGCGCTCCTCGGGAGCGGCCATCCAGCTCGTCACCCGCAGCGGAACGCAGGACTTTCACGGGACCGGGTATATCTTCCACCGGCACGAGGGCCTGAACGCCAACAACTGGCGCAACAACCAGGAGGAGCGGGCCCGGCAGTTGCTGCGGTACAACTATTTCGGCTACAACATCGGCGGGCCGGTGCTGTTGCCGAAGGTCGGGTTTAATCGCAACAAGGACAAGCTGTTCTTCTTCTGGTCGCAGGAGTTCCAGGAACAGCTCTCGCCGAACGGCCTACGCAACGTGCTGGTGCCGACCGAGCTCGAGCGCCGCGGCGATTTTTCGCGAAGTCGGGAGGGGGACGGCGCGCCTCTTGTGGTCCGCGACCCGAACAACAACCGCGCGCCCTATCCGGGCAGCATCATTCCGACCAACCAGATCAGCGCCGACGGGCGGAAGATCCTGAATTTCTATCCGTTGCCGAACGTCGGCACCAACGACCCGACGTTCAACTATCAGACGCAGGTTTCCGATCAATTTCCGCGCCGGGAGCAATTGATTCGCGGCGACTACAACATTTCCGAGAAGTGGCGGCTCTATTCCCGGTACATCTGGACGAAGAGCTCGCAGGACCGCGCCTACGGTCAGTGGAACGCCGACTACAACATTCCGTTCGCGCCGATGAATTTCGGCAACCCGGGCTGGAGCTTCATCACCAACGTGACCACGATCATCAACCCGACGCTGACCAACGAGTTCATCTTCGGATCCTCGCGGAACGTGTTGAACATCGACCCGGTGGACAATACGTTCGACCGGTCCAAGCTCGGCTTGAGCTACCAGATGCCATTCCCGAAGGCGGACACGCTGGGGCTGGTCCAGAACTGGCGCTACAACGTGCCGAACGCGCCGTTCACGGCGTTCAACGGCACGCCGTTCCGCAATTTCAACCACACCTGGGACATCACCAACAACCTCAGCAAGGTGAGAAACGCGCACACGTTCAAAGCGGGGATCTACCTGCACCGCAGTTGGAAGGACCAGACGGCATTCACCTCGGTGAACGGCGACATCTGGTTTGACCGCGACGGTCTGAACCCCTCAGACACCAACTGGGCCTACTCGAACGCGCTCATCGGCAGCGTCCAGCGGCTGGCGCAATCCAACACCGTGCTGAACGGCGAATATCGGAACTGGAACATCGAGTGGTACGCGCAGGACAATTGGCGAATCCGGCAGAACCTGACGCTCGACATCGGCATGCGGTTCTACTGGATCGAGCCCCAGTACGACCGGGCCCTCCAGACGGCTTCGTTCAACCCGGCGCTATACGACGTCCAATCGCGCGCCGTGCTCATGCAGCCGTTCCGGAACGCGGCCGGCACGGTCGTGGCCCGCAACCCGTTGACCGGCCAGGAGGCGCCGCGCGCGCTGACCGGCTCGATCATCGGCACCGGGCGCGGCTTTGTCAATGGCCTGTACACCAACGGCATGGGCCGGGCGGGAGTGGACGGTTACCCGCGCGGGCTGATTAACGATCGCGGCCTCCACTACGCTCCGCGCGTCGGCATCGCCTGGACGGTGGCGCCGAAAACGGTGATCCGCACCGGCGGCGGCGTCTTTTACGACCGTTTCCAGGGCAACCCGGTGTTCGACATGTTGCCCAATCCTCCTTCGACCATCCGGCCGACGCTGTTCTACACGAACCTGGCGACGATCGCGAGCACGGCGGGCGTTTTCTTCCCGGCGGGCGTACGCGGGTTCTCGATTGACGGGCACGTGCCCACGACCTACAACTGGAATTTCACGATTCAACGGGAGATTCCTTTCGGGATCCTGTTCGACATCGGCTATGTCGGTTCCCGGTCGGTCCATAACCTGGCACGGCACGACTTCAATCAGGCGCCGTTCGGCAGCGCGTTCCTGCCGGAGAATCAGGACCCGACCAACGCCAGCCCCCGCTTTGACGGCACCACAACCAAGGCGGTGGATCTGTACCGGCCGTTCCTCGGATACGGCTCGACGAGCGTGACGACGTTCGGCGCTCACTCCAACTACAACTCGCTCCAGGTCAGCGCCAACCGTCGCCTGGGGAAGGACCTGCAATTCGGCTTCGCCTATACGTGGTCGAAGGTGCTCGGCATCGCCAGCGGCGATGGGGATACGCTGCATCCGACCAACGCGCGCATGGGGAATTACGGCCCGCTCAGCTACGACGTGACGCACCTGTTTGTCGCCAACTACACCTGGACCCTGCCTAAGCCGGCCAAGGGAAGCAATTTCCTGGACAACGCCGTCGGACGGCTGGTCTTCAATAACTGGGTGATGTCCGGAATCACGACTTTTGCCACCGGCCTGCCGGATGGGATCGGCATGTCGATACGGGGTCTGGGCGGCGCCGATGTCAACCGGCGCTTCACCGGATCGGAGACCTGGGGACCGCGCATTGCATACACCGGCGCTCCGCAGGGCAGCGGCAAGGGCAAGGCGATCGACGCCTGGATCGACACTTCCGTGTTCGCTCTGCCGCAGATTGGAAGGAGCCTGGGTCTGGAATCGAGCGTGCGGCCGATTCGCCGCCCGGGCATCAACAATTGGGATATCTCGATCTTCAAGGAGATCCCGATGGGGCACGAGCAACGCTTCCTGCAATTGCGGCTCGAGATGTTCAACGCCTGGAATCACACGCAGTTCAGCGATTACAATCGCACGGCGCAGTTCGATCTGGCGACCGGTCAAATCACCAATCTGCCCACATCGCGCGGCGGCGGGGGAGGCCGGTATGGCTTCGGCGCCGTCACCGGGGCGCGCGATCCGCGGCTGATTCAGTTGGCGGCGAAGTTCTATTTTTAACCAGAGGCCTCGCGTGCCATACTGGGCACGATGATCCTGGTTGTGTTGCTGGCGCTGGCCGGCGGCGAGGATTGGCTTGACCAAGGCCGGAAGGCCTTCGAAAGCGGCGATTTCGCGCGGGCCGAAGCGCTGTTTCGCCGGCACTTGGAGATCGAGCCCGCGTCGGCCGAAGCCATCAGCAACCTGGCGGCGATTCATTCGCGCCGCGGGGAGATGGGCGCGGCGGTCGCCCTGTACCAGAAGGCGCTCACGGCGAATCCCAAGCGGGTCGAAATCCACTTCAATCTCGGCGTGGCCCTGGTGCGCTCGCTCGACTACCGCCGCGCCGCCCTGAGCTTTCGCCAGTTCCTGAAATCATTTCCACGGGAACTACGGGCCCGGGAAATGCTCGGGATCTGCCTGGTGGAGACCGGCGAGCTGCGCGCGGCGATTGACGAGCTCGAGGCGGTCCAGCGCGAAAAGCCCGGGGAGGCGAGCGTGCTGTTTTCCCTCGCCTACGCGCACGCGCGCGGCGGCGATGCCGAACGCGGCCAGGCGTTGATCGCCCAGATCGAGGCGCATCCGGCGCAGGCACGGCTCGTCGAGGGGCTGATCGAGTACCGCCGGGAGCGCTTTCCCGAGGCGAAGGCCAGGTTCGAAGAGGCGCTCGCCGACGACCCGAACTCGGCGCCGGCGCTGGCGGCTCTGGGACGGATGTACCTGCACGAAACTCAGGACGAGCGGGCGATCGAGTATCTGGAAAGAGCGCGCAAGCTCGCCCCGCAAGACGCGGAATCCCATTACCTGCTCGGCGTACTGTATGACCGGGGCAAGCGAACATCGCAGGCGCGCGGGATGTTCGGGCAGGCCGCGCGTCTGCGGTCGAGATATCCCGGGCCCTTGTACGGCCTGGCGCGGATCGAGCTCCGCGAGAACCAGCCGGCGGCGGCGGTGAAACTGCTCGAACAAGCCGCCGGCTACGCCGCCGATGTCGACGCCATTCACCTGCTGCTCGGCCGCGCCTACCAGGCGGCGGGCCAGGCCGAGAAAGCCAAGGCATCCTTTGCCGAGGTGCGGAGACTCCAGCAGGCCCGGCTCAAGAAGCAGCAGGCGAATCTCGAGTCGGGTCTGATCCTCGAGCCGGAGCCGGTCCGGCAGCCTTGAGATGGCCAGGCGCCTGTTTGCGGTCCTGCTCTGCTGTGGCGGCGCGGGAGCTCAGAATTTCGCCGGCGCTCGAGCCTGCGGCCAGTGCCACCGGTCCCAATACGATCAGCAAGCGCGGAGCAGCCACGCCAGGGCGCTTCGGCCGATCGCGATGTCACCACTCGGCGAGCATTTGCTGACCCAGTCCGCGGTTCGCGAACGGAACTATGGCTACCGGTATGAGAAGGAAGGCGCGACGGTCTCCGCCACGGTGACCGGTGAGGGAGAACGAAGCCGGATGGCGCTCGAATGGGCCTTCGGCTCGGGTGTGCAGGCCTACACGGCGGTCGGCCGGGCCGGGAGGCGATGGATCGAGCACCGGATCAGCTTCTATGCGGCTCCTGCGCGGGTGAGTCTCACGCCGGGGCACGCCGGCCGCGCGATTCTTTCGGCCGAGGATGCGCTCGGAATCGGGCAGGAGCCTTCCGAGATTGCCCGTTGTTTTGGCTGCCACGCGACGCGAGTACGCCCGACGCCGGATGGCGTGGACCTGGCGGCGCTCGAGCCGGGAGTGCAGTGCGAGCGCTGCCATGGTCCCGGGAGCGAACACGTCGAGGCGTCCGGCGGCTCCGACCCGGCGCGGGCTCGAAAAACGATCCTGAACGCCGGGCGGCTTCCGGCATCGGCGATCGTGATGATCTGCGGAGAATGTCATCGCACGCCGAAAGCGGGCCAGATTTCGCCCGCGCCCGAGCTCGAAGATCCCCTGTCGGTGCGGTTCCAGCCGGTGGGACTGATGGCGAGCCGGTGCTTTCAGACGAGCGGAAAGCTTTCCTGCCTGACCTGCCACGATCCTCATGGAAACGCGCGGAAGGAGGAGGCTTACTACACCGGGAAATGCCTGGGCTGTCACGACGGGCCGCGAGCGGTCTTGCGGGCGTGCCGGCGCACCCAGCGCGAGAATTGCCTGCCGTGTCACATGCGCCGGACCACGCCGGCGCCGCACCTGTCGTTCGTCGACCACCGGATTCGGATATACTCCGAGTGACCCGGAAAGGGAGTCCGGCCCGCAAATGGGTAGGCGCATCTTCGTTCTGCCGCTGCTGCTGATCATGGTCACGGCGGCGCTGCCGGCGCGGCAGCCGGCCCGCGCGCGGCGCGCGATGGTGACCGCCGCCGAGGCGCAGGCCACCGACGCCGGAGTGGCCATCCTCAAAGCCGGCGGGAACGCCGTCGATGCCGCCGTCGCGGTGGGGTTCGCGCTCGGCGTCACTCATCCGGCGATGGGCGGGTTGGGCGGCGGTGGATACATGCTGATCCGGCTTGCCGGCGGCCGCGCCTTGTTCATCGACTTTCGCGAGAAAGCGCCGGGCGCCGCCTCCCGCGATATGTACCGGAATCCGGAAGAGAGCGTGACCGGCTGGCGTGCCTCGGGGGTGCCGGGCACGGTGCGCGGCTTCGACCACGCTGCCCGCGCGTACGGGAAGAAAGCCTGGAACGAGCTGATCCAGCCGGCGATCGACCTGGCCGAGAAAGGCGCCGTGATTCCATACGGCGAGGCGCGCCGGCGCCGCGACGCCGCCAAACGTCTGGAACAGTTTCCGGAATCGAAACGGGTTTTCCTGAAGGACGGCGCCTATTGGGAACCGGGCGACACCATGAAGCAGCCCGAGCTGGCGGCCACGTTGCGGCGAATCGCCAGCGGCGGCGCCGCCGAGTTCTACTCGGGCGAGACGGCCGCGCGCCTGGCGCGCCAGATGGCGGCGCACGGCGGGCTGATCACGCTCGACGACCTCGCGAAGTACGCCGTCGCCGAGCGCGAGGTGCTCAAGGGCCGTTATCGCGGCTACGACATCCTGGCGGCGCCGCCGTCGACCGCCGGCGGCATCGGCGTCTTGCAGATGCTCGCCGTGCTCGAGGGAACCGGATTCGAGCGGCACGGCGCCGGATCGGCCGCCTCCATCCACGTGATGGCCGAGGTGATGCGCCGTTTTTTCGCCGACCGCAACGAGCACCTCGGCGATCCGGATTTCGTGCGCAATCCGGTGACCGGCCTGCTCAGCCGGAAGTATGTCGATCGGCTGCGCGCCTCGATCGACCCGCAGCGCGCCACGCCGAGCGAGCGGGTGCGGCCCGGCAGGCCGGCCGACTACGAAACCTCCGAGACCACGCACTACTCGGTCGTCGACGCCGAAGGCAACGCCGTCGCCGTCACCTACACCCTCAACAGCGCCTATGGCAGCGGCGTCACCGTCCCGGAGCTCGGCTTCCTGCTCAACAACAACATGGACAATTTCGCCGCCCGGCCCGGCCAGCCCAACAATTACGGGCTGGTGCAGGGCGAGGCGAACGCCATTCGCGCCGGGAAGCGCCCGTTATCCTCGATGGCGCCGACGATCGTGCTGCGCGGCGGCAAGCTGTATCTGGTGACCGGCACGCCGGGAGGTCCGACGATCACCACCGCCGTTCTCCAGGCGATCGTCAATGTCCTCGATTTCGGCATGAATGCGCAGGAAGCCATTGACTTCCCGCGGTTCCACCACCAGTGGCTGCCCGACCGGCTGACCATGGAACGCGGTTTCTCGCCCGACACCATCGCGCTGTTGAAGGCCAAGGGGCACCAGGTCGACATCGTGCCCAGCCGCAACGACATGATGGCGATCCGCGTCGACGGCGGGTGGATCGAAGGCGCAGCCGATTCCAGACGCGAGGGGAAAGCGGCCGGCTATTGACCGGCCCCGCCGGTCTCATACACTGAGTGTTCCCGGTGGACCTGGCGACTTCGCTGATGTACATGAAAGGCGTGGGTCCGGCCCGCGCCGACGTGCTCGCCGTCAAAGGCCTCGAGACGATCGAGGACCTGCTCCACTACGCGCCGTTCCGTTACGAAGACCGCTCGAACCTCAAGCCGATATCGGGGCTGGCGCCGGGCGAGATGGCGACGGTGATTACCGAGGTGGGCTCGGCGCGGGTGATGCGGCTGGGGCGGCGGAAGCTGGGGATCTTCGAAGCGCGATTCCGCGACGGTTCCGGAGGGCGGCTGCTCGGCAAGTGGTTTCACGGCGAGTACCTCGAGTCGCTGCTCGTGCCGGGCCTGAAGGTGGCCCTGTACGGGAAGGTCGAGCTGGACACCTACACCGCCGAACTGATGATGATGCACCCGGAATTCGAGGTACTTCAGGGAGACGAGGACGACGAGGAATCGCGGCTCCACACCGGCCGCGTTGTGCCCATCTACGAAGCGGCGGGAAAGATCACCACGCGGGTTTTCCGCCGGCTGGTACACCAGGCGCTCTCGCGGATCGGGCCTCTCGACGACCCTTTGCCGGCCTCGGTGCGCGAGCGCCAATCGCTGATGGATCGCTGGCCGGCGATCCGCGAGCTGCACTTTCCCGCGGAAGGCGAAGACCTCCGCCTGCTCAATGCCTTCCGCTCCCGCGCCCAGTTCCGGCTGATCTTCGAGGAATTCTTCTGGCTCGAGTGTGGCCTGACGCTCAAGCGGGCCCGCGCGAAGACGGAGACGGGAATCGCCTTCGATCTCACCGAGCGCGCGCGCGCGAAGATCAAGACCATGCTGCCGTTCAAGCCGACCGCGGCGCAGAAGCGCGTGCTGGGCGAGATTGCCCGCGACATGGCGGCCGGCCATCCGATGAACCGCCTGCTCCAGGGCGATGTCGGCAGCGGCAAGACGCTGGTGGCGGCCGAGGCGGCTGTGATCGCGATCGAGAACGGATATCAGGTGGTGGTGCTCGCGCCGACCGAGATCCTCGCCGCCCAGCACTACTTCTACTTCCGGAACCTTTTTCAGCCGCTCGGATATGTGCCCGTGCTGCTGACCGGCTCGAACACAGCGCGCGAGAAGTCGCAGATCAAGAAGCTGATCGCCGCCGGGTTGGCGCGGGTGGCCATCGGCACGCACGCGCTGCTGGAGGAGGACGTCGAGTTCCACAAGCTCGGGCTGGCGATCATCGACGAGCAGCACCGCTTCGGCGTGATGCAGCGGCTCAAGCTCCGCCGCAAGGGCGCGTATCCGGACGTGCTGGTGATGACGGCGACGCCGATCCCGCGCACGCTGGCGCTGACGATCTATGGCGACCTCGACACCAGCGTGCTGGATGAAATGCCGCCCGGCCGCAAGCCGATCGTCACCCGGCATGTGACCGAGGACCGCATCGAGCTGGTGTGGAGCTTCCTGAAGCAGCAGATCGGCCATGGGCGCCAGGCCTATGTCGTCTATCCGGTGATCGAGGAGTCCGAGACGCAGGCGATGAAAGCGGCAAGCAAGATGCACAAACACCTCGACGAGCACGTGTTCCCCGGCGGCCATGTCGGTCTGCTCCACGGGCGGCTGAAAGCCGGCGAGAAAGAGGAAGTCATGCGCCGTTTCAAGAACGGCGAGCTCGAGATCCTGGTCTCGACGACCGTGATCGAGGTCGGCGTCGACGTGCCGAACGCCAACGTGATGGTGATCGAGCAGGCGGAACGATTCGGGCTGGCTCAACTGCACCAGTTGCGCGGCCGCATCGGGCGCGGGTCCGAACAGAGCTACTGCGTGCTGGTGACCGGCAGGATGAACGAGTTGGGGCGCGAACGCATTCGCACGCTGGTCGGCTCGACCGACGGCTTCCACATCGCCGACATGGACCTGAAGCTGCGCGGGCCGGGCGAGTTCTTCGGGACGCGGCAGAGCGGCCTGCCCGGACTGTCGATCGCCAACATCATTCGCGACCAGGAGATTCTCGAGATGGCGCGCGAGGAGGCGGAGCGGTTCGTCG
>Ga0247727_10009527_pt1 | contig 17561 bp, 17 predicted proteins | sample WisWelCaveWW1625_FD_202498 | JGI IMG/M metagenome (GOLD analysis project Ga0247727, IMG submission 202498) | Biofilm microbial communities from Wishing Well Cave, Virginia, United States - WW16-25 | ecosystem: Environmental > Aquatic > Deep subsurface > Groundwater > Cave microbial mat | place...
GAGCTGCAGTGCCTGGACGCAGTCCACCACGCGGTCGGGCCCCAGGCGCAGCCCGGCGCCGCGCAGCAGGCGCGCGAAGTGCATCACGTTCTCGGCCAGCTTGGGGCCCGACCCGGCGGCGTCGATCGAGGGAAACACTTACGCAGCGGCCGCGGCCGTCTTCGCTTCGGCGACCAGCCGCGTGGCCTCGTCGCCGGCGATGCGCTCGATGTCGTCCTGGTACTTGAGCAGCACGCCGAGGGTGTTGTTGACTGTTTCAGGGTCGAGGGCGATGCGGTCGAGCGCCACCAGGCAGTTGGCCCAGTCGATGGTCTCGGCCACTCCCGGCAGCTTGAACAAGTCCACGCTGCGCAGGCGTTGCACGAATGCCACCACTTCCCTTGAAAGTGCACCCGCGGCTTTCGGCGCCTTGCGGCGCAGGATTTCGAGTTCGCGCACCGCGTCCGGGTAATCCACCCAGTAGTAGAAGCAGCGGCGCTTGACCGCGTCGTGGATCTCGCGCGTGCGGTTGGAGGTGATCACCACGATCGGCGGTTCAGCGGCTTTCAGCGTGCCGATCTCGGGAATGGTGATCTGCCAGTCCGAAAGCACTTCCAGCAGGTAGGCCTCGAACGGCTCGTCGGTGCGGTCGAGTTCATCGATCAGCAGCACCGGCGCGGCGCCCTGCCTGCCTTCGAGGGCGCGCGCGAGCGGACGCTTGACGAGGAACTTCTCCGAGAAGATGTCCTGCGAAATCTTCTCTTTCGATTTCTCGCCCGCCGCTTCGGCCAGGCGGATTTCGATCATCTGGCGCGAGTAGTTCCACTCATACGCGGCCTGCGCGATGTCGAGTCCCTCGTAGCACTGGAGGCGAATCAACTCGCGCCCGAGCGCCGCGGCGATCACCTTCGCGATTTCGGTCTTGCCGACGCCCGCTTCGCCCTCGAGGAAGAGGGGCCGCTGCATCGCCAGGCCGAGGTAAAGCGCGGTGGCGAGGCTGCGGTCAGCCACGTAGTCGGCTTCGCCGAGCAGCTTGTGCGTCTCGTCAATGGATTTGGGGAGCGGGCGCGCCATGTGAGGGTCGATGCGTTGTCGCAGTGCGGAAAGCCGGCATTTTCCGGCATTTGGCGCCCCGCCGCCACCGCCGGCTCGCACCGTGAATATTCCGCAACCGCCGGGACCGAATGAGCGTCAGAATGGCCGCGCAACGGACGCAGGGACAGGGGGCGGGATGGACCGGCGCAGATTCGTCGCAATGATCGGTGGCGCGCTCGCCGCGCCGCTTGCGCATGCTCAGTTGCCCGCGGGGAAACGGACGCTTGGAATCCTGAATCCTCATCCCGCGCCGACCGGGTAATCGAGTAAAAACCCTTATCGTTTGACTAGGGATAGTTGTAGAATGTCGGCATGGACGCGGTAGGCGGCCGTGAGCCGCCGTTCCTGTCGGTTACGCAGTTCGCGGCGCGCGAGGGGGTGACGCGGGCGCGCGTGCTGCAGTTGCTGGCGGCGCGGCGCGTCGCGGGGGCGCGGCGCATTGGGCACCATTGGGCGATCCCGGCCGAGGCGGCGATTGAGCGCCGGCCACCCGGCAGGCCGCGCGGCCGCCGGCGCGAGCCAGCTGCGCGGCTGCTGGCGGAACTGGCGCGCAAGTACGTGTGGTGGCTGTCGCCGGCGCAGGCCGGGGCGAGGCCGGAGCTCGCGATCACACAGACGATGGAGCTCGGCGACTTCGAGGATCAGCGCAGGCTCGAGGCCTCGCTCGGGCGCGACGGGCTGGCGCAGGCGCTGCGCGGCGCCGCGGCGGGGCGCTTGTCCGCGCGCTCCTGGGCGTACTGGCACTACCGGCTGGGACTGGCGAAACCCGGTCGCGTGCCGCCGCTGCCGCGCCGCAGGCTGGATTGATCCCGAGCCTCGCGCCGCGGTTCCAGAAGCTGCCGCGAGCCCAGCGGCGATTGTGGCCGGAGCTTGGGTCGAGCGTCGCGCTCGGACTGGTTCTTTACGGCGGCACCGCCGTGTCGCTGCACCTTGGCCACCGGCGCTCGGTGGATTTCGATTTCTTCACCGACAGGCCGCTCGACGCTGCGGTGATCCGGCGCGAATTCGGATTTGCGGGATCCGCCAAGACGCTGCAACAGGCGAAGGACACGCTGGTTGTGTTGGCCTCGGGCGTCAAGCTGTCGTTCTTTGGCGGCATGCGCTTCGGCCGCGTGGGCGATCCTCGACTGACGACGGACGGCGTGGCCGAGGTCGCCTCGCTGGAAGACCTGATGGCGCACAAGCTCAAGGTGATCCTGCAGCGGGCGGAGAAGAAAGATTACGAAGACATTGCCGCGATGCTGCGCGCCGGAATTTCACTGCCGCGTGGCCTCGCGGCCGCGCGCCTTTTCTTCGGCGCGGCGTTTCAGCCGGCGGAGAGCCTCAAGGCGCTCGCTTACTTCAAGGACGGCGACCTGGCGCGCCTGTCACGGGCCGACTGGCATGCGCTGATCGCGGCGGCAACCGCAGTCGGGGACCTGCCCACGGTTGCGCTGCGATCCCGGCGGCTCGCGATACCGCTTTAGGATCAAGCTGCAGGGCACGGGGAATTCTGGTGCAGCGCGCAATGTGAATATTCCGCATCACGACGGGCGGAATGAAGGTCAAAATGCGGCAGCAACTGACGCAAGTACGGGGAGGGGGATGGACCGGCGCAGATTCGTCGCAGTTCTGGGGGGCGCGCTCGCCGACCGGGTAATCGAATGACCAGCGCGCCAGGAAAGCGGACCGCCTATGCCGGCACGCGAACCGGCGGAGTGAGGGCCATGCGCCGCGCCTTCCTCGCGAAGCGCCTCGCGTCGAAGCTGAGGAACGCGGCGCAGGATCGGCTGGACGCATGATGCAGCGCGTCCGCGAAGTCGATGCCCGCCCGCAGGTTGGCAAGCGCGCCCTCGACGGTGGCGCGGTCCTCCACCTCGATGCTGGACTGCGCGAGCAGATGCTCGAAGGCGCGCAGGATGTCCTTGCGCGGAAGGCCATACACGCCGCGCAGCACCCATTCCAGTTCGAGCAGCACCGTCTTCGCGACGAAAAGATCGCCACCGCCTTCGATGACGCGCCGCGCCGCCTCGGCCTGCGCGAGCGTCGCGCGGGATGCATCCTCCTCGCGCACGTAGTAGCGGGCGAGGACGTTGGTGTCGAGCGCCAGCATCAGGACCCGGCCCGGCGCTTCGGTGACAGGAGAGTCGCGACGTCGAACTCGGCGGGCAGATGCCGGCGCCGGACTCTCAGCATGCCAAAGCCCGAGGCGGCGCGCCCCGGTTCGCGATGCAGGACGCGGAGCTCCGCCTTGCCTTTGCGGACCCTGAAGGCCACCCGGCTGCCCTGGCGGATGCCGAGTTCGCGCCGCACCTCCTTGGGAATCGTCACCTGCCCCTTGCTGGTCACGCTCGAGCTGTCCATACCGTCTCCAAAGTATTACCTAGTAATGATTATAGCACCGCCGACCGGGTAATCGAATGAAAACCTCAGACTCCCGCGTCCTTGAGGACCAGCGCGAGTGCGCGCACGGGCGCGAGGACCTGAACGTCGCGGAGCGTGCGACCGTAGAGCGAGCCGATATCGCGCGCGTCGCCGGTCACCAGCACTTCGGCGCCCGCCTGCACGGCGGCGGCGAGGATCGGCGCGTCCTTGAGCGGCAGGCCCTCATGGCGCGCCCATTCCACGAGCGCCGGGGGCGCTTCGGCCATCACCTCGATCTGTGCAAGTGCGTCGGCAAGCCGCTGTTCGTATCCGCTCGACTTGAGCGCAAGATTGCGCCGCGCTTCCTCGATCGCGTGGGCGGAGCTCTGCAGCGTGCATCCGCCCGCGCGGGCGAGGGCGATGAGCGCTTGCGCGTTTCCTGCCGCCTGGTGCGCCGCGCTGAATACGACGTTGGCGTCGAGGAAGAGTTTCAACGCTTGCGCCGGCGTAGCGCCTTGCGCATCCGCTTCGCATCCGGCGCGGAGAGCCGGTTGGCATCCTCGAACTGCTTCACGCGGGCGTCGGAGTACAGCTCGACGGGGTACACCGCCGCCGGCCGCAGGATCACCGCGCCATCGTCGGTCGCTTCGACCAGCAGCGTCGCCTTGCCCTCCAGCCCGAGCTTACGCAGCAGCGCGGCGGGCAGCGAGACCTGTCCCTTCTTGCCCATTTTGACCACATCCATGACGAGCTCCGGTTTCCGGAATCCCGGATTGTGGCCAATCCGGGCACGATCGCTGCGCCTGCGCGCCGAGCGGGTGATCGAATGAACCGGCGCGAGACGCTGGCAGCCTTGGCCGCGCTCGGGGCCGCGCCGCTCGCTCTGCGCGCGCAGCAGCCGGGCCGGCGCTACCGCATTGGCATCCTGCTGCCGCTCGCTGAGGGCGCAGCACTGCGCCTGCCGGTGATCCGTGAACATCTGGCGGCGCAGGGGTTCGTCGAGGGCCGCAACCTTGCGCTCGATGTCCGGTACGCGAGGACCGATGCGAATGCCGCGCGGGATCTGGTGGCGCTGAAACCGGACGCGATTTTCGCGGTCGCCGCCGCTGCCACGCATGCGGCGCAGGCCGAGACGAAAACGGTGCCGATTGTATTTGCCTGGGTCCCCGATCCGGTGCTCTCGGGTTTCGTGAAGGATTACGCCCGCCCCGGCGGCAATATCACCGGCGTCTCCAGCCGGGACTACGAGCTCGCGGCGAAGCGTCTCGAGCTCTTGCGCGACCTGTTGCCGGCGGCAAAGCGCGTCGCGGTGGCCGGTGGCTTATGGGACCCTGCGTCCCAGACTGCGCTCCGGTTTGCGCGACAGGCGGCACAGCGCCTGGGATTCGAGCTCATCGACTGGTCGAGAACCGACTGGGACTGGGAGAACGAAGTTCAGGCAGCGGCGGCGGCTGGCGCACAGGCGATGTTTGTGCTCAATAGCTATGCGATCCGCATAGGAGACCGCTTCGAAGCCGAAAGTGCGATCCGTGCCGCGGCGCGGTTCCGCATGCCGGCCGTGTTCGCCGATACCGAAACCGTGGGGATGGGCGCATTGATGTCGTATGCAACCAATCTGAACGACGACCTGAAGAGAGCCATCGACCTGATCGTGCAGATCCTGAAGGGCAGGAGCCCGAGTGACATTCCCGTCGAGCAGGCGTCGCGCTTCGAACTGGCGGTCAACCTGAAGACCGCGAAAGCGCTCGGCCTGAAGATTCCGCAGTCGATCCTGCTGCGCGCCGACCGGGTGATCGAATGAGTTGTATTTGCATGTAAACGCAGTACTGACAAGAGGAGAGCAGACATGGCAACGTTCATCGTGCTGGGAAATTTCACCGACCAGGGTATCCGCAGTATCAAGGAGTCGCCGAAGCGCTCGGATGCGTTCAAGGCATTGGCGGCCAAAGTTGGCGTCAAGGTGAAGGACATCTACTGGACCATGGGGCATTACGACATCGTCACCGTCGTCGAGGCGACGGATGCGGCCACCGCGACGTCGCTGGGGTTGGCGATCGCGTCGCTCGGCAACGTGCGCACCGAGACGCTCACCGCGTTTTCGGCCGAGGAGTTCGGCAAGATTCTCGGCAAGATGCCTTCGTAGGCCGAAAAACAAAGCCCGCCTAGGGTGTGGGAGCCGTAACCCCCAGGCCCTAGACGGGCTTTCCTCCCCTCCACCCCCTCGGAAAACTTTACTTCAGCGCGGCCTCCACGGCGCGCCTGGCCATGACCGTCACGAGGTGCGCGCGGTATTCGGCGCTCGCGTGCAGGTCCGTGTTCAGGCCGTCGGCCTTCTGCTTGATGCTCGCCACCGACGCCGGGTCGAACTTCGCGGACAGCGCTTTTTCCATGTCGGCCTGGCGGAAGGCCACGGGGCCGGCGCCGGTCACCGCGACGCGCACCGAGCCGCCGAAGTCGGCCACGAACACGCCGACGATGGCAAAACGCGAGGCCGGGTTCTTGAATTTCATGTAGGCGGCGCGCTTCGGGACCTGGAAGGAGACCGAGGTGATGATTTCGTCCGGCTTCAGCGCCGTCTCGAAGAGGCCCTTGAAGAACTTGTCGGCCTCGTGCTTGCCCTTGTTGGTGGTGATGGTGGCGTTCAGCGCCAGCACCGCCGCCGGGTAGTCCGCCGCGGGGTCGTTGTTGGCAATCGAGCCGCCGCAAGTGCCCATCGCGCGCACCTGGCGGTCGCCGATCATGGCAGCGAGGGCGGCGAGCGCAGGGATCGCCTTCTTCACGTCGGCCGAAAGTGCGACTTCCGCGTGGCGCGCCATCGCGCCGACGGTGACGCTCTTGCCATCGGACTTGATGCCGGCCAGGTCCTTGATGGTACCCAGGTCGATGATGTCCGAGGGCGAGGCGAGACGCAGCTTCATCGTCTGGACGAGCGTCTGGCCGCCGGCGAGCAACTTCGCATCGCCCTTCATGAGCGCCGCGGCGTCGTTCAGGCTCGACGGACGGTGGTATTTGAATGCATGCATGGTGGTCTCCTGGATTCCTTGTTTAAGCCGCTTTCCTGTTCTTCATGGCCGTCCACACCGCGAGCGGCGTGGCGGGCATCGGCATGTCCTTCACGCCGAGCGCGTCGGTGATCGCGTTCATCAGCGCCGCGGGCGCGCCGATCGCGCCCGCCTCGCCGCAGCCTTTCACGCCGAGCGGATTGTGGGTGCAGGGCGTCTCGCGCGTATCAACCTCGAAATTCGGCAGGTCGTCGGCGCGCGGGATGCAGTAATCCATGAACGAGCCCGTCACCAGCTGGCCCGAGGCGTCGTAGTGGCAGGCCTCGGTCAGCGCCTGGCCGATGCCCTGCGCGATTCCGCCATGCACCTGGCCCGCGACGATCATCGGGTTGATGATCTTGCCGAAGTCGTCCACCGCCACCCATTTCTCGATCGTCACTCTGCCGGTCTCCTTGTCCACCTCCACCTCGCAGACGTAGCTGCCGGCGGGGAAGGTGAAATTGGACGGGTCGTAGAACGCGTTCTCGTTCAGGCCCGGCTCCAGCTTGTCGTGCGGGTAGTTGTGCGGCACGTAGGCCGCGAACGCGACTTCGCCGAACATTTTCTGCTTGTCGGTGCCGGCGACCTTGTAGACGCCCTTGTCGTAGACGACGTCGGCTTCGGCCGCTTCCAACAGGTGCGCGGCGATCTTCTTGCCCTTGGCGATGACCTTGTCCAGCGCCTTGACGATGGCGGTGCCGCCCACGGCGATGGAGCGCGAGCCGTAGGTACCCATGCCGAACAGGATCTTGGAAGTATCGCCGTGCACGATATCCACGTTCTCGATCGGCATGCCGAGCCGGTCGGCGACCACCTGCGCGAAGGTCGTCTCATGGCCTTGCCCGTGCGAATGCGAGCCGGTGAACACCGTCACGCTGCCGGTCGGATGCACGCGCACTTCGCCCGCTTCGAACAGGCCCGCGCGCGCGCCGAGCGAGCCGGCGACCGCCGAAGGCGCGATGCCGCAGGCCTCGATGTAGCAGGCGTAGCCGAGTCCCCTGAGCCTGCCTTTGGCCTCGGAGGCTTTCTTGCGCGAAGCAAAACCGGAAACATCGGCCATCTTGACCGCCGCATCCAGCGTGGCGTCGTAATTGCCGATGTCATAGAGCAGCGCCACCGGCGTCTGGTACGGGAACTGGCGGATGAAGTTTTTCCGGCGCAGCTCGGCCGGGTCGATCTTCATTTCGCGTGCCGCGGTTTCGACCAGACGCTCGACCACGTAGGTCGCTTCCGGCCGGCCCGCGCCGCGGTAGGCGTCCACCGGCGCGGTGTTGGTGAACACGGCGGTCACTTCGACGTGGATCACCGGGGTGGTGTACTGCCCGGCGAGCAGCGTGGCGTAGAGAATCGTCGGGATCGCCGAAGCGAAGGTCGAAAGGTACGCACCCATGTTCGCCGTGGTCTTGACGCGCAAGGCGAGAAATTTGCCGTCCTTGTCCATCGCCAGCTCGGCGACCGTATGGTGGTCGCGGCCGTGCGCGTCCGACAAGTACGACTCGGAGCGGTCGGCGGTCCATTTCACCGGGCGGTTGACCTGTTTCGCGGCCCAGGTGACGACCACGTCCTCGGCATACAGGTAGATCTTCGAGCCGAAGCCGCCGCCCACATCGCCCGCGACCACGCGCACCTTGTGCTCGGGCAGGCCCAGTACGAACGCGGTCATCAGCAGCCGCTCGACGTGCGGGTTCTGATTGGAGACATACAGCGTGTAGCTTTCGTCGGCGCGCGAGTACTGGCCGATCGCCGCGCGCGGCTCCATCGCGTTCGGAATCAGCCGGTTGTTGATGAAATCAAGCTTGGTGACGTGCGCGGCCTTGGCGAACGCCGCATCCACCGCCCCCTTGTCGCCGAGCGCCCAGACGTAGCAGCAGTTGCCGGGCGCGATGTCGTGCAGCTGCGGCGCGCCTTTGGCGAGCGCCTTGACCGCATCGGCCACTGCCGGCAGCACTTCGTAGTCGACCTCGACCAGCTCGGCGGCGTCCCGCGCCTGCTGCAGCGTGTCGGCGATCACCACCGCGACATGGTCGCCGACGTAGCGCGCCTTGCCCTGCGCGAGGCAGGGATGCGGCGGCTCCTTCATCGGCTGGCCGTTCACGTCGGTGATCAGCCAGCCGCAGGGCAGGCCGCCGACTTTGGCGGCGGCGAGGTCGTCGCCGGTGAAGACCGCCACGACGCCAGGAGATTTTTTTGCTTTTTCAGAAGAAATTTTCAAGATTTTTGCATGCGCATGCGGCGAACGGACAAAGGCCGCGTGGCTCTGGTTCGCCAGCGTCACGTCGTCGGTGTACTGGCCCGCGCCGGTGAGGAAGCGGTAGTCTTCTTTGCGCTGGACTGAAGCGCCGATCAGCGGTGCACCCATGGTGGTCTCCTTATCTGCCGGCCATGGCCCGGGCGCCCGCGCCGATGGCCTTGACGATGTTGTGGTAGCCCGTGCAGCGGCACAGATTGCCTTCGAGCGCGTCGCGGATCTCCAGCTCCGAGGGATTCGGATGGCTCTTCGCGAAGTCGATCGCGTTGATCACCATGCCCGGGGTGCAGAAACCGCACTGCAGCCCGTGGTGTTCCTTGAACGCCGCCTGCATCGGGTGCAGCGTGCCGTCGGGCTTGGCGACGCCTTCGATGGTCATGATGTCGGCGCCTTCGGCCTGCATCGCCAGGATCGAGCAGGACTTGATCGCCTTGCCGTTCATGCTCACGGTGCAGGCGCCGCACTGGGCGGTGTCGCAACCGACGTGGGTGCCGGTGAGCCGCAGATTCTCGCGGATCACGGTGACCAGCAGCGTGCGCTCCTCGACCTCCGCCGAGACCGCTTTGCCGTTGACTTTGAGGGATACCTTGACCGCCATGCTGCCTCCTTCGGGATGCTGTCTTTTCTGCGGGGGGACCGGCATACTAGCCCGGAGTTTGCGGGCCGTGCAATACCCGTCTGCGGGCGCCGGCGATGCTCGTCTTTATCGCGTTGCGGTAGTAGCATCTGGCCGAATGGGGGTAGGGCAGCAGAACCCTCTGTAATGCGGCGCAGCAATCTCACCGAGGGAGGAAACGCGATGAACCGGAACCTGCTTGACGTGCGCGGCGCGTTGTTGCTCGCTGTCTTGGGGGCCAGCCTGAATGGCGCCCAAGCGCAGCCCGCCAAGGGATCGGCGGAGCATATTCGCGCCGTGACCGGCAAGGTCGACGGCAATGCCATCCGCGCCAACGCCAAGACTACCAAGGACTGGCCGAGCCACGGCCTCGACTACGCCGAGACCCGCTTCAGCCGGCTGAAGGAAATCAACGCAGCCAACGTCAAGGACCTGGGCCTCGTCTGGTCCTACAACCTCGAATCGACGCGCGGCGTCGAGGCGACGCCGCTGGTGGTGGACGGCATCATGTACGTCACCGCCTCGTGGAGCATCGTGCACGCAATCGACGTGCGCAGCGGCAAGCGCCTGTGGACTTACGACCCGAAGGTCAATCGCGAGGCCGGCTACAAGGGTTGCTGCGACGTGGTCAACCGCGGCGTGGCGCTCTACAAGGGCAAGGTATTCGTCGGCGCCTACGACGGCCGCCTGGTGGCGCTCGACGCCGCGAGCGGCAGCGTCGCCTGGGAGAAGGACACGATCATCGACCGCTCGCGCCCCTATACCATCACCGGCGCGCCGCGCGTCTTCAAGGGCAAGGTGATCATCGGCAACGGCGGCGCCGAGTACGGCGTGCGCGGCTACATCACGGCGTACGACGCCGACACCGGCGCGCAGAGGTGGCGCTGGTTCACGGTCCCGGGCGATCCGAGCAAGCCGTTCGAGGACGCGTCGATGGCGAAAGCCGCGAAGACCTGGGACCCGAGCGGCAAATACTGGGAAGCGGGCGGCGGCGGCACCGCGTGGGACACGCTCGCCTTCGACCCCGACCTGAATCTGATGTACGTCGGCACCGGCAACGGTTCGCCCTGGGCGCGCGCGAAGCGCAGCCCGGCGGGCGGCGACAACCTGTACCTCGCTTCGATCGTCGCGCTCAATCCGGACACCGGCAAATACGTCTGGCACTACCAGGAAACGCCGGGCGACAACTGGGACTACACCTCGGCGCAGCCGATGATCCTCGCGGACCTGATGATCGGCGGCAAAGCCCGCAAGCTGATCCTGCACGCGCCGAAGAATGGATTCTTCTTCGTCATCGACCGCGCGAACGGCAAGTTCATCTCCGCGCAGAACTTTGTCGACGTCAACTGGGCGACCGGCTACGACAAGAACGGCCGGCCGATCGAGACCCCGGAAGCGCGCATTGTCGACCGGCCGCGCGAAATCATCCCGAGCGCGTTCGGCGCGCGCAACTGGCATTCGATGTCGTTCAACCCGCAGACCGGCCTGGTCTACATGCCGGTGCAGGGCGTGCCGCTCACCCTGATGGACAACAAGAACTGGAAGATGAACGCCAACACGCCCGGCGAGCCGCACGGCGGCATGGGCTGGAACCTCGCCATGTATGCCAACGTGGAACCGCCCAAGAGCAAACCCTTCGGCCGGCTGATCGCCTGGGATCCCGTGCAGCAGAAGGAAGTCTGGCGGCAGGAGCAGGTTTCGCCGTGGAACGGCGGCACGCTGACCACCGCCGGCAACCTCGTGTTCCAGGGCACCGCCGACGGCCGCTTCATTGCGTACAACGCGAAGAGCGGCGAGAAGCTGTGGGAAACGGCGACCGGCACCGGCGTCGTGGCCGCGCCGGCGACCTACCTTGTCGACGGCAAGCAATACGTATCCATCGCAGTCGGCTGGGGCGGCGTCTACGGCGTCGCGCAGCGCGCCACCAACCGGCAGGGACCGGGAACGGTCTACAGCTTCGCGATCGGCGGCACGGCGAAAGCGCCCGACTTCGTTGCGTACCAGCAAGGCGCGCTGGTGCAGGGCGTCAAGTACGACCCGGCCAACGTGAAGGAAGGCACCTTCCTCTACGTCAGCAACTGCGTGTTCTGCCACGGTGTTCCGGGCGTGGACCGCGGCGGCAACGTCAAGAACCTCGGCTACGCGGCGGCCGAAATCATCGCCAATCTCGACAAGTTCGTGTTCAAGGGTCCGAGCACCGCCAACGGCATGCCGGATTTCACCGGGAAATTGACACCGGACCAGGTCGAGAAAATCAAGGCCTTCATCCAGGGCACGGCCGACGCGATACGGCCGAAGAACTAGCTCTTCAAGACCGTGCAGCGCGCGCCCTGACCTGCCGATGCGCCTAGCGGTTTTTCTTCGCTGTTACGCGCTGCTCCAGTGGTGCGCGCTGAGCCTCGCCGCGATCGGCCAGCAGAAAGCGCCCGACGCCGACGCCGTGGTGGTGAGCGCCACGCGAAGCGAACAGAAGGCCTTCGACTTGCCGGCGTCGATCGATCGTGTCTACGCCGAGCAGCTGCAGCAGTTCCAGCCCAAGGTCAATCTTTCCGAAACCTTGAACCGGCTGCCCGGGATCTCGGTGCAGAACCGGCAGAACTACTCGCAGGACCTGCAGATCACCTCGCGCGGCTTCGGCTCGCGGGCGCAGTTCGGCGTGCGCGGCGTGCGCTTGATCGCCGACGGCGTGCCGGCGACGATGCCCGACGGCGCCGGGCAGGCCGCGACATTCAGCCTTGGCTCGGCGGATCGGATCGAGGTGCTGCGCGGGCCCCTGTCGGCCCTCTATGGCAATGCCTCGGGCGGGCTGATCCAGATCTTCACGGCCGACGGTCCGCCGGTGCCCGAGATCGGCGGCGAGTTCTGGGCCGGTGCATACGGTTCGGCCAGACTTTCGCTGCGCGCCGCGGGTGAAAGCGGGGGCCTGAATTACCGCGCCGACACGTCGCGCTTTTCCACCGACGGCTACCGCGATCGCAGCGCCGCGACGCGCGACCATACCAATGCCCGGCTCAAGACCGGGCTTGGCGACGGATCGCGCCTCGGCCTGGTGCTGAACGCGTTGAACCAGGCCGATACTCAGGATCCGCTCGGCCTGACGCGTGCGCAGGTTGCCGCCAATCCCCGGCAGGCGGACCCCGCGGCGGCGCTGTTCAACACCCGCAAGAGCATCGGGCAGACCCAGGTGGGCTCTACCTGGGACAGGCGCCTGGCGAACGGCGATTCACTGCGCTTTTCCCTCTACGGCGGCGCGCGGGATGTACGGCAGTTCCTGTCTTTTTCCGGCGCCGCGATCACTTCGTCCGGCGGCGTCGTCACGCTGGAACGGGCCTACTCCGGGATCGGCGCGCGCTGGGGGCGCAACACCGAGCTCGGCGGCAGGCCATTGACGATCTCCGCGGGGGCGGAGCTCGACTCGATGGCGGAACGGCGGCGCGGCTATGTCAACAGCGGCGGCGTGCAAGGCGCGCTGCGCCGCGACGAAGATGACGAGGTGTTCGGCACCGGCGCCTACGCGCAGGGCGAGTGGCGTTTCGCTGAACGCTGGAGTTTGAGCGCCGGCCTGCGTTCCAGCCGGGTCACGGTCTCCTTCGCCGATCACTTCATCGTTGCCGGAAACGGGGACGACAGCGGGACGGTGCGTTTTCGCGCCATCACTCCCGTTGCGGGGCTGCTGTATCGCGCTTCCCCGAACCTGAATCTCTATGCCAGCGCCGGCCGTGCGTTCGAGACGCCGACGCTAGCCGAACTCGCCTACCGGCCGGGCGGCACGGGGCCGAATTTCGATCTCAAGCCCTCGCGCAGCAAGCAGCTCGAACTGGGCGCCAAGGCGACGCTGTTCGGCGCGAGCCGCCTCAATCTCGCCCTGTTCAGGATCGAGACGCGCGACGAGATCGTCGTCGACGCGGCGATCGGCGGCCGCACCAGTTTCAAGAACGCCTCGCGCACCGGACGCGACGGCATCGAGCTGTCCTGGGACATTGCGCTCGGCCCGGCAACCAACCTGTTCCTATCGGCGGCGCGGGTCGACGCGCGCTTCAAGGAGAGCTTTACCAGCACCGGCACGGTGAGCGCCGGCAACGCGCTGCCGGCGGTGCCTCGCAACGTGCTATACGCGGAACTCACCTGGAAGCATCCGCCGAGCGGCTTCGCCATGGGGTTCGACGTCCGGCGCTCGAGCAAGCTCTACGTGGACGACGCGAATTCCGACGCCGCCGACGGCTATACGCTGGCGACTCTGCGCGCCGGGTTCGAGCAGTCCGGCGGCGGCTGGAAGTTGAGCGAGTTCGTCAGGATCGAGAACCTGTTCGACCGCAACTATGTCGGCTCGGTGATCGTCGCCGATGGCAACGGCCGCTTCTTCGAGCCGGCGCCGCGGCGCAACGCGATGATCGGCGTCAGCGCGACCTTTTCGTACTGAGCAGTCCGGGTTCGCCGCTGCCGTGGCGATCACCGGCTGACGCCGGCCTCCCGCAAAGCGGCCACGACGAGCGGCCGCTCCTCCTCGGTCGCCATCATCAATGCGGTCTTGCCCCGGTTGTCGCGCAGCGTCGCATCCGCGCCGCGCGCAAGGAGAAACCTGACGGTATCGACGTGCCCGAACGCCGAGGCCCACATGAGCGCAGTCAGTTCGTTCGAGTAGCGCGCATTGACTTGCGCTCCGGCATCTAGCAGAACCCGCACGCATTCGGTGTGCCCGTTGCCCGCCGCGTAATCCATGGCCGTCTTCCGGGTGAGGTCGGTGAGGGCGGGATCGGCTTTGCTCGCCAGAAGCAGGCGCACCACCACGTCATGGCCGTTGAAGGCGGCGCTCATCAGAGGGCTGACACGCGACAGATTCTGCAGGTTCACGCTGGCGCCGCGCTCGAGCAGCAGCCCCGCCATGGCAAGGTTGCCGTTGCGCGCCGCGAGATTCAGCGGCGTGTCGCCGAACCGGTTGCGCGAGTTCGGGCTTGCGCCTTGATCGAGCAACGCGCGCACACTTGCCTCGCTGCCGTTGCGCGCCGCAGCAAGCAAATTGAAATTGAGGCCGCGATGCTGCGCCGCAGCGCTACCATGAACCGCGCAGCACAGAAAAATAAAAGCGAGGCTGAATACCCGAATCATCGTCGGAAGGAGTGTTTCCGGGGACGAAATAGGGGCAAAATAGTAGTCGCAGCACGGAACCGGGGCAAGAAAAAGTTTAAAGCGCGAACTCCGGGCTTTTCACACGACCAGAGGAGGAGACCGATGAATCGATTCTATCTGCCGCAGCAGGCCGCGCTCGCCGTCGCGCTCGCATTTGGCGCGACGACCGCAAGTGCACAGCTGAAGGGAATGGAGGTGCCGAAAGCTGTTTCGGTCAGCCAGGACCAGCTCAACAAGGCCGGCGGCCAGAACGTGAACTGGCTGCACACCAACGGCGATTACGGCCAGGCGCGCTACTACCCCGGCAACCAGATCAACACCGAGAATGTCAAGAATCTGCGCGTGGCGTTCGCTTTCCAGACCGAAGTCGTGGAGTCCATGGAGACCGCGCCGATCGTGGTGGACGGGATCATGTACGCCACGACCTCGTTCAACCACGTCTATGCCCTTGACGCGGTGACCAGCAAGCAGTTCTGGCACTACAAGCACAAGATGGGGCCGGTCACCACGTACTGCTGCGGCCCGAATAACCGCGGCGTGGCGATCTCGGGCGGCAGGGTATTCATGGGCACGCTCGATGCAAAGCTGGTTGCGCTGGATGCGAAGAGCGGCAAGACGCTGTGGGAAACCCAGATCGCGGATCCGGAGAAGGGCTACAGCGAGACCATGGCACCCACCGTTGTAGACGACAAGGTTCTGATCGGCACCAACGGCGGCGAGTACGGCGTGCGCGGTTTCGTCAAGGCGTTCGACGCCGCGAGCGGCAAGCTGTTGTGGACGTTCTACTCCATCCCGGAGAAGGGCCACGAGGGCAAATGGGACCCGAAGGACGCCACCGGCCGCGACATGAAGCGCGACATCGCCAAGGAGAAAGCGCAGTTCGCCAAGGACAGTTCGTTCTGGCAGACGCTCGGCGGCGGCGTGTGGATGAACCCGGCGGTGGACCTCAAGGCGCGCACCGTGTGGTTCGTGGCGGGCAACCCATCGCCCGACCTGTACGGCGACGAGCGTCCCGGCGACAACCTGTACACCAACTCGATCGTCGCGATCGATCTGGACAAGGGCAGCTACAAGTGCCACTTCCAGTACATCGCGCACGACGTGTGGGATCTCGACGCGGTCAGCCCGCCGATCCTCATCGACGTGAAGGACAAGGCGGGCAAAACGATCCCCGGCGTGATCCACGGCGGCAAGACCGGCCACGTCTACGTCCACGACCGCAAGGACTGCTCGCTGATCCGCTTCTCCGAGGCGATGGTGCCGCAGGAGAACATGTGGGTGCTGCCGACCGCGCAGGGCGCGCGCATGCTGCCCGGCGCCAACGGCGGCGTGGAATGGTCGCCGATGTCGTTCGACGCCAAGCTGCGGCTCGCGTTCGCGCTCAACCTGCACCAGCCGATGACCTACCACGTCGAGGCGGCGAAGTACCCCGGAGGCTCGAAGCTGTGGCTGGGCGGCGCCTTCAAGGCGATCCCGGGCGAGAAGCAGTGGGGCCGTGTGGCCGCGATCAACGTGGACACCGGCAAGATGACGTGGAAGCACGACACCGAGCAGCCGCTGATCGGCGGCGGTCTCGCCACCGCGGGCGGCCTGTACTTCTTCGGCGAGGGCAACGGCAGCTTCAACGCGCTCGAATCGAAGAGCGGCAAGAAGCTCTGGAGCTTCCAGTGCGGCGCCGGCGCCAATGCGATGCCGGTGTCCTACATGGTCGGCAAGAAACAGTACCTCGCCATGGGCTGCGGCGGCAACACGCAACTCGACTTCAAGCGCGGCAACACCGTATTCGTGTTCGCGCTGCCTGACTGAGAGGTTTCAGGTCGCATGGCAGGGGCCGCCCGAGGGCGGCCCCTTTTTCGTGGAGAAAGGATGCAAAAGCTTGCTCTTGCCGCGCTGATCGCGGCGCTCGGGGGTTTGCCCGCGCACGCGCAAGACGTCGAGGCGGGTCGAAAGAAGGCCGAAGCCTGCGTGGCCTGCCACGGCCCGGGCGGCAACTCGGTCGTACCGCTGTTCCCGATTCTCGCCGGGCAGACGGCGCGCTACACCTACCTGCAGCTCAAGGACTACAAGGAAGGCCGCCGCATTGAGCCTGCGATGCAGCCTTTCATCGAAAAACTGTCGCGCGAGGACATGTTCGACCTGGCCGCGTATTTCGCGGCGCAGATGCCGCGCCTGCCCGATTTCAAGGTGGATCCGGCCAAGGCCGGCCGCGGCAAGCTCAAGGCCGATGAGGTGCTGTGCACGATGTGCCACCTCGGCGGCTTCAAGGGACAGAACGAGATCCCGCGCGTCGCCGGCCAGCACCACGCGTACATCGTCAAGCAGATGAAGGACTTTCGCCACGCGCGGCGCACCAACGACGCCGGCAATATGGCGGCCGTCTCGAAGACGCTCTCCGACAAGGACGTGGACGATCTCGCGCATTTCCTTGTGAACCTTCAATGATTCCGCGGGCGGGGCGCGCCTTGCTGGCGTGCTTCGCGCTCGTGCTGGCGGCTGGCGCCACGCCAGGTGCCGCGTCCGCCGGACAGAGCGCCTACTTTCCGCCCGCCGGGCACTGGGCGCGCAAGTCCCCCGCCACGGTGGGCATGGGCCCGGCAAAGCTTGCCGCTGCCATCGCCTTCGCCAAGGCGCACGAAACCGACTGGCCGAAAGACTTCTCACGGCAGGCGGAGCTGTTCGGCGCTCCCCTTGGCCCGGTGCCGGGGGATCGCGCGCGCAGCAACGCCGTCGTCATCCGCAACGGCTACGTCGTGGCGGAATTCGGCGATACCGGCCGCGCCGACCCTTGCTACTCGGTAGCGAAGGGCATGCTTTCCACGGTGGCGGGCATTGCGCTGCGCGACGGGGGCATCGCGAGCTTGGACGAGCCGGTCGGCGAGCGTATTCGCGACGGCGGCTACGACTCGCCCCGCAATGCACGGGTCACCTGGCGCATGCACTTGCAGCAGGAAAGCGAGTGGCAAGGCGAGCTGTGGGGGAAAATGCATGACTTCGTAGGCAACGAGGCCTTCGGTCGCGGCGCGCGCCAGGCGCGCGCGCTGCGCGAGCCGGGCACCCGCTACGAGTACAACGACGTGCGCATCAACCGGTTGTCGCTTTCACTCCTGCGCCT
>Ga0247727_10009528_pt1 | contig 17559 bp, 17 predicted proteins | sample WisWelCaveWW1625_FD_202498 | JGI IMG/M metagenome (GOLD analysis project Ga0247727, IMG submission 202498) | Biofilm microbial communities from Wishing Well Cave, Virginia, United States - WW16-25 | ecosystem: Environmental > Aquatic > Deep subsurface > Groundwater > Cave microbial mat | place...
ATCAATCCACCGAATCGGTTCGTAAATAAACGTTGAGAGCACGTACAGATAATCCGCGTTGGCAATCTTGAAATGGCTGTGAATCCAATTCATTCGCTTCAATGCCTCACCGCCTCGCTCGCTGTCATATCCCCATTTGCACATCTCCGCAACGATGAGGGCGGTGTCATCATAGCGTTGTTGGGCGCGTTGGCGAAACTCTCCCGTTTTGTCGAGCAGCGCCGAGATGCTGGGCACGCAGTAGGTTCGATACAATGCTATTTCCAACGCGCGAATGTTGTCCCACGGAAATTCGTAGCCGGTGGTGAGATGCATAATTTTAAGATGATCCCGCACCGGATCAAGCTGCTGAATCTGATGGAGCCTGTCAAAACGTTTCAAGTAAACCTCTTTTACGTGCCGGCTTTTTTGAAATTGCCGGCATGAACCTCTTTCTTGTCTTCGGGATTCATGGCGTCATACTTTCCGCCGAGTTGGAAGCTGAATCGTGCTGGATTTTGTTAAAACAACGAACTTACTTGCTCTTGCGTGATTTTTATGACCTTGGCAATCGCATAAAGCGGCATGGAAAAAAGGCGATCATCAGCGGCATAGTTGAAACTCGATAAACGGACGCCATAGCTCGAGTGTTTGTGCTCATCAAGAAAAACACGCAGGCTTTTCAAAGTGCCGGTAGAGCCGCTTTTCACTTCGATCGGCAGGATTTGACGATCGCGTTGGAGCAAGTAATCCACTTCGGCGTTGCTGGAGCGCGCCTGCCGCCGCCAAAAATACAACTGGGCTTTTAAATCGAAGGCGGAATAAGCCAGGATTTCCTGGCCAACAAAGGCTTCGGTGATTTCGCCTTTGTTCACGAAACTTGTTTCGGGCTCGAGCAACCACGAAGCGGCATCAAGGCCCAGAATGGATTGCGCCAAAGCTAGATCCAGAAAGATGAGCTTGAACACCTCCGGTTTTGCCTGCGCACCAAGTGGAACGCCGGCGCCGGCGCTGTGAACGATCGGATGTACGACGCCGGCTTTGATCAAGAGTTCAAGCGCCGGCTGCAAATCGCGTTTGCGATATTCACCCGGCACTTGATTAAATTTGAACCCTTTGCTGAGTACCGCAGGAATCAGATTAAATAACAAATCAACATACTTGATCTGAAATTTTTGCACATATTTGTTGAAGTCTTGGCGATACGTATCTACAATGGCGCGGTGGATTACGGCGCACTTTTTCATATCGTTGGACTCGCACCAGCTTGCGACGGCTTCCGGCATGCCGCCGACCGCGAAATATTGGCCCAACAGGCGCAAGAGTTTCTGATGGACTGGTTCGATGACCGGCGTCGCTTCCTTGTGCTTGATGATCATTTCAATGAGCAGAGTTTCATTTTGCGCGGCGAGAAATTCCAGAAAGGATAGCGGATACATGTAGAGCGAAGAAATTCGTCCTACCGGCATGCCGATTTTTTCCAGCTCGAAGTCGAGTAGAGAGCCTGCCGCAATCACGTGCTGCTCGGGCAGCAATTCGTAAAAATATCTGAGCGCCTGAATTGCTTTCGATTCCTCCTGGATTTCATCGAAGAAGATGAGCGTTTCGCCAGGAACGATTCGTTTGCCGAATAATAACGATAGATCTCTGATTATCCGCGTGGGATCGAGATCAGGATGAAAGACTTTTTTCGCGTCCGGATAAAGTTCGAAATTGACTTCAATAAACCCGTGGAAGGATTTTGCCAATTCGCGTACCATCCACGTTTTGCCCACCTGTCTTGCGCCACGGAGCAGCAACGGCTTTCGGTTCGACTGCTCCTGCCAATTTCGTAAAGCCGAAAAAATCATGCGCTTCATATTCATACCCTTGATTTGTTTATCAAATATACAACATTATTGAATATACAACAACATGGTTATAAATCAAGGCTGTCTACATAAAAGCATGGTCATAAATCAAAGCAATAGCTTTTTATTATGGTTGAAAATCAAGGTTGTTTGAGAACAAGTCACAACCGCAAAAATCTGCTTTTTTGCACCCCGGCAATTTGCGGCATAAGCTTTACTTGTCACATGGGCGGTTGAATATGGCCCAATTGAATGAGCAAGCCTAGGCCGTCGGAATAGTTGTGGCCTTCAACCGCTTCGCCATTCGCGTTGAAGCGCCAGACTTCACAGACATCGAGCGAAAAAGATTTTTGGCTGGCGGGAAAAGCTAACAGTGGGCCATCTTGCTTGCCGACCGCGCGAAACTGTGCCGTGACATAATCACCGTCATCGATGTAGTGAGCATCGACAAGCTTGATATCGGATGCCATCGCAAAAAAAGCTTCCATCCAACCGCGAAATTCCTGCCGCGAGTTAAGCGTGAGGTTGCGGCCATGATCGATGACTTTGGTCGTGACGGCCACCAGTTTGCTGGCTTGGTCAAAATTCTTTGCATTAAAAGCCTGATGGGCGTTGCGCAAAATTTCAACATTTTTGCTGGACATGTTGGTTCTCCTTATTTATTTCGTTATCAAAAACGCTTTTTAAACACGGAGCAACGGAGTTCATGGAGCATCACGGAGAAAAGATTTATTCATAAAAATTTTGATCTCCGTGTTTCTCCGTGCACTCCGCGTCTCCATGTTTGAAACCGGTCAAATTCAAACAGCTAATTCTTCGTCGCTTGCCCCAACGCAGACGGACGGCTATGCCTTGATCGGCGATTTTTTCACTTATTGCTTCGGATGTTCCTGCGGGTGTTCGTGCCCCGGCATCGGAATCACGCCGAGTTGTTGCATCATCGTGAGATCGTCGTTCACGCCCCAATGCTCGACCGCTTTGCCGTTGACGAAGCGCACGATGTCCACGCCTTTAACTTCGATTTTTTTACCGGTGGCTTTAATGTCCATGAAATCGCCTTTTTGCGTGCCGCGCATGATGGTGTAGACCCACACCTTATCGCCTTTCGCGATGATGTCCTCGACCGTCACTTGCAAATCCGGAAATGCGGTGCGGTACATCTCCATGATTTTGGTCAATCCGGCTTTATCGGCGGAAATGCCGGGGGCGACGTAATGCTCCACATATTTGGGATCGATTAGCTCGTCAATGACTTTTAGGTTGCCCTTGTTCATGACTTCGTCGTAAAAGCGTCGTACGGCAGCGGTGTTCTTCTCTTCGTCGCCGGCAGCGAAACTCGTTGTGCATATGCACAACACGGCGGTGATTAGACAAAAAGTGAAAATGATTCTGGTGGTAGACATTTTAAATCTCCTCGTGAGTTAAGCTCCTGTCATCAGCGATGGCGATGATAAGCGCAAATTCATCAGCCAAAATATTTTTGAGAGTGCTGGCTTTGCACGACGGCGTTCATCCATTTGTTTTCGAGCGCGATCAGCTCGCGTTCAATGCCAGCGCAACATAAATGTTTAACTCACTTCTTGGGCAGTTGCCGACAATGATGATCGACATGAATGGCGCAAAACCGCAGGCCCTGGAGAATATTCAAGCGTCCGAAGAGATGATGCGTCAAATGCGTTCCCTTCGCATGCCGTCTTTTTGACAGTTCGGCTTCAAACTGCTCCGCCAGCGCGAGGAGCTGCCGCAAAGCTTCGCTGCGATCTTCAATGACTTTTGTGGGCCGCACTTCTCGCGGCGCTTTCGCTCCGGTTGGCAACCGCCGGCGTTTGAAAATTCCAGGCAAAATGGCCAGCCGAATGTACTGCCGAACGAACCAGTTCGTGCGGATCTTTAAGCCGGCGCCCTCGTTGATCTCGCGCAAAAGCACTTCGTAAGCTAAACGCAGATGCTCGGCAATTTCCGCCGGTGACCATTTGCCGGCGCTGATTGAACGCAGCCAAACGCTTTCATCGATCGCGGCCGCCGTATCAGCGAACGAGCGAATCGAATCTGCATGCTGCTTCAGCGCGGACTGCCATTGTTCGTCTTTTGTCATGGTAGTTATGTAAAAGTCGCCATCGTGTTATCTGGCCCATCGAAATAAACTCACTTCGAGCGAACAACGCAACATAAAGGTTGCGTCACGCCTCCATATTTACGAAACAAAAACGAATTTAGATTTACCCCCCATCTTTATGCAGCCGCGTCCTACATTTTCATGGAGTTGATGGCCTGCTGATATTTATTTAATTTTGTCGTGAAAGGCAAGACATAATTTTCATCATCGCATAGCGTGCTCGACTACCTCAATATTCCGGTGGAAGCAAGCTATGAATTTGGGGCGGGAAAGATCAAGCCTTTTGTGCGAGGCGGCGGCACGTTCGGCATTTTGCTTTCCGCCAAAAATAAAACTAAAACCAATTTCAACGGCCGGGAAGACGAGAGCGAAACCGATATTAAAAACCAAAAGAAATCGACGAATCTCGGGTTGAATCTCGGCGGCAGCGTTTCGTTTCCGCTGGGCAAATATCGCGGCTTCGCCAGCATGCGTTATGTCATCGGATTGACGAACATCGTGAAAGACGACAAAATGCCGAGAAAAATAACACCACCGTCACAAAGGATGCGCAGGCGCATTCAGCGCAAAACAATTCGGTTCAAAATTGGCTGAAGAAATACCGCGCCCGCCAGCGTCAAGTTGAAAAGCCCGCCACGGCCCCGAACGGGTTCATCCCGCCGCAGGTGCGAGAGCCGCGTGCGCTCCCGAGTCATGCGCTGCAATGTGCCATCGAGTCGCCCATGTGTTGAGCAGCAAATACGTCGATCACCTACCTTTAGATCGCCAGCGCCAGCAGTTTCGCCGGCAGGAGATCGAGCTGGCCGAGTCCACTTCGCCGCTCGCCAGGCTGGCGTATTTTGATTATCAGCCCAGCCGCCGCCGTGACGGCCCGCAGCAGATGTTGAAAAATTTTGCGGGCTATCTGCAAACCGACGGCTGCGTCGCGCATGAGGCGATTACCTGCCGGCCGGAGGTGACGGCGTTGGGCTGCATGGCGTTTGCCTATCTCAAAGACTTGTTCAGCCGCATCGCCGACTCTCCGCACCGGCGCGCCGCCGAGCTTTTGCCACAGAACTGGAAAAATCCCTCTCCGATATAAGACATTCGCCCCTCCGCTTCAAGATGGGGTTCACCGAACGGATACAGATAATTTACTTGACGGCAATGCCGTTTGAGATTAAATTAAAGCATGCTCAAAACGATTTGTGTCTATTGTTCATCAAGCGACGCGCTGACGGATTCTTTTTTTCAGGCGGCGACCGAGTTCGGCGCTTTGCTGGCGCAGCGAAATTATACGCTGGTTTACGGCGGCGGCCGCATCGGTTTGATGGGCGCGGTGGCGAGGTCGGTTCATCAACACGGCGGCAAAGTGATCGGCGTCATTCCAAAATCGCTGCAGGATAAAGAAGTCGGCTACGCGGCCGCGGACGAATTGATTATCACCAAAGATTTGCGCGACCGCAAAGCGATTATGGAGGCGCGTGCCGATGCGTTTGTGGCGCTTCCCGGCGGCTTCGGCACTATCGAAGAAATTTTTGAGATTCTCACGCTCAAACAATTGCAGCTTCACACCAAACCCATTATTCTTGTGAACACCAATCGTTTTTATGATCATTTGATCAAACTGTGCGAGCACATTTATGCAGAGCGCTTCGCCAAACCGGACTCGCGCCTGCTTTATCATATCGCCTCGGAGCCGGCGGAGGTTTTTTCTTATTTAGACATTTACCAACCGCCGAAATTGGAGAGCAAATGGTTTTAAAAATAAAAAAATTCTAACAGAGGGAGCAATATGAAAGCATTTTACACAATACTTTTATTTCTTGCCTGCATGGTTTTGGCCTGCCAGCAAAAACAGCAACAGACCCAACCTTCCAAAACTTTAACCGACGCCGAGCTGAAAGAAAAAGCCAACAAGCTCGCGCACGAATTTATCATCGTCGATACGCATGTCGATGTTCCCTATCGCTTGCGCGAGAAGATGGCCGATATTTCGCAAAAAACTGCCGACGGCGATTTTGATTACGTGCGCGCCAAAGCCGGCGGACTCAGCGCCCCGTTCATGTCGATTTATGTTCCGGCGGAATATGAAGAAAAGGGCGGCGCCAAAGCTTTGGCCGATCAATTGATCGATATGGTGGAAAAATTTGCGACCGATTGGCCGGATAAATTTGCCGTCGCCAAATCCGTTGATGAGGTGAAATCGCAATTCGCGAAAGGCCTGATCTCCCTGCCGATGGGCATGGAAAACGGCTCGCCCATCGAAGGCAAGCTGGAAAATTTGCGGCATTTTTATGATCGCGGCATTCGCTACATCACGCTGGCGCATTCGAAGAGCAATCACATTGGCGATTCCTCGTATGATACCAATCGCCGCTGGAATGGCTTGAGTCCGTTCGGCAAAGAAGTGGTGGCGGAGATGAACCGTGTCGGCATGATGATCGATGTCTCGCATATTTCGGATTCGACTTTCTATCAGGTGCTTCGACTCTCGCAAGCGCCGGTGATCGCCTCGCATTCGTCATGCCGCCATTTCACGCCCGGCTGGGAGCGCAATATGAGTGATGAGATGATCAAGCTGCTGGCGAAAAACGGCGGCGTGATTCATATCAACTTCGGCTCTTCATTCGTGAATGACTCGGTTCGTCTCGCCGAAGATAAAATGTGGAAGTATGTGCAAAGCAACAAAATCAACTCCAATAACGACGCGGGAAAAGCCGCATTGAAAAAATTCCGGCTCGAACATCACATCGGTTATGCTGATATCTCCGACGTCATCGCGCACCTCGATCACGTGGTGAAATTAGTTGGCGTCGATCACGTCGGCTTCGGCTCGGATTTCGACGGCGTCGGCGACACGCTGCCCACCGGCTTGAAAAGCGTGGCGGATTATCCCAATCTCATTTATGAATTATTGAAGAAAGGCTACTCGGACGAAGATATTCAAAAGATTTGCTCGGGAAATTTGCTGCGGGTGTGGTCGGAGGTTGAAAAAGTAGCGCTGAATATGCAATCAAATTAAAAACCTCACCAACGGATGAGAAGCGGCCAACGGATTTGATATTCAGATCAGTTTGAGCTTCGATCAAATTTAACACGGAGAAGCGGAGCGCACAGAGAAAACGCGGAGATCAATATCTGTTTTTAAAAAGCTTTTCTCCGTGACGCTCCGTTAACTCTGTTGTTCCGTGTTTGAAAAAAATATTATGACACCGCCATCTATCCCCACCAGCATGCGCGCGTTGGAACTTCGCGCTTTCGATGGCAAGCCCGAGAGTCTGGCATTCGTTGAAAGAGCCGTGCCGCGTCCCGGCCAGGGGCAGGTTCTCGTGCGCATCGCCGCCACGCCGATCAATCCTTCCGATGTTATGTTTCTGCGCGGCATGTATATCAAAAAGCCGCTTCCCGTCATTGCCGGTTTTGAAGGCAGCGGCATCGTGGTCGCGGCCGGCAGCGGCTTCATGCCGCGCCTGTTGATGGGAAAACGCGTGGCTTGCGCCGCGCCGTATAATGGCGACGGTACGTGGGCGGAATACATGTTGACCTCGGCGAATTTCTGCATTCCGCTGCGCAAAAATATTTCACTCGAGCAGGGTGCCAGCTTGATCGTCAATCCGTTGACGGCGTGGGCATTGATGGAGATAGCGAAACGCGGTCGACATCGGGCCGTGGTTCAAACCGCCGCCGCGAGCGCGTTGGGCCGGATGATTCTTCGCCTTGCCAAACGCTTCGGCATTCCCGTGATCAACGTCGTTCGCCGCCAGGAACAAATCGATTTGCTGCAAGGGCTCGGCGCGCAATACGCGCTCAACAGCAACGCGCCGAATTTCGACGACGATCTCAAAAAACTTTGCCACGATTTGCAAGCCACGCTCGCGTTCGATGCCGTTGCCGGTGAAATGACCAACCGAATTTTGCAGGCCATGCCGAAACAGGGACGCATCATTATTTACGGCGCGCTTTCGGAACAAGGCTGTCTTCTCGATCCGCGCGCCTTTATTTTTGACGACAAACACGTTGAGGGTTTTTGGCTTTCAACCTGGCTTCAGAATAGAAATCCGATCAACCGCGTGCGGACGGCGATGCAAATGCAAAAATTTCTCGCCACCGATTTGAAAACTGAAATTCGCGCGCGGCTGCCGCTAAAAGAAGCAGCGAATGGTTTGGAACAATATACCGGCGGAATGACGGAAGGAAAAATTCTTTTTATTCCCAACCCCAATTTGGTTTAAGCATTCAGCGAAGCTTCGCCTCAAACCCAACGAGCCCAGCAGATGAAGGAATGCGCCCACAAAATCGGAAATCCCACTGAAATGATTTTTTAAATTCACTTCTGTGGGAGTTCCGATTCTGTGGGCGGAAAAACTCGCTCTAAATAATGTTACTCGAAACCATTGCAAAAAAATTTAGCGGGCTTTCCCAGGCCGAAGCCGTGGCATTGGCCGGCTCGCGCACCACCGAGGTTACGGACGAGAAATCGGATTCCGATTTATATGTTTATGCCGCTGCAGAAATTTCAATCGATATTCGTCGCAGCCTCGCCGCGGAATTTGCCGAACGCATCGAGATCAACAATCAATTTTGGGAGCCGGGCGACGAATGGCTTGATTCGCAGTCAGGAATCGGCGTTGACATCATGTATCGCCAGCCGCAATGGCTTGAGGAGCAGATCGAGCGCGTGCTGGTCAAACATCAAGCCTCGGTTGGTTACACCACTTGCCTTTGGTATAATGTTCTACATTCGAAAATTTTATACGATCGCCGCGATTGGTTCACGCAGTTGCAGCAGCGCGCCGATCAACCGTATCCCGAGCTCTTGCGGCGCGCGATTGCCGCCAAAAATTATCCGGTTTTGCGGCGCAATAGTTCTTCATATCTCCATCAAATCGAATGCGCGGTGGCGCGTCACGATCTGGTGAGCGTGCATCATCGCGCTGCCGTTTTGCTGGCGAGCTATTTTGACATTCTCTTCGCGATCAATCGCCTGCCGCATCCCGGCGAAAAACGGTTAGTGGCGGTTGCCAAAAAATTTTCTGAGAATTTAATTTTCTCCTTGACTGGGATATTTACGTTCACTATATTGATCTCAGCAAAAGTGTCTTTTTATCCACCTAAAACTAAAAGGAGCCGAACATGGACGCGATGATCAATGAAGATGTGGACGTTCTCGCCCAAACTTATAAAGGTGAAATCAATCCGGTTCTGGTGACATGGAAGGGAAAAAATTATACTGTTCGTCAAATTGAACGCCGCAAAAAGATGCGCTCAAAAAGAAATCGCTTTGAGACGATTACTGTTAAAGTGATTGCCTTGAATGAAATGCACCTCGAATTTGACCACGCCAGCAAATCTTGGCGGCTACTTACCATTGAGCAATCTCTCGAGCGTTGACGCACAATTTTTTCATTTTCCACCCAAATTTTCCTTGCCTTTTATAAAAATTTCTAGTATTATTATCCTATTCGATTTGTACTTGTACAAACAAGTGCCTTTTTATTGAACTGAATACTCAAGACAAATAGGTTTTGAGAATGCTGCAATCGTATTTAAAGAATATATTTGAAATTGCGAATCGAGGCGATGCCAGAGAAGAAAGTTTTTATGGCGCTCTGGAAAAATTATTTGATGAAATCGCTCATGCAAAAAAGATTGCGCAAATTAAAATAACCACGCTGCCGAAAAAAACCGAGGCCGGAAATCCTGATTTTAGAATTTGGGATGGAACGCAGCGTATCGTCGGTTATATTGAAGCCAAAGCGCCCACCGTTGATGATCTGGATGACATTGAAGACTCCGAACAACTAAAGCGATACCGGCATACTTTCCCTAATTTGATACTCACAAATTTCTTCGAGTTTCGCCTTTATCGCAACGGCAATCTCATCGATAAGGTTTCGCTAGCCAGACCAATTATCGTTCATAAACTCAAAACCTTGCCTCCCATAGAAAAGCCAGATGATTTTTTCAAGTTAACCGAAACATTTTTTGGATATTCACTGCCAGCAATAGATGACCCCAAAAATTTAGCCATAGAATTGGCAAAGCGAACAAGATTCTTGAAAGACGAAGTGGTTGCGGAAGCGGCAGAGCAAGAGAAAATGCAACATGGCTTTATTTTTGGATTTTATGAAGCCTTCAGAAATTATTTAATCAGCGGTTTATCAAAGGAAGATTTTGCCGATCTCTATTCGCAGACCATCACCTACGGTCTCTTTGCCGCGCGCACTCGGTCGAAAAATAGTTTTAATCGGAAGTTGGCTTACGACAACATACCACAAACTATCGGCATCCTGCGCGATATTTTCCAGTTTATTTCTTTGGGAAAAGTCCCGCCGCAAATGGAATGGATCATCGATGACATTGCCGAGGTTTTGGCGGCAACGGACGTAAATAAAATACTTCATCAGTATTACCGTGAAGGCAAGGGCAAAGATCCAATTATTCATTTCTATGAAACCTTTCTGGCAAAATATGATCCTGAAACGAGAGAAAAACGCGGCGTCTATTTTACACCCGAACCCGTCGTTTCCTATATTGTTCGGTCTCTTCATCATATTTTAAAAGATCACTTTGCCAAACCTGCCGGTTTCGCCAACGGCGCCGTTACGGTTTTGGATCCTGCGGCTGGGACATTAACCTTCATCACGGAAGCGGCAAATCAAGCCGTTAAAGAATTCGTCTCGCAATATGGCGAAGGCGGCAAAGAAAAATTCATTAAAGAACATATTCTCGAAAATTTTTATGCCTTTGAGCTCATGATGGCGCCTTATGCCATCGGCCATTTGAAGATGTCCTTTTTGATGGAGGAATTGGGTTTTCCGCTTCAAAAAGATGATCGATTTAAACTTTATTTGACCAATACACTCGAGATGGAAGATCTGGCTCAAACTGAATTGCCCGGAATGGCCTCGCTTTCCGAAGAATCGCATTTAGCCGGACGCGTCAAGAAAAACCAGCCGATTCTGGTGATCTTGGGAAACCCGCCATATTCCGGACATTCCGCGAATGTGAGCGAGAAATATATTACAACAAATAAAAACGGCAAGGCAGAAAAAAAGAAAGCCAAAACTTGGATTGGAAGGCTTATTGAAGATTATAAATTTGTCGATGGCAAACCGCTTGGAGAAAAAAATCCCAAGTGGCTGCAGGATGATTATGTCAAATTTATTAGATTTGCTCAATGGAAAATTGATCAAGCCGGTGAAGGTGTATTAGGCTTTATTACCAATCATAGATATCTTGCTAACTTAACATTTAGAGGCATGCGTCAATCATTGATGAAAAGCTTCAATGAAATCTACATCTTAGATTTACATGGTTATTACAAACAGAAATCTCCGGACGGTTCTATAGATAAAAACGTTTTTGATATTCGGCAGGGAGTGGCTATCGCGCTTTTTATTAAAACAAAAAATCAAGAGAAAGCTGTTTTTCATTCTGAGATTTGGGGAACTCGCGAGGAAAAATACGATTGGCTCATACACCACGATGTTAAAACCACGAAATGGAAAAAATTGTCGCCAAAATCTGAGTTCCATCTTTTTATTCCAAGAAGCGCAAAACATTCAAGCGCCTATCAGAAATCACTAAGAATCAGCGATATATTTCCAATATATAGCGTTGGCGTAGTAACTTCAAGAGACGACTTCGTTATTGATTCTGATCAAAAAACACTCAAACGCCGTATCAAAATGCTTGGTGATGAAACCGGATCGGATGAATTGCTCAGAACAACATTTGAATTAAAGGATAAAACAAACTGGAAGTTGAAAAATGTTCGTCAAAAGATAAGAAATGAAAACAACTTGGCAAACTCGATAACAAGGATTTACTATAGGCCTTACGATATTCGATGGATTTTCTATCATGACTTGGTCATTGAACGGCCTAGAAAAGAAATCATGCGTCACATGATGCAAGAGAACTTGGGAATTCATACTTGTAGACAAATATCAAGTGTATCATGGCAGCATGTCTTGGCAACTAAAGGCATTACTGATGATTGTTATGTCTCTAATCAAACCCGTGAGCGCGGTTATTTATTTCCTCTCTATCTTTATCCCGATAAAGATAAAAACGACCTATTTAACCAATCCGGCTCTATGATAGAAAAACAGGTCAATATCAGTCAAACTGTGCAATTTGCCATATCAGAATCTTATAGAAGAGCACCGACGCCTGAAGATATCTTCTATTATATTTATGCCGTTTTATATTCCAATCTCTATCGTTCAAAATATGCCGAATTTTTGAAGATTGATTTTCCCAGAGTGCCTTTTGCACAAGATTACAAAATTTTTCATAAAATGGCCAAACATGGACAACGGCTGGCTGAATTACATTTATTGGAATCATCAGAGCTTGACCATCCTTTGGCTAAATTTCGCGGCAAAGGCAGCAATAAAATAGAGAAGCTAAAATACATTGAAAATGAGGCAAGAGTTTATATAAATCAAAACCAATTTTTTGATAATATAGATGAAGCCGTTTGGAATTATCAAATCGGCGGCTATCAAGTTTGCAGCAAATGGCTGAAAGACAGGACAGGAAGAATACTTTCTCTTGATGAAATCAAACAATATTGCAAGATCGCCACGGCAATTAGAAAAACAATAGAAATTCAAAAGAATATTGACAAAAGTTATCTAGAAGTAGAAACCGCAATAATAGAATTTTGAATTCAAGCAAATCTCATGTTGCCTAAAACCTACACTCCCGGCGAAGTGATCAAGCGCGTCGGCAAAGGCCTCAATCGCGACAAGCTGGCTTATTTCATTCGCGAGGGATACATTCAGCCGCAAACGGTGCAACGCGGCAAACAGGTTTATAAATATTATCGCGACGCCGAGGTTTTGATCCTCGACCGCGCGATGATTTACATGGAACAATATCAGACTCGTCCGCGCGCCGCATTTGAAAAAGCGCGGCAGGAATTGCAACAAACTCAATTGGATCTTGCATAAAGTAATTGCACGTCACTATCACGGAAGAAAATCTATGATCGGCATGAAGCTAACCCCCACCGACCTGCGCAAGGCAACCCATCCTTCAACGTATCGTCAAGGCAACCGCTTTTACAAACAAGGCAACGTCAAGATCGCCGATTTTGATGAAATCTCAGTGGAGGGTTTGGTCAGAGATCAATACTCCATTCAGCGAAAAGTTTCCATCCGTGAAACGCCGGCCAGCCAGTTGAATGCGCGCTGCGATTGCTATGCGCACGTGACGCCATGCGCCCATGCGGTGGCGCTGTTGCTGGCGTTTTTCGATGAACAACAACGCGCCACGCCGGCAGCGGCTTCGTGGGAAGAGTATCTAAAAAATTTGCCCGAGCTGCGGCGGCAGAAAACCATTGCCCGCGAAGTGCAAACCACGAAACTGCTTTTCTTTTTCCAATTCAAATCGAAAAAATGGCGCTTGCAGCCGATGTCGACTTACATTAAAAAGAACGGCGAAATCGGGCAGCGCCGGCGCTTGCAGATCGGCTATAACAACTCGGTTTACGGCCTCGCCGCCGCGGCGATGGAGTTGAAGGCCGCGAAAGCAATCACGCAGCGGCCGCGCACGACGACACAAATCGAATACGGCTATTCGTATTCTTCCTACAACGAGGACCAGCAATATGAATTTGATTACGGCGAAGAAGCCGGCCATCTGTTGGACATGCTGGCGGAAAGCGAATGCTATTGCGAAGACGGCGCCGAGCAACTATCGCGGCTGCGCCTCATCAGCGCGCCGTCACAGCTTTCTTTTCAGCTCAGCAATGGGGTCGCCGGACCGGACGGCCAACCAACCTATCAGTTTTTCCCGAAAATTCAGCTCAACGGCCATCCCGAACGGTTGGATGAGAATTATCGCATCCTCACTTCGCATCCGTTTTGGATTTTGAAGGGCGACAAAATTTTTCGCATCGCTGATTCTTTTCCGGCCGCTTATCTGCTCCCCTTCACCCGCCGAGGTTACCAGCTCCCAATTCCGCCGGATCAAATCGATGCCTTTCTCAAAAACTTCATTCCGCATTTAAAGCATCATATCCGTTTGGAATTGCCCGATCATCTCTCGCTGCAAACCGCGCGGGAGCTGACCGGCAAGCGATTGTATTTGCGCGAGAACAATGAAACGCTTGACGTCGAGCTGCGTTTTGTTTATGGCGAAGTCGAAGTCGGCGCGAGCGAGCAGCAAACGCCTCTCGCCAACTCGGCTGCCGAAAACGATCACGCCTCTACATTGTGGCGAGTTGAACGCGATTACACGACGGAAGCGGCGATTCATGAGACGCTGCTGGCGAATGGTTTGAAGCTCGATGAGAGCCGCGAATTTTATGCGCCGCATCAGGAGCCGCTGGTTTGGATATTCGACGAGTTGCCGAAACTGGCCGCTGCCGGATTTGAAATTTTCGGCGAAGAAGAGCTCAAGCGCCATCGCATCAATCGCCACACGCCGAAAGTGAGGGTGGCGGTGACCTCCGGCATCGATTGGTTTGATACAAATGTCGAAATCGATTTCGGCGGCGTGATGTTGTCGCTGGCGAATTTGCGGCAGGCGGTGCGGCAGCAAAATCAGTTTGTGAAACTCGCGGACGGCAGCATGGCGCGCTTGCCGGAAGAATGGGAAAAACGTTTCCGGCATTTTTTTAATTTTGCCGAAGTGAGCGGCGAGAACGGCGCGGCGCAAATTGCCTCGGCGCATGCGATGCTTATCGAGGCGCTCTTTGATGAAGTCGAAGAAAAACGCTTCGATGACGCTTTTAAAAAACGTGTCACGAAATTGCGCGATTTCAAAGGCATCGCCGAAGTCGCGGCGCCGGAAAATTTTCAGGGCACGCTGCGGCCTTATCAGCAGGCGGGTTTGAACTGGCTCGGGTTTTTGAAAGATTACGGCTTCAACGGTTGTTTGGCCGACGATATGGGACTCGGCAAAACCGTGCAGGCGTTGGCATTTTTGCTGCGAGAAAAATTATTGAACGGACAGGCGGCTGAAGAGGAAAAAAGAAAAAAAGATAAAACCGATAAAAAGAAAACAAACCTGATCGTGGCGCCGCTGTCCGTTCTTTTTAATTGGGAAAAAGAGTGCAGCCGATTTTCGCCGGATTTGAAGCTGCTCATTCATCACGGTTTGGATCGCCAGAAATCCGCCGAGCATTTTGCCGAGTACGACATCGTGCTCACCTCGTATGCGACGATGCGTCTCGATATCGAATTTCTCAAAGATTTCCCGTTTCATTATCTCATTCTCGACGAGTCGCAGAACATCAAAAATCCGATTTCGCAAACGGCGAAAGCCGCCGTCATTCTCAAAAGCAATCATCGGCTGGTGCTGACCGGCACGCCGGTGGAGAACAACACCAGCGAGTTGTGGTCGCAATTTTCGTTTTTGAATCCCGGCATGTTGGGCTCGCTGCATTATTTTCAGGGCGCGTTCAGCGTGCCAATCGAGCGGTACAACGACGAGGCCGCCGCGACTTTGCTGCGGAAAATGATCTCACCTTTTCTGCTGCGCCGCACCAAAGAAGAAGTCGTCAAAGAGCTGCCGCCGAAAAGCGAGCAGGTTTATTATTGCGAGATGACGGATGAGCAAAAAAAATTTTACAATCAGGTTCGCGACAAATATCGCGCGGAAATCATGAACATGATCGATACCACCGGCATGCAGGATGCGCGTTTCAAAGTGCTGCAGGGACTCACGAAGCTGCGCCAGCTTGCGTGCCATCCGCGCTTGATCGACGAGCGCCGGAAATGCGATTCCGGCAAATTCGAGGCGTTCCTCGAATCGCTGCGCGAAATCGTTGCCGGCGGCCACAAAGTGTTGGTGTTCTCGCAATTTGTGCGCATGTTGAAAATTATGGCGGAAGAGTTGAAGAAAGAGAATATCACTTACGAAGTGCTGACCGGCGCAACGCGCAATCGCGAAGCCTGTGTCAACAAATTTCAGGAAGACCCGAACACGAAGGTTTTTTTGATCAGTTTGAAAGCCGGCGGGTTGGGATTGAATTTAACCGCGGCGGATTATGTGATGGTTTACGATCCGTGGTGGAATCCGGCGGCGGAGCGGCAGGCCATCGACCGCGCCCATCGCATCGGCCAATCGAAAAATGTTTTTGTCTACAAAATGATCGCGCGCGACACCGTCGAAGAAAAAATTCTCGAATTGCAAAAGCGCAAAGCCAATCTCGTCTCGCAGCTCATCACGACGGAGGCCGGCTTGTTCAAGCATTTGACGGCGGAAGATATTCGCGGGTTGTTCAGTTGAATTGTAAATTTCGATTTTTTTCATAAACCTTTTGTGACTTTAAAAATCGAGCTTGTCCAGTTCCATTTCCATCGCGGAAGCATATGTTGCGATTTGATGGCAAGCCTTCCGCGAAAGCGCAAACTGCCCTCGTTCACGCAAGTTTGCGCAAAACTGCGGAAACTTTTGATCATCATGGCGAAGCGAAAATCTTGCACCAATGTGGATCAAGTGGGAAGATTGGTGGTTTTTGATATCGGGGGCAATAAAGCGAGGTTAATCGCGTATGTTGTTTACAGGAAAAAGCGAATCTATATCAGGCATATTTTGACTCACAAGTAATATGACAAAGGTAAATGGAAGGAAGAGGCATGACAAACTTAGCTCCTAATTTAGTCGCCACTATCAAAGTATGGCCAACGGTTTCCAAGGTGGTCACAACTCTCCGCACGGAGGAGCAGTATAATAAAGCTGTCAAGCTACTGGATCAATTGATCGATAAAGTCAGTGAAAAGCCAAACGATACGCTGGATTCACTGATTGACATACTGGGCACTTTAATCGAGGATTATGAAAATAAGCATGTTCCAGAGCCAGTTGGCGACCCCATTTCGTCTCTAAAGCATTTTATGGAGGAACACAATTTAAAGCAAAGTGACTTGTCCGAAATTGGTAGTCAAGGCGTTGTATCAGAAATTCTTAATGGAAAAAGGACGCTCAATGTCGCACAAATCAAGGCGTTGAGCAAGCGTTTTAATACTTCTCCGGCCGTTTTCATATGATCCGCCCGAACAGCGTGAAGCCTACGAAATTAGCCATACTAAAACACGCCGAAACTACGGGCGGGACACTGCCAACTCAGCCGCAAGAACAGCCCTGGGGACATTAAAGATCCGGACGGACATCTGTAGGAAATCATGTGGAACCCTAAATTGAGATAGCGCATAAATTTTAAAATGAAATTAAAAGCTTGCAAGGCGGAACTTAACGAAATTCAGCCTCTGCGTAATTTATTTCTGCAGGAGACCAATGTTCAGATCAGGTATAATGCGTGTCATGAACGCGGTTGGACAGACTCTTATCTCTTGACGATTGATGATTGGGGAATTGGTTATAGTTCGATAAAAGGACAGGAGATAGCAGGCAGAGACACCGTTTTTGAATTTTATGTAATTCCTCCGTTTAGAAAATTTTTAAGCCTTATTTTTCCAGAGTTAATTGCCGCTTCGGGAGCCATTTTCATCGAATGCCAAAGCAATGACTTAAGGGAATGCTACTTAGTACTACAACGTTAAGTTGAATCATGTAACATTTTAAAATAATAAAACCGGAGGACATATTTACACAAGAGGACACATGTTCAGTTTTATTTTTTAAAATTTTGTTTATATTTAATGAGCATGG
>Ga0247727_10009529_pt1 | contig 17558 bp, 16 predicted proteins | sample WisWelCaveWW1625_FD_202498 | JGI IMG/M metagenome (GOLD analysis project Ga0247727, IMG submission 202498) | Biofilm microbial communities from Wishing Well Cave, Virginia, United States - WW16-25 | ecosystem: Environmental > Aquatic > Deep subsurface > Groundwater > Cave microbial mat | place...
TATGTCCTCATTTATACCGTTCTCATCGTCGTCACCGTGATCACGGTATTTCCGATCTTGCTCGTCTTCGGCATTTCCCTGCGCCCCGGCAATATGTTGTGGACGACCGACCTCAGCCCGATTCCGGCGAACGCCACTTTTGACGCGTATCGCACGATATTTTATGAGAAGCCCTTTTTTCGCTGGTTATTGAACAGCAGTCTCGTTTCGTTCATGGTGACGGTGGTCGGCGTCGCCCTTGCCAGCACCGCCGGTTATGCGTTCTCGCGTTATAAATTTGTCGGCCGCGACGCCGGCATGATCGCGCTGATTGCCACGCAAATGTTTCCCGTCACGATGTTGTTGCTCCCGCTTTTTCTTATGCTCATCAAGCTGAAAGTTTACGACACCTTTCTCGGTTTAGTGATTGCCTATTCAGCGACCGCGCTGCCGTTTTGCATCTGGCAGATGAAAGGCTACTACGACACGATTCCCTACAGCCTTGAAGAGGCGGCCGCGATCGACGGTTGCAGCAAGTTTAAAATTTTTTATCAAATCGTATTGCCGCTGGCGGCTCCGGCGCTCGTGATCACCGCGTTGTTCAGTTTCATGTCCGCGTGGAGCGAGTATCTCGTCGCCGCCGTGATTATCATTGACAAACGGCTCTACACGCTGCCGCTTGGTCTCAAGCAGTTTCAATCGAATTTCGATACCGAGTGGGGATTATACGCCGCCGGCGCCGTCATCGTTTGCATCCCGGTAGTGGCGCTGTTTCTTTTTCTCAGTCGCTGGCTGATTTCGGGATTGACCCTCGGCAGTGTCAAAGGATGATGGCGCATGGCGACCTCGCCGCGATGGTCTCTGCTCATTTTTAGTGTCATGCTGCTGGCGCTGATGCTGATGTTCGATGAGGTGATATTTTACCTGCTCTTTGAACGCCTGCTGGGATGGAAATTAAGCTGGCCTGTTAAAATCGCCGCCGGCGCTATTTTTACATTGTTCAATTTCGCTTTGGCTTTGCTGATTATGAAAGCATTAAATCGCCAGCCGCAAACCGGCGCGGAAGGCATGATTGGCGGGCAAGGCATTGTAGTGAGCGTGGCTGCGCACGATTACCGCGTGAAAATACACGGCGAGCTTTGGCGCGCCCAGGCGCTGGAGCGGCTGGAAGCCGGAGAAAAAATTGTCGTCCGCAAAGTAAACGGTTTGACGCTGGAAATCGCGCGGCTGGATGGATAAACGGACAGAGGAAAAAACATGATTCTCCTGGAGTATGTTTTCTGGATACTCTTTATCGGTTATTGCTACTTTGTGGCGATTCGCCTGAAATGGCTTTTTGAAAAAGTCGCGGGCAACCCTTTCTGGCAGAAAGCGAATGCCAGGGCTTATCATATTGCCGCGGGCGTTTTGCTTTTTATCGGCGTGGGCGGGCTGGCGCTGAAATTTCACGTGAGTTTTTTATTGCTGCTCCTGCTCGCCGAATACTGGCTCATCGCCGCTCCGGCGGTGAAAGTGAATGAGCGCGGCATCATGACCGGCGCCTTTCTTGCGCGCTGGCCCGAGGTTTTGCAGGCGCAGCGCAATAAAACCACCGGCGAGATTTCGATACTCACGAAACACGCGTGGCAGCGGATACGCTTGCAGGTGCCGGAAGATAAAGCCGCGGCTTTTCGCAAAATGCTCGCCGCCAAAGGTTTGCAGATTGTCGAGGAAAAAGTCGAGAAGTCCGAAGTCCAAAGTCCTGCGGACGACCGGAAAAGTAACTCCAGCCAACCGCCGGAAAACCTTGTCATAGGAAATCTCGCGTCAGCGGACCGCCATGCCTGATATTTTTCACGAAATCGTTTTCCACTTCATCTTTGCGACGAAGGAACGCGCCCCCGTCATCACCGCGCCGATTCAGCGCCTGTTATTCAATCATCTCCGGCAAGCCTGCGCTGAGCTGCGCTGCGAGCTGCACGAAATCGGCGGCATCGAAGATCACGTGCATGTTCTTGTCAGTCTGCTGCCATCGCATCGAATTGACATCGTCGCCGATACGCTAAAAACTTCCGCCGCCGAGATGATCAACAAATTGTCGCTCAATACAACGCTGGAGTGGGAAGAAGGTTACGGCGTGCTATCATTGCGGAATAAGGATATCGAAGTTGTTTCCGAGTATCTGCGCACGCAAAAAGAGCGCCATTTAAAAGGCGATTTGATCGGTAAAATGGAGCGGACAAAATCGTAAAACGTAAAGCGTAAATTATGAATTATGCATCACGTTTTACGAATTACGTCTACAAGTTCTGCTCTCTCAATCATTTTATCACTTTCCAAACAGCTCGATAAAAACCGGCAATTTTATTTTTTCATCCAAAAAATCACGGATAACCCGGCGTTTCATCTCGAGAGTGGAAACGCTCGATTTCTCGTCTTCCGGCGCGTCGATGGCTTCGACAATCCGCTGATACATGGCGCCGTCGATTTGCCGGTTGCGATAAAGCGCCAGAAACTTTTCTTTCTGCCGGTCGCGGTCCCGTTGCAACACCAGCTCATAATTGCGCGAGATGGCAATGATATCCTTGAATTCGCCGCTGAACGTCGGCTGTTGCACGTAACCGCGGAATTGTGCATCAGCCTGCACATGGCTTTGCACGTATTCCAACGCTTCCAGCACCACCACAACCCCGTCCCGGTTTTTGTCGGCCCTGCCTTTGAGGGCTTCGACCAGCCGGTACGTGAAAATCCCATGTTGGAGATTCGCATCCTCGAGAGATTCCTGTTTGCCGTCCGAAGCGGTAATGATGATGCGGCCTTTGCCTTTAAATCGCTGGAACGGATCTTCAACCGCCGGCGCACGGGTAGCAATGGTGCGATTGATCGTCGCCGCGCTGTAGCAGCAATCCAAAAACGTCAGCACCCGCTCCGACTTGACGCGCGAGAGCATTTCTGCAATATCGTTATTGCTCAAGGCGGTCGAGAAGAGATCATTGGGTTCGGCATCGTGAGTCAGCCAGTAGGTTTGTTTGCCTTCGGGCGCGCCATGCCCGGCAAAAAAAATCACCACCGTCGCATCTTCCGGCGTGACTTTGGGCAACCAGCTTCCAATTGCAGATTTGATGTTTTTCGCCGTGGCCTCCTGATCGAGCAACAGTTTCACATTTTCCGGTTTGAAGTCGCCATAACGAGGATCGATCAACAACTCATAAATCGCTCGGGCATCGTTGACGGTATATCTTAAATCTCGAATCGCCGGATCGGCATAATCGGCGACGCCAATGATGACGGCATACGCGTGATTCTGGCGAATCGGACGGAGATCGCCGCTGAATGGAGCCGGCGGGGTCGCCGGCGGCGCCACGCGCAGCACCAGCTCACGACTCGTCGTTTCGCCGGCGCTATTTATCACCTCAAGGCGAATACGATTTGCGCCTAATTGCAAAGGCACTTCGCAGGAGAAAAGGGTGGTATCAGGAAGATTTTGCTTTCTGCCGGTGGCGACAATTTTTACGCTTCGCGTTGACACGCCATTAATGCGAAAATCAACCAGCTTCAGGCTATGAATGGCGACACCCTTTACCGTCGCCGGGGTTGAGGTAAACTCGGCATTATTTTTCGGCGAGATGACCTCAAGCCTCAATATCGACGGTCTGGAAAAAGAAAAAGTTTTGCTTCTATTCGTCGCCACTTGCGACATCGCATTTGCAGCGATCAAGAAACAACCGAACAGAATTAGGAGTGGTTTTTTCATTATAACTTGACAATATTAAGCTGGCTTGAACAAAAAACCAAGACAGAAAAATGAAAGACAGAAAGATGGCGTTTGATATCATGCCAGAGAAGTTGACGATGATGGGATGGAGCCCCGCAAAGCGGGGCAAACATTTTTCTGTCCTCCATCTTTCTGTCTTCTGAATGTTTTTGCGAGATGATTCTGCCATGCCGATCGAGATTAAGAAAAGTAGAAAAATTGGACTGACCGGTCACTGAATGCGATTGAAATGTAGAACATTTTTTGCGTAAAAGTGACCGGTCAGTGAGTCTCCAAACACGCTCTAAGGCCGCGCCGGCGGGCCCGGTAATTCCTTTGGGTCGATCGAATCAATGATCGCATAAACCGCGCCGCCGAGAGCCGCGGCGCCCAATGAACCATAAAGCCAAATTTTGCTCCCGGCCTTTTTGACCTCGATGACGAAATAATAATCATTCCCTTGAAAGCCTTTGGGCGCATCCTGCTGATACGCCCAACGAATCTCGCGGCCCTTCCCGGCAAATTTGCCTTTGCCGATATCGCCGCGCACGGTTTTGGGAATGAACTTGAAAGCGCGGTCGCTCTCACGCCGCATGACCAGGCGCACTTCATATTTTTGGTCAACCGGTGCGATCAAGTCGTAGGCAATGACCACGACGTCGTCTTCCCAGGTCGGTTTAATATTCTCTAAGCGAATTTCTTCGGAGCGCTCGCCTGCGGCCGCATTGATAAACAGGAGAAATAACAACAGCAAGCCGGCGATCACGCCACGGATATAATGAAAAAACTTGTTCATAGTTCACGCTCATTTCGATCATTGGGTAGCGCAGACATCTTGTCTGCAGTCAGGATGACTGCGCTACGATTTTCCACCAATTTACGGTTACTGAGTTGCCGGGAAGTAACATTATTTTGCCAACGTCATCCGTATAATCCGCGCGACTTCGCCCGCCTTCAGAACCGCGTAATAAACACCGCTTGGTAGCTTTTTCGCATTGAAGGTCGCGCGATGAATGCCGCGATCACGATAGCCGTTCATCAGGGTTGCAACTTCCTGGCCGGCAACGTTGACAACCTTGAGTGAAATGTGCGCGCCCGCAGGCAACGAGAAGGAAATTATCGTCGCCGGGTTGCCGAGGGTTCCCCGCCCAGGCGGGGAAAACGGGTTCGGATAATTCTGTTCCAGCGAGATTGTTTCCGGAATCATAGCGTTTTCCGTTGCCGCTTGTTCGCCTTGTTTGCTGATCGAGCCGGTAGCGTAAGCCTTAAACTCGGTCATACGATAGCTGCCGGAGTTCGGCATCTTCAGATACGCCCGCACATAGCGCGCGGACACTGGCGTGAAGCTTATGTCTTGCGTGGCGTTGGTGCTGGCGTTATTGGTTTGAACGATGGTCCAATTAGTGCCGTCGTTCGAGACCTGAATTTCATACTGCGTTGCATGATAGCTCTGATTCCAGATCATCACCACGCGGGCAACCGTCGAGCCGGCGCCAAGATCCACGCGTATCCACTCGATCGGGTCGCCGGCACTGGCCGGGCCGCTGCGCCAGAGGGAAATGATATTGCCATCGTTGGCTCTGGTCGGCGTGCTACCGGCCTCCGTGCTGGACGCCGTAATCGGTTTGTTCAACGCGATATTGTTGGGATCGTTCGCCAACGTGCTAACATTCGCCGTGTTGGAAGCAGCGGAAGAGCCATTGGCGTTGGTCGCACAGACCTGATAGAAGTACTGCGTGCTCGCGGTCAAACTGGTGTTGGAAAACGTCTTCACATTCGCCGCAACCGTTCCAACCTGTGTAAACGGGCCGCCGGCGCTCGTGCTGCGTTTGATGGCAAAGCCGGTCTCGTTGGTCGAATTATCCGTCCACCCGAGGTTGATCTGGCTCGGGCTGGCCACGATCGCGGTCAAATTGCTCGGCGCGCCTGGTGGATCGGCAAATGTCGTGGCGCATGCTTCGTTGGAATAACTCGAATGGCCGCGGGCATTGAACGCGCGCACACGGTAGCAATACTCGGTGTTGCCTTGCAGACTGCTATTGGTATAGCTCGTCTCGTTGGCGGCAACTGTAGTAATTTCCGCAAATGTACTCGCCCCGCCTTGCGAGGGTTTGCGTTCGATCTGAAAGCCAACTGCGTTATTCGAATTGCCCCGCCACGTAAGATGTATTCGGTCTTTGCTTATTGCGGTCGCGGTCAAATCACTCGGCTTCTGTGGCGCCAACGGGTCAGGCCACGTTATGACATTGGATTCGTTCGAGTAACCTGAAACGTTGCTCGCGTTGACAGCGCGCACGCGATAGATATATCGGCTGTTCGCCGCCAGACCGGTATCCGAGAAGCTCGTTGTATTTTGTTTGGCTGTTCCAATCTGCGTGAATGGATCCACCGCGATCGTGCTACGCTGGATCTGGAAGCTTGTCTCGTTAGCTGTTTTGTCCGTCCAGGTGAGTTTGATCTGGTTGCTGCCGACAACGGTAGCAACCAAATTGGTCGGTCCATTCATGAAGGTTGTCTTATTGGTTGCGTTCGAGTAATCCGAGCGGTGGGTGCTGTTTATCGCGTTGTTAATCGCGTAGACACGATAAAAATATTGCGTGTTCGCAGGCAGACCCGTATTGGAAAAACTTGTCGCATTTTGGGGAGCCGTTCCAATCGGCGCATAAGCACTCTCCGGTTGCGTGCCGAGTCTGCGCTCAATGATGAAACTTGTTTCATTCATCGTATTATCCCTCCAGGTGAGATCGATCTGGTTGCTGCTTACAGCAGTTACGGCCAGATTGGTCGGTCCATTCATGAAGGTTTTCGCGCTATCTTCTTTAGAAGGGTCCGAAAGCCCACCGACGTTGGAAGCGCGAACGCGGTAAAAATATAGCGTATTCACTAACAGGTTTTTGTCATCATAACTCGTCTGGTTGGCCTTGAGTCTCGTAATTTCCTTATATGTACCCGCCGTTCCAATCCTGCGTTCGATCTTGAAACTGTCTTCATTGGTCGAATTATCCTGCCACGAAAGCTTGATTTGGCTTTTGCTCATCGCCACAGCTTTCAAATTGCCCGGCACGGCCGGAGCAGCAACCACGATCGTGGCGCGGGTTTGGCTAGAATGAACCGAGTCTCCCCCGGCAACGAAAGCGTGAGTAAGATAGAAAAACGTCATGTTCATATCGATAGCTTTCGCATGCAGAACCGGTGTAAGCAGAAACCATCCCAACAAGCTGCAAATAAAAATGCTCGTGAAAAATACGGCGCTGCTTCTGAAATTGACGCCGTTAAATTCGCCGCGACTTTGCATAATAATCCTCGGCAATGAAACGAAAAGTGTATTAAGGATCGCCGTTTAAACAACTTACCCATTTGGTTACGACTCTATGCTTAGAAATGGGTAAGTTAATTAATTGCCATTCCTAATTTGGCATGTGAAGCCGGAGCGCAAACTTTAGTTCTGCGAAGCTAAAGCTTCGCACTCCGCTTCCAATCGTTAAATTCTTGTCAACAATTTTATTTCCAATTAGGCCAGGTGACCTCGAACTTCGGACTTTCGACTTCGGACCTTAGTTTGTTAAAATCATTTTCCTGGTCTGCACAATTTTTTCATTATGGAGCAAGCGATAAAAATACAATCCTGCAGCTACTGGCTTTCCGGCTTGATCGGTGCCGTCCCACAACATCGTGTAAACTGCGGGCGCGAAAGTTCCCTCGGCCAAAATCCTGACTCGTTGTCCAAGCACGGAAATAACCTCCAAACGAATTTGCGCTTCTTGCGGCAGCTTGAAGGTGATGGAAGTTGCCGGATTGCCGAAGGTTCCCCGCTCAAGCGGGGAAAATGGATTGGGAAAATTCTGCGTTAGCTCCAATTGCGTCGGAACGAGCGTGGAAGCTTCTTGTTGGACAAATGCTTTTTTGCCCACCACGAGCTTGAACGGCGTCTTCACTACGGCGGTTTGATAGGTGTATTCGCTTTGCGCTCGCAGATCAATTGGAACCGTGTTGTGTAAGTTGATTAACAAGACTTCATATTCAGCCGGAATTTTCTCAATGTTCTTGAATTGTATTTTCCCTTCCGACAAACGCGGGTTGGAAACTTCAAACTCCCACACCTGGCCTTCGCCGAGGGCCGGACGAAAATCGGCGCTGAAGCGGCTATAATCGGCGTCCCAGGCCGGCCGCGAAAAATAGAGAAAACCCTGATCCAAAAACAGCGGCGGCTTGCGGCTGTCCAGCGCGTCCCAATCCGCCCTCGACTGCGGCGCGATACCGAGATAATTTTCCGCATCGCGATTGATATCTGAATTAAAAATGAGCTGCACTTTCCAATCGACCGCCGGCGCCTCAACCGCCGGAAGATTGGCGTTCGCGCCGGCAAACGGATATGGAAGTTTTAAAGAGTCTAAACCTGCTGTTTGGTTATCAAAGTAATAGCCTTTGAAAGGCTCAAGCGTATTGCTTGAAACATACCCGTCAGATTGCTTGTAGTCCTTTAATCCCGGCAAGCCAGGGACGTTTGCTGAAACTACCGCTGCCCACGAAACGGCTCGATCAAATGGATTGCCGATAATGTTCCAGCCGCCATGCAGTGGGATGGAATAGGTTGCATCCGCATTGAGCTTTGGCATCTTCAGGTCACGCGCAAAATTGAGCGTGCCTTTCTTCAACAGCCAGTATCCTTCACCGGTGCTCAACTTGTCCTGAGAGGAAAGCTCTTTGAGAAAATCCGAAGCCTCGCCGTTGTCGCGGTAGATTCGCCAATCAATTTTTGGCTCTCCGGATGGAATAATATCACCAACCGTCAGGCCGCTCACCCCTGGAACACTAAAAAGCCGATAGTCCGTCTGAGTTGGGTTCGGCGGAAAGGAAATCGGAGTTGGCAGTGAAACCGATTTCAATAATTGCGTGGTAAAACTTCTTACGTGTGAATAGGTGGCCGAATAGGAGATCGCCCCACCGGCGCCCTTCTTGGCCTGCACCCGCCAATAATATGTTGTATTGCCGGCTAAAGGCCCGACTTGTTGCGAGGTGCCGGTGATGGTGGAATCGAACACAACCTTGTTGCGGAAGGGGAAGTCGGTTGATATCTGGAGCGGATAAACCGTCGCGCCTGCTACCGAATTCCAGCTCAATGTGAGCGTGGTTGGCTGATTGATAGCGCTATCAGCAGGAAAGGAAAGCGCCGGAGTAGCAAGAAAGGTAGAAAAATTCCTGGTTTGAGAATATGTACTTCTCTCACCGGCATTTTTTGCCCACACCCGCCAATAATAAGTCGTGTTATTGGATAAAGATCCGCTCGGTTTCGATGGGCTCGTAATGCTAGAGTCATTAATAATAAAGGTGTTAAAAGTGGAGTTTGTCGATACTTGCAACCCGTACGCCGTCGCGCCGGTTTCGGCATTCCAACTGAACGTGATCGTGGTTGGCTGATTAGCCGCGCCATTGCTGGGGGAGATCAGTGTTGGCGCGTTCGCCGTCGCCGTGGCGGTAAATGTAATCGGACTGCCGATTAATCCCGCGGCAGCGGCAGTGACTTGGTAGATCCCCGCTTTGTTGCCCAGGGTTAATATCGTCGAAGCTTTTCCATTAATATCCGTTTGCGTGTTGGTTTTGCTGAGTGAAGAGCCATTCGGCACCGTGGAAATCGAGAACGTCACCGGAACATTGGGTGCGGGTTTGCCAACTTCATCCGTAATCAACACTTCAAAAGGAGATAATGGCGAAGTGACCGGCTTTGACTGGTTATTGCCGGCAGAAGCGCTCATTTGGGTTGCTGGCTGCAGTTTCATCATGAACGCGTCTTGTTCTTTGCCGCCATGTTTCGTTTGAAAAGCGTTCCCCTTTATCGGAAAATTTTGCAGGCTTGTGGAATCCGTCCGACCACACATATAAACGTTTTGTGAAACGTCGACGGCAATGCTGAAACCAAAGTCATCAGCGGCGCCACCCAGATAGGTCGAATAAATCAAATTGCGACCGGTGTTATCCAGCTTGGCCACAATAACATCCCGTTTGCCATTAACCGTATCGCCAATAGCGCGCATGACTGGAAAATCTTTGGAGGCGCTGGTGCCAACTAGATAGACGTTGTTCGCTTCGTCTAAAGCGATTCCGCCAGGGCCATCGATTCCACTTCCACCCAGAAGGGCCAGGTAATCGACGCCGTACGTCGAATTCACGTTTTTTAATTTTGTAACAAAAATATCCGCGACGCCACGGGTTCCCAACCGTGTTGCAGTACTGATCTGCTCCGGCATGAAATTGGTGATGGAAAAAGTTTGCCCGGTCACGTATATATTCTCAGCGCCATCCACGGCAATTCCGGAGCTATAATCCCTGAGACTGCCATACAGGTAAGTTAAAAAGTTGAGCGTGAGAGCATTGCCGGCTTTTTTGTATTTCGCCACAAACACATCACTCGAATCGCCGGAGGGAGGGCGGGGACCCTTATATGGAGCATTTAGTGTCGTTTTGAGATCGCTGGACTCGGTGCTTCCGGTAACATAAACCTGGCCCGATTTATCAACGGCGATGTCCTTCCCAAAATCCGCGCCATTGCCGCCTAAATAAGTCGAATACAAAAGCGCGCTTCCATTCGCATTTAAGGCCGTAACGAAGGCGTCACGCCATTTAGCCGTGTCGGTCGCAGAGACATCCAGCGAATCATCGTCCGCTTGTTCGGTTGGGAAATCTGGTGAAAGCGTTGATCCGGTGACATAAATGTTGCCAGCGCCGTCAACCGCAATGTCCTCGACTATGTCATTGGCGCTGCCTCCGAGATAGGTCGAGTAACGCAAAATTTTGCCCGAGCTGTCCAGTTTGGCCACGAAGCCGTCGTATCCTGTGCGAGGGTCAGCAGCGCCATTTTTGTTTCTTTGAAAAGATGACGACCCGGCGGGTGGAAAATTAGTGGACAACGTATATCCGGTCAAATAAACGTTGCCGGAACTATCGACCGCAATATCTTCGCCCGAATCATCATCTGTGCCGCCGATGAAGGTGGAATACCTGCGATTGCACATCTTGTCGAGCTTGATCACGAAAACGTCGCTAGCGCCCTCTCTTTTGTCCGCATAGGTTGTGTCAAACCCATTTTTAATGGGAAAATCAGCAGAGCTGGTATACCCGATGACATAAACGTTGCCAAAACGATCCACGGCAATACTTTGGGCGCGTTCATCCTTGCCGCCCCCGGCATACGTCGAATAATTCAAAATCGGATCGATCACGAGCGCGCGGCTGGTGTCGTAAGCTGAAATTTGAAAACCGACTTGATCGTTGTCCTGCAACACGAAACGGCTGGCGATAGGTTGCCGGACGCTGTCGCGTTCCTGCCAGGTGATCGGCGCCAGCAGGCGAATTTCATCTTCGGCCAACCGAATGACTAAGTTACCGTCCTCATCCAAACTCAGCTTATCCGCGCCGGTAAACACCATGCGAATGTCATTGGGATTCGCCCCCGGCGACACGACAAAATCATATTCCAACCGGCGCGCATTACCGTAAAACACCAGATCGATTCCCGGATAAATTTCGCGGCAGGCGACCCTGGCGTAATGCGGCACCTCTGTGCGCCATTGTTGAGGGTCGTTGCCGATGAAATAATTGCTTTTGCCCGGCAACTCCTCCATGCCCGTTATCTCAGGATTAAAATTCGCGCCGGCAAAGCGAAAGCGGATGGAATGCTGGCGGCTGGTTGCTGGTCGCTGGTGGCTTGTGGCTGATTGTAAACCATACGGCAGAAAAATGGATGCAAATAATTGATGACCAACCGGCCTCGGACCTCGGACTTCGGACGTATTTGAGACAATACGTTTTGAGAAGGCCAGGACCACTTCCGTCGAAGTCAAATACATCGTGTAGCCGCTGCCGCGCGAAATAAATTTCACCTGCGAATCGGTTTGACCCAGGTTGGCTTCAAAGCGCAACGGCCATTGTCCGAAACCGGCGAGCATCGGCGGCTTAGCGGGCGCCGCTGGTTCAGCGAGAACAGGTTTAGCCGTCTTCTCCGGCCATGCTGTAGCTCTAAACCTCGGGAAATGGAAGATCGACATTACTCCAACGATGAGTAACGCCATGATGAAAATCGCTGCTTTCACGGCTTCGCTCCTTACGACGGTAGTCATCAAAGATTAGCAGCCTTGCTAAAGGAAAGTTCGAATAAAAGGGCTCCACCCCATAACGACAGTCCGCGTCGTTTTTGTTTGGGATATACGGGCAGGTTGAAGAAAGTGCGGAAATTTTAGGGGAGGCGCGGAGACCATGGCAGAGCGCAACTTTTCAAAACATAAGCCCAATAAATCAAGCGCCATTATTGAACGATAACGCGGATACCCTTGTCATAACAAAGGAAGTTGATATTCAAGGTAAAATACACAAAGCGGACGAACTGAGATAACCGATTATAACAAATTTTTTCGCCAAACCAATCTTAAGGAGAAACACGAGATGAAAAACACAATTTTTTTCAACGCGATGATCCTGACATTGTTCGCTCTTTCCGGACCGCTCGCGGCCAACGACGAAAAGAAGGCGGTGATGAGCGTGGTCGAAGCGGCGTATGTCAAAGGCGTGCATGCCGATCCGAGTGGCGAGGCCATGCGCAAAGGCTTTCATCCGGATTTCATCATGTTCGTGCAGGACGGCGACAAAGTTACAAAGGTCACACGAGACGAGTGGATCGCTCGCATTGAAGCCGCCAAAGCCAAAAACAGCGGCGGCCCCAAACCGGTCGTGAAGCATGAGTTTCCGGTGGTGGAAATCACCGGCAAGGCCGCGATCGTGAAAGTGGAATTGTACAAGGACGGCAAACACGTTTTCACTGATTTCATTTCGCTTTATAAATTTGCAGACGGTTGGAAGATTATTGGCAAAATTTTTTACCGCCATCCGAATTCATAAAAGGACTCTATATGACCAAAACTCGCAACGCACTTGTGTTGGTGTTGATAATGAGCGCTGCATCCGTCCTCGCGCAAAACAATCAAATCTCTCCCACGTTGTCTTCTCTCTTTGCGGCCGAGCGCGCGTTTGCCAAACGTTGCGGCGAGGTCGGCATTCGCGCCTCGTTTTTGGAATTTTTTGCGGATGATGCCATTATGTTTCGGCCGCATCCGGTCAATTACAAAGAAGCGGTCAAGGATCGCCCCGCGCCGCCGAATCCGCTGGCCTTCGCGCTGGAATGGGAACCGATCTTCGGCGAGGTGTCTGCGGCCGGCGACATGGGATACGACACCGGCCCTTCGATGTTCACGGACAAGACCACCGAGAAGCCTACTCCGCAATATGGATTTTTCTTTTCCGTGTGGAAGAAACAGGCGGACGGCAATTGGAAAGTCGTTCTCGATGTTGGCGGCGCTGAGACGAACGAACCTTACAGGGGATCGCGTGAAGCGAAAACGGCTCCGGCGATGAAGAAGAAAGCGATGAAAGCCAAAGTGAACGTTGAGGCCGAACGCACCAACCTGCTGAATGCCGAGCGCGCTTTTCTGAAATTGGCGCAAGCGGATGGCATGGTCAAAGCATTTTCAAAACATCTGAACAAAGAGGCGCGCCTGCATCGCAACGGCGTGCAGCCGCTTCATGGACAGGAAGCGATTACGCAGTTTCTCGCCAAAACTTCTTTCATTCCAATTTGGGAGCCGATGTTTGCCGATGTCGCACAGTCCGGCGATTTGGGTTACACCTACGGTAGTTATGAATTGAAAGAAACGAGCAACTCCAACGCCGCGACAGAAAAAGGTTATTATGTGCGCGTGTGGAAACGCGGCGCGAATGAGCAATGGCAGGTCGTGCTGGACACCACCAGCCCTCTGCCGCCGGAGCAGAAATAACTGTGGGTATCGCACATGGATGAAAGCTTGATTGAATTGCAGAATAGCTACGACGAGGTTGCTGAGGAATATGTGGCGCGAATTTTTCATGAGCTTGCGCATAAACCTCTTGATCGTGAATTGCTGGATCGTTTCGCCGTGAACGTTCGTGATTTGGGGCCGGTTTGTGATCTCGGATGCGGCCCCGGGCACGTCGCGCGATATTTGCACGACCGCGGCGTGAATATTTTTGGCATCGATCTTTCGCCACGCATGGTGGAGCAGGCGCGGCAATTAAATCCCGGCATCGAGTTCAAACAGGGCAATATGCTCTCCCTGGATGCGGCTGCCAAGACATGGGGAGGCATTGTCGCTTTTTATTCCCTCATCCATATTCCCCACGAAAAAATGATTCTGGCTTTGCACGAACTCAAACGTGTTCTCCGGCCAAACGGGTTATTGCTGCTATCGTTTCACCTCGGCCAGGAAATTCTGCATCGGGATGAATTATGGGGGAAGAAAGTCTCGATGGATTTTATTTTCTTCGAGCGGCATGAGCTGGAAGGGTATTTGAAGTCGGCGGGCTTAGTCATTGAAGACGTCATTGAGCGGCCGCCTTACGAAGATGTTGAGTATCAGAGCCGGCGCGCGTATATCTTTGCAAGGAAACCATAAGAATATTTTGCGCGCGCCGGTCACGATGGAGAAAATTCCGCCATGACGAACACGAATTTTACTCTCGTTCATATTACGCTGGCTGTGACCAATATGGCGGCGATGAGAAAATTTTATGACGCCGTCTTCGGCGCGAGCCTGCAGGCTTTGCCGATGTATGAAACAACTTTGTATCAAGGCAGGTTTGCCGGTATCAGCTTGTTGCTCTGTCCCAACGAAATCGCGCAGACCAAAGCCGAGCGGAATCGCCAGCTCAAATCAACGCACCAGCGAGTACGTGCCATACGAAGATGATTGGGTTCGCTCGAACTTCGGGCCTTATCAGCCGAAAGCCGCCGAGTTCGCCGATTTTATCGTCAAAGAAGTTGTGCCGTATGTTGATCAAAAATTTCGCACACTGGCCAGCCGCGAAAATCGCGCGATCATCGGCGCCTCCTTCGGCGGCCTGCTGGCAATATGGAATTTATATTGTTGGCGCCCGGGTCTAATATGAAGAAAATCCAGCGATGAAAATGCCGCCCACCTCACAAATTCCTGAAACGCAATTAAAGCAAAAGAAATGGCCCACCCTTCTTTTACTCGCGCTGGCCGTGTTGTTGGCAAAAGGTGTCTGGTTCTCCGCCTCCGCCGTGGTGCCGGCGCTCACCGTGGCGTGGGGATTAACTGAGTCCGGTCGTGCATGGTTGACGATGTCGGTGCAGATTGGTTTTGTCGCCGGCGCATTTGGATCGGCATTGCTGAATTTGGCCGCACAACATTGACGATTGCCTCTTTGATGATTAGCGGCGCGTGTGCGCTCATCGTCGGATTTTTATTCGGCGGCAATCCCCTCGCGCTCATGGCGATTTGTCTCATCTGGGGCTTTGCCGTCGTCGCCGACTCGGCGCAATTTTCAGCATGCATCACCGAATTGAGCCCGCGCGAGTATATCGGCACGGCGCTAACGCTGCAAACGAGTCTGGGATTTCTGCTTACCCTGTTGACAATTCGGTTGATTCCAACGCTCGAACGTCTGGTCGGCTGGAATTGGGCGTTTGCGTTTCTCGCCCCCGGCCCGCTGGTTGGAATTGGGGCGATGTTGGCGCTGCGGCGTTCGCCGGCGGCAACGCGCCTGGCAGGTGGGAAAGGGTGAGTTCTAAAGATGGTTTGCAACGAAAAGGGAACTGCAACGAAAAAATTAAAATCCGTGAGCATCCGTTAAATCCGCGTCATCCATCCGTGTTCAACACTTTTGACACAACGCGAGCAAACCGCAGCCAAACAGGTTAAAAAAATTGCCCAACGGATAAACAGCGACCAACGGATGGCTTCTCCGATTTTCCCACGGATTGAAGAATCCCACCGATTATTTTATCGGCGGGTTTCTTCAATCCGCGGGAAATTAAACATAAAAAGCTTTTCTCTAAAATCCGTTGGCCGCTTTTCATCCGTTGGCAATAAAAAGTTGACGACGTTTGAAAGTTCCATAAAACCCTCATGAATATTGGCTGAAATTGAAATTATTGAAAATTCTTTGTTTTTTTTGCACGCATTGAACTTGTAAAAGATTGAAGGTGAGAAAAATGCCTGTCAGCGCAGAATTTCAAGATTATGTTCTCGAACAACTCTCCGATGTTGGCGCCATTATGCCAAAGAAAATGTTCGGCGGTGTCGGTTTGTATTATCGCACACTTTTCTTTGGCATTCTTTTCAACAACAATTTTTATCTCAAGGTTGATGATTCAAATCGGGATGACTATGAGAAGGAAGGCATGTCTGCATTTAAACCTTTTGAAGATCGACCGGCAACGATGCAGTATTATGAAGTTCCCGCCGAGATTTTAGAGAATAAAAAACAGCTTGCCGTTTGGGCGCAGAAGGCAATCGCTGTGGCGGCGCGAGCAAATAAAAGCAAAAAGCGGTGAGGGCAAAAAGTTGCAGCCGGCATGACAAACTTCTTTCAGCGCGGTTGCGTTTTTTAACAAACTTGCCGGCTTGCGATTATCCTTCAAGAGCAGCGTATTCCGTATATTTTCTGAATTTGGGATAACGAAATCCCAGGACAATGTCCTCTTTTGGAATTCCGGCTTCGACCAGCTCATCGGCTATGCCGTCGCTGGTCCCATCGTGCTGAATCCAGACCTTGTCGCCTTTGATGTCAACGTGAATGACGCTGCCGTGAATGCGTTTCTTTTCCTCCCAACCGACATGAACCAACTCGTAATGATCTCTTTCCGTATCAAAGACAGTTTCCGTCTCGATCTCACCGTATGCGGGTTTGTATTGCGCATATTCGTTCAGAATACGCTTGATGATCATGCGATATTTTTCTAATCCAGCCATTTTAAAACAACCTCCTTTGACGCATCAAAAAGCAGGAGACGAGCTTTAAGCTCCTTAAAGTCAATCAAAATTTTTTTCTGCCACCTCCAGAACCCAAACCGCGCGACTGTTGCGTTCATCATACACAAGGCGTTTGCCGTCCGGCGACCATTGCGGGCGTTCGCCGCGGCCGAGATCAAGCAGGGCGCTGCCATCGAGCCGGCAAATATAAAGACGGCCGTTTGCCATCTCAAAAACAATTTTGCCGCCGTCCGCCGACAGCGCGGCATTGATCACTTCGCCTTGAACGGGTTGATTTTTTTTCTGGAGCGTTGTGCCAGCTGCCAGCACGATCAAACCCTGCTCGTTCGCGAAGACCAATGGCCGCCTGGAAGTTCCCGGTGTTTGCTGTAAGCTGGCGTTCGCCGTGACCTGAAAAAATTCCAACCCGCGATCAGCAAAAAGCGCCACCTTTTGATTTCCTTCCGCCCATTGCGGCAGTCCGGGCATCATCGTGCGAAAATCGGAAAGCCGGCGCCCTTGTTTGGTGGCGAGGTCATAAGCTTTAATCGCATTGCAGCGGCGCTGGTTTTCATATTTCGCCGCACGGCCCGCCAGCATTTTGCCATCCGGCGACCATTTCATTTTTCTCATTTCACGACTAACACTTTTAGTTGTTGACTCTGTTTCGATGTTGATAGCCGGTAGAAGTACAATCCCGCCGGCAAAATCCGGCCCTGGTGATCGGCGCCATTCCAAAGCAGTTGATGACGACCGGCGGGCATCGGCCCCTCCTGCAGGATTCGCACCATTTGCCCAAGGCTGTTATAAACTCTTAAAGCAACCATTTCGGTTTTGGATAATTCAAAAGTTATGGTCGCAGCCGTGGAAAGAGAAAACGGATTGGGATGACTTCGCAGCAATGAAGGCGAGGCCGGTTGCGCGCCGGAGCGATCCGTGACGCTGGTTTGGCTGGCGGCAATAATGCGCGCGACCGAATCACGAATCGACTGTTTTAAAACAAAAAGCGTATCGCCGGGACAGGCCGTTGCGCGTACTTCACGATGTCC
>Ga0247727_10009530_pt1 | contig 17553 bp, 19 predicted proteins | sample WisWelCaveWW1625_FD_202498 | JGI IMG/M metagenome (GOLD analysis project Ga0247727, IMG submission 202498) | Biofilm microbial communities from Wishing Well Cave, Virginia, United States - WW16-25 | ecosystem: Environmental > Aquatic > Deep subsurface > Groundwater > Cave microbial mat | place...
TGTGACGCCGGACGAGAAGCGGCAGGTCGCGGACGCGCTGGTGACGGACCACCAGCTACCGGTCTCGCGGGCCTGCCAGGCGGTGAAGCTCTCGCGCCCGGCGTTCTATAAGCGACCTCGACCCGCGATGGAGCGCGACCGGGAGGTGATCGAGGCGCTACTGGCGATGTCGGAGCGCTTCTCGAGGAACGGCTTCTGGAAGCTCTACGATCGGCTGCGCCGCGCGGGCAAGCCGTGGAACCACAAGAGGATCTGGCGCGTGTACCGCGATCTGGGCCTGAACCTGAAGCGCAAATCGAAGCCCCGGCTCTACCGGCCGCGGCAACCGATGGTCGCGCCCAGGGCGCTCAACACCATCTGGACCGCCGACTTCATGGCCGATGCGCTGTACGGCGGACGCGCGTTCCGCACCTTCAACGTGCTCGACGAGGGCAATCGTGAGGCGCTCGCCATCGAGATAGGCTTCTCGATCCCGACCAAACGCGTGATCCGCACGCTCGAGGCGCTGGTCGCGCTCTACGGTCAGCCCAAGGCGCTGCGGCTCGACAACGGTCCCGAACTGACCTCGATCGAGTTCACGGCATGGTGCGAGGACCGGAACATCCAGCTGCTCTACATCCAGCCCGGCGAGCCGAACCAGAACGCGTTCATCGAGCGCTTCAACCGCAGCTACCGGGAGGGCGTGCTCGACGCCTACGTGTTCGAGCAACTCGAGCATGTGCGCGAAGCGACCGACCCCTGGCTCGTCGACTACAACCAAGAACGGCCCCACGACAGCCTCGGCGGGGTGCCACCGAACGAGTTCATGCCGAGGCCACAACTGCCCCAAGAGTCCAGTTATCGACTGTTAACTTGACGGGGGAGCCTACGCCCAGGCCTTGAACGCCATCCGCAGCAGGTACTCGAGGATGGTGTCGGCATCCATCGCATCGGTCTTGCCGCGCTGCAGGGGCGCCTGCGCGAACTGATGGATCGCCTTCGGGTTGACGACCATCACCTCGATGCCCGAGGTCCGATGCAGCGCTAAGGCGAACGCCTGGCTGTAGACCCCGGCCGCTTCGAACGCGACCCGGACGCTGGCCCCGCGCCGCGTCGCCCACGCGATGAGCTTGCGGTGGCCGGCTGCATCGTTGGCGAACTGAGCGATCGGCTGCTTCACGCCGTGGCGCGAGATCCGGGCCACCAGGAATCGGGAATCGACATCGACGCCGATGAGGTTCACTTGCATGCCTCCTTTGGGTTGGCCTACGCTGAACCCCGGGGTTCCCCGACCTTGCGAAGTTTGCCTACCAACCTTGTGATGCGAGTTCGACGACTCCGTATGCTCCAGGGCATGGGCAATGGAAGGCGGGGGACCCCTCTAACGCACAAGGTCGATGCCTTCAGGCGACAGCGGTCTCCCCGGGGATCGTCAGTCTGGCCACGCGCTCCACGCACACGGCACCGACGGTCGGAACTACAGATACAAGGTGTCGCGATGTATGGCAGCGCGGAAGTCGTGGTCGTCTACGACAAGCAGTGCCCCGCGTGCGACTTCTACTGCAACCTGGTGCAGATTCGTGAGTCCGTCGGGCACCTCGTGCTAGTCGATGCTCGAGACGGCGGTCCGATCATGGAAGAGATCACCAGCGCAGGCCTGGACATCGATCAGGGCATGGTTGTGAAGGTGGGGACGCAGCTCTATTACGGCTCAGATGCCATACACGCTCTATCGCTGATGGGCACGAACACTGGCTTCTTCAATCGTCTCGCCTACTGGTCCTTTCGGTCACGCCCGGTATCGAAGGTTCTGTATCCGATCTTGCGCGCCTGTCGTAACCTGCTGCTGAAGATGCTTGGCAAGACCAAGATCAACAATCTGGGAGTCGCCGGCAATGAAAGGTTCTAGCGAGCGCCACCCAACCAGCCGCTTCATCCGTCGCGCTACGCGCGCGGCTGAGCGCCGGCGTTGGGCGGCACTGGAGCCACGGGAATGCGGAAGTGCTACACGGGCAGCTGCCATTGCGGCGCGGTGCGTTTCGAAGCGGACCTCGATCTCACGCCGAGTTCCTATCGTTGCAACTGCTCCATCTGTCGAAGGACTCGCTTCTGGCCTGCAGTCGCGGCTGCCGACCATTTTCGGCTCCTAGCCGGACGCGACCTGCTGACGGAGTACCTGTTCAATACCAGGTAGAACCAGCATCATCTTCTGCAAGGTCTGTGGCGGCCGTCCTTTCGGCGTCGGAAACGACACTCCGATCGGAAAGACGTACGGAGTGAACATCGGCTGTCTCGAGGGCGTCAGCGAGGAAGATCTGTCGAAGATCCCGATCACGTATGCCGACGGCATGAACGACGAATGGCAGCAGCCACCAAAGCACTTCTCGCACCTCTGATCGAGAGGGCTCAACGATCGGTGAGACCGATGAACGGAAGATCTGCGTTGGCGTTAGGGTTTCTTGTGGCGTTGGTGACGGCTGCGCATGGCGGCGAGATCCACGAAGCCGCAGACAAAGGCGACCTACGGCGAGTCGAGGCCCTGCTGGCAGCCGATGCTTCGCTGATCAACCAAGAGGGGAACGACTACACGACGCCCTTGCATTGGGCGTCAGCAAGCGGCCATAAGGCAGTCGTCGAACTTCTGAATCTCCAGAAAGGCGGATCTTGAGGCAAAGGATAGATACGGTTTCACCCCGCTCATGAGCGCGGCCCAGAACGGGCAACGCGACGTCGTGGAACTGCTGCTGCGACATCGGGCGAACGCCGAAGCGATCGAGAAGAGCGGGAAGACGTCATTGCATTGGGCCGTGATCTTCGATCACAAGGCAACGGTCGAGATGTTGTTGGTCGGCAAGGCCAACGTCAACGCCCGTGACAGACATGGTGAGACTCCGCTCGGCAATGCCATGCGGAACGGGCACGACGAGATCGCAGCCGTGCTTCGCAGGCTCGGGGCAAAGCAGTGACGAGCGAGCTGATGATGCATCGGACCGGCATGTTTGGCTTACGACCTCTGACCACTCGCTGAAGGCCGCCGTCCCTGACCGGCCGCGGCCTTGGCGCGGACCTTGGGCGTCATGCTTGACAGCCATTACAGTGTAACTACACTGTCGGCATGCCCGGATTGCGCTTCGAATGGGACGCACGAAAGAGCCGTGCCAACGAATCCAAGCACGGTGTTTCTTTCGAGGAAGCACGGACCGCGTTCCTCGACGAGAGCGCCAGGGTGATCGCGGACCCGGAGCACTCCGAAGATGAGGCCCGTTTCGTCCTGCTCGGCCTCAGCATCGATCTCAGGGTGCTCGTGGTCTGTCACTGATTGACGGGAATCTGAACACGTGATTCGCATCATTTCCGCGCGGCGCGCGGGTCCGTCGGAACGACGCGAGTACGCAGGGTGGTTGCCATGAAGAAGCGCTACGATTTCTCGAGGGCGGTCCGGAACCCTTATGCCCGGAGGCCGAAGAAGCAGATCACGATCCGTCTCGACTCGGAGATCGTCGAGTACTTCAAGGCATTGGCCGGGAACAGCGGCATTCCCTACCAGCACCTCATCAATTTGTATCTCCGCGAATGCGCTGCAGAGAAGAAGCGTTTGAAGCTTGGATGGGCCGCATGACGTCCAACCAGTTCTTCGAGCCTGACGCTTCACCGCGGCCGCTCGGTGGCCTCGCCGACGCGGTTCGCGCAGCTCGGCGCTGGCGCTAGGCGGCGATCAACCACCGCCATCCCTGCTCGTCCGGCCTTCCTGCCAGGCGCTTGCCGGGCGTCGTTCACGGTCTCGACCCGGTTCGAGCGGGACCCAGCAGAGGATGACCTCGATGGCTACCTCTGATCCGACCCCTGCCGCGCCGCTGACCATCCGCGAGGTCCGTCCCGCCGAGCACGCCGCGCTCGGTGTGCTGATGGTCGAGGTCTACTCGCAGCTGCCGGGCTTCCCGACACCCGCCGAGCAGCCGCGCTATTACGAGCTGTTGGCCAACATCGGCCGTTTCACCGAGACGCGGGCCGCCAAGGTGCTGGTCGCGTTCACCGCCGAGGGCGCGCTGGTCGGCGGCGTCGTGTACTTCGGCGACATGGCCGAGTACGGCTCGGGCGGTGCCGCGACCGCGGTGCAGGATGCTTCCGGCATCCGCCTGCTGGGCGTGAGCCCGAGGTTCCGCAAGCTTGGCGCTGGTCGGGCGCTGACCAAGGCCTGCATCCAGCTGGCGCTCGAGGCGGGCCACTCGCAGGTGGTGCTCCACACCACGCAGGCGATGCAGGCCGCCTGGGCGCTGTACCAGGCCTTGGGTTTCGTGCGTTCGCCCGACCTCGATTTCTCGCAACAGGGCTTGCCGGTGTTCGGCTTCCGGCTCGCGCTCACGGCGCGCTGAGCGGCGAGGCGGCGCGCAGCGCGCGTCCCCGGTATCCTCAGCGCCGCGACCACCCCGTTCGCCACTCCGTCCGCCGCCGAGAGCCCAGCGCCATGCACGCCACCGCCATGAACCACGGCCGCCTGTTCTTCGAGACCTACCTGCACCGGCGGCCGCGCTCGACCATCGTCGAGATCGGGGCGCAGGACGTGAACGGCTCGCTGCGCGAGGTGAGCCCGCTGGGCTGCCAGTACGTGGGCGTGGACTTCGTCGCCGGCCCCGGCGTGGACGTGGTGCTCGATGACCCCTACCGGCTGCCGTTCGACGACGCCTCGATCGACGCGGTGGTGACCTCGTCCTGCCTCGAGCACTCCGAGCTGTTCTGGCTCGCGTTCCTCGAGATGCTGCGGATCCTCAAGCCCGACGGCCTGCTCTACCTGAACGTGCCGTCGAACGGCGCGTTCCACCGCTTCCCGGTCGACTGCTGGCGCTTCTACCCCGACAGCGGCGCGGCGCTGGTGAAGTGGGCGCGGCGCAGCGGCTACCAGCCGCTGCTGCTGGAGTCGTTCACCGGCCGCCAGGACCAGCACGAGTGGAACGACTTCGTGGCGGTGTTCCTAAAGGACGAGGCACAGCTCGCCGCGCACCCGGAGCGGATCCTCTCGCGCCATCGCAACTTCGACAACGGCTACCGGCACGGCGCGGCCGAGTTCGAGAACGGCCAGTTCGTGCCCGAGGACCGGCGCAAGCTGATGAAGATGATCGCGGCGGTCAACGCCTTCATGAAGTCGCTCCAATCGTGAGCGGGGCGCTGCAGTTGCGCTTGGCGAGCGCGACCGACGCCGCGCCGCTCGCCGCGTTCGCGGCCCAGGCGTTCAGCGACACGTACGCCGCGCACAACACGCCCGCCGACCTCGCCAGCTACCTCGCCGAGCACTTCGGGCCCGAGATCCAGGGCCGCCAGCTCGACGATCCCCGCCACCGCTGCCTGCTGGTCGAGCGCGGCGGCGCGCTGGTCGGCTACGCCCAGCTGCGACAAGGGACGGCGCCACCGACCGTCGCGTCGGGCGCGGCGCTCGAGGTCGAGCGCTTCTACGCCGCCAAGGCGCTGATCGGCCGGGGCGTTGGCACGGCGCTGCTGGCCGGCTGCGTGGCGCTGGCCCGCGACCTTGGCTGCGATGCGCTGTGGCTCGGGGTCTGGGAGCACAACCCGCGCGCCATCGCCTTCTACCGCAAGCACGGCTTCCAGGAGGTCGGCAAGCAGACCTTCCGCTTGGGCTCGGAAGTGCAGCACGACCTGGTGATGCGGCGCGACCTGGCGCCGGTCGAGCTCGCGCGTGGCGCCAAGGCCTGAACGCGACGGGCCGCGGCCGGCGGTCGGCGTAGCGGCGCGCGCGTCCCTCGGCGCGGCGCCATCCTGGCCATGAGCGGCGCGCAGGTCGTCACCACCGAGCGGCTGGTGCTGCGCCACCTGACCGAGGACGACGCGCCATTTATCCTGACGCTGCTCAACGAGCCCTCGTGGCTGAAGTACATCGGCGACCGCGGGGTGCGCGACCTGGACGGCGCGAGCGGCTACCTGCGCGACGGGCCGCTCGCGAGCTACGCGCGCCACGGCCACGGGCTCGATCTGGTGGTGGAGAAGGCGAGCGGTGCGCCGCTCGGGATCTGCGGGCTGCTGAAGCGCGACCACCTGCCCGCGCCCGACCTCGGTTTCGCATTGCGGCCCGCCCATTGGTCGCAGGGCTTCGCGCGTGAGGCGGCGGCCGCGGCGCTCGCTCACGGCCGTGCTGCGCTCGGCATCGGCCGGGTGCTGGCGATCACCTCGCTCGACAACCCGCCGTCGATCCGCGTACTGGAGAAGCTCGGCTTCCGCTTCGAGCGCATCGTCGAGCACACGCCCGGTGATCCGGTCAGATTGTTCGTCAACGATCCGTAACGCGCGGTCGCGGCGTGCACGCCGCTCCTACAGGGTCTTCGATGCCGTGGCGGTGCGCTTCGCCCGCCAGCGGGCTCCTACCGGGTGAGCCAGCGCGGTTCCGCCTGGCGATGCGTTCTTGCCGTAGGAGCAGCGTGCACGCCGCGACTCCCCCTAACGACGACGCCCGGCGCGAAGCCGGGCGTCGGTGCGAGGAGGCGTGGTCTCTCCAGAGACCAGGTCGTGTGCCGTCAGCGTCCGCCGGGCATCCCCGGCATCTTCTCCTGCTTGTAGCCCGCCGGCACCTGGAACTTGTCGGCCGAGACCGCACCCTTGTCCACGGCCTTGAACACCCAGGCGTCGCCAGTGCGCTTGTCGCGCGTCCACACCGGCCAGCCGCCCATCTCGAACACGTCGGGCATGCCGCCCACCACCTGGCCGATGTCCTTGGTCATCTGCTTGGCGAACTCGGCCATCGCCTTGAGCGTCGCGAGGTCGCTGGCCGGGATGTCGAGCTTGGCGGGATCGACCACGCAGAACTCCTGGCCCATCGGACCCGCCATCGGTAAGCCGGTGATCGCGAGGTCCACGACCTGGCAGGTGAAGCCGGCCTTGCTCATGGTCTTGCCGGTCTTGGTGAGCTTCATCTCGATCAGCGGCTTGCCGGCGCCCATGCCGGGCATCTGCTTCTTCATCATCTCGCGCATCTGCGGCGGCAGGCCGGCGAGCTGCTGCTCGACCTGCTTCATCTGGTCGGCGGCCTGCTTGAGCTGGGCCTGGATCTGGGCGGCGTCCATCACCATGTAAGTCTTGCGCGCCGGGACCACGGTGGTCATCGCGGTGGCGCCGACCTGCCACAGCACGAACGCGGCATCGCCCTTGAAGTTCTCGGTGCGGACCTTGCCACCGGCGACGAAGGTCGCCGACCACGGCGAGCCGTCCTTCTCGCTGACGGACTGGACCGTGATGTCGGCGGTGGCGCTGGCGGTCGCGAGCGCGGCGGCCGCGAGCAACAAGTGTTTGGCGTTCATGCGTGACCCCATGGGGTGGGAGGGTTGTGGGTGCGGAGGCGATGTGGGAGAACGGGCCGGCGCTAACTTAACCCCGCGGCGCGGGAGCCGGAAGCCCCCGCGCCGTGCCCGGAGCGGCCGTGGTCCACCTGATCGACGCCAGCATGTTCGTGTTCCGCGCGTGGTTCGCGCTTCCCGGGTCGCTGCGCGCGCCGGACGGGCGGCCGATCAACGCGGTCTACGGGTTCACCGGCTTCCTGGCCGGGTTCCTGGCCGAGGTTCGCCCCACCCACCTCGCGGCCTGCTTCGACGAGAGCCTGAGCTCGTCGTTCCGCAACGCGCGCTACCCCGCCTACAAGGCCAACCGCGAGGAGGCGCCCGACGAGCTCAAGGCGCAGTTCGCACTCTGCCGTCGCGCCTGCCGGGCGCTCGGCGTGGTCGAGCTCGCCAGCAAGCGCTACGAGGCCGACGACTTGATCGCGACGCTCGCCGCGAAGGCGCGCCGCGCCCGCCGGCCGGTGACGATCGTGTCGCGCGACAAGGACCTCGCCCAGCTGCTCGGGCCGCGCGACGTCTTGTGGGACTACGCCGAGGAGCTGCGCTACGACCCGCGCGCAATCCGGCGCCGCTTCGGCGTGCGGCCCGACCAGCTCCCCGACTACCAGGGGCTGGTCGGCGACCCGGTCGACAACATCCCCGGCGTGCACGGTATCGGCGCCAAGGCGGCGAGCGCGCTGCTGGCGCGCTTCGGCGACCTCGAGGGCGTCTACGCCGACCTCGACGCGGTCGCGCGCCTGAAGGTCCGCGGCGCGGCGCGCCTGGCGACGCTGCTCGCGGCCCAGCGCGAGTCCGCGTTCCTGTCGCGCGAGCTCGCGACCCTCCATGACTGCGTGCCGCTGCGCGTCGCGCTCGGCGACCTGCGCTGGCGGGGCGTCGATCGGCGCGCCTGCGAGCGCTTGGCGCGCGAGCTCGGCTTCGGCGAGCGCAGCCGAGCGCGCTTGATGGCGCTGCCGGTGGCGCGTGGCCGCTGAGCTCGAGCGCGCGGTCGGCACGGCCTGCGGCGGGCCGGCGTGGCTGGCGCCGATCGGCCGCGCTCACGGCGTCGCGCGCTGGCAGGGCGAGGCCGGTGGACGCGCGCTGTTCGTGAAGAGCGGGCCGGCAGCGCTCGCGGCGCGCTTCGCTCAGGAAGCGGCCGGGCTCGCGGCGCTGGGCGCAGTGGCGGGCTGGCGCGTGCCGCGCCCGCTCGCCCACGGCGAGGCCGAGGGCCTGGCGTTCCTCGTGCTGGAGCGCCTGGCGCTCGTGCCGCGCAGCGTGGCCAGCGATGCCAGGTTGGGCGCGGCGCTCGCCGCCGCGCACGCGGTCGGCGCGCCGCGCTTCGGCATGGACGGCGACGCCGCGCTCGGCGCGACGCCGCAGCCTAACGGCTGGTGCGACAGCTGGCTCGAGTTCCTGGCGACGCGCCGGCTCGGGCACCAGCTGGCGCTGGCGCGCGCCGACGACGCGCCGGCGGCGCTGATCGACGGCGTGGCGCGGGTCATCGAGGCGCTGCCCGACTACTACGCGGGCTACGCGCCGCGGCCCTCGCTGCTGCACGGCGACCTGTGGAGCGGCAACGCCGCCGCGCTCGCCGACGGCACGCCGGCGGTGTTCGACCCGGCTGCGCACTTCGGCGACCGCGAGGCGGACTTGGCGATGGTCGAACTGTTCGGCGGTTTCGCGCCCGAGCTGCTGGCGCGCTACGCGGCCGACTGGCCGTTCGACCCGGGCTACGCGGTGCGCCGCGACCTGCACCAGCTCTACCACCTGCTCAACCACCACCACCTGTTCGGCGGGGGCTACGCCGCCGACGCGCTGCGCGCGGTGGCGCGGCTGCGCGCCGCGCGGCGCTGATCGCTAGAGGTGGCCCTCGATGAGCAGGATGGTCAGGCCCTCGGGCGAGCTGAGCTCGGCGTTCTCGAAACGCCCATCGCGCGCGCGCTGCACGCGCCGCATCGCGATCCCGGCCTCGATCAGCCGCTCGACGCGGGCCCCCATCCCCTCGTCGTAGAAGGCGAGCGCCGGGGCGCGCAGCGCCGGGTGGACGCCGAGGTTGATGCCGGTCGCGGCCAGCAGCCGCGCATCGCGGGCCCGGGCGTGGGGCACGGCGAGGAAGCCGAGCGCCTCCCAGTAGCGGACCGCGTCGCGGGTCGAGCGCGTCGGCATCCGGTACTCGCCGCACCAGCCGAAGCGGCTGCCGTCGGGAGGCTCGGCGGCGGCCGAGAAGGTCCGCGCCTCGACCAGGCACAGCCGCTGGCCGTCGGGGTCGAGGAACGACAGCTCGTTGAAGCAGTCGGTGCCGAAGCGGAAGTGGTCGAGCACGATGCCGAGCGCCTCGAGCTTGGGCGCGTGCTCGCGCAGCCCGTGGTGGACGAAGGTCAGGGTCGGCGCGGCGAGGTCCGACTGGTGGAGGCCGACGTGGAAGCGCCCGTCGCTCAGCACCGCGTAGGGGTGGGCGCGCGCGCCGCCGACCGGCGCCGACACGAACCCGGCGCGCTGCCAGAACGCCAGCGACTCGAGCGGGTCGCGGGTCGGCAGCGAGAGCTCGAGGAACTCGCCGAGCATCGCAGCGCTCAGCCGAGGCGGCGGTCGAGGCGCGCCAGCACCAGCTCGGCGAGGAACGCCAGGTGGTCGGGCCGGTCGTTGAGCGCCGGCACGTAGCGCAAGGCGCCGCCGCCGGCCTCGGCGTAGGCCGCGGCGTTGCGCAGCGCGATCTCCTCGAGCGTCTCGAGGCAGTCGACGCTGAAGCCTGGGCACACCGCGTCGATCGAGCCGTGCTTGGCCGTCGCCCACTCGTCGAGCAGCTGGTCGGAGTAGGGCTGGAGCCAGCGTTCGGCGCCGACCCGCGACTGGAAAGCGATCGCCCACTGCTCGGTGCGCAGCTCGAGCGCCCCGGCCAGCGCCTGGGCGGTCGCCTTGCATTGCGCGGCGTAGGGATCGCCGGCGGCCACGTAGCGCTGCGGCAGCCCGTGGAACGACATCAGCAGCCGGGCGCCGCGCCCGTGCTTGGCCCAATGCTCGCGGACGCTGGCGGCGAGCGCGGCGACGTAGCCGGGCTCGAGGTGGTAGGAGATGACGCGGGTGGTCGGCGCGCGCCAGCCCTGGGCGCCGAGGATGGCGTCGACCGCGGCGTGGGTCGAGCCGGTGGTGGTGCGCGAGTACTGCGGGTAGAGCGCGAGCAGGATCAGGCGCGCGCAACCGGCGGCGCGCAGCTCGGCGAGCGCCGCGGCCAGGGTCGGTTCGCCGTAGCGCATCCCGAGCGCGAGCCGGGTCCGGCCCGGCGCGCGCGCCTCGAGCGCCGCGGCCAGGCCCGCGGCCTGGGCGCGCGAGCCGACCAGCAGCGGCGAGCCCTGCGGCGTCCAGATGCTCTGGTAGGCCTTCGCGACCCGGCGCGGGCGCAGGTTGAGGACCAGGCCGTGCAGCACCGGCAGCCAGAACCAGCGCGGCAGGTCGATGACGTCGGGGTCGGCGAGGAACTCGGCGAGGTAGCGGCGGATCGCGTCGGGGGTCGGCGCCTCGGGCGTGCCGAGGTTGGCGAGCAGCACCCCGACCGGTCCGTCGCGCCGTTCCAATCCGTCGGGAGCCGTGGGCATCATGTCCTCCGAGGGGCGGCCCGAATCGTAACAGAGCCAGCTCGCCCCACCGCCGGGAGACGCCGATGACCGCCGGAGCGCGCTTCGAGATCCGCCGCGCCACGCCCGCCGACGTGCCCTTGGTGCTGGCGTTCATCAAGGAGCTCGCCGACTACGAGCAGCTCGCGCACGAAGTGGTGGCGGACGAGGCGACGCTGCACGCGGCGCTGTTCGGCGCGGGCGCGAACGCCGAGGCGTTGCTCGGCGAGCTGGTCGGCGAGGCGGAGGGTGCGCGCGGCGTCGAGCCGGTCGCGTTCGCGGTGTTCTTCCACAACTTCTCGACCTTCCTCGGTCGGCGCGGGCTGTACCTCGAGGATCTGTTCGTGCGCCCCGCACACCGCGGCGCGGGCCACGGCCGGCGGATGCTGGCCTACCTCGCGCGCCTCGCCGAGCAGCGCGGCTGCCCGCGCTTCGAGTGGGCGGTGCTCGACTGGAACCGGCCGGCGCTCGATTTCTACGAGGCCCTGGGCGCGCGGCCCAACGCCGACTGGACCATCTACCGCCTGAGCGGCAGCGCGCTGGCGCGGCTGGCCGGCGAGGACGGTTAGTTTAGAATCAGCGCCCCCGCCGGAGGCCGCCCATGCTCGAGCTGCTCGTCGACCCGCATGCCTGGCTCGCGTTCGCCACGCTCGCCGCGCTCGAGATCGTGCTCGGCATCGACAACCTGATCTTCATCGCGATCCTGGCCGGCAAGCTGCCCGAGGAGCAGCAGGCCAAGGCGCGCCAGATGGGCATCGCCGCGGCGCTGTTCTCGCGCTTGGCGCTGCTGTTCACCCTGACCTGGATCATGCGGCTGACCGCGCCGCTGTTCACGATCGCGACCAACGAGATCTCGGGCAAGGACTTGGTGCTGATCATCGGCGGCCTGTTCCTGATCTACAAGGCGACGCTCGAGGTCCACGAGAAGCTCGAGGGCGTCGACAAGCCGGTCAACGTCACGGTCGCCGCCAGCACCGCGTTCGCGGCGGTCGTCGCCCAGATCATGGTCATCGACATCGTGTTCTCGCTCGACTCGATCATCACCGCGGTCGGCATGGTCGACCACGTCGAGATCATGGTCGCGGCGATCGTGGCCTCGGTCGGGTTCATGCTGGTGTTCGCCGGCACCATCTCGGCGTTCGTCAACCGCCACCCGACCGTCAAGATGCTGGCGCTGGCGTTCCTGCTGGTGATCGGCCTGGCGCTGATCGCCGACGGCTTCGACTTCCACATCCCGAAGGGCTACATCTACGGCGCGATGGCCTTCGCGATCTTCGTCGAGATGCTCAACATCCGCCTGCGCAAGGGTGGCACGCCGGTCCACCTCCACGAGCCGCACCTCGAACCCGAGCACGCCTGCCCGCACTGCGGGCAGGTGCTGCCGCCCGAGTTCACCAAGCGCAAGGCCTGAGCGTGCGCGCGCTGCGTCGGGTCGCGGTCGCAGCGTCGCTGGCCGCGCTCGACGGCTGCGCCGGCCTGCCGCGGGTCGGCGACGCGGCGCGCCAGGCGGCGCGCGAACCGCTGACCTGGGCGCCGGCCGCCGCCGCCCTGCTGCTGGTCGCGACCGACGCCGACCGTCCGCTCAGCGAGTGGGCGCGCCGCGAGACCCCGCTGTTCGGCTCGACCGAGGGCGCGCGCCGCGCCAGCGACCAGCTGCGCAGCGTGGCAGTCGGCGGCTGGGTGGCGGCGACGCTCGCCGCGCCGGCCCCCGCGGGCGAGGCGTTCAGCACCAAGCTCCACGACCTGGCGCTCGGCTACGGCGCGCTGTTCGCCACCGGCTTGGCGACCGACGCGGCGAAGCGCAGCACCGGGCGCAAGCGGCCGGACGGCTCGGACGCCCTGAGCTTCCCCTCCGGTCACGCCTCGCGCGCCGCCACCGCTGCGACCCTGGGCATGGCGCAGGCGCGGCGCGCGCTCGCGCCGGGCACGGCGCGGCGCGCGGTGGACGCGGCGTTCATGACCTCGGCCTTCGGCACCGGCTGGGCGCGGGTCGAGGCGGGCAAGCACTACCCCAGCGACGCGCTCGTCGGCTTCGCGCTCGGTCGCTTCGTGGGACGCGCCGCGGAGCTCGCCTGGTCGCGGGACGATGCGCCGGTCGCGCTGGCGGTGGGGCCCGCCGGGCTGTGGCTCGCGGTCGGGTTCTAGGGGCCGCTGGCTAGAAGTACCAGCCGAGCTCGAGCCGCAAGTAATCGTCGTCGCGCAGCGCGGCGAGCGGGTCGCCGGCCGTGGCGTCGAGGATGGCGCGGGCCTCGAGCGCGAGCGTGTACGAGCCGCCGAGCCGGCGGCGCCACTCGACGCTCACGAACGCGCCGTCGCCGGTCAGGTCGAGGATCGCGCCGGCCAGCAGCTCGGTGGACTGCTCGTCGTTCCACGCCAGCCGCGCGCCGAGGAACAGGTCGTCGTCGAACGGCGTGGTGCGCAGGGCGACGGGGCGGTCGTCGAACAGGTACTCGACGATCAGCCCCAGGTCCTTGCCCCCGAAAAGGCCGTAGGCCGTACGCTCGAAGCCGACGGTGGCCGCCGTGTAGCGGCCGGGCTGCCAGTCGCGCCTCAGCCACTCGAGCTTCCATAGCCAGGCGCCCTGGGTGTTCTGCAGATCGAGCGACCATTGCCGCGCCTGCAGGTAGAGCGGCGCCAGCACCACTTCGCAACTCAGGCAGGGCGGCGGGTAGGTCGTCGCCACGAACAGCGGGTCGCGCGCGGTGCCGGCGAAGTACGCCACGCCGACGTCGAACGCGCCCACGCTGCGCTGCCAACGCGCCGCGAGGTCGAGGTGGCGCTCCTGGTCGGACGACTCCCAGAGCGCGAGCTCGGGCTCGATCCGCGGCGCGAGCCGCGGCCGGCCTTGGGCCGAGGCGAAGGTCCGCTCGCGGAACCAGGGCATCGCGAACAGCTCGACGCTGCCGCCACCCGCCCAGGCGGCGTCGAGCAGCGCGAGGTTGACCATCGGCTGGCCGAGCTTGTCCTCGCCGTCGAGGTTCTCGACGGCGTCGGTCTGGTTGATGACGTCCACTAGGTGCTGCGACTCGGCCACGCCCCAGAAGACCTTGCGCACGCCGACCCGCAGCTCGGCGGACTCGAACGAGTGGCGCCAGTAGAGCTCGCGCAGGTCGAGGTGGCTGCGCGCCTCGTCCGCCGAGTCCCAGCGGCCGAACACCGTGACCTGGAGCCGGTCGCGGCCGTCGTTCCAGTCGTGGTACCACTCGGGCTCGAATGCCACCGACCAGGCGCCGTCGGTCTGGCGCGGGTCGAGCGGGGCGGCGACGAAGCCGGTGGCTTCGACCGTGAGGTCGCCCGACCACTCGGCGGCGGTCGCCGGCGCGGCGAGCAGCGATAGCGCGAACGCGACCGTCAGCGCGAGCCCCCTCTCCCTACCCTCTCCCCCGAGACGGGGGAGAGGGGAAGAACGAGCGGCCTGTCCCGCGAGTTGCGGGAGACGGGAGGGGCGAGCGGATCCGTTCCCCGACCGGAGGAGAGAGGAAGACGCTCGCATCGCGCTGGTCCCAACCCCTCTCCCCCCGAAGGGGGGAGAGGCTCGGGAGAGGGGGGCGATCGATGCGCGGGTCATCGTCGCCTTACTTGGTGTCCTGGAGCGCGGTCTGGTCGAAGTCGCGATCCTTCAAGCCGGTGGCAAACGCGTAGTCGCGGAACTCGAGCACCGTGCTCTTGCCGGTCTGGTGGTTGACCATGGTGAGCTCGGCCGCCCGCCAGTGCTTGCCGAGGTACTGCTGGAAGCGCTTGGCGGTGAGGGTCTTGAGCAGGCTCGCTTTGCGGTCGTAGTACTCGACCCGGTGGACGCGGTACTCGGCCTGGTCAAGCCACACCAGCTGCCGCGTGTAGCCCGACTTCGGGTCGACCGGGTAGCGCTCGATCACGAACATCGGTTGGCCGTCGACGGTCTCGTCGCGCAGGTGCTGGTAGTCGTACTTCTCGACCTCTTGCGACGAGAGGTCCTCGTAGGCGAACTCGCTGCCCATGAACGGGCCGGCCTTGTTGTCCGAGGCGATGCGCTTGACCCGCTTCAGCGCCGGCAGGAACAGCCACTGGTCGTCGGGCCCGCTCTTGTGGGTGAACGAGAGCAGCGCGGTGCCTTTGACGTCGGCCGGGGTGTCGAAGGTGATCAGCGACTTGTCGCCGTCGCCGCTGACCTCGAGCGCGCGGGTACGCAGCTCGCGCACGCTGCTGTCGCCCTGCCGGTTGCGCAGCGTCATCCGGAGTGTGACCACCGAGTCCTTGAAGCCCTGGTCGCGGCGGTCGGCTTCCTGCGCGATCGCCAGGCCACGGGCCGCGGCCGCGGCGTCCGGGGACGACGCGGCGGCCGGCGCGTGGAACGCGCCCGCAGCGGCGGCCAACGCGAAGGCGGCGGCAAAGGCGAGCTCAGATCTGGACATCGGCGGTCTCCTGGGCGTTCGCGGCGGCCTCTTTACCAGGATTGGCGAGCGGCGCGCCGCGGTCGAGCAGGACCAGCAGCGGCGGCAGCATGAACAGCTCGGCGAGCATCGCGACCACGATGCCGGCCGCGGTCATGATCCCCATGTACGAGTTCACCTGGAAGCTCGATAGCCCGAGGATGCCGAAGCCGGTGACCAGCACCGCGGTCATCACGAACAGCGCGACGCCGACGCCGGTGAACGCGTAGCGCACCGCGCCCTCGGCGTCGAGCCCGAGCTCGCGTCGCGCTTTCAGGTACTTGGACAAGAAATGGATGGTGTCGTCGACCACGATGCCCATCGAGGTCGCGGCGATCACCGACACCGCCATGTTGACCTGGCCGACCAGCAGGCCCCAGATGCCGAACACCATGCCGATCGGCAGCAGGTTCGGGATCAGGCTGACCAGGCCGATCTTGATGCTGCGGAGCGCGAACACCAGGATCGCGGAGATCACCACCAGGCCCCAGAAGGTGCCCGTGATCATGCTCTCGTTGTTGGTCTTGGAGATGTGGGAGAACATCACCGCCGGGCTCGCGCCGAGCGTCGCCATGCTCGGCGTCTCGCGCGCGAGCCAGGCCTCCGCGCGTGCGGCGAAGGCGCGCAGCTCGACGGTGGTGAGGTCCGCGAGCGTCACGATCACCTGGGTCGCAGACTTGTCGACGTTGATCTGGTTGTTGAGGTCGAGCCCGAACGGCAGCGACATCTCGTAGAGCAGCAGGTACTGCGCGGCGAGCTCGCGGTCCTCGGGCAACCGGTGCCAGGCCGGGTCGTCGCCGTGCAGGTTGCGGTTGAGCCGCTTCATGACCTCGGTCAGGCTCGCGACGTGCACCACCTCGGGCTGGAGCCGCAGCCACTCGGCGAAGCGCTCGACCTCGGCCAGATACACCGGGTCGCTGACCCCGCCGCTCTCGCGCGCCGGCAGCGAGAACTGCACCGGCATGATCCCGGTCAGGTGCGCGATCGTGAAGTCGGTGTCGCGTCGGAACTCGATGCGCTGGTCGAAGTACTTGACGAAGTCGTCGTTGATCTCGTTGACCGGGATCGCGGCCAGCAGCCCGACGGCGAGCGCGGCCCACAGCGCGAGCAGGCCCTTGCGCCGCGCGATCACCCACTGCGCGAAGCGGTCGAGTCGGAGCTCGACGTCGGAGTGGGTCCGCGGCACGCGCGCGTTCACCAAAGAGATCACCGCCGGCAGCAGCGTGATCGACAGCGCCCAGGCCGCGAACACGCCGAGCGCGGTGACGTTGCCCATGTCGCGGAACGGTGGCACCTCGGACGAGTTCATGGTGAGGAAGCCGACCGCGGTGGTGATGTTGGTCAGGAACACCGGCAGCATGTTGTTGCGCAGGCTCTCGACCCAGGCCGGGTGGTCGGCGGCGCCGGTGCGGCGCGCCGCGAAGTAGCTGATCAGCAGGTGGATCGAGTCGGCGACGGCCAGCGTCATGATGATCACCGGCGCCAGGGCCGAGGGCGGCGTCAGCCGCATGCCGAGCCAACCGACCCCGCCCATCGCGATCGCGATGCTCAGGAACACGATGCCGAGCGTGATCGCGGTGGCGCGTGCTGAGCGCAGCATCAGCCACAGCACCGCCGCGATCGCCGCGAACATCAGCGGGATCAGGGTCGCCGAATCGTCGAGGCTCGACTCGGAGAACGCGTTGTTCATCATCACCGTGCCGGTGAGGCGGAGCTCGACCGTGGGGTGCGCGACCTCGACCGCGCGAGCGAGCTCGCGGACCGCCGCGACGATCTGGGGTACCTCATCCGCCGACTGATGGTCCATCTGGAAGGTGACGTTGACCGCGGTGTAGCGGCCGTCCTTCGAGACCAGGCGGCCGGCGAGCAGCGGCTCGGCCAAGGCGATCGCGCGCTTGGCGGCGAGTTCCTCGGCGCTCAACCCGGCCGGATCCACCACCAGGTCCTCGACCACCAGGTCATCACCGGCGGCGCGGGTGTGCTGGAAGTTGCTGAGCGAATCGACCCGCAACGAGTAGGGCAGCGTCCAGCCGCCCTGGGTCAGGTCAACGACCGCGGCCAGCGCTTCGGGCGTGAACGCGTCGGCGCCGCCCGAGGCATCGCGCGGCGCGACCACGATCAACACGTTCTCGTTCTTGGTGTAGGTGTTCTGCAGCGCTTCCCAGGCCAGCAGTTGCGGGTTGTCCTTGGTGAACCACACCGTGTAGTGGTTGTAGAAGCTCAAATGCTGGACGCCGG
>Ga0247727_10009531_pt1 | contig 17552 bp, 17 predicted proteins | sample WisWelCaveWW1625_FD_202498 | JGI IMG/M metagenome (GOLD analysis project Ga0247727, IMG submission 202498) | Biofilm microbial communities from Wishing Well Cave, Virginia, United States - WW16-25 | ecosystem: Environmental > Aquatic > Deep subsurface > Groundwater > Cave microbial mat | place...
TTTTACCGTGGAATTCATTGAAAACCACGTCGCGTTCCGCCTCGCGGATCTTCTGGAAGATGACCTGCTTAGCGGTCTGCGCGGCGATACGGCCGAACTCCTGCGAGACGATCTCCTTGCCTTCCGAAAAGATCTTGATCTTTCCCGTTTCCACGTCGATCTTCACCTCGACGTCCTTGTCCTTGTCATGCAGGACTTTTTTGGCCGCGGAGACAAGCGCCGCCTCGATGGATTCGATCAAAACCCGCCGGCTGATGCCCTTTTCGCGCTCGATATTCTCTAAGACTGTTAAAAATTCTGTGCTCATATTTTGACTTCTCTTCGCGCTTTGGTCATGCTTTCGAATAATATCTTAAGGCGCTCGCCCGTCTTTGTTTCCAGCTCGACGCCATTTGGGTCCACGTTCGCCAAGCGTCCGACACTGACGATCCCCGCGCCCGAGGGCGTCTTCCACGCCACTTTCACGCTGTCCCCGCGCACGCGCTCAAAATCCCGAGGATTTCTGAGCGGCCGGTCGAGGCCCGGACTGTTCACTTCCAAAAAATAGGCCCCTTTAAGAAAATCCGCGTCAGTCTCGGATTCACGGTCGAGAAATTCACCTAACCGGCGGTTCACGGCGGCGCATTCGTCCAGCGTCACTCCGCCAGGCTTGTCCACGAGGAGGGTCAGGACCCCATGCGAGCCCGAACGCCGGAACTGGACTTCAAGAAGCTCGATCCCATCCCGTTCGGCCTCCAAACGGATGGCTTGCATGCGATTCGATATTTCAATGGGCAGTGACACGGTATAAACCCAGACTCTTATTTTCAATGGATGAATCCGCCAAAAAGCACGGCGGATTGTTCTCAGAATATCGATGATATTCTGAGAACAAAAAAAGTGGGCTTTCGCCCACTTTCCCTTTGAACCACCAAATTAACTGCTTAATCGTATCAAAAACTAGGCTATTTTGTCAAGCTGTGCGAGGAGCTCCTTTATGATATCCGGGATATCCACAAGAGTCGCCTGACCGGTCTTTCGGAGCCTGATCTCGGCCTTGCCGTTCTTCAGATTTTTGGGCCCCAAGATGAGCCTCAGAGGGATCCCCAGAAGGTCGGCGTCGTTGAACTTGACCCCTGCCGAATCTTCGCGATCGTCGATCAAAAGGTCCGCCCCCTTATCTGCAAGTTCTTTAGAATCAATAAGTTGAGAGACTATCTCCCTCGCCTGAGTGTCCTTGGGGTCCAGCACGACCACCTGGACTTGATAGGGGCTGATATTCTTGGGCCAGATGATCCCCTTCTCGTCGCTCGATTGCTCGATCGCCGCGGCCAGAATACGGTTCACGCCAATGCCGTAACAGCCCATGATCATCGGGTTTTCCTTGCCATTGGCATCAAGGAAGACCGCGTTCATAGGCCGAGAGTACCGGAGATTCAGTTTAAAAATATGGCCAAGCTCGATAGCCGTCTTAAATATCAGGGTTTTGCCGTCGGGGGACCGGTCGCCCTCGACCACCTGGCGAAAATCATCGACCTGGATCTCCTTACCCTTGATGTCGCCCAAATTGACGTTCACCAGATGATGATCGCGGCTGTTCGCGCCCGTCACAAAGTCCTTCATTTCCAAAATATCCTCATCGACATAAACTTTGAGATCTCCCGAAAACGGCCCGCTAAAACCGAACGCGGAACCCAGTTTTTCAATGGCGTCGCGTGAAGCCATAAAACTGCCCGGTTCGACCGCCTTGACCTTGAATTCGCTGACTTCATGATCGCCGCGCACCAAAACATCGAAGAACGAACCGTCCGGCCGCTGATACACCATGGTCTTCACCAGATCTTTGGGCGCTTTATTGAGAAAACGAGCGACGCTTTCAACACTGCTATGCCCAGGCGTGTGTTCTTTGGAACTTTTTCCAGATTTGGAACCCTTGGGAAAAGCAAGATCTTTCAGTTTGCGGCGCGCCATTTCCACGCTGACCACGGTGTCCGAATCGCCGAACTGCACCATCCGATCCTCCCCTGCGTCGGAAAAAAGGACGAATTCCTGCGAACCCGAACCGCCCATAGCGCCAGGATCGGCCTGGACAATGAAGGTTTCGAGGCCGCAGCGCGAGAAGATCTTCTTGTAGGCTTCGCGCATCGCGTTGTAGGTTTCGTCGAGCGACGCTTCGAAAGCATGAAAACTGTAGGCGTCCTTCATCAAGAATTCCCGGCTTCGGATGATGCCGGACCTCGGGCGCATCTCGTCGCGGAACTTTGTCTGGATCTGGTACAGCGTGATGGGGAGCTGTTTATAGGAATGGATCTCGCGGCGGGCCAGGTCCGTGATCACTTCTTCGTGGGTCGGACCAAGCACGTTCTCCTTGCCGTGCCGGTCCTTGAAATGGATCATGTCCTCGCCCAGGATGTCCCAGCGGCCGGTCTCTTTCCAAAGCTCGGAGGGATGGATCGCGGGCAAAAGAAGTTCGACCGCTCCCGCGCGGTTCATTTCCTCACGGATGATGTTCTCGGCTTTTTGCAATGAACGCAGACCCATCGGCAGGTAGCTGTACGTGCCGCTGGCGAGCTTGCGGATAAGACCCGCGCGCAGCATCAGCCGGTGGCTTTTGATCTGGGCTTCCTGGGGATTTTCCTTGAGCGTCGGGATGAGCGTCTGCGACCAGCGCGCGAACGGGACTTTAGAACTCATCTTAGGACCCGCCGAAAAGTTTCATCAGGTTGTCGACGATGGAGAACCGGGACACATCCTGCAGGATGACGAAACCCATCAGTCCTAGGAGCAGGACCATGCCGCCTTGCGTCATCCTCTCACGCACGATCTCGCGCAGAGGCGAACCCTTCGCCTTCTCGATGAGCATAAAAAGAAGATGCCCTCCGTCAAGCACCGGGATCGGCAGAAGATTCAGCACAAAAAGGCTGACGCTGAGGGAACCCATGAAATACAGGAGATACGCCCAGCCCATCTGCGCGGCCTGCTGGGTCATGAAAAAGATCCCGATGGGTCCCGTCATGGACTCCTTGAACGGCAAAGCGCCCGTGATCATGAGCCCGATCGAGACGAATATCATCGCGGTGAGGCTCCACAGTCTTTCGGCCGCGAGCCCCCAGGCTTTTAGAAAAGGGGTCTTCACCTTGATGATCTCATTGGCCGGCGCGATGCCCAGGAACGCGGTGCGCACGACTTTTCCAGAAAAATTCCGGGTTTCTTTCTTGATCGGCGTGACAAGAACGTCGAGCACGTCCGGGCCGCGTTCGACGCGGAGTATCATCGTTTCTTTGTCCGAACGGACCTCTTTCAACACTTCCTCCCAGGTCGCCACGGCGACGCCGTTCACCGAGAGCACCTTGTCGTTCTCCAAAAGCCCCGCTTTGGCGGCGGGCATATCCGGGAGCACTTTCCCGATCCGGGCCGTGAGCGTCGGCTGGCCGGTGAGAAAAATGAAAAAGAAAAGGACATAGGCCAGGAGCGCGTTCATGAGGGGCCCGGCCAAGACCACCGCCACGCGGTGTAAAAGCGGTTTGGATTGGAATTCCCAGGGAGCTCCTTTGGCCTCATCCGGGCTTTCTCCCGCCAACTTCACAAAACCCCCGAGCGGCAGGAGCGAAACACAGAATTCAGTGCCGTCGATCTTTTTCGCGAAGAGCACCGGCCCGAAACCGATGGAGAATTTCTCGGCGCGGATGCCCAGCATCCTCGCCACGATGAAATGTCCGAACTCATGGATGACGACCAGCGCCCCCAGGACAAATATGAAGATCAAAGCGCTTTGCACAGTTTTTTCGTCTCCTGGGTAGCCCACAGATGCACCGACTGGATCTCGTCCAGGTCCGGGTCGGCGATATGCCGATGATGCGACAACACATTCTCGATGATTTTGGGGATATCTACAAATGGAATCTTATCGCTTAAGTACGCCTCCACCGCCACCTCGTCCGCGGCGGACAAAACACAAGGCGCCGAGCCCGAACGTTTCGCGGCCTCATACGCCAGGAGCAGGCAGGGGAATTTGCTCCGGTCCGGCGGTAAGAAATGGAATTCTCCTATCTTGGCAAGATCTAACCTGAGGCTTTTCGGCGAGGCCAGCCGCCGCGGATGCGAGAGAGCGAACTGGATGGGAAGCCTCATGTCTGTCACGCCCAGTTGAGCCATGATGGAACCATCTCTGAACTCCACCATCGAATGAATGATGGCCTCGGGGTGGATCAGCACCCCTATCTTCTCCACCGGCAAACCGAAAAGCCAGGACGCCTCGATGACCTCCAGCCCCTTGTTCATCAAGGTCGCCGAATCAACAGATATCTTTTTTCCCATCTTCCATTTGGGGTGATTGATCACATCCTCCTTTGAGAGACGCGAGAACCGGGCCCTAGCCACTTCACGCAAAGGGCCTCCGGAACCGGTGAGGATCAGTTTCTCCACGTCGGAGGGATGCGAGCCGAGAAGACATTGAAAAATGGCGCTATGTTCGCTGTCCACTGGAACTAGCGAGGCGTTCGGGCTCTTTTTCAGCGCGCGCATCACCAGAGATCCCGCCATCACCAAGATCTCCTTATTCGCCAAAGCCACGCGCTTGCCTTTTTTGACCGCGTCAAGCACGGAAAGAAGGGCGCTTGTTCCTGCGGACGCCGCCATCAGGATATCCGCGTCCAAATACGCGGCAAACACGTGGATCTTTTCGTGCTCGCTGAAAACCTTGAGTTTCGGGTGTCTCCGGCGGAGCATCGCGGCGCCCTGAGGGTCCTTGAGATACACCGCTTCAGGACGGAATTCGCGTATTTGCGCCTCCATCAAGTCCACGTTCGAGCCGGCGGAAAGACCAACCACCTCGAATGCCGCCGGGTTCCGGCGGACCACCTCCAGGGTGTTGAGACCCACAGAGCCCGTGGAACCCAGGATAGTCAGCCGTTTTCTCGGTGTTTTGCGTCTCATGAGAACACCGTCAAATGATAATAAAAAATAGGCGCCGTGAATAAAATGCTGTCCAACGCGTCCAGCATGCCTCCCATGCCCGGCAGAACCGACCCCGAATCCTTGACCTGGCAGAAACGCTTGAGAAGCGATTCCGAAAGGTCCCCGATCTGGCCGACGATGCCTATCAGGACGCCCAGAATGGACAGATGCGCCCAACTCCAGAGAAGCGGCAAATAGGGTTTAAAAAGAAGTGACGCGGCGAAGCTCAGGAACAACCCTCCGAAAAAGCCCTCGACCGATTTTTTGGGAGAAACGTGCGGGATCAGGCTGTGGCGTCCGAAAAGAGAGCCAAAAATATACGCGCCAATATCACCGGCTTTGGTGACGGCCAACAGGTACGCCACCCACATCGCGCCGCCGTCTAAATAACGTATTTTGATCGTGAAGCTCAAGAACCAGCTCACATAAAGGATCCCAAACATGGTCAGGGAAATGCCCGTCAACGCCTCGGAGTTGTTCTTATGCGAGAATTGGAGAATAAAAAGGAAGAGGCACCCGATCACGATGAAGAAAACTTCCCCTGAATGCGTCGCGCCCTGCTCGAAGGCGACGACAAGCATGAGGATGGCTCCCATCACGACACCAAAGAGCCGATAACTAGGCATCTTCGCCGTACGCAAGAGTGTGAAAAACTCGTACGAGGCTAGCACCACGAACCCGAAAGCCAAAGCGCTGAACGCCCTCCGGCTACCAAAAAATAGGACCCACGCCGTCAGCCAGACAAGAAAAGTGCTTGTAAGGACCCTTCTTGAGAGCGTCACCCGGCCAGATCCCCGGCGTTGATATCGCCGAAACGGCGCTCGCGCATCTGGTATTCGCGCACCGCGTGTACAAGATCCTCTTTACGGAAATCCGGCCAATATTTTTTGGTGATGTAGATCTCGGCATAGGACAATTGCCATAACAGGAAGTTCGAAAGGCGCATCTCGCCGCTCGTGCGGATCAAGAGGTCCGGGTCGGGCAGGCCGCGCGTGTAAAGGTGCTGCGAAAAAAATTCTTCGGTGAGGCCGCCATTATGCAGGGGCGCAGCATGCTGCGTTCCCGCGCTCGCCTCGCGTAAAATTTCCTGCACCGCGTCCAGTATCTCCGTGCGGGAACCGTAGTTGAGCGCGATATTGAAGATGAGCTTGCGGTTCTCGCGCGTCTTGTGGACAGCTTCAGCAAGTTTTTTTTGGATGCTTTCGGGAAGCGCTTCGAGTCGTCCAAGGGTGCGGAACTGGACGCCCTGGCGGTCGAGGCCCTGGATCTCCTTGTCGAGAAAATAATCCAAAAGCTCCATCAGCACGGTCACTTCTTCTTTGGGCCGTTTCCAATTCTCCTGGCTGAACGCGTAGAGGGTTAAAACGGAAATACCGAGGTCTATCGAAGCTTCCACCGCGTCGCGCACCGCCTGGACGCCGGCCCGGTGCCCTGCCACACGGGGCAAGCCGCGCTCACGGGCCCAACGCCCGTTGCCGTCCATGATGATCGCCACGTGCCTCGGGAGTTTAGACGTGTCCTCGGCCATTTTTAGAGCCCAAGTGAAGGGTTTGCTTTTCGTGAGAACCTACCGACAACAGTTTGATCGGCACATCCAAAAGCCCTGAAAGACGCTTGAGATAAAGCCGCGCGTTCACGGGAAGGTCCGAGAACTTCCTCGCGCCGGAGGTATCGGAGAGCCAGCCCTGGTGGGACTCATAGACCGGGACACCCTCCCGCTGGACCGTGAGGGAAGCCGGAAAATGTCTGTAGGTCCTCCCACGGTGGCGATAGCCGACGCAGACCTTGATCTCCTTGAGGTCATCCAGCACGTCCAATTTCGTGACGGCGATCTCATTGATGCCGTTCACCATGCAGGAGTATTTGACCAGCACCGCGTCGAACCAGCCGCAACGGCGAGGCCTTCCCGTGGTGGCGCCGAATTCTTTTCCTTTCTTGCGTATTTTTTCCATCAAGCGCGTGTCGAACTCGGTGGGAAAAGGTCCTTCCCCCACGCGGGTCGTGTACGCTTTGACGACACCCACGACCTTGTCGATGGCGTTCGGCGGAACGCCCGTGCCGACGGAGGCGCCGCCCGCGGTCACATAACTTGAGGTGACAAAAGGGTAAGTGCCGTGGTCCACATCCAGGTGCGTTCCCTGGGCGCCCTCAAAAAGGATCCTCTTCCCTCTTTTCACAGCGTCATTCAAAAGGACCGCCGTGTCCCTCACGAAAGGCTTCATCACCTTCGCGAAGCGCGAATAATCCCGGTAGATATCCGCGAACTCGAATCCCTTGAACCCAAATATCTTCCGGAAGATCTCGTTCTTTTCCGCCACGGCCCTCTTAAGCTTCTCTCGAAAAAGAGGTTCCTCGTACAGGTCCGTCACGCGGATGCCACAGCGCATCACCTTGTCACCGTAGCTCGGGCCGATGCCGCGTCCCGTGGTGCCGATCCTAGTACAGCCCTTTTTTTCCTCGCGCAGACGGTCATAAACACGGTGATACGGCAAAATAAGATGCGCTCTGTCACTGATGAAAAGTCTTCCCCTGACGTTGAACCCCTTGGAAGCCAAACTTCCGATCTCGGCGATCAAGGCCTCAGGGTCCACAACGACGCCGTTGCCAATGACGCAGGTGACCCTGGGATGGAAGATCCCGGACGGGATGAGGTGGAGCACGAACTCGCCGCTGGCCTTCACCACCGTGTGGCCGGCGTTATTGCCGCCCTGATAGCGCACGACATAATCGGCATCTTTCGAAAGGATATCGATTATCTTGCCTTTCCCTTCATCGCCCCATTGGGCGCCCACTACAACGATATTCGGCATAAAAATTGACATCTCCCCACACAGTTCGGAGCTGGGAGTTCGGAGTTCGGAGAATCGACGCTTTTTCTCCAGGCCCCGAGCTCTCAGCTCCTAACCTATTCTTCCGAACTCCCTACTCCGAACTAAACCTATATCTATAATTTAATTAATTTCGCGTCTAAAATATTCTTCGCTTGCCGGATCTCTTTCATCAGCGACTCCGGGATCTCGCTATCTATCTTGAGGAGCGTCTTCGCCTGGCCGCCGCGCATGTCGCGTCCGAGCGTCATCCCGGCGATGTTCACGTGATTGGCCCCGAGAAGCGTGCCGATCTGTCCGACGATGCCGGGAACGTCCTTGTTCGAAATGAGGAGCAGATAACCTTCCGGTATCGCCTCCACGTCGTAATTGTCGATAGTGACGATCCGCGTGTCTTCCCTGGAGATCACGGTGCCGGCCACGCGGGTCGTTCTTTTATCCGTGCGGACGTCTATTTGGACGAGATTCGCGTAATGCGCGGCCGTCGAGGATTTGGACTCGGTGACCTTGATGCCGCGCTCCTTGGCCAGGACCGGCGCGTTCACGTAATTGACACTCTCGGCGAGGATCGGCGTGAGAAGCCCTTTTAAAATGGACACTGTGATAGGCGTCGTTTCGCACTCCGCGGCCTGTCCGAGGTAATGCAGGTCCACTTGCAAAAGATGGCCCTCGATGAGCTGGGCGGCAAAAAGACCCAGTTTTTCGCCGAGATACAAGTAGGGCTTAATCTGCTCCAGCACTTCCGGGTCCACGAACGGGATATTCACCGCGTTCTTCGACCCGCGGCCGTGCAAATAATCGATGATACTTTGCGCCACGTCCACCGCCACGGCGATCTGGGCCTCTTCCGTCGAGGCCCCTTGGTGGGGCGTCACGACGATCTGGGGGAGCTTGAAAAGCTCGAGATCCTTGGGCGGGGGCTCGGACTCAAAGACGTCCAACGCCGCTCCGGCGACGTGTCCCGTTTGGATGGCTTTCGCGAGAGCTTTCTCATCAATGAGACCCCCGCGGGCGCAATTGACGAGGCGCACGCCTTTTTTCATCATCTTGAGTTCTTTCTCGCCGATCATGTGCTTGTTCTCGGCGGTGAGCGGCATATGGAGCGTCATGAAGTCGGACCGCTTCAACAATTCCTCCAGCGTCACGGCCTCGACCCCCATCTGCAGCGCTTTGTCCGCGCGTAAGAACGGGTCGAACGCGACCACGCGCATCCCAAAAGCCTGGGCGCGCTTGGCGACCTCGGTTCCGATACGCCCCAGTCCCAGGATGCCGAGCGTCTTATCGTAAAGTTCGACGCCGGTGAATTTTTTGCGCTCCCATTCCCCGCGCTTCACGGAATTCGACGCCTCGGGGATATTGCGCGCCATCGTCATCAAAAGACAAAAAGTAAGCTCCGCCGCCGAGATCGTGTTCCCGCCGGGAGTGTTGATCACGACGATGCCGCGTTTGGAGGCCGCTTCCAGATCCACGTTGTCGAGACCGACCCCGGCGCGGCCGATGACCTTGAGCTGTTTCGCGGCGTCGATCACGTCTTTCGTGATCTGCGTGCCGGAACGGACGACACAAGCGTCCGCGTCGGCGATGAGTCTCTTCAACTCCTCCAACGGCTGCTTGGTCTTGATCAGCACTTCAAAATCCTTCTGGGCGCCCAAGAGCGTCAGGCCTTCCTCTGCCAGATCATCGCAGATCAAGATCTTGAACACGCCTTTTTTTGCCATCGTCGCTTGAGTCATGATTTCTTTCGTCATCCTGAGGCGCTGTTTGCCCGCCCGCCGAAGGCAGGTCCGCCTCTGGCGGAAAGGATCTAAGCTTGGATTCTTCGCCCGCCTACGGCGGGCTCAGAATGACGGTGTCCTTTCTTTGTCATCGCGTCCACAAAAGCATCCATCCCCGTCTTCGCGTCCTTCATCGTGCACGCGTAACCCATGTGCGCGAAACGAACGATCTTGCCCTGGAGCTCACCCTGGCCGTCAGCCATGATCACCTGATGCTCCTCGCGCATGATCTTGATGACGTCTCCCGAGAGGATCTGGCTCGGCATCACGATCGCCGTCAAACCGTTCGTCGGCGCCTTGGAAAAGAGCGCTAAACCCATCGCCGTGACTTGAGCGCGCGCCCACTGCGCGACCTGGGCGTGGCGCTTCCAAACGTTCTCCATCCCCTCTTCCAACAGCATCTCGAGAGCCGCTTCCAATCCGCGGATCAGGCTTACCGCTGGCGTGAACGGAGTGTCATTTTTTTTGATCGCTTTCACCGTATCCGCGAAATTAAAATAATATTTGGGAAGACTGGACTTCGCGAACGCGTTCTGGGCTCTCTCATTCACGGCCACGAACGCGAGGCCCGGGGGAAGCATGAGCCCTTTCTGGCTCCCGCAAAGCACCACATCTACCCCCCATTCATCCATCTTGAGCGGATCGCAGGCGAGGCCTGAGATCGCGTCCACGAGAAGGAGCGCCCCCGTCTTCTGTGTGATCTGGGCTATCTCGCGGATGGGATGCATCACCGCGGTGGAAGTCTCGCAAAGCGTGGTGAGGACGCCTTTGGCGCCCGGGTGCTGGCGCAGGGCGTCCGCGATCTGCTCGGCGTGGAACGCCTCTCCGTAAGGCAATTCTAAATTTTTTACGTCGAGTCCGTTCGCTTTGGCGATATCGCGGTAACGCTCACCCCATTTTCCCGCCGTGAACGAAAGCACCGTGTCGCCTTTTGAAAAAAGGTTCGTCAGGGAACTTTCCATCGCGCCCGTCCCTGAAGCCGCGAAGAGCATCACCGGATGTTTCGTGTAAAAGACCTTTCCAAGACCGGCGAACACGCGCTCAAGGATGGCCTGAAATTCCTTGGTCCGGTGATGGATCATCGGAACAGCCGTGGCGTCCAAGATACGCCGGGGCACGTTCGTCGGCCCGGGCGTAAGCAACAAATGTTCTTTCATTTTTTAATGGCCCTGATGTTGGCGACGACTTCGTCCACGACTCCGTAGGCTTTGGCTTCTTCGGCGGACATGAAATAGTCGCGGTCCCCGTCCTTCTCGATCTTTGCCACGTCCTGGCCGGTGTGCTTGGCTAGGATCCGGTTCAAACGCTCTTTCATGCCCTGGATCTCTTTCGCCTGGATCTGGATGTCAGAAGCCACCCCTTGAGCGCCGCCCCACGGCTGATGGATCATGACGCGCGAGTTCGGTAAGGTGTAGCGCTTGCCTTTGGTGCCCGCGCACAAAAGCACGGCGCCCATGCTCGCGGCCTGACCGATGCAATAGGTCGCCACGTCGCATTTTAAAAATTGCATGGTGTCATAGACCGCCATACCGCTCGTGACCGAGCCGCCGGGAGAATTGATGTAGAGATGGATGTCCTTTTCCGGGTCCTCCATCTGAAGGAAAAGGAGCTGGGCGACGACCAAGTTCGCGACCATGTCATCGATCGGCGTGCCGATAAAAAGGACGCGGTCTTTCAAAAGCCTCGAGTAAATGTCATAGGCGCGCTCGCCTCGCCCCGTCGTCTCGATCACCATCGGTACCAGATAGCTCATGGATGATTTTCTCCTTTTTTTACTCGAATTTCGCGTTCGCGATCAAAAAATCGACGGTCATTTTCTCGCGGGAGCTTTCCCGCAGGTCGTCCTCGAATACGCGCCGCACTTCTTCCAGCGGACGGGCCGACTGCTCGCCGAGCGCTTTGAGCTTTTGCGCGATCTCACTCTCGTCCGGCTCGATCTTCTCGAGCTCGGACACCTTTTGCAGGATGAAATAAAGCTTCACTTGTTCTTTCGATTTCAGGACCATCTCTTCCTCGAGACCGGGCAGTTCTTCCTTCCAGCCCTCCTCGGGAACACCCATCTGGGTATAACGCCTGCGGGCCTGCTCGAGAAGCCGCCCTTTTTGCTGTTCCACGAGACTCTCGGGCAGAGAGAAATTCGCCATTTTGAGGAGTTTCTGGAATAATTCCTGTTTCATTTTCTCCATCGAATCCGCGTGCTTGTACGAGGCCAATTCTTTGCGGATGGCTTCGCGGACCTCGTCAGGGGTCTCTTTTCCAAGGCTCTTGGCCAAGTCGTCATCCAGCGCCGGGACATTTTTCTTGCGGACGCCTTTCACCTTGACGCGGGTGAACGGCTGGCCCTGGCGGACGATCTCCCGGGTGTCGTCCACGTTCGCTCCGAGGACCTTGTCAAAAAAGTCATCCTCCCCGCCCGGCTCCACAGACAACAGCGCTCCGCTCTTGCCCGGCGTGTAAACACCGTCTTTCCAAACCTCGATATCCACCATGATAAAATCGCCTTGTCTGACGGGCCGAACCTCCGGCACCGGGTCAAAAACGGCGCGCGACTCCAAAAGAGACTGGATGCCCTTCTCCAATTCGTCCGGGGAGACCTCGGAGGGAACTCGCTTCAATGCGAGGCCTTTATAATTCTTCACGGAAACGTTCGGAGATTCCTCGAACTCGGCGTTGAAAACAAGCTTCTGTCCGCGCTGGTACTTCACGTCCGATATCTTGGGGAGCGACACCGGGGAGACCTTCTGAGCCTGGACCGATCGATGGTAGACCTCGGGAATGAGCGATTTCAAGACCTCCTCACGGGCCTGGTCCTGGTAACGCTTCTCGATGAGCTCTATCGGGGCTTTCCCCTCCCGGAAACCGGGCAATTGCGCCGCTCGCTGGAACTCGCGCATCACCTCAAGATAACGCCCCTCCGCCGTGTTGGCGTCCACCTCCACCTGCATCTGGACCTTGCAATCTTTTACGCGCTTCAAATTAACTTTCATCCCGCGCCTCCTTCCCACGGATCAATAGATCGGAGGAGCGGGATCCATCATCGGAACCTTTCACAGAAGTTTTCACGGCATAACGGCGGCCTTTATGCTCTTTCACGCGGTCGTGCTGACGGCCGAGGCGGCGCTGAATGCTGCCGAAACAATTGTCGAAAGCCGCGTACATGTCGGCGTTCTCCTCCTTCACGGCCACCCTGAGATTCTTCCCCAAAAGCGTGATCTCGACGTAAGTGCGTATCTTCTCGACCTCGAGGACCACGTGCACGGACTCGATCTTGAGCGAGTATTTGTCCAGCTTCCTGACTTTCTTGTCGATATAATCCCTGAGAGGGGCGGTGACCCTGAAATGCCGCCCGCTGATGTCGATCTCCATGTCAATTCTCCAAAAAAGTTATGTTACCACACCCAAGCTACATCGTAAACTTCTCACCCAGGTATATCTTTCGGGCCTCTTTATTGCTCAACAATTCGTTCTTCGTGCCCGAAATGAGTATCTTCCCCTCGTACATGATATAAGCCCGGTCCGTGATGGCCAGGGTTTCCCGGACATTGTGGTCCGTGAGGAGGATCCCGAGCCCTTTTTGCTTCAATTCCTGGATCAGGTGCTGGCAATCCGAAACGGCGATGGGGTCTATCCCCGAGAAAGGCTCATCCAGCAAGATACACAAAGGGTGGGTGACAAGCGCCCGCGTGATCTCGAGACGCCGGCGCTCGCCGCCTGAAAGCGTGTAAGCGCGAGATTTGCGCAGATGCGCGATGCCGAGCTCGTTCAGCAACTGTTCCAATCTTTTCTTCCTTTCCGGACGCGGCAGGTCCAGCGTCTCCAACACCGCCAGGATGTTCTCCTCCACGGTGAGGCGGCGGAAGATGGAGGGCTCCTGCGATAAATAACCGATGCCCAGCTGAGCGCGTTTGTGCACCGCGTAACGGCTCACATCCCGGTGGTCAAAAAGGATACTGCCGCTGTCGGGCTTGACCAGACCCGTGACCATGTAAAAGGTCGTGGTCTTGCCAGCGCCGTTCGGGCCCAGAAGTCCGACGATCTCCCCCGGGTCGATGGTGATATCCACGCCGTTCACCACGGCGCGGCCGGAATAGGATTTCCTCAGCGCTTTAGTTTCTAAGAGCGCCATCCAAAAGCCCTCCGCTTCCTTTTCGCAGCGTGATCTCGGGGTTGCCTTCCAATCTTATGGAACCGCTGTCGACGGAATAGATCGCTCTTAGCGAGCGTGTCGTGTCATTGCCGCGCTCGATCACGACATTACCCGTCGCGACGATCTCCTTGATCTTTTTCTGATCGGACTCGAACAGCACGTCCATCCGGTTCGCGGACAGGATCCCGCGCTCGTCCGTGACTTTCACCTTGCGAAAAAAAGACATGGTGTGCTGATTGTAGAAGATCTTGAGCGGCCCCTGACAAACCAGGTCTGTCGTGGCGTTGATGGTCATCGTGATGTCGCGGTTCAGCTGTATAAAACCGTCGTTCGGCCTGCCGAAAGCGCCGCGGCCCTTCACCTTCGCATTCTGATGGTCCACGGTGACGAGAGCGTTCGTCCTCAGCGTGCCGCCGTCCTGCGACCACTGCACATGGTCCGTGCGGATCACAGTGTCGTCCTTGAGGCGCAGCGTCACGTTCTGGTCCAAATAGACGGATTGGCCTGGGTCTATCTTGGCCGTGTCGCCTTCCAGCTTCCAATTGGATTTCCCCGTTTCGTCAAAACCCGTGAGGCTGAATTTTTGGAACTGCTGGTCGCGGCTGGATTGGATCAGTTCAGCGCGTTCAGAGCTCGCTCCCGGAGCGGATCTGGAGTCCTTCATCTTCCAATAATAAAAGGACACGGCCGCTACGACCATGACCGGCAAAAGGAGCAAAGGAAAACTTTTGGATCTCACCTGAAATACCTCGACGTCACGTCCGGCCATTGTCCGCGGGTCTTAAGAAGGAGGTCCACGATCTCCCGGACGGCCCCGCGTCCGCCGGGCCTCGAGGTGACATGATGCGCCGCTTTCAAGACATCCTCCACCGCGCCCGGCACCGCCACGGCCAAACCGGACCTTTTCATGGGCGGCAGATCGATAAGGTCATCGCCGATATAGCATATCTCCTCGGGCTTCATCTTGTATTTTTTCACGATCCTCTCGAAAACGGCGAGTTTGTCGAACGCGTTCTGATAAATGCCCGAGAACTGGAGGTCTTTCGCGCGGCGCTTGTTGACACGGGACTTTTTCCCGCTGACCATGATGGTCTTGTATCCGGCGCGCTTTAAGAGCACGAGGCCAAACCCGTCTTGCACGTCAAAAAATTTGAGCTCATCGCCGTGGTCCCCATAAACGATCCGCCCGTCGGTCAGAACCCCGTCGTTGTCGACGATGACAAGCCTGATCTTTTGAACGCGTTCCCTAAGCTCGTTCGAGATCACACGAAACCCGCTTTTAGGAGATCCTGAACGTCCAAAAGGCCCACCGGGCGCCCCTTCTTGTCCACCACCGGGACCTCGTCGATCCGCCGGGCGCGGAGCACCTCGAGCGCGTCCGAGGCGCGTTGGTCCTCGCGGACGGTGATGGGTTTAGCGGTCATAAGGTCTTTGACGCGCCGATCCAGGATCTTGACGCCTTTTCTGAGCCAGCGCCTCAGGTCTCCATCCGTGAATATCCCAGCTAGCCTGCCGCTGGCGCCGACCACGGTGGCCGAACCCGCGCGGGCGCTCGTGATCCGGTAAAGGACGTCTTTCAATCTCATCGTTTCGGGCACCACGGGGTTGTCTCTGCCCTTGCGCATGATCTCGGAGACCTTGAGAAGCAGTTTTTTTCCGAGATTCCCTCCCGGATGATAGAACGCGAAATCCTCGGCCTTGAAGCCTTTTTTTTCAAGAAGCGCCAGCGCCAGCGCGTCCCCCAGGGCGAGCATCGCTGTGGTCGAGGCCGTCGGCGCGAGATTGAGCGGGCACGCTTCTTTTTTCACGCTCACGTCGAGCGCCACGTCGCTTGAGCGCGCCAAGGGCGACCGGAGGTCCCCCGTAAAACTGATAAGTTTCGCGCCGATCTTTTTAACGATAGGCAAAAGTTTCAGGATCTCTTCGGTGTGGCCGCTGGATGAGAACGCGACGACGACATCCTCTTTCATGACGCGCCCAAGGTCCCCATGAAGCGCCTCTGCCGGATGCAAAAAAAGCGAGGGAGTCCCCGTCGAGGACAGGGTCGCCGAGATCTTTTGGGCGATGAAACCCGGCTTTCCCATGCCGGTCACCACGACGCGGCCCCGGGATCTCAAGATGATATCACAAGCTTTGACGAAATCCGGACCCACCCGCCCGAGAAGCCCCGTGAGCGCCGCGCGTTCCACCCGGATCACGTTCTTGGCGATATCACGGACGTTCATCCCTTCCTCACGATCTCGTTCAGCTTTACCAGACGCGCCAACAGTCTTTCAAGGTCCTTCAATTTCACCATGTTCGGTCCGTCGCTGGGCGCGCGGTCCGGGTCTTCATGCACCTCCATGAAGACGCCGTCCGCGCCGGAGGCGACCCCCGCCTGGGCCAGGGTCGGGACAAAGCGCCGGTCGCCGCCGGAGGTGTTCCCTCGGCCGCCGGGCTGCTGGACAGAATGAGTGGCGTCGAAGATCACGGGGTATCCGAATCCTTTCATGAGCGGGATGGCGCGGAAGTCGTTCACTAGCGCGTTGTATCCGAAAAAAGTGCCCCGCTCAGTGAGAAGGATACGGCGGTTCCCTGTGGAAGCCAATTTCTCGGCGACATTCCCCATTTCCTGCGGCGACAGGAATTGACCTTTTTTGACGTTCACGACGCGGCCTGTCCGCGCCGCCGCCAAAAGAAGGTCCGTTTGCCGGCACAAAAAAGCGGGGATCTGGAGGACATCTGCGACACGCATGGCCTCTTGGATCTCATCGATCGAGTGCACATCCGTCAAAATAGGCAGCCCGGTCTCTTCTTTCACGCTCGCCAGAACCTTGAGGCCGGCGCCGAGACCCAGTCCGCGGAATGATGAAAGAGAGCTTCGGTTGGCCTTGTCATAACTGGATTTATAAATGAAGGGCACGCGAAGGCGCTTGGCGATCTTCTGGATGGCCCTGGCGTGTTTCAAGGCGCTTTTTTCGTTCTCGACGACGCAAGGCCCGGCGATCAGGACAAGTGGATGACCGCCGCCGACGCGGATGTTGCCGATCTGGACGGTTCGTGATGACATCTCAGTCAACCTTGTGCGCCAAAGAAGCTTTGATAAAATCGCGGAACAAGGGATGCGCCTGGTCCGGTTTGGAGCGGAATTCCGGATGGAATTGGCAGCCCACGAACCAGGGATGGTCCATGATCTCCACGATCTCCACGAGACGCCCGTTGGGACTGGTGCCGGAAATGACGAGTCCACTCGTCTCCATCTTTACCTTGTACTTGTTGTTGAATTCGTAGCGGTGGCGGTGGCGTTCATGGATGGACTCGCGGCCGTAAGCTTTTTGAGCCTTGGACCCGCGCTTCAAAACGCAGGGGTACGAGCCCAAGCGCATCGTCCCGCCCAGATTTTCCACACGCTTCTGCTCCTCGAGGAGCCCGATCACGGGGTAGGGCGTCTGCTTGTTGAACTCGGTGGAATTGGCGCGGTTCATACCGCAGACGTTGCGCGCGAACTCGATCACCGCGCATTGCATCCCGAGACACACCCCAAAGAACGGGATCTTGTTCTCACGCGCGTATTTGATGGCCTTGATCTTGCCTTCCACCCCGCGGTCGCCGAAACCGCCGGGCACCAATATCCCGTTCAGATCCTTCAGATGTTTTTCAGCGCCCGGAGAGACAAGGTCCTCCGCGTCGATCTTCCTTAGTTCCACGCGCGAATCATTCGCGATGCCGCCATGTTTCAGCGCCTCATAGATGGATTTGTACGCGTCCTGAAGCTCGATGTATTTGCCCACCACTCCGATCGTGACGTGCTTGGAGGGATTGAGCGCCTTGTCCACCACGTTCGTTTTCCAGGCCTTGATCTTAGCGTCCCCGTCCTCGCAATTCAGG